>Ga0209465_10000124_pt1 | contig 35953 bp, 31 predicted proteins | sample PanSoiPlot1MoBio_FD_188321 | JGI IMG/M metagenome (GOLD analysis project Ga0209465, IMG submission 188321) | Tropical forest soil microbial communities from Panama analyzed to predict greenhouse gas emissions - Panama Soil Plot 1 MoBio (SPAdes)... | ecosystem: Environmental > Terrestrial > Soil...
CAGGTCGCTGAAGAGGATCACCGCACATGGTACCGGGAAATGTTCGCCTCGAGCGTCACGGCCGGCATCCTGAAAGCTTCGGATCTCGCCGGCTATCGCAGCGGACAGGTCTATATCCGGCAATCGATGCATGTGCCGCTGAGCCGCCACGCGGTGAGGGAGGCCATGCCAGCCTTCTTCGACCTGCTGACCGAGGAAACAGACGCTGCCGTCCGCGTCGTGCTCGGGCATTTCGTGTTCGTGTACATCCATCCCTACATGGATGGCAACGGGCGGATGGGGCGGTTTCTGATGAACCTGATGATGGCGGCCGGCGGCTATCCGTGGACGGTCATACCGGTCGCCTATCGCAACGCTTACATGGCTGCGCTCGAAAAGGCGAGCGTGGGCGAGGACATCGAGCCGTTTACGGATTTTCTCTCAGCTCTCGTCGAGAAGCGTTTGGCAGGGGAAGCACTGCCAGCGATACCGGGCGCTGCGTCTTCATGACTAGAAACATCCGGGCTGGCGCATTTTCCGGCAGCCGGTACAACTTCGCCAATGCGAATGAGCTTCAGAAAATAGATGACCACATGTCCTTCTTAATTATGAATCTCGAGATTCATGGACTTCAGGGCCCCGAAGAGATTGATTAGTTCGGCTTCGGGCTTCCCTTCTGCTGCATCACCGCCTGTTGCTGTGACGGTGGTAGCGCATGGTACAGCGCGAGAAACGTTCCGTTCGTCCAGCCAAACCCGATTAGGTTCTCGTGATACCCCGCCAGCACCGGAGCCTCATCGCTGCCGGTCACCACGTTGTATTTCTCGCGAATCGTGCCGGTGCGCTTGAAGTTGCTTTGAATCGTATCCAAAAACTTCACCGACAGTCGGTCAGCATCGGCGTTGAACCCTTCGCGGCGCATCCCCTGAATGGCGATCAGGTTTGTCGGCGCCCAACCGTAGGGCAAGTCCCACTGAACTCCCGTCTGTTTGTCGCTCATAGCCAGCCCGCCCGGCTGCTCGAAAATCCCAAGGTTCTTCATGACCGCCTTTGACTGTTCGGGTGTAGCCAGCCCCACCCACAGCGGATAAAACGTGGTCACGTAGTTGTAGGTCGATTGCTTGCCGGTGACGAAGTCCCAGTCAAAGAACATGCCCTTCTCGGCGTTCCACATGTACTTGTTGATGAGCTTCTTACGCTCCTCGGCGGCGGCGAGCCACTGCTTCGCATCCCCCGGCTTGCTGAGCATGGTCGCCATTTCAGCCAGGTCCATCTCCGCCTTGTAGAGCAAGCTATTGAGGCAGACTGGCGCGTAATGATGGGTTGAGCCGTCAAATGGTCCCCAGCGGAACGACGGATCGAAGCCTGACTCGCGCATGGCGCGGTCGCCCTGGTAGAAGTCGGCGGTCAGCTTCACGGGATGGGCGTTTGGGCACGCCTTGTTTTCGCATAGCGGCACCATCAGCTCGGGACCGATTCCTTGCGCCAGGGTGGGCGCGATGTAGTTAGGCGGGTCGTACTTCACGTCGGGATGCTTCAGCAGCCAGTCGGCAATAGCTGCGTAATATTCCGGATGATCCGCGATGTCAGGCACTGGACCTTCGCCAACATCAAAGTAACGGGCCAGCCCTGTATCGCCGGCGAGCTTGGGCGGCTTCGTCCATAAATCGTGATCACGAACGGCATACTCATATGCCTTCGCCAGCCACTTCTTGTCGTCTCGGCCAGCCTTTTTGTCAGAGGCATATTGCGCCATGATCATCGACGTCAGGAAGGGTGGCTGTGAGCGCGTCAGATAGTACGCGCGGTTTGCATTGAGCACCGCGCCATAGTTCTCGATCTCGTAGAAGAAGTTCTCGATGATGCCGCGCGCGTAGTCGCGCTCGCCGTCTTCCAGTAGGCCAACGATAATGAAGTAGCTGTCCCAGCCATACATCTCGTTGAAGCGTCCGCCGGGCACGACGTACTTGTTTGGGAGATACAGCAGACCGTGCGCGTTGAGCTGGTCGGGCATGACGCTGCCGAGTCCGGTGATCTTCTTCGGCAGGTTTTCTACCTTCACGCCGCACTTGGTCAGCGCCGCCACTGCCGGCGGGGGCGTCACGCCGTACGGCAGATATAGCACCGACGTCGCGCCGGCTCCGAACTTCGGATCGGAAATCGAGGAGCACTCGTTCATCGAGCGGCCCAGCGTGTTCCAGGCATTTTTGATGTAAGGCAGGATGTTCTGCTGCGGCGCGGCAGGAGGCTGCGGCCCCGCTGCCGGCTGCTGAACGGCGGTCTGTGCCAGACAAATACCCTGCAGGATCAGCAGGGCAACTAAGGTTCGGATAGCAGACGCAGATTTCCCAGGAGAGAAGAGAGTCCGGCTCAAGGATTGCATGTGGCCGGATTATAGCTGCTCATGCACACCATGAGAAAGACCGCCCTACGGAAAATACCGGCTCGGTCTAGTCAGTCTGCAGCGTGCATTGAACTTTCAGCTCTGTGCAGACCTTCTGGATGCTTTCGACCACCAGCGAAGTCGCGCTCGGCTGGGACAGATCCAGGGTTGAGGCGACCACCAACTGCGTGAGCTTGTCTCCCAGGAAGTTTGCCTGTAGGCTCGCCGTCTGGATGCCGTTGGTGAATGCCACCTCGCGCTTCTTGTCGTCCTGCTTGATGACTTTCACCGCCGCAGCGTGAGCCTGGAGGCGCTGCAGAGCAGTTTGATACACCTTTTGCGCTGAAGCCTCGATCACCACGGTGGCAACGTCGTAGCCGCCTTTGCCGTCGGCGCTTTTCTGTTCCATCTGCTGGATGCGCCCTGACACCGCTCGCGCCACGGCGACCCACTGCCCGTAAGACATGGTGGCCGTCAATAGAAGAACGATCGTCACGGACACCAATCGGGAAATAAGTGCTTTCATGGGTTCTCCTTACCAGAAAAGATAGACAACACCCGGAGGACCAGGAAGTCGGGTAAGTCTAACCTGAATTTGGCAAGTATACAAAAGCAGGAAGGGCACGACCGTAGCCGTGCCTGGTAGGAACGGACAGGAATGTAACGCCGGGGCGGCCCGGTATGAGGCCAGGCTGCGTCGGCCGGCAGGAGGAGCTTGTTTACGCGTAATACGCGGCGTTCTTCTCGATGAACTCAGCTTTCTCGGCCGGCACTTCTTCGTTGGGGAAAATCGAATTGGTCGGGCAGACCGGCACGCAGGCGCCGCAGTCGATGCAGCCATTGGGATCGACATAAAGCTGAGTCGCCGCCTCAAATGGTTCCTCATCTTTCTTAGGGTGGATGCAGTCGGTCGGACAAGCTTCTACGCAGAGTTCGTCTTTGGTACAGGTATCAGTAATTGTGTACGCCATGATTGCTGTTCTCCTGGATCTCGTTTTCCTGCCACCCTCCGGCAGCAGAACCGGCGGTTCCATTCGCCATTTGCAGAGTACAAATTTGACGCACACAGGGTCGGTGATGCTCGTCACCGTGCAGTTGTGAGCGGGCGCACAGCTTCAGGATGCGAAGCTCCAGCGCGTGGCTCCCGCCGGGAAGAGCTTTTCCGGCATGGCAAACACCACCCGCGGCGTCACTTGAAATACCGGCCCCATGTCAGGATCCAGCTTCCAGCCGTACTTCTTGTGGTACAGCTCAAAGGCAGGCTTTGGGATGTCTTTCACCTCAAGCCGGTGCGCCTCGCCCTCGACGATTACTGCTTCCTCCACGTTTTCGTTGCACACCACGCAGTTCGGATTGCTCGCCAGGTTCTTGGCTTTACGCGTGCTGGAGCCGGTGCTGAAGTAGTAGGTGTTTTCCAGCCAGATTCCCCAGACAACCATCGTGTGCGGGCGGCGATCGGGGCGGACGCTCGTAAGCAGATAATTGTGCGAGTTGGTCAGGCGCTTCTGAGCCCATTCCCAGGGCACGCTGCCATCCAGCGTTCGTGGAAGGTTGTACCCCTCAGGCATGACTGGGCGGCTGGGAGTTGGAGCATTGGGCGAAATAGCGGCCGGGCTGGGCCGCTTGTTCTTCCCCGATGATTTGCGCGGCGACTTCCGGACGGGCATCGTAACATTGAACTGCGCACTTGGACGGGAGTCAAGCCAAGTAAGAGAGCGGAGCCGAACGCCTCCGCTCTTGTGCAGCAATTTGTTTAGTACGCCCAGAACGGACCGACGAAGTTGGTGCCCGTCACCGGCCGCTGCTCGATTCCTGTGAACACTGACCTGCCATAGAAAAACGACAGGCCCCAATCGAACGAACCACACCCATTAACGCCGCTGTTAGTTCCGCCCAACTCGCTGATGGCTGCGTTCATTCCGTTATTGGCGGCGAACAGAGCGTTCGCATTACCCACGTTGAAGTTCACCGTACCCTGGGAGCCGTTGGTATTCGACGCGCTCTGGTTCTGGGCCGAGAGCACAAGCGGTGACACACTCGTCGGTGGGCAATAAAAGCCCTGGTTGGGTGACGCGCAGGTCATCAGGTTGGGATACCCGCTGGCCGGGAAATAGAACGCGTTCGATCCGCTGTCGATGTAGCTGCAACTGTTCTTCACCCCGTTGAATGTCGTAATGAAGTAAGCATTCGCATCGGTATCGAACACCGTGGCAGACCCGAGAGCATTGTTGGTCTGAGTGCCGATGCCGAAGTACAGGTTGCCGTTTACGGTTGTCGTACCTCCGGCGGGAATCGACGGCAATTGAATCAGCGTTCCGTTGTTATCGGCAGGCAATACCCAGTCGGGGTTGGTGACCTGCTGAGGCAGAGACAGCAGAGTCGCACTGCAACTGCCGCCAGAACAGGTGTAGTACACATTCGGAGTTGATCCCGCACCCGGTGCACATCCCGGACCGCAATCCTGTTCGAAAGTGCCGAGACCAAGTACGCCGTTCGCACCCAACGCCTGGAGGTTGCTTTCATTCGTCAAACCTCCGCTGGAACACGATGCCGGGACGCTGGGGATCGTCGGGTCGCCGATCAGTTGCATAGGGAGCCCGGCGACGTTGGCGCCAGAAGGAGTGTTGGCTGTCTCACCAGCCTGACCGCCACTGGCTTGCGTCAATTGCACAGTGGCCAAAGACACTGAACCCCAAGTGAAACCGTCCACAAACTGATTGCACTGCGCGACCACAGTGCCGTTCAACTTCTGCTGCGGCAATGGAACTTGTGCTGGATCGAGTTCGCCTCCGGCGGCCTTGGCAAGAATACGGACGCCAATGGAACCAGTATCCAGCAGGACGTGATCGATGGTTTGACAGCTATTGCTGTTCGGAACGCAAATCGTGATGGTGGTGAATGCGCCGTTCACGTAGCTAGACTTCAGTCCGGCAGGACCGGCATCCACAACGATGGGCAACTGATTGTTTGCTCCGGTGGCAACAGTCACCGTCGCAGTGCCGGTAACGTTGGAATTCTGTTGCGAAGTCGCCGTAATGGTGAAGTTTCCCGCCCCGGGACTACTGAAAATCCCGGTGATGGGATTGATCGTCCCACCGCTGGTCGACCAGTCCACGTTGGGGCTGAAATTCCCACTGCCCTGAACCGTCGCCGTGCAAGTCGTAAGCTGACCGGTCTGGATTGACCCTGGAGTGCAGCTTGCGGTAACTCCCGTGACGGTTCCTGCTGCGGCAACCGTAATCGTGGTCGATCCGATCTTGCTAGTGTCTTGCGTAGAAGTGGCAGTAATGGTCACCTGCTGAGTAAATGGGACGGATGATGCCGTAAAGACGCCGCCAGCGGGAGTAATCGTTCCAAAGCCGCTCGCCGTCCAGCTGACAGCAGAACTGTAGCTGCCGGTTCCCGAGACTGTCGCGGTGCAGGTGCTGGTCTGCCCCGCGGTAATTGCTGTGGGATTGCAACTTGCCCCCACCGTTGTGATGGTCGAGGTAGAACTGCTGCTGCCGCCGCCGCCACACGCCACGGCCATCAGCAGGCAGCCCACGGCCGCCAAACTCGCTAGAACGCGCACGCTCTCTCCTTTACTGAATTTCCCTGACATCTACGCCCTGAGGAAGCATCGCTGGTACATAAGCGCTGCCGTGAAGGTTGCGAGCGTTTCCCGCCTGGCGGAAGACAAATCCTGAGGTCTCGACCGAAACCGGTCCATGGCCACGTCGCTGCTGGGTGGCGACGGCCTGCTTAATCGGATCGAAGTAAGAACCGAGCAACTGCTGCAAATCAGGCTGAAACTGGCCTTGCCACGCGACTGCGAACACGTTGCCGTCGGAAGAGACGAACTCACGCACTACTTGTCCGCTGGGGGTGGTGATCTCGTGCTTCACGTAATGCTGGGTTGCAGTTGTACGCAACGAGCCTTTCATGTGCGCCTTGTCGCTCTGCACGGTGGTCACGTTGTCGCCCAGCGAGGCCCATGCCGGAAACGCTAGCGCCAGCAGCACGCCGGGCAACAGCACACGAAGGCTGCGGCCATTGGGAAATCCAAAGGGAATCGGTTGGTTCATTTTGCGTCCTTTGACGGGGTGGCCCTTGAACTCCCGCGACGGCCAAGCGGCCAGGGCCGGCTCACCTTATTTGTCGTGTAAATGAATAGCCTATCATTCTTCGTGGCGGCGCAGTGCCACGGGCATTTCTATAAACTCCTACTGCTTCCCTTAGTTGCGTAAAGCTGGTTGGGCGGCGGTAAAGCCTGAAGGCTGATTTCGATTCCGTCTGCCGGGGCCGAAAGTTCCATGAATTAGCTGAAAGTCGTATGCATTAAAATGTCATTCAGGGTTGTGACACCGTATGTCCCTAAGCAAAGCCCAAGCGCTGGATCTTTTTCGCTCCGACGACCTGATTGGTATCGGCATGGAAGCCGATGCCGTGCGGCAACGTCTGCATCCTGACAGCGTCGTGACCTACATCATCGACCGCAATATCAATTACACGAACTTCTGCACCGAATATTGCACGTTCTGCGCGTTTTACCGCCCCCTGAAGGGCAAGCTGGCAGCGGAAGGTTACCTCCTCGATTTCGACGTGATCTATGACAAAGTCCGCGAAACAGTTGAGCTTGGCGGCACCGGCGTTCTGCTGCAAGGCGGACTGCATCCTGACCTGAAGATCGGCTGGTACGAGAGACTGCTCAGCGAATTGAAGCAGCGATTCCCCCAGGTCCATCTGCACTGCTTTTCCGCATCGGAAGTCATCTGCATCGCCGAGGTGAGCGGTCTCAGCATCGAGGAGACAATCAAGCGTCTGCGCGCTGCCGGATTGGATTCCATTCCCGGCGGTGGCGCCGAGATCCTTGACGATGAGGTTCGCTACAAAATTGCCCGCCTGAAATGTCTTACGGAAGATTGGGTAAACGTGCATCGCACCGCCCACAAGCTGGGCATGCGCACCACAGCCACCATGATGTTTGGCGTGGGCGAGAGCTACGAAAACCGCGTGAATCATTTCCAAGTGCTGTATAACCTGCAGGAAGAAACCGGCGGATTTACAGCATTCATCCCGTGGTCTTTCCAACCGCAAAACACGGCACTCGGCGGCCGCGGCTGGGACGAAGCTACCGCCGTCGAGTATCTCAAGACTCTTGCCATCTCGCGGCTATATCTGAGCAATTTCGAGAATGTTCAGTCCAGCTGGGTGACCCAGGGGTTGAAGGTTTGCCAGATGGGATTACGCTTCGGCGGCAACGACGTGGGCTCCGTCATGATCGAAGAAAATGTGGTGCGAGCCGCCGGCGTCAGAAATTGCACCACGGAAGAGGAGCTGCGCCGCATTATTCGCGATGCCGGCTTCCGTCCGGTACAGCGAGACACACTCTATACCAAGTTCTTCCTCAACTAGATCTCGGAGAGAATAGTGGAAACACCAATCGAGTACAAAGCGCGGATCCTCGCGCTGATGGAAGGCAAGGAGCCGGTGGCGGTTCAGCGGGAAACCTATCCAGAGATCACCGGGCTGATTGCGGGAGTTTCGGTCGATAAGCTAGGGGAACGGCCTGCCCCCGGAAAGTGGTCAGTGGCAGAAGTGCTGGCGCACCTCGCTGAGGCTGAAATTGTATCTACCTGGCGCTATCGCCAGATGCTCGAGCACGATGGTTGCACATTGCCGGGATTCGGCCAGGAGCTCTGGGCCGATCTGGGTGAATATGGCACGCGCGATCTGGAAGACTCTCTTGAGCAGTTTCGCCTGTTGCGCGATGCTAACCTGCGCATGTTCGATCGGCTAACGCCCGAGCAATGGCAGCGGCACGGAGTCCACACCGAGCGCGGACCCATGACCCTGCACGACCTGGCGGTGCAGATCGCCGGGCATGACATCAATCATGTGGCGCAAATTCGGGCGATTCTAAGGGGCTAAGATTCCACTGAAATTGTCGGTTACTTCGGTGTAGGGTTGGAGCTTTGCCCCGCCTTCTGCGCGGTCTCGGCCGTTTCCCCATCACGTAACAGCGATGGCCGCGGATACGATTGCGGAGTGCGATCGCTATTTGTGGCTGTGTTGGGTTGCTGTGAAGCAGCAGGCGCGGCTTCGATCGGCGGACTCGCAGGATTCGCCGACGCCAGTCCCTTAGCCGCCGCAGATGGAGCCGTAGCCGTCGCACCTGGTTCAGGTGCAAAGCCAACCTTCGCGCGCAAAAGCTCACGCAGTTCAGCTTCATGGGGCGCAGCAAACAGCCATGTGAGCAGATAGCCTCGATTCACGGTCATCGCCAGCGCCACAGATACGCGTTTGGAAAGTGCATCGCCATCGTCTTTATAGGCGATCGTTCCCTGCGTCACGACGAAGGTCTTGCCATCGATCTCATAAGTCCGGGCAATATTCATGTCGCGCTGCAACGGTTGGGTGAAGCTGAGACCGGTAACGAACTGGTGCACGGCTGTACCATCTTTCGCGTTCTCGGGAAAGCGAATGTTCGGAAAGCACGACAACGGCATTACGGAGAGCGTTGCTTCGCCGAAGTCATCGTAAGGAACTTCCCCACTAGGTTGTGGTTTGGTTCTCCATAACGACAATAGTACGCGGCGGCAAGCCTTCACCACAGCTCGTTCGCGTGGCCCCAGCAGTGGCTCGCCGCTAACCTTCTCGCGATAGCGCTCCACCGCAGGCTCGATCGCTCCCATGAACTCGATGTTCCAGCCTTCGGGAAACTCGTAGGTGATCCCAAGCTGGTGATTGCGATAGACGTTTCCCTCGATCTTGCCAGGATCAATGTGTTCCGCTGGAACCTCTTCCTTGACCTCGCGGAGGTGCTGCGCCGAGATTGCCGGCCCCTGGTAAGGCTTCGCAGCTGTGCCCGCATGTCGCTCCGCATCGTTTGCGGGAAAGAACTCCGCGTTGCAGAATGCAGCCAGCAGTTGGTGCAGCAGATTAACGTCGCGAGCGCTCAGGTCAGCTTTGAGGATGTATCCGGTCAATTCGCCGGCGAGAACCACATGCTGATTGATACCACGGCGGGTTTCGTAATAGAAAAACTGGCGATTTCCAACCGTCGTCTTGCCGATCCCGTGCAATTCTTCGACGCCGACAAACAGCTCCTGATCGAGATCGCGGCGCAATATGCCTTTGGCGTCGGTGTAGTTCTTGTTCCTGTATTCGTAGGCTGCAAGGGAAACTGCAGCGTGTGCAGAAGTTCCGCCCACCATCTCCAGCAATTGAATGCGACGGTCGATGGAAGCAGGTTGCGGCACCGGAGTCAGGCCAGCGTCTTTGACCAGGTCAAAGTCAAATCCGAAGAATGCGTTGGTATAGCGGGCAGGCGAAAGATAGGCATCTTCGGGATCGTGCCCAAATCCTTCAGAAGATAGTTCTGAGGCTGGTGCCCTCTGCGCCAACGACCCGACCGCCCATAGGGTACCCACCAGGCTAAATGCCAAGACTGTGCGGAAACTCATCCCAACCCCACCCGCTCTATTCTTCGCCTCTGGCCCGTGCTAGTCAACGCCGATCGCGTGGGCTGAAAGTAGCCGAACGCCCCACTGGGAGCATCCAGCTTTCAGCCGCTGATATCGTCGCCATTAGAAGCGGTTTCAGCCCCCGATTTTTCGACCGCCACGAGTTGGGATACCGAACAGTCACTTAGGACGCCAAGGCGGTTCTAAGCGAATCGACCCCGCCCCTCAGGTACAATCATCGCGTTGCCGTTAGACGCTTGCGACTGCAGTTATAAGGTCGTGCGATGATACTCTGCGGGAGACCCGTCTGAACGCATCTTTCCTCTACTACCTAATGGGCCTGGTACTGGCCGAGCCGCCACATGGGCTGCGTCACTACTTTCGCAGCCATTTCCTCGACACGACGTTTCGCGGGCTCTACCACGCCAACGCCTTCGACCTTGGGCTGCTGATTCCCTATTTCGCTCTGATGATCGTGCTGGCGTTCTACGGCCTGCATCGCTACCAACTGGTCTATCTGTACTACAAGCATGCGAAGAACAAGGCCATCGACCCAGTCCGGCGCTTTGCCGAGCTGCCCAAGGTCACCATCCAACTGCCGATTTTCAACGAGCAGTTCGTCATCGATCGGCTAGTCGATTGCGTTTGTAGGATGGAATATCCGCCAGACAAGCTGCAAATCCAAGTGCTCGACGATTCCACGGACGAAACCGTCGCTGTAGCAAGCGCCATCGTGGAGCGCTACGCCGCCCAGGGACACAACATCAGCTACCACCATCGCACCAATCGCGAGGGCTTCAAGGCGGGCGCTCTCGATGCCGGTCTCAAGTCCGCCAGCGGCGAGTTCGTAGCCATTTTCGATGCCGACTTCACTCCTCTGTCGGATTGGCTGATGAAGGTCATTCATCACTTCGCCGAGCCGGATGTCGGGATGGTGCAGACCCGCTGGACGCACCTCAACCGCAACTACTCGTTCCTGACGGAAGTGGAGGCTATTCTGCTCGACGGCCATTTTGTCCTCGAGCACGGCGGCCGCTCGCGGGCGGGGGTGTTCTTCAACTTCAACGGCACGGCGGGAATGTGGCGGCGGCAGGCCATCGATGACGCCGGAGGTTGGCAACATGACACCCTCACCGAAGACACCGACCTCAGCTATCGCTCACAGCTCAAAGGATGGCGGTTCAAGTACCTGCAGGACGTGGAGTGCCCCGCCGAGCTCCCCATCGAGATGACGGCGTTCAAGACCCAGCAGGCGCGCTGGGCCAAGGGGCTCATTCAGTGCGCCAAGAAAGACCTGCCCAAGGTCTTAGGCGCCAAGGTGTCGCGGCGGGAGAAGATAGAGGCCTGGTATCACCTGACGGCTAACATCAGCTATCCGCTGATGATTGTCCTCAGTGCTCTCCTGATGCCGGCCATGATCTTGCGCTTCTATCAAGGCTGGTTTCAGATGCTTTACATTGACTTGCCTCTGTTCATGGCCTCTACGTTTTCGATTTCCAGCTTCTATCTCGTCTCCCAGAAGGAGCTTTTTCCCAAGACCTGGCTGCGGACATTTCTTTACTTGCCGCCCCTGATGGCCCTCGGGATCGGTCTAACCGTAACCAACACCAAGGCCGTTCTGGAAGCGCTGGTCGGCAAGCAAACGGCGTTCGCCCGCACACCCAAGTATCGCGTTGTCTCCAAGCAGGACAAGACTGTCGCAGCTAAGAAATATCGCAAGCGCCTCGGCTTCGTGCCGTACGTCGAGTTGGCAATCGGCACATACTTCGCTTTAACTGTCTGGTACGCCATCGCCAACGAAAACTACTTCACGGTGCCCTTTCTCTTTCTCTTCGTGTTCGGATACTGGTACACCGGATTGATGTCGCTCTTGCAGGGGCGCTTCGACAGCCTGGTCGCGGCACGGGGCGAAGAGCACAGCACAAAGCCATTTCCCGTTGGAGTTTAGGAAACCTCTGATTAACTTCCGCCGCCCCACCCCTTACTTTGCTTTGGCAAAGGGTGGGTAAGAATTGAAGATGTACAGGCTTGGGAAGAGATTCGCTTGGGCAAGGAAATGAGTCAGGGCACGACTGGAATCTTGCCGTAAGAGGCTGAAAAATAGATCCTGGCTTCACGGATGAAGTATCTTCGCGTTTTGCCGGGCGGCTTTTGGTTACTGCTTTTGGTTAATATGAGATACCTAACCTCTTTCAAGTACTGCATTAGTATTTCCCTGCTCCTCGTTGCTGTCTCATCGCCAGCCCTCGAGCGCCAATCCAACGCCGACTATCGCGCTCGCCGGCAGGCGCTAGCCCAGAAGATGGCAGGCGGAGTGGCCATTCTCTTCGCCGGCACTGAACCTGAGGGCCCGAACGCCACCTACGGGTTCCGCCAGGACAACAATTTCTACTACCTCACGGGGTCGACCGAGCCTGGCGCGGCCCTGGTCATCGTCTCGCAAGTGGCGGGGCATGACAATACGCCCGGGCGGCCTTACAGCGAGATCTTATTTCTCCCCGCCCATAACCGCACACAGGAGAAATGGACTGGCCCCAAGCTCGCCGCCGACACCCCGAACGTTGCCTCGATCACCGGCTTCGAGCGCGTCGCCAATCTCGACCAGATGCCGGTGGAACTGATGCGCGTGCTGGGAAGCAACACAGCCTCCCTCTACGTCGACCTGCCGCAGGAGGACCAGCCTTCCGCCTCCACCGATCCCCTGCAATGGCTGCGTCGCACGAACAGCTTTCCCATGCGGACATCGTTGCACGACGTTAAGCCGCTTCTGGCACAGCTACGCGTGGTGAAGGACAAAGGAGAAGTCGAGCTCATCCGGCACGCTAGCGATGCTTCCATCGCCGCCCACATGGCGGCGCTGCAAATGATCAAACCGAATCTGAATCAGCACGATGTGGACGCAGTAATGCAGTATCAGCTCTTGAAGAACGGCTGCGAACGTCCCGCGTACGCTCCGATTGTCGGCGCAGGCGTGAACTCTACCGTACTTCACTATTCCGCCAACGACGGTCCGATCCGCGCCGGCGATGTGGTATTGATGGACGTAGCTGGAGAGTACTCGATGTACGCCTCCGACATCACACGCACCGCTCCCGCCACTGGAGTGTTTACTGACCGTCAGCGGGAGATCTACAACATCGTCCTGGGCGCGCAACGGGCAGTCATGGCCGCCTTCAAGGGGGACAAGAGCACGCTTGGCGGACGCGGATCCGACTCACTAAATAAAGTGGCCTTCGATTACATCAACTCGCACGGCAAAGACCTACACGGCCAGCCGTTGGGACAATATTTCATTCACGGCATTGGCCATTATGTCGGACTTGAGGTACACGACCCGGGCGACACTTCTGCACCCATTCCGCGTGGTGCAGTTTTTACCGTGGAACCGGGCATCTACATTCCCGAAGAGCAACTCGGGATCCGCATCGAAGACATTGTGTTGGTCAACAGCCAGGGCAATCTCGTCAATCTGACCGCTGCTCTTCCCCACACCGCCGAAGAAATTGAGGCAGCTATGGCGGGAACCTACAAAGCGAAGCAGTAGTAAGCACAACCCAGATTACCCGCGCAAAATGGCGCTTGTGCCGGGTCACTGCGCCACTCATACTCCATCTGTTATTCTGAATTGCTGTGCTGATCAAGACACTGTTTGTGCTCTTTGTCTTGGGTATGGTCGCGCTTCTGGCGGTAGGAATCGGAGTCCTGGTTCGGGTCAGGCGACACTTGAATTCCCCGGGCTCAGAAGCTCCGGCACCGCCGGCAGAAAATACCCCGGGTGAGAGCAAAAAGCAGACTTTCTGACCCGTGGTTCGCAGCTGAGCACAATGGGAGGAAACCAGATGGCGGAAACCGAAGTTCGTAGCCAGGCACATCCGTCCGATCGCTGGACGACAGCCGCGAAGCAGATCGCCATCGTCATCGGTGGCAGCGCGGTAATTGCCGTCTGCGCTCGACTGGTTCTGCCATTGCCCTTCACTCCGGTTCCGCTCACCCTGGCCAATTTTGGCGTCCTGCTGGTGGGATTAGCCCTGGGCAGCAAACGCGGTTTCGCTTCGGCCTGCGTCTATCTGGCATGGGGCGCCATGGGATTGCCAGTGTTCAGCCCTTCCGGAGTCGGTGGATTGGCGCAACTGTCTGGCCCGACCGGCGGATACTTGCTCGCCTATCCCGTGGTAGCCTTCGTGGCCGGCTTGATCTCGGAGCGCGGCACGGGGTCGTTTGCGCGAAATGTCATCGCCGCCGTCGCGGCGGAGATTCTGCTGTTCGCCGCCGGGATTTCCTGGTTGCATATCATGACCGGAAGCTGGCAGCGCGCCTTAGCCTTTGGTTTGGCCCCATTCTTGTTTGCCGAGATCATCAAAGTCATGCTGGCCGCTGCGTCAGCCCGCAAGTTGCAACACTCGATATAGCTGAGCGGCCGAGACATTCGGCGCAATATCCCTAGTTCCCTGTTGTTGGAAGATCATGAGCAGTCCCCAAAAGACGATTCGCGAAATCACTGTTGCCCATAGTCCTGACTCCGACGATGCTTTCATGTTCTATGGCATGGCGACCAACAAGGTCCGCGTGCCTGGCGTGAAGTTCACACATACGCTATGTGACATCGAGACCCTGAATCGCATGGCGCTCGAGGGGCATTACGACATCACCGCGGTCTCGTTCCACGCCTATCCATACATTCAGGACAGATACGCCATCATGCCCAGCGGAGGCAGCGTCGGCGAGGGCTATGGGCCGATGATAGTCGCCTCGCGAAACATTCCCGCCGACGAGATCGGCAAAATCAAGATCGCTGTGCCCGGTACCATGACGACCGCCTACCTGGCCCTGAAGCTCTATGCGCCGGATTGCGTAACTGAGGTCGTTCCTTTCGACCAGATCATCCCCCGCGTGCTCGACGGCAAATACGAGGCAGGACTGATCATTCACGAGGGCCAGCTCACCTATGGGAAGGTAGGCCTCTATCGTGTCATCGACCTGGGCAAATGGTGGCGTGACCTGACTGGCATGCCCCTTCCCCTCGGAGGCAATGCCATCCGGCGCGAACTCGGGCCAACGCTCCTGCTAGCCTGCTGCAACGCGCTGCGGGATAGCATCCGCTATGCTCTCGAGAATCGCGAAGAAGCCCTTCAGTACGCCATGCAGTTCGCCCGCGACCTCGACGTGCAGCAGGCCGACAAATTTATTGGCATGTACGTCAACGAGCGCACGCTCGACTACGGAAAAGATGGCCGCGAAGCCATCACCAAGCTGCTGGAAATGGGTTACGAGCGCGGCCTTATTCCCCATAAGCCCAATCTGGAGTTCGTCGGTGATGCGGTAACCACATAGCTCCCCAAAGTCCAGCCCGCCTTCGGTAACATAAATTCATGCCTTCCCCCGAGTTCTCCAGGGAGCCTCCCGGCCAGAATCTGCTGATCGATGCCGATGACACGCTCTGGGAGAACAATATCTACTTCGAGCGGGCGATAGCTGACTTCATCTCGTTCTTAAACCATCATCACAACACGCCTGACGAAGTGCGCCATGTCCTCTATGACGTGGAGCGCGAGAACATCCGCACCCACGGTTACGGAATGCACAGCTTCGCGGAAGCCTTGGTCATCTGCTTCGAGAAACTTTCGCTCGAGCCAGTCACTCCCCAGCTCCACCAGAAGATTCGCGGCATCGCCTACAAAATCGCCGACCACCCGATGGAATTCCTCCCCGAAGTGCCGGAAACCCTTGCCGATCTCGCGCTGCGGCACCGGCTATTCATGGTCACCAAGGGCAACATCACCGAACAGCTTGGCAAGGTCGAGCGCTCGGGCGTGAAGGAATTCTTCACCGCCATCGAGGTAGTTTCAGAAAAAGATGCCTCCACATATCACGGCGTGGTCGAGAAGTACGGTTTGGTGAGGGACATCACTTGGATGATCGGAAACAGCCCGAAGTCAGATATCAATCCTGCTCTCGAGGCGGGTCTGCACGCTGTCTTCGTGCCCCACGACAACACCTGGATGTTGGAGCGCGACGAGCTGCGCACCCACGACTTCGATGGCCGGCTCTTGCAGCTCAGCAGCTTCTCCGAGCTGCGTGCGCATTTCTGAATCCGTCCCATGGTGGGGACAACTCCTCATGGGCGGCAGAAAATTGCCTTTTCCTTGGCAATTGTGCGACAGTCGATTAATCACTAGCCACTATCCTCCAGCAACTTTCCCCTGCTCTCCGGTTTTAACTCTCCAGCGACGGTCCAGGAGCCTGCCGTGATGAAGCGCTATCTACTTGCCACCACACTGCTCCTCATTGCGCTCTCTATTGCCGTCGCTCTCGTGGCGAAGAATAAGCCGTCCACCAGCGTCCAGGACGAGCGCCAGCGGGCCGTCCACGCTCTCGACCGGCTAACCTTTGGGCCGCGACCCGGCGATCCCGAGAAGGTCCTCGTCTTGGGAGTCGACAACTGGATCGAGCTGCAACTTCATCCTGACAAGATTGATGACAGCGCCATCGAGGCGCGGTTGGCCCAATACCGAACCTTGCAAATGAGCAGCAAAGAGCTGGCGGTGAATTTCCCTCCCAACCCAGTGTTGAAAGCGGCGATGGAAGGTAAGGTCGTAATTCCCAACGATCCCAATCGCCACGCGATTTACCTGGCCGGGATCGCACGGCTACAGAACAAGCAGGGCGATAAGCAGAATGCCGCACCTGCTGCTCCCTCTCTAGGCGCCATCGTCGCCCCCGCCACCCAGGCCCAGACGGTCGCGGCTACCAAGCCGTCCCAAATTAGGGACGACCGGCGCGAAGCCCATTCACAAGTCGATTCGCTCACCCTGCTTCCGCCCGACTTGCGTATGCAGAAGATCCTGGCCATGCCTGCCATCGAGCAGGCCGAGCTTCTGAAGGGGCTGCCCGGCCCTAAGAGACAGGCGCTGCTCTCCGGTCTTACGCCGGAGCAGCGGGAGACCGTCATTGCGCTCGACAACCCGCAAGGCCTCGTGGACTACGAAATCCAATCCGCCAAGCTGTTGCGCGCCATCTATAGCGACCGCCAGCTCGAAGAGGTGCTGACGGACTTCTGGTTCAACCACTTCAACGTATACATCGGCAAAGGCGCCGATCGCTACTTGGTCACCGCTTACGAGCGTGATGTCATCCGCCCTCACGTCCTGGGAAAGTTCAAAGACCTCCTGGTGGCTACGGCTTACAGTCCCGCGATGCTCTTTTACCTCGACAACTGGCAGAGCGAAGGCCCCGACTCCCCCGCTGCAACCGGACAGCCGATGAACCCGGCACATAAAGCAGCCCGTCCACGCTGGGCCAATGGACCATTCGGGCCTCATCCCGTCTCGTTTCCAAATCCGCGACCTCCCCAGAATCCCGCCAAACCAAATCAGCAGAAACGCCGCAGCGGACTGAACGAGAACTACGCGCGGGAGCTGATGGAGCTTCACACCCTCGGCGTCAATGGTGGCTACACCCAGAAAGATGTAACCGAAGTCGCCCGCGTGTTTACTGGCTGGACTCTCGAAGATCCTCGTGAGGGCGGCGGCTTTGTCTTCAAGCCGCAGTTGCACGAGCCGGGTACAAAAACTGTCCTAGGCCACAAGATCAAACAGAACGGCGAAAAAGAAGGCTTGCAGGTGCTAGACATCCTCGCCCATCATCCCTCCACCGCGCACTTCCTCTCTCTGAAGCTGGCCCAGCGCTTTGTCTCTGACGATCCCCCGCCCGCCCTGGTTGAGCAGATGGCCGCTACCTTCCACAAGACCAACGGCGACCTTCGCGAGGTTATGCGCACCATGCTGAAGTCGCCGCTATTCTGGGCGCCCGAAACCTATCGCGCCAAGGTGAAAACACCCTTGGAGTTCGTGGTGTCTGCATTGCGTGCAACTGATTCCGGAATCACCGAAACCCAGCCTCTGCTGCGCACCCTCAACACGATGGGCATGCAGATTTATGGCATGCAGCCACCGACCGGCTACTCCACCAAAGCAGACGTCTGGGTGAACTCGGCAGCGCTGCTCGATCGAATGAATTTCGCGCTGTCGCTGGTCAACCACAAGATCCCCGGCACCGCCTTTGATCTCAGGAAGCTGCTGCCGTACTCGCAGGATCTGCCGGCTGATGACCCGTACGTTGCCCAATCGCAACTGGAAGAGCTCTTGCTCTCGGGTTCCCTCTCTTTGCAAACCCACCAGACAATCGAGAAAGAAGTGTCCGGCGCTGATGGAACCGCAAGCCGACGGCCTGGGCCCGATGTAACGGTGGCGCTGCTGCTGGGCTCACCGGAATTCCAACGTCGCTAACCGAGGCCAACCAACATGAGCATCACACGACGAGCATTCCTGAAAGGTGGCGCGATGGCCGTGGTCGGCACTGCCGCCATTCCCCAGTTCCTTGCTCGCGCCGCGTTCGGTGCAGCCGATTCTTCGCTCGCCAACAAACGCCTGATTGTGGTCTTTCAGCGTGGCGCGGCTGATGGCCTGAACATCGTCGTTCCGCATGGCGAAGCTGCCTACTATTCCCTGCGTCCCAGCATCAACATTCCCCGCCAGCAGGTGCTCGATTTGAATGGATTGTTCGGACTGCACCCGTCGCTCATCTCGTTGATGCCTCTGTGGCAGCAGAAACAGCTGGCCATCGTTCACGCCGCAGGTTCACCCGATGAGACCCGCTCGCACTTTGACGCCCAGGACTACATGGAATCCGGTACGCCAGGCGTAAAGAGCACAGAGGACGGGTGGCTCAATCGCACGTTGCAAACCGAACACAACGGCGCCGACACCCCTTTTCGCGCCGTCGCGCTCGGCACTTCTCTGCCCCGCATTCTCGCCGGCCGGGTCCCTGCCCTCGCCGTTAGTAATCTCAATGCATTTGGCATCCAAGGCGGCAATCCCTCTGCGGTGCCCATTGGCAATACATTCGAGGCGATGTACGCGCAATCGGTTGACTCGGTTCTGCACGGCACTGGCACAGAAACCTTCGATGCTGTGAAGATGCTCAAATCCGCCGATCCTCAGAAGTACACCCCCGCGCCTGGAGCAAACTATCCCAAAGGCCGCTTCGGCGATGCAATGCGCCAGACGGCACAGCTCATCAAAGCAAATGTTGGCGTGCAGGTCGCATTTACCGACATCGGCGGATGGGACCATCACGTCAACGAAGGCGCTGTCCAGGGACAGCTGGGCAACGTATTGCGCGAGTTCGCCGATTCCATCTCCGCCTTCTGGACCGACCTCGGCAACCTTGCCGAGAGTACAGTCCTGATCACCATGTCAGAGTTTGGCCGCACCGCGCGCGAGAACGGCAATCGCGGCACTGACCATGGCCACGCCAACGTGATGTTCGTTCTCGGAGGTCCGGTGCGGGGGGGACGCGTCTATGGCCGCTGGCCCGGGCTCGATCAGTCGCAGTTGCATGAAGGGCGCGACCTGGCGCTTACCACCGATTTCCGTACGGTCGTTGGCGAGTCCGTCACCCGCCATCTCGGCAACCGCGACCTGAACGCCGTCTTCCCGGGCTTCAACAACACACCGCAATCCTTCCTGCGTTACCTCGGATAGTTCATGGGTGGCCTACATTTCCCTTGTTCTGGGAAATGTGGATTCATCGAGTCTGTCGCACCAGCTCACCCGCTTATAATTCCCTGCATGGACGACCAGGAATTTCGCCGCCTATCTGATGCCGCCATCGAATCGCTGAAACGCAGCCTCTACGAGGCCGAGGGTGAAGCCGACTTCGAAGTCGAAGACAATGCCGGCGCATTGCAGATCAGCTTCGAGGACCCTCCTGGCAAGTTTGTCGTCTCGCCCAACTCGCCCGCGCGCCAGATCTGGATTTCGGCGCTCTCCACCAGCTTCAAGCTCGACTGGTCGCGAAAGGCTAACGACTTCGTCCTCGCCAAGACCGGTGAGGCACTTAAGCCCCTTGTGGGTCGGCTGATGAACGAGCAGTTGGGCGAGCAAGCAATCACCCTGCGATAGCGACCCCAGAGGATGTTCCGGCACTGGAGAGAAGATTAGACCGGTCTCGTCCCAAGACTGCCCGTGCGTGCCATCACATCAGAAAAAATTCGTGATCGTTTGCCATCAGGCACTGAAGGAAAATTGTTGGCAAGCCACTGACCGAGGAGGTACTTACGGCTATCCATCTCTCGGAGCGGGAGTTAAGCAGCAGTGTTTTCGCCGAATCTTCACCCCTATGTGGCGAAGCGGCGAGCGTCAAATTGCTCGCCAAAGCAGAGAGTTCCGCCTGAGCAGCAATGGACAAATTAACTCCATGCCTCGCCTGAAATTCTTGTATCGCCACAAGAGGGTGCAACGCTACCGGTATTTCAAGCATGAAAAAGAAACTAACCATTGGTTCCCAATTTGGGAATTGAGCTTCCTTAACTTGGCGCGCCGGCTGTTACCCTAGCGATTCAACCCAACTTCGATCCGGGACTCTGCCCTATGAGCTTTCGCTCCCATGTTCACTCCGCTCTCCTGCTGCTAACTCTCTCCCTTTTTCCGACTTTCTCCAGCGCCCAATGGACCGCTCCCAATCCAGTCATCGATTTTCAGAAGGAGCCTGTGGTGTTAATCCGCCAGGAGAGAGGCATCTTGCGCTTGCAGGTCTGTTCTCCGGCCATTATTCATCTGACTTACTCTCCGACAGCGGACTTCCATGAGCAGCCCAATACCGTCATCGTCAAAACAAGCTGGCCACCATCTGACTGGAAGATCGATGAAAGCACTGACGCTCTCACTCTGACAACCACTCAGCTCAAAGTTGTCATCGATCGCAAGACCGGCTCAATTACCTACAGCGACAGTTCTGGCCATGTTCTCTTGCACGACGAGTCGAAAACCATGACTCCTGTCAGAGTCAACGGCGAGAACACCTATAGCGCAGAAGACTACATGACACTCGGCGGATATGGTTCAACGGAAGCGCTCTACGGCTTGGGTCAGCATCAGGCAGGGGTGTGGAATTATCGCGGCGAGTCGGTTGACCTTTCTCAGGACAACGCCAACGTCGCCGTCCCCCTTATGGTCTCCAGCTTGGGTTACGGGCTTTTCTGGAATAACACTTCACGCAGCCGCTTCAACAATCGTTTCGAGCATGCGCTCTACGTCAGCTCCGAGATCGCCGACACCATCGACTACTACTTCCTCTATGGCCCCGAGCTCGATCAGGTCATTGCCGGCTATCGCGAGCTTACCGGCGCGGCGCCGATGTTCGGCAAATGGGCGTACGGCTTCTGGCAATGCAAAAACCGCTACAGATCGCAGGCCGAACTGCTCGCGGTGGCGCAAAAGTACCGCGACCTGAAGATCCCCATCGACAACGTGGTGCAGGACTGGTTCTGGTGGAACCGCAAAGGCGAGCATGTCTTCAACTCCAACTATCCCGACCCGAATGGAATGATCGACCAGCTCCACCGCGGGAACTTCCACCTCATGATCTCGGTCTGGCCCTTCTTCGAGCCCGGTTCCACAGCCTACGACACCATGGACAAGAACGGCTGGTTCATCGATAAAACGGTCGTTGCCAAGCCGCCATATCACCAAAACCGCATGGCTGTTTACGACGCCAGCAATCCCGATGCGCGCAAGTACTACTGGCAGCTCATGAACGACGGCCTGTTCAAGCTGGGCATCGATGCCTGGTGGCTCGATACCACTGAGCCCGAAACGGAAGGCCGCGAAGAGAATATCCAGCTCAATCACAAGCTCGCCATCGGCAGCGGCAATCGTTATGTCAATCTCTTTCCGCTGATGACGACCACGGCCGTCTATGAAGGCCAGCGCGCGACCACCGACAAGAAGCGCGTCTTCATCCTCACGCGCTCGGCGTTCGCGGGCAGCCAGCGCAACGCAGTCTCCGCTTGGTCAGGAGACATCAACTCCGACTGGATCACCTTCCGACGCCAGATTCCCGCCGGCCTGAACTACGAGCTTTCCGGACTTCCTTATTGGACGACCGACATTGGCGGCTTCGTCAGCGGCAATCCCGAGGATCCCGCCTATCGCGAGCTCTTCGTGCGCTGGTTCCAGTTCGGCACCTTCAGCCCCATCTTTCGGGTACACGGCACCCGCAGCAACGACCAGAACGAACTCTGGTCGTACGGCGCTGACATGCAGAAGGTCCTCGTCAACTACGACCGCCTGCGCTATCGCTTGCTGCCCTACATCTACTCGATGGCCTGGCGCGTAACGAACGATAGCTACACGCCCATGCGCGCCCTCGCGATGGATTTCCGCGGAGATCCGCAGGCACTCAACATCGGCGACGAATTTATGTTCGGTCCGGCGCTGCTGGTGAGTCCGGTCAGCGAGCCTGGCGCCGAGACCCGGCGCATGTATTTACCCAAGGCGATATGGTATGACTTCTGGACCGGACAGAAGATGGAAGGCGGAAAGACCATCACAACCGCTGCTCCCCTTAATCGCATCCCCCTCTTCATCCGCGCAGGTTCCATTATTCCGATGGGACCTGATCTCCACTATGCCGCCGAAAAGCCTGCCGATCCGATCGAGCTGCGCCTTTACCGCGGAGCCGATGGTTCCTTCACGCTTTATGAAGATGAAAACGACGGCTACAACTACGAGAAAGGCGTCTTCGCCACGATCCTCATCCAGTGGAACGAAGCCTCACATACACTCACCATCGGCGCGCGCAACGGCTCCTTCCCCGGAATGTTGGAGCAGCGAACTTTCAAGGTTGTGTTTGTGTCAGAGCAGCACGGAACCGGCATCGATTTGACCGATCGCGCCGACCGCACCATTACCTATTCGGGCAAAAGCGTTTCTGTGCAGCCGTAACGGCGCCGTCACGCACGCCGCCCCTCACCCGCTATCGAAGTTGATCAAGGATGGATCTACGACTTGCTGAGGGCCTTCTGCGCCGACTCAGCAAACGTAAACAACTGGTCCACTTTAGTGACCTTCAGCATCTCCAGAAGGCGTGGGCTCGCACCGGCAATGATGAGCTTCCGCCCGGAATGCTCACGCGAGACATGGGCTCCTACCAGGCAACCAATGCCGGCAGAATCGATATACGGCACGTCAGCTACGTCGACGACCAGCACCTTTGATTGGTCACTCCGCACCATCGACTGAAAAGGAAAGAAGTTTCCAAGCAATAGTGGGCCGTGCAGGCGCATGATCACCCCACCGCCGCCCGCCTCGTCCACACGCTCAATCTCCAACGGCTTTTCCTGCATAGGGTTGTATCTTACAGGGTGAGTGCTACGAATGTGTAAATTTTTTGCGCCCTACGCAATCGTTGAGCGGCCGCTAAACGTGAGGTCGCGAATCGCTTGCGGAAGCAAATTCACCCGGCGTCTCGTTGGGGTTGGTTTGCTCCTTTGGGTTGGTTTGCGGCGATGCCAAAGAACGTGGCGCCGGTTGCGCCACTGGGGCGGCAGGCGTGTTCTTGGTTGGAGCCTTCGAGCTGCTCGAGGGTGGTGGAGGAGTCTGGTGTTTCACCGTCGCCGAAGGTTGCGGCGGACGATGGAATACAGCGTGATCGTGGCCGGTGTACCTTTGGGCCGATAGGCTCATGCTTAGCAACAAGATGAGAGAAAGATTCCAGATCGTCCAGCGAGGCATACGTACGGGTCCCGAAGCACCCAGACTTATTTTAGGGGACATCGCGTTCATGTGAAAAGCTCTTTTGTGAGTTCGAAGTGCTACTTTAGCAGGAACGCGCACGCCTGGCGGTGGTCTTCCGAACTCTCTTGGGCTTCGCAAACCGGAATTCGGATAGCGCCATATCTACTTTCCGCCCCCGGAACCGCACCCCTTCCGACTCCAGCAGAAATCGCTGCTCCAGGCCATATTCTCCCGGCAGCGAGATTCGTCCACCGGCGCCCAGCACCCTCTGCCACGGCAGTCCACGCACCGTATTCAGCACTTTCGCCACATGGCGCGCCGAACGGGGATAACCGGCCGCCTCAGCTACAGCCCCGTACGTACTGACCTTGCCGCGCGGAATGCTGCGAATCACGGCAGCCATCGCAATCGCCGGCGGCAGTTTCGAAGCGGATTTCGGTCCCATAACTCAACGATAAGATACAAAGCCCGTTGACGGAATCAATAACTCACTGATCCCCAATCCTTCGTCATCAATGAAAATCAGTAGGACGTTGGGCGAACCCCTTTTCGATGCAATCTCGGGTGGCCACCAGGCTGTCGAATCGTACCCGTTTCTCTTAATGACTCCGCCGAAGGGCAATGTGGGGGCCGGAATGACTTTGCTCCGGCTCACGTCACGCGTCGCCCCGATGGAACTCATGTCGGTCTTGACCAGACCGTTCTAGGCTTCTTGAGCAACAACAACTGCAACGAGAACAACGACAATGGACAGGACCGTTAGAAATGTATTGGAATCTCGATACTAATCGATAAAACCGCCACACCAAAGTGCCTAATATGAATCTGTTAAGGCCAAATTAATTCTCATTCACCACCCAGAACCTGACTATTGCGCTGAATATCGCGCTACAATCCAAATCACTCATTCGAAATAACCTCTTCGACGGGCGAAAGCTCGTGGGGTGGTCGTTCACCTTTTAGGCTTACTTGGTATCACCACGATCGACTCGCGCACACAGCCGACGAGAAGACGTGGTTCACCGATTGCGACGATTCAGGGTGGCAACTGTTTGTCGCGTCAGAAGGTCTTAGGGTCTTATGCGGAAGTTGCGGGTCTCGGGGGACCCACACTCCTACACTACTCTTGGTGATTGCTCCAAGGGTTTTTGTGCGGGTGTTCTTCCGAACCACAAATATCTGAGCATTATCCTTTTTATCTTCTTTAGCCTTGCCGGTTGTGCCTGCAGGGCAGAAACAGCGACGCCAAAAAATGTCCTGGTGCTGTTTAGTTCCTTTGCAAGCAACAATTCTGATTTGTTAAGTGATATTGAACCCGCGGTACGGGCTCGTGTCCCCGGGCAAATCACCTTCTATGATGCATACTTGGAACACTCGCGAATCGAGCAGAAATCTTATCGCGAAAGCCAGGCGGAGACCTTCCGCAATACGTACGATGGAGTGAAGTTCTCCCTCGTAGTCGTATCTCACTCTGAGGCGCTTCAGTTCGCGCTGCAATACCGCGACAAGATATTCCCGGGCGTGCCGATTGTCTTTATCGAGGTCAGCAGCGGAGAGTTGGATGGGCACACGATTCGACCGGGAGTGACCGGTTTGACAGTTCCTGTGGGACTTCGGGAAACGATCGATCTCGCACTCAGTCTTCAGCCTGATACGGAAACAGTAGCAATCATCACGTCAAAAGCGGAAGACTACTGGTTGGCGGTTGCACACTCCGAGCTTCTTCGCCATCAAGGCACAGTAAAGGAAATGGATCTTATCGGCCCCGCAAGCGCTCAACTGCTTGAAAGGGTTGCCGCACTTCCACCCCATACAGTGGTTCTTTTTCAGCTCGCGCCACAAACTTCACAGCAGCCTGAGCTGGGGACCTGGGAGTTGCTTGCTGCGGTCGCAAAGCGCGTGCCGACCTATTCCCCTTGGCCAGCGCTCTGCTTGGGCTATGGGTGTATCGGCGGAGTATACCCAGACGCCCGGAAACAACATCTGTGGACGGCGGATTTAGCAGCACGAGTGCTGTCTGGTGAGCACCCGGAAAACATACCTATCGCTCACAACTCCGACCTTCAGGTCACCGTCGACTGGCGGGCACTCCGTCGATGGCATCTTTCGGAATCGGCACTGCCGCCGGGCAGTCGCGTTTTGTACGGGGAACCGGCCTTCTGGGAACGCAACCGCAAGTACATTATTGCAGCCATTGTCGTAATTTTGCTCCAGTTCCTCTGGATCGCTGCGCTGCTATGGCAACGCGCTCGAAAACGAAAAGCTGAAGCCGTGTTGGGTGAGAGTGAAAAGCGCTTCCGGATTATGGCGGACGGGACCCCGTCACTGATTTGGATGGCAGACCAAAACGGCATGATCACCTATCTGAACAGCAAGAGTGTCGAGTTTACCGGCGATCCCAAGGCTGGATTTGGGGACTCCTGGTCAGACTATGTTCACCCCGACGACTTGGATAGCGTACTGTCGACTAAGGCGCGTGCCTTGGCAAAACGCGTGTCCTTTTCTAAGGAATATCGTTTGCGCCGTTACGATGGTGTCTACCGCTGGATGTTCGATGTTGCATCGCCACGAGTGAATGGCGACGGATCGTTTGCCGGCTTCATCGGTTCGGCTATCGATATAACGGACCACAAGGTTGCTCAGGATGCTCTCGAAAACGTGAGTGGCCGGCTGATCGAGGCCCAGGAGAAGGAGCGCAGCCGCATCGCGCGCGATCTGCACGATGACATTTGCCAGCGACTCGCACTCTTGTCCATGGAGCTGGAGCAGGCAAATCGAAACGGGGCGCCACCGTCAACCAAACAGCACCTGGCTGAAATTCAGCAGCATTGTGCGGAAATCGCCGGTGACGTTCAGGCGCTCTCGCACCAGTTGCATTCCTCTAAGCTGGATTATCTGGGCATTGCGGCCGCCATAAGGAGCTTCTGCAAGGAATTCGCTAAACAGCACAAGGTCAGAGTGGATTTCATGGACGAAAATGTCCCGACGCATCTTCCCAAAAATGTCTCACTGTGTCTTTTCCGAGTCGCACAGGAAGGCTTGCATAATGCCGTGAAATACAGCGGAAAGCGTCAGTTCGAGGTGATTCTGCGAAGGACAGCGAACCAGGTACTGCTTGAGGTAATCGACAGTGGAGTCGGCTTTGATGTAGAGGACGCGAAAAAGAACGGCGGACTGGGGCTGGTGAGCATGCAGGAACGGGTTCATCTGGTGCATGGGACGTTTGTCGTAGAGTCCGCTCCCGGGAAGGGGGCGAGAATTGTTGCTTTTGTGCCGCTGGAAGAAACGGCTGAAGGTTGGGGACCCATTGCGGGAGATGAACCTGCGACCATGGACGGGGCAGCTTGAAAAAGGTTCGCATTCTCCTGGCTGATGATCACGCAATGATCTGCGCCGGATTTCAGAAACTTCTGGAGCCTGAATACGAAGTCGTCGGCACCGTGGGAGATGGCCGCGCACTCTTAAAAGCAGCCGACGAGCTGAAGCCGGACCTGGTGTTAGTGGATATCGGCATGCCGCTGTTGAACGGATTGGACGCTGCCCGACAGTTGAAGAAGCGGATGCCTAAGCTAAAGCTGATCTTCCTCACCATGAATCCTGATTCCGATGTGGCCAGCGAAGCACTCCGCATCGGTGCGTCCGCCTATCTGCTGAAGAACTCGCATGGCGATGAGCTCTTGAAGGCCGTCCGCGACGTTGTAAGAGGAATGTCTTATGTGGCGCCGCAAATTCGGCAAGCCATGGAAGAACGGTTCAACGAGAACCCAAAGGCGGCAGCTCGTCCTAAGCACTTGACGCAGAGGCACAGAGAGATCCTCCAAATGCTCGCCGAAGGACGTTCACCGAAGGAAATCGCCACGATTCTCGACATTGCAGTTAGAACCGTCCGGTTCCATAAGTATGAAATCATGAAAGTGCTGAAACTCACCAGCAACGCCGAATTGGTGCAATACGCGATCAAACACTCGCTGATTTCCCCGCCGTAGATTCCGCCATCAGCCCGCGGGCGCCTTCCTGTGAAACTGTCAATTGTGACAGTATGCAGGCCGTTACCAGTGCGATAAACCATCATGTTAGATGCAAACACTCGGAACCGGGGCGAGGCGTATGGGCAGGATTCGAGTACTGCTCGCTGACGATCATGAAACGCTGCTGGCACGCGTCCGCTCCATCTTGTGCCCGGATTTTGAAGTAGTGGGCACTGTGGCCAACGGACGAGACGCCGTCACGGAAGTGCGGCGTCTCGACCCAGATGTCCTGGTGATCGATATCTCCATGCCCGTTCTGGATGGGTTACAGGCGGCGTCGCAATTGCGCCGGAAAGCATGTCGAGCCAAAGTGGTGTTCTTGACCGTGCATGAAGATCAAGACTACGTTGATGCCGCGTTCGCCGCGGGCGCTTCCGGATATGTCACGAAGTCACACGTCACCTCCGACCTTGTGCCCGCAATCCGAGAAGCGCTAATTGGGAACACATACATCTCAAAATCAATCAAACTATAAGGCTTAGTAAAGGCGCAATACCGCAATCGGGCGATTAGTTGCCCTGACGAAATCAACGCCAAAAAACCGGTGCCGGCCATGAAGGCGGCACCGGTGTCCGGGTGGCGGGGACAAAGAAAGGCTACTTGCTGCCCAACGTAAAGTTGACGCCTGCGAAATACTTGAAGCTGTTCTGGCTATTCGCAATGTGCGCCACATGGTTGCTGCTGAAGTTCGTGTACAGGTAATCGACTTCGACGGGCCGGATCTGTACGTGGTTCGATAGCGCGATGTCCAGGCCCCCGCCCCATTCCATAGCGAACGCGTTGTTGTTGCCATGGCCATTGGATAGATTGCAGCTCGTCGGATCATTGCCGGAGATGCAACGCAAGATGGTCGCGTAGCCATTGGAGTGACCAGCGCCGAACAGGCCTTCGCCAAATGGCTGAAACTTACCGGAATGTTTCTTGATCTGCGGGCCGAACATGTAAGTGAAGAGATTGCCGCTGGCGGAGCCGGTCACGGGAAAACCCTGGTTGATGAGCTTCGTGGTCCAGCCGGTACCAACTGCATATCCCATGAAATCGGCCTTGATCCCAATGAGCGGAGTAAGGTTGTACACGAAGGCGCCGCCGCCGCCATTCATGTTCTGTGACGTGATTACTGAAAGGCCGGGGTGAAAGTTTACGTACGAATAGCCGCCGGCCAACTCAATCTTGGGGACTTCTTGTGCGATCGCACTGACAGTCAAGACGAGCAGCACTGCCGTAATCGTGATTGGAATTCGCTTCTTCACGTTGCCTCCTCGAAGGTTAGTTGAAATCTGGAACCACGCACGTGAAAGCAGCGTCCCTTGGAGCATGCACTGTGCTGGCCCGATGCAGGTGAGCGTAAAAGATTCGGACGGAGAAGCATACTGGCAAAAGTGACAGTTTCCACCGAGATTGTCTTGTAGTGAAATAGCCAATCAACCATCAGCGAAAAACAAGCAAACTACCTAACCATGTGTAAATGACAGGAGTAATTGCCTTCAAGCGGAACACAATTCTCCGGTGCGAATACCCTGGACAATACTGGCGATTCTGATGGCGGCGGTGCCGCTCGCCGCAGCAGCGCAAACGTTTCAGGTGCTGCCTGAGATCGATACGTATTATCGGTTCGACCCGAACTGGCGTGTGTATTTTCAAGCGAAAGACACCCGCGAAGGAGGGGCCCAGAACACTGCGGAAATCGGGCCGAGCCTCGATTTTCATTTGAAGCCGTGGGAAAAGCTATGCCAGATCACCGCTTTCGATCTTGACAAATCGAAGGAGCACCTTCTGCTGTTCTCCGCTGGATATCGCTATCTGCCCACTCCGGGTGAGCCGCCTACAAATCGGTTCGAACCCTACGTCACCGTGCATCTGCCGGCGCCGGGGCGGATCCTGTTGTCGGACAGGAACCGCGCCGATCTCGACTGGAAGAGCGGCCAATTCTCCTGGCACTACCGCAATCGCATCGATGTGGAACAGCCGTGGAAGATCCGGAGCTATCACTTCTCGCCGTATGTTGCCGCCGAATTCTGGTACACGAGCCAATACTCGAAGTGGAGCACGACGTCGATTTTCGTGGGGTGCCTGTTGCCCTTTGGCAGGCATGTCGGTTTCGATCCGTATTACGAGCACGAGAACAACACCGGCACGCCGCCCAATCAACAGTTGAACCAGCTGGGATTGATTTTGAACCTGTGGTTCTAGGAGATAACGTCTTTCATTCGCCAAATTTCCGAAACAGGAATTCGGTGTGGCACCTGCAAGACGCCGCTGCAGCAGCTATTTCTCGTTTCGATGTTTCTTGCGCGGGCGGATTTCCACGCCTAAAACCACGTCACAGCTCCGCCGCTGGGCACTGGTGCACGGTCCGGCTGCATAGTTATCAATCTCCAGAAGACCATTCCGCAAAGATCGATTCTGTTCACGCTCTACTGTCACTTTTGACAGTTCTCATTGATTTCCTCTCGTAGTGAAATGACAGGCCAACGAATCATCCAGAGGTGAGGCGGCTTCTGAGGTCCCAGTTAATCTCACTCTCCTTACCTGGATGCATCGCTCACCGCCTGGACATTCGTTGAACTGAATCCATGCCGGCGTAGCGGACGCTATTCGGCAGCAGAAAGGGAAAAAATGAATTCTCGAATGAGCACGGGGAAATTGGCGCTTGGCGCGCTTGTTGCCTTGATTTTCATTATGGCTGGCGTAGCCGTAGCCAATGCCCAAGCTGCCAGCAGTCAGAGGCCCAACATCGTCATGTTGATGACCGACGATACCGGATGGAACGATTTCGGAGCGTACTCGGGCGGGGGTGCAACGCTTGGCCATCCGACCCCGAATCTTGACAAGATGGCCAAGGAAGGGGCTGTCTTTACCAGTTGGTACGGCCAGGCAAGCTGCACCGCGGGACGCGCCTCGTTCATGACGGGACGCATTCCGATTCGTTCGGCGCTGTCGATCGTGGTGGCGCCGGGTGACCGGAACTTTCTGCGGAAAGAAACACCGACAATCGCCGAGTTCTTTCAGAAGAACGGCTACTCCACTTTCTTTACGGGCAAGTGGCACCTGGGAGACACGCCGGAGTCGTATCCGACCAATCACGGCTTCGACGAGATGAAAGAGTTCGCCGCGTACTACGCCGGCGTCTATTCCTATCCCGATACTTCGAAGTGGTTCCATCCGTGGTTCCCGTCGTACAACCCTGAGTTTGTCAAGATGTACGACTCGGTGGTGAACTCCTACGAGTGGGAAGGGGTGGCCGGTCAACCGGCTAAACAGGTTGCCAAGATTACCTATGACTATATGGCCACTATGGACGAACGGATGGCCGACTACACGGTCGAATACATCAAGGCCCACGCCAAGAGCGGCAAGCCGTTCTTCTTGGACATCAACTGGATCAAGATGCATAACCCCACCAATGCGGCACCGGACTTCCGGGGCAAGTCGCATCTGGGCGACTACTCGGATTCGCTGATGGAGATGGACGCGGACATTGGCAAGGTGCTGGATGAGATCCGGGCTGATGCGCCCAACACCATCGTCATTGTGACCGCCGACAACGGCGCCTGGATGGACGCCTATCCGGATGCCGGCACCACGCCGTTCCGCGGTGAGAAGGGCACGCCCTTCGAAGGCGGCTGGCGCGTACCGGCCATCATGTGGTGGCCGGGGCACATTCCCGCCGGCGCCGTGTACGGCGAGATGATGTCGCATATCGACTGCTGGTCTACGCTGGCTGCGATGGCGGGTATCACTCCGCCTCCCCACGGCGAATGGAAAGACAACAATGGCAAGCCGATCTACTTCGACAGCATCGATAACAGCGCCTACATTCTGGGGAAGGCGCAGCACTCGGCGAGACGGAGCTGGGTCTTTATTGATGGTGAGAGCTTCAACGCTATACGCACCGATATGGCGGGCGATCCACAGGAGCCTTGGGTGAATATCGCCTGGAAGTTCGTGTGGACAGCAAAGGATTCGTGGTTAGGTCCCGGTCTGAATTTGGGTGCGATTCCCGCCGTTTACAACCTCACCATGGACCCGTTCGAGAAGTACGACATGATCTTCAACGGGGCACAGCCGTCATTTCACGGAATACAGAGCTCTCCGGGAAGGTACGCGGGTGAGGACAACGGATGGACGGCCGCATTGTTCTCGGAGGCCCTGGTTGAGTTTGACCAGTCCATCATGAAGTATCCGAACATTGAGCGATACCCGGGTGGCGCTTCAAACGACCTGATACCGGATCTGCAGCATCCTAATAACCCCGTGCCGCTGTTGAAGAACCTGCCGAAGGGAGCCGTACCAATGCCGAACTGAGAGGTTTAAACCGGGCGGTCCCGCCGGACCGCCCGTACTTTAGCAAGTTGTCTAAGAATGAATGCCCTTGATTACTTTTTGTCATGCACCTTTGCCTAGAGCGCTACTGTGCGGGTTGGTCCCATTGGTGGCGTGGCCACTGTGGGCGCAGGACCTGGCGCCGCGAGCCTATGTCATCACGCCGGAGCGCTCGAATGCTGTGACCTTGACCTATTCCTACTATGACGGTGGAGTGAACTTCAACGGAACAATTCCCGTTAAGAATGGGACCGGGACGTTCAGCGTGCCGATCTTCAGCGCGTACCATTCGTTCAGCTTTTTCGGTCGCTCCGCCAATGTAGTCGCTGCTCTGCCGTACGGTGTGGGAACTTTTCAAGGCGAGCTACTGCAGCAGCATCGGCAAGTCTATCGCTCCGGACTATTGGATTTTACGGCGCGGTTCGCGGTGAACCTGATGGGCGGTCCGGCCATGAAACCCGCGGAGTTCGCAAAGTGGAAGCAGAAGATGTTGCTGGGCGTCAGCTTGAAAATCATTGCTCCGACGGGACAGTACGATCCTACAAAGCTGATTAATTGGGGCATCAATCGCTGGGCCTTCAGGCCGGAGTTCGGGTATTCCCAGCGATGGGGAAACTGGGTGCTCGACGCATACGGAGGGGCATGGTTTTACACTACCAATCCGGCCTTCGATGCCGGCCCGGTGTCGAAGCCGCAGACCCAGAGTCCGATTGGCTCGTTCGAAGGCCATCTGAGCTACGACTTCAAGCCGGGCACCTGGGCTTCACTTGACGGCAATTTCTGGTGGGGCGGAACAACGAGCCTGAGCGGCATTAGAAATCTGGCCACAAGACAAACAGCTTCCCGCATCGGAGGCACTTTTGCGTGGCGCTTTGCCAAACATCAATCACTGAAATTCAATTACAGCGGCGGCACGTACTCCCGATTCGGCGGGAACTACAACAATGTGGCGGTCGCCTGGCAGTACTCGTGGCTGGGGCTGCCGAAAAAGAAGTAAGGTTGGGGTTCGCCATTCGCGTGTGTGAATGCCACGTGAGCCGATTGCAAACATAAATGGCGTTACCTGTCACAAGTGACAGTTCCCAGCGACCTTTTCTTGCGATGAAATAAACCACCATCGCAAGGAACGCGATCTCATCCAGTGGGGCATTCGAGCAAAGGGAGGCAATCAACATGAACAGAGTGAGATTTGGAATTGTGCTTCAAGTGGTTATGTCATCGGTAGTTGCACTGCTGTTGTGCGGGACGGCTGCGGCTCAAAGCGCCCAAGTACAAGGCGTGATCAACGGGCGGAGGGGCAACACCATGACGGTGCAGAGTAGCTCTGGGAATGTCACGGTTGTGCTCAACAGCAATACCCAAGTTGAGGATGTTCAGGGGGTCTTCCACGCTAAAAAGAAACAGATGGGCGTGACCGCTCTCGTGCCGGGCCTGTCTGTAAAGGTGAAGGGGAGTTATGACGCACAGAACCAACTTGTGGCCGATACCGTAGAGTTCAACGGGAAAGCCCTCCAGACCGCGACTGACATTCAGGCCGGCATGGCTCCAGTGCAGCAGGAAGCGCAACAACAGCAACAGCAGATTGCGCAGCAGCAGGCACAGATTGCGCAACAACAAGCGCAGATCCAGGCGACAGAGGCAGAGCAGGCGAAGCACCAGCAGGAGATCGAACAGGAAAAGGCGGCTGTCGCCGCCGTCAACAAGCGCTTTGGCGAACTCGGCGAGTACAACATTTGGGATGAAACCGAGGTGCTCTTCGCCAATGGCCAGGTGAAGGTTGACCCGCAGTACGTTCCCAAACTGCTGGCGCTGTGCCAGAAGGCCAAGACGGTGAAAGGCTATGTGATACAGGTTCAGGGATACGCGTCGAAGGTCGGATCGGCCGCCCTCAACCAAAAGCTGAGCCAGGAGCGGGCACAGAACGTTATTGACATCATTGAGCAGAAGGGTGGCATTCCCCTGACCAACGTGTTGGCTCCCGGAGCAATGGGCACTAGCCAGCAAGTAGCTCCTGACAACACCACGGAAGGGCAGGCTGAAAACCGGCGCGTGGTCGTCCGCCTGCTGCAAGACAAGGGTATCGCCGGCACGTAAGATTTGCTCTTCGCCATGGTTCACACTCCGTTCATTGGTGCAGGAGGCGAGATGTGCCGATCTAACAGGGTAGTTCTGGCGGCCCTCGTTCTCTGGGTTAGCGGGCTGGCAGGTTGTCAGGACCTAGCTCCGCATCACCTGGAGGAGCTTTTCAGGCCCAGCACTGAGTTGTCGGAGATTGTGGGCTTTCTCGCGGGGTTGGGAACGACGTTTGCCGCCTTCCCCGACCTTCTGGCGATGCTGAAGCGCAGGTCGAGCGAGGGCATGAACCCTCGTATGGGGGCGATCATGGGCGCATTCCAGATCCTTTGGATCTACTACGGTATGCTGATTGCTTCCCGGCCGGTAATTATTTGGAATGTTATTGCAGTATTCATCAATTTTCTCACCGTGGGCGCTTACGCTTATTTTCTGCGCAAGGAAAAGGAAAAATCTTTAACTGCCGCCACTGAATCGAAAACAAATTCGTGAAGGAGCCACCTCGATGAAACCGTCAGGTCAAACACCGCTTGAATACGTGCAAGTTGAAGAACAAAAACGACTGAACATCGCTCGCGAGCAGGGTGTGCCGTGGAAGAAGTGGGGCCCCTACCTCAGCGAGCGCCAGTGGGGCACGGTCCGCGAGGACTACAGCGAAGATGGAAATGCTTGGGACTACTTCTCGCACGATCAATCGCGTTCGCGCGCGTATCGCTGGGGCGAAGACGGGTTAGCCGGTTTGTCCGACGACCAGCAGGCGCTGTGCTTCGCGCTGGCGCTGTGGAATGGGCGCGACCCTATTCTGAAGGAGCGCCTGTTTGGGCTAACCAACAGCGAGAGCAACCACGGAGAAGACGTCAAAGAATATTACTTCTATATCGACAGCACCCCAACACACTCGTACATGCAGTATCTGTACAAGTATCCGCAGGGAGAGTACCCGTACAACGAACTAGTGCAAACGAACCGGCACCGCTCGCGGGAAGAGTTCGAGTACGAGTTGCTCGACACCGGCATCTTTGATGAAGACAAATATTTTGACGTGTTCGTAGAGTATGCCAAAGCCGATCCGGAAGATGTTCTGGTCAAGATCTCGGTGCATAATCGCGGACCGCAGTCGGCTAAGTTGCATGTGCTTCCCACGTTGTGGTTTCGGAACACCTGGTCGGATGAAGAGGGTGGACCGAAGCCATCCCTGCGGGCAAATAAGGGGGCGATTGTCGCTATGCACCCGAAACTCGGCGAGTACGCACTGCAATGCGACTACGCGCCGGAGCTGCTGTTTACGGAGAACGAGACGAACGTCAAACGGCTGTGGGGGCACGATAATCCGACGCCTTATGTGAAGGACGCTTTCCATGAATATGTGGTCCATGGCAATGCCAATGCCGTAAATCCAACAAAAACAGGGACCAAGGCGGCGGCGCATTATGTCCTGGATGTGCCTGCGGGAGGAAGCAAGGTGGTTCGCCTGCGGCTGAGCGGCAAGCCCGCTCCGGATGCGTTCGCGAACTTCGATCCGATTTTTGCCCAACGTTTGGCCGATGCAAACGAGTTCTACGATCGCATTACGCCGAAGAATCTGAGCGAGGACGAAAAGCGTGTGCACAGGCAGGCGCTCGCCGGAATGCTGTGGTCGAAACAGTATTACTATTTCGACCTCGACAAGTGGCTGCTGGAACACGACTCCCATCCGATTCTGGGATCGAAGAAGGGGAGATCCCGTAACGCGGAGTGGTTCCACATGCTGAACAGCGATGTGATTTCCATGCCGGACAAGTGGGAGTACCCGTGGTATGCGGCGTGGGATTTGGGATTCCATACGATTGCGCTTTCACTAGTGGACTTCGATTTCGCTAAGGACCAGCTTCTGCTGATGCTGCGGGGCCTATACGCCCATCCGAACGGCCAGATCCCTGCCTATGAGTGGAATTTCAGCGATGTGAATCCGCCGGTGCACGCCTGGGCGACACTGTTCCTGTTCAGAATCGAGACGGAGTTGGGGCGCGCCGATCTGCGCTTCCTGGAGCGATCGTTCCAGGGATTGGTGCAGAACTTCAACTGGTGGATCAATCGCAAGGACCCGGAAGGAAAGAATGTATTCGCTGGCGGGTTCCTCGGGCTTGACAACATCGGAGTGTTTGA
>Ga0209465_10000125_pt1 | contig 35841 bp, 33 predicted proteins | sample PanSoiPlot1MoBio_FD_188321 | JGI IMG/M metagenome (GOLD analysis project Ga0209465, IMG submission 188321) | Tropical forest soil microbial communities from Panama analyzed to predict greenhouse gas emissions - Panama Soil Plot 1 MoBio (SPAdes)... | ecosystem: Environmental > Terrestrial > Soil...
CAGAGAACTCGGCCAATACCACCTTGGCGTTTCGAAACTCCTCCGACAATTCATTCACCGATTCGATCGAATAGATACGATCTCCCGCAAGCTGCAACATGCTCGCCCCTTTCCATTCACTATCGAACGCCTTCCTCAACCACAGCAGATCGGGCTTATAATCTCCCAAATGAACTCCCAAATGGTCTTTGATGTTCTGGCGTAGATCGGGAAAATACAAATCGGATCAATGGCTGGGGAACTAGGATTCGAACCTAGATTAACGGAGTCAGAGTCCGCTGTTCTACCATTGAACTATTCCCCAACTGGCCGAAGCACCTAGGATTTAGAACAAGCGGTGCGGATTTCCAAGACCAGTCCATTCGGCGCCAGCCTCGCCTAAAGGATCGCGAAAGGCCTGCAAACGCCAGTGGTTACGACCGCTCCCGCTCACCGACCGGCTTCGTGGCCGCGCCATCGCTGCGGTTCGGGCTGTGCGACATCGGACCCCACCAGTTCGCGGGCGTGTCGTCGCCCCAGACCTTGGGCCGCTGCGGCCGGTCCTGATGCCACGGACGCGGCTCGAAAAAGCCGAGCTCTTCGTCGTGCATCTGGTCCATCTCGCAGAAAAATTCGATCACCACGCCGTCGGGACTCTTGTGATAAATGGCGATGTTGTGGCCGATGATGTGGCGCAACGGGCCCCAGGTCAGCTTGATCTGGTTCTTGGCGAGGAGATCGCAGGCTCGCTTGATGTCGGACCAGTCGCGCACTTCGAAGGCGATATGATGAATTGCGGTGTTGCGGTCGCGCAAGAAATTCACGGTGTGATGATCGCGGCTGCAACGCAGGAAGGCGAAGAAATTGCTTCGCCAATCCGAGACGCGAAAACCGAGCATGTCGCAATAGAATTTCACCATGCCGGCGACGTCCGGGCATTGATAGGCGATGTGGCCGAGCTTGAGCGGCATTACACCGGTGAAGTCGTCGTCGTCCTCCGCGAAGGCCGTGTCGGCGAAAATTTCCAGTGTCGTGCCCTTCGGATCTTTGAACGCCAGGGCCTGGCGAATGCCCGGAGTGATGTCGTGCCGCCGCTCGCTCTTGATGCCAGCCTCGTCCAGTTGCGCGGCGACCTCGGCAAGATCACTGCCGGGTGCGATCTGGAACGACAGCCGCGGGGCGCCGGCGGCATCGCCGCGCTCGAGAGCGATCGCCTCCAGTCCGGATTTGGTGGCGAGGATTGCGCGATCCTTTTCGCGCGCGATCAGGCTTAGCCCGACAATGCGGGTGAAATAATCGACCATGCGCCCGATATCGGGCGTCGTCAGTGTCGAATGGCCGGCGCGTTTGACGTGCAGCATGGCCGGCCTCCGTCGCTAGGCTTCCGCACGCATATGAGCACGAGTCGCTGCGCCACTCGCATCATGCGCGCGCACCGTGATCTTCAGTTCACCCAATACCGGGCTCGACTGGCAGACGATCGTGTCCCCAGGTTTGACGGGGCCGACGCCTTCCGGCGTGCCGGTATAGATGAGGTCGCCAGGATAGAGCGTGTAGAACGATGAAGCGAATTCGATCAGTCGCCGGCAATCGTAGATCAGCATATTGGTGTTGCTGCTTTGCCGCGTATCGCCGTTGACTTGCAGGCTCAGCGGCAGCGCGTCGGGATCGGCGATCTCGTCTGCGGTCACCAGCCACGGTCCGGCGACGGCATAGCTGTCGATCGATTTGCGGAAGCTGCGGTCCTCGCGGCCGCGCACCGTCATGTCGAGGCCGAGGCAGTAGGCGGCGACATGATCGAGCGCGCGCGCACGCGGAATATCGCTGCCGGTTTTGCCGATCACCATGACAATCTCGGCCTCATGATCGTTACGGCGGTCAGGAAAGCGAATGGCAATGCCTTCGGCTGGGCCGACCAGTGCCGAATTGGCTTTCAGAAACATCCCGGCTTCGCCGATTTTGGACGACTGTGTCGTCACGACTTGCGAACCGGGCTGCGCGGCCGCCGTGGCCATTTCACTGATATGAGCCTGATAATTGGTAGGTGCACAGGACAGTTTGGTCGGGCGCGCCACCGGCGCTAAGAGCCGCACCTGCGCCAGCGGCTTGCCGGGCGCCTGGTCGGCAAGCCGTTCGAGCCGTTCGCGCCATTGCGGCAGCGCCGCGATCACGACATCGCCTTTCATGTCGTAGGGCGCGGCGTTGCGGATCTCGGTTTGCGCCGCTGTTACGTCGTGCACGAGCTCGCCACGCACGATACCGAGTCTGTCATTGTCGTAACGGCAAAGCTTCATCGTGAAATCCTTGCGGGCAAACGCAAAGGCGACATTGTCCTCCCCCGGGACCAAGCTGGCAAGCACGCGCGGCGCCCGCGTTGAAAATGTCGTTCAGCGTCCCTCGCGCCGCGAAAATCCGAATGTGACGGTGAAAACGCAGATTAGGCTGACAGCCGCCGACAACAGGAACACGCCGCGCGGGTGCCCATGATCCATCAGCATGCCGTAGACAATCGGTGCAACGCTCGCGCCAATATTGAAGCCGGTACTGACGAATCCAAACACTGCACCGAAAGCGCCGGGGGGCGTGACCGCGCGCACCAGCATGTCGCGCGACGGGTAGGTTATGCCCACGGCAAAGCCGCTCAAGCCCGTCAAAGCGATGAGTGCGGTAGACGGCAAATCGAGCAAGCCAACCAGCGCGATTACGGCGCCTGCGACTGTCAGGCCGGAGCCGGCGATAAGCGCATGGCGTTGAACTTGGCCGGCGAGCGCGCCACCGGCCAGGACACCGGTGGCATTGAGCGCCAATAAGCTCGTGAGCGCGATATTGGCGACCGCGGGCGGAGTCCCGTGCGCGGCGCCGAGCGCGACTACGAGATAGGTGTTGAGCCCGTTGCCCATGATCGAGGTCAGGACAAAAAACGCAAGGTTGAGCAAGATCGCGGGCGACATCAGAAACCGCCAGCCCGCGTCCGCGCCATGCGCAGAACCTTTGCCAGTCCTCGCCGATCGCAACGCGGCGACGGGCTTCGGCTGCGCGATCAGCACCGCGAGAACGGTAAAGCCGAGCAGGGCGGCGCCGATATAGGCGCCGCGCCAGCCGAAGTAACTCTGTATTGCCAAGAGCGTGACCGGCGCGACGGCCGAGCCGAGCATGCCGGCAAAGGTGTGAAACGCAAAAATCTGGCTGAGCTTCTCGGACGGGCTGTGATGCGAGAGCAGGGAATAATCCGCCGGATGATAGGCGGTATTGCCGAGCCCGGCGACGCCGTACATCGCAATGAAGACCCAGTAGGAATTGAACAGCCCGATGACCGCGAAGGCGGCGGCGCTTAACGCCAGGCCGGCGATCAGCACCACGCGCGCACCGATGCGGTCGACCAAAAATCCGACCGGGGTCTGCAACACACCGGAAACGACATTGAAGACCGTCAAGGCGAGCGCGAGTTGGGTGTAGCTCACGTCGAAGTCGGCGCGCACGAACGCAAACAGCGGTGCGAGCACGAGCATGTAGTAATGGCTCATCATGTGCGCAGCGCACACGGCCGCAATCAGCCGCGATTCGGCCGCTGGAATCGCGCGGACGAAGATGAGTTGCGTCATTGCTGGCTGGGCGATTTCGCCGTTTGCAGCGCCTGCCAGATGCGGAACGGCGTAAGCGGCATATCGACGTGGCGCACGCCGTGATCGGCGAGCGCGTCGAGCACCGCGTTCATCGCACAGGGCAAACCGCCGGCGCAGCCCGCTTCGCCGACGCCTTTGACACCCAGGGGGTTAGTTTTGGTCGGCACCCCGTGGTCGCCGATCGCAAAGGACGGAACGTCGGCGGCGCGCGGTATGGCGTAATCCATGAACGAGCCGGTCAGTAGCTGGCCCTCTTCGTCATAGACCGCTTGCTCCATCAAAGCCTGGCCGATGCCCTGGACGACGCCGCCATGCATCTGGCCTTCGACGATCATCGGATTGACCAGCGTGCCGAAGTCGTTGACGCAGGAATATTTGACCACTTCGACAAAGCCGGTGTCGGGATCGACCTCGACTTCCGCGATATGGCAGCCATTAGGATAGGTGGAGGCGCCGGGACCGTCGCTAATATGCGTGACATCGAGCGATTGCGGCAGATCGGGCAGCAGCTTGGCCCCGCCATGCAGTTTCTGTGCCAGCTCCATAATCGAAATGGAGCGATCCGTTCCGACGATAACGAAGCGTCCATGTTCGAAGGCGATGTCGGCAGGTGCCGCCTCAAGCACATGCGCGGCGACCTGCTTGCCATTCTCGACGACCTTCGCCGCGCCCTGCACGATCGCGGTGCCGCTATGCATCAGCGACTTCGACCCGCCGGAACCGCCGCCGACCACAATGCGATCGCTGTCGCCTTGCACGAGTTTAACCTTTTCGACAGGAACGCCGAGCTGGTCGCTCAAGACCTGCGCGAATGGCGTCGCATGGCCCATGCCGAAATCGAGTGTGCCGGTCGTGAGCGTTACCGTGCCGTCGGTATTAAACGTGATTTCCGCAAGCTCCTTCACGGGCGGGGCGGTCACTTCGAGATAATTGGCAACACCAAACCCGCGCAGCTTGCCGCGTTTGCGACTCTCGCGTTTGCGCTTGGCGAAACCTTTGCTGTCCGCGAGGTCGAGTGCTTGCTTGGTCAGATTGATGAAATCGCCGGAATCGTAGTTGGACGATGACGCGACCTGTAACGGCAATTCCTGCGGGCGAATCTGATTGCGCCGGCGCAGCGCCACGCGATCAATGCCCATTTCAGCGGCGGCGGCGTCGACTAAGCGCTCCATGTAATAGTTGCCTTCCGGCCGTCCGGCGCCGCGATAAGCCGTGACCTGCGTGGTGTTGGTGAGCACGCATTTGGTCGAGACTTCCATCAGCGGCGTTCGATACATGCCCTGCACGTTCTTGACGCAGTTGAGCGTGCCGAACAGCGGGCCGAATTGAGTGAGATAGGCGCCCATATTGGCGAAGTTCGTGATCCGCACCGCGAGAAAATTGCCTTCGGCGTCGAGCGCTAATTCGCCGATCACTTCGTTGGCGCGGCCGTGGCCGTCCGAGACGAAACTGCCGGACCGCTCGTCGGCCCATTTCACCGGGCGGCCGAGCGCGCGTGCGGCGTGCAGAAGACAGATATATTCCGGAAAAACTCCAGCCTTCATGCCGAACGAGCCGCCGACCTGGCCGGTGAGCACGTGCAGGTTCTTGACATCGATGCCAAGCGCCTCGGCGAGATGGGCGCGCATCCCGAACACGCCTTGCGAGGGTAGGTAGAGTGTGAAGCGGCCGCCATCGAATGATGCAAGCGCCGCGCGCGGCTCGATGCAGTTGACCACGAGCCGGCTGTTCACGAGCTTGAGCCGGGTGACATGCGCGGCGCGTGCGAAAGCCGCTTTCACCGCTTCGTTATCGCCGTACTGATAATCGAGCGCAACATTGCCGGGCACGTCGTCGTAGAGCTGCGGGGCGCCGTTGCGCGCTGCTTCTTCAGCCGAAATCACCGCCGGCAGCGGCTCGATATCGACAGTGACCGCCTCGGCCGCATCCTTGGCCTGCGCCGGCGTCTGCGCGATCACGCAGGCGACGGGATCGCCGACATAGCGCACGCGATCCATTGGCAGCGCCGGGCGACGCGGTTTTTTCAGCGGCGAGCCGTCGCGATTGGTAAGTCCAACGAGGCATTTGAGCGGGCCATAATCTTTCAGGTCGGCGCCGGTATAGATCGCGAGCACACCCGGCATCTGCGCCGCCGCTTTGGTGTCGATACCGCGGATGACCCCATGCGCATTGCGGCTGCGAACCATCACGCCATAGACTTGGCCGGCCAGGCTCACATCATCCGTGTAGCGTCCCAGGCCGCGGACAAGCATGGGATCTTCAAGGCGCGGGATGGATTGCCCGACAGCAAATTTCTCAATTGCCAGCCGATCGTCCGCCGCTTTTCCAGCGCGACTGGCGGCTCCAAGCAAATTCATGTTTGCGGCATCCTGGAAGGCTCAAACTGCCTTTGAGATAAAGAACTTGGCCGAGCGGGGCAACCGTCCGCCAAAACATACCTCATAGGCGCGCCAAACACGGTATTGCCCTGTTTTGCGCCGCTGTTACATTTCCGTCGATTTAGGCATCGGAACAAGAGACCGCGACCGTCGAGCCTTGATAGCAGCTCCGGCGCGGCAGGAAGGCATTGGATGAACGACGGGGCACCGCCGCGAGGCGGCCTCGGCGCCAATGGGGCCAAGCGACGGCCTCGGTGGGGTCGCAGGACGCCATACGGTATTCGGCGCGATTTTCGCGACCGCGCTCCGGAGACGCGGCATGCCGCGGCGACCTATGCGGCGCTCGATCTTGGCACCAATAATTGCCGGCTTCTGGTGGCGCGCCCGACCGCGGACGGTTTTCGCGTCGTCGATGCATTCTCGCGCATCATCCGGCTTGGCGAAGGCGTCGCGGGGTCGGGACGCATCAGCGAGGCGGCGATTGCGCGCGCGGTGGAAGCACTACTGGTGTGCCGCGAAAAAATGCACCTTCGCGGCGTCGAGCGCGCCCGGCTCATTGCCACCGCCGCGTGCCGCGCGGCGCAAAACGGCGAGGAGTTTCGCTCGAGCGTTGCCCGCGAAGCCGGCCTCGAACTGGAGATCATCGATTCGGCAACCGAGGCAAGACTCGCTGCCACCGGCTGCACCGAACTGTTCGACCCCACCGCCAACGGCGTTATTCTGTTCGACATCGGCGGCGGATCGTCGGAACTGGTACGGCTCAATCGCTCGCCGCCCGGCCGCGGCGGCCCGCCGACTCCCGACATCGTCGGCTGGGCTTCCTTGCCGGTCGGTGTCGTCACGCTGGCGGAGCGCTACGGCGGCAAAGTCGTATCGCACGAAATTTACGACGCCATGGTCGAGGAGGTCGCGACTTTCGTCGATCGTTTCGCCGCTGATCATCGTTCCCAACTCGGGACATTCCACACGCTTGGCACGTCGGGAACGGTGACGACCATCGCCGGTGTTTACCTGCGTTTGCCGCGTTACGACCGGCGGCGCGTCGACGGCTGCTGGCTAAGCGATGACGAGATTTCCCGTGTGGTCGCCGAGCTCATGGCCATGAGCTTCGAACAGCGCGCTGCCAATCCCTGCATTGGCGCCGAACGTGCCGATCTCGTGCTCGCCGGCTGCGCTATTCTCGATGCCATTCGCCGGGCGTTTCCTTGTCAGCGGCTGCGCGTCGCCGATCGCGGGCTGCGCGAAGGCATGCTGGTCGAAATGATGCGCGAAGACGGTGTCTGGGCCGAAGCGTAAGCGGAATGGCGCGTCTCAAAGATCAAAAGCGCCGCACGTCGTCATCGCGCGCCTGGCTCACGCGGCAGATCAGCGATCCCTATGTGGCGCGCGCCAAGCGCGAGGGCTTGCGCTCGCGCGCGGCCTTTAAGCTCGCCGAAATCGACGATCGTTACAAAGTATTCAAGCCTGGCGCCCGCGTCGTCGATCTCGGCGCGGCACCAGGCGGTTGGAGCGAAATCGCCGCGAGCCGCGTTGGCGCGAAAGGCCGTGTGGTCGCGCTCGATATTCTCGATCTTACGCCGATACACGGTGTGGACTTCTTGCAGCTCGACTTCCTCGACTCGTCCGCGCCCGACCGGCTCAAGGCGATGCTCGGCGGCGCTGAAGGGAAGGTCGATGTCGTTCTCTCGGATATGGCGGCAAACACGACCGGGCATCGTCAGACCGATCACCTGCGCATCATGGCGCTCGCCGAAGCCGCGGCCGGTTTCGCCCGTGAAGTACTGGCGCCGGGCGGTGTCTTTCTTTGCAAGGTGCTGCAAGGCGGCACCGAGACTGTGCTTCTTGCCGAACTCAAGCGGGATTTCCAGGAAGTCAAACACGTCAAGCCGCCGGCGAGCCGGGCCGATTCGGCCGAGCTTTATCTTTTGGCGAAAGGCTTTCGCGGCTGATGTCGAACGGCGGCGACCGCCGGCTCACTCTCGGCAGCCTCATCGTGCCGCCCGGATAGCTCGGCACCGGCGTCCGGCGGCAATCGCATGAAGATGAACGCGGCGCTCGCCGACAATAGCCCGACAATCAGGAAGGCCGGCGGGAAATCATTGATGCCCATTGCCGTCGTGTGCGTGAGGCGCAAGGTGATTTCGACGATCAGCGCGCCGACGGCAACGCCGGTCGACAATGCGAGCTGCTGCGCGACCGCGACCATCGTGGTCGCCTGACTGATTTTCCCCGGATCGATCTCGGCATAGGCGATCGTGTTGATGCTGGTGAATTGCAGCGAGCGAAAAAAGCCGCCCGACAGCAGGATGGCGACCATCGCGGCAAAAGGCATGCCCTGAACGAAAGTTGCGCAAGCCGCCAAAAAAGCACTACTGATCAAGGCGTTATAGATGAGCACATTGCGATAGCCGAAGCGATGTAGCACGCTCGCCACGACAGCCTTCATGAACATGGCGCCTAGCGCTGCGGTAAAGGTGATGAGGCCGGATTGAAATGGCGTGAGGTGAAAGCCGACCTGGAGCAACAGCGGCAGCAGAAACGGCAGCGCTCCAATGCCGAGGCGAAACAGAAATCCGCCAAAGATACTGGCGCGAAAAGTGGGCAGGCGGAAAAGCTCAAGATCGAGAATCGGCGCCGGCGTGCGTTTGGCATGCACGAGATAACCGACCGCGGCGATTGCGCCGATGCACAATAGCGATGCAACGATGCTCGTCGGCAGAAATTCCAGCCCCATCGCGGAGAAGCCGAAGGCCAGTCCGGCGATCGCGCAGCCGGACAACAGGAAGCCGACAAAATCGAAAGGATCGTGCCGCTCGACCCGGGCATTGGCGATGAAGCGCGATGCCATCGCAATGCCCATGATACCGATTGGCACGTTGATCAAAAAAATCCAGTGCCATGAAGCATAGGTGGTAATGAGACCGCCGAGCGGCGGGCCGCAGATCGGACCGATCAGCGCCGGGATGGTGACAAGCGCCATGGCGTTGAGGAGCCGCCGCTTGTCAAAGCTGCGCACCATGATCAACCGGCCGACCGGCGTCATCATGGCGCCGCCCATGCCTTGGACGATACGGGCAAAGACGAATTGTTCGAGCGAGTGCGAAGCGGCGCAGCCGATCGAGCCGAGCACGAACACACCGATCGCGGCGCGGAACACGTTGCGGGTGCCGAAGCGGTCGGCTGTCCAGCCGCTCGCTGGAATGCCGATCGCGAGCGACAAGAGATAAGAGGTGACGGCGAGCTTCAAGGCGAGGGGATTGGTGTCGAGCGCCCGCGCGATCGCCGGCAACGAGGTCGCGATCACCGTGGAGTCAATGTTTTCCATGAACAGCGCGGTGGCCACGATCAGCGGCACGATGCGTTCGGAGGAGAGTGGTTCCATTCCTGGCGGCTATCGATTGATGATCCGCCCGGTTCGCCGCACGCCCAGCCTCGTCATGTCAACCGCTTCGCCGCTTCTTCGACCATGCTGAGGTCGGAATATTTTTTGACGTCGAGATCGTCCTTAAGGAAACCCACGTCCTTCTGCTGCTTGAGGTTGTTCTGGAGCGCGCTCAGATTGGGTGTGCCGTTTGGATCGCGGAATTGATCGCGCTTGGTGAAGGCCCAGTCCATGCGCGCTGCCGGCGCCTTGTTCAGCCGCGCCACGATGGCGATCGCCTCGTCGTGGTTCTTCGGATCGATATACCATCTTATCGCGCGCACGGTGTCCTCGAGGAAATCGACCAGCGCGGCGCGATTTTTCTGGATGAAGTTTTGGCGCGCGGTCCACATCGTAAGCTGGGTGACACCGAATGCGTCGCGCTGGGTGAATAAGGTGTGGGCCGTGGCGCGCAGATCGGGATCAAGCGAGAAGGGCGGCACTGCGCTGATCAAGTCAGCTTTCTTCTCGGTCAGCATGGCGCGCATCGCCGGGAACGGCGCCTCGACCACGGTATAGTCCCGGTTAGCTTCGAGCCCGTTCCGCCGCAACATGGCGCGCATGGCAATATCGACCGCGCTGCCCATCGCATTGGTGGCGAGCACTTTGCCCTTGAGGTCGGCGACGGTTTGAATCGGACCGTCGTTGCGAACCATGAATTCATTCGATCCGTGGCCCGCGACTCCGTCCTGGATCTCGTCGCAGATCACGCGCAGGTCATCCAGGCGCGCATTCTGGATGGCGAGGCCAAAGGATGAGAAGGCCAGTGGTCCGATATCGAGTTCGCCCGCCGCAAGCGCGGTGATGACCGGCGGTGTGCCTTCGAAACGCGTCGCCTCCGCGACATAGGAACGGCCGTAATGCGTAAGCAGCTCCTTTTTCTCCAGCACCAGAGGCGCCGTAGAAGCCGGCACGACGACCCACCCGGCGCGAATCTTCAATGGCGCACTTTGGGCGAGCGCCGGGCTGCGAGTGGCGAGAGCACCAGCAGCAAGCCAGCCGAGGCCGAATTGCCGGCGGTCGATAGCCGATTTCATCGACGATTCCTCCGCTATTTCGGTCCTAAAGCTTATTACAAGCAGGCTTTTTACAAGGCCTATCAATTGCGTGCGAAGCATGCTATCGACCGCCGCCAACCCAAAAGCGGGCCGAGAAGCGGGCCATTACTCGGACGAGGGAACATCTGTACTCGCCCGCGCGGCGCCCGCCATCCGGCCATGCGGAGTTGGCAATGGCAACGACTTCAAGAGACTTACCGCGCGAAGCATACACCTTCGACGACGTGCTATTGAAGCCGGGCCTGTCCGACGTGATGCCGTCGGACGTCGATGTCCGCTCCCGCATCACACCGAATATTGCCCTCAACATTCCGATCGTCGCTTCGGCGATGGACACGGTGACCGAAGCCAATATGGCAATCGCCATGGCGCAAACCGGTGGCATCGGCGTGATCCACCGCAACTTCGAGCCGGATTTGCAAGCCGCCCAGGTGCGGCTCGTGAAGAAGTTCGAATCTGGCATGGTGGTGAATCCGGTCACGATTCATCCCGAAGCAACGCTCGATGATGCACTGACCTTGATGCAGGAGCACCACATTTCCGGCATTCCGGTCGTCGAAGGCGGCGGTGACGGGCACGCCGGCAAACTGGTCGGGATTCTCACGAACCGAGACGTGCGGTTCGCCACTGATAAGCGCCAGAAAATCGCCGAGCTGATGACTAAGGAGGGATTGGTCACGGTCCGCGAAGGCGTCGGGCAGGACGAGGCGAAACGCCTCCTGCATCAACATCGCATCGAAAAGCTTCTCGTGGTCGATGCTGCCTATCGCTGCGTCGGCCTGATCACGGTAAAGGACATCGAAAAATCGGTCGCCTATCCGAATGCCTGCAAAGACGAGCAGGGGCGCTTGCGGGTGGCGGCTGCCACTTCGGTCGGCGATGCCGGTTATGCACGAAGCGAACGCCTGATCGATGCCGGCGTCGATGTCGTGGTGGTGGACACCGCGCATGGCCATTCGCGTCGCGTTCTCGATGCCGTGACGCGCATCAAGCGTATTTCGAATGCGGTGCAAGTTGTGGCCGGCAATATCGCCACAGCGGAAGGGGCAAAAGCCCTGATCGACGCCGGCGCCGACACGATTAAAGTTGGAATTGGTCCTGGTTCGATCTGCACCACGCGTGTCGTTGCCGGCGTGGGTGTGCCGCAGCTCACCGCCATCATGGACGCGGTCGAAGTAGCGAAAAAGACCAACACGCCGGTGATCGCCGACGGCGGCGTGAAATATTCCGGCGATCTCGCCAAGGCGCTCGCCGCCGGCGCCGACTGCGTCATGGTCGGCTCTTTGCTGGCGGGCACCGACGAAACTCCGGGCGAAGTCTTTCTCTACCAGGGACGTTCGTACAAAACCTATCGTGGCATGGGTTCAGTCAGCGCCATGGCGCGCGGCTCCGCCGATCGTTACTTTCAGCAGGAGATCAAGGACACGCTCAAGCTTGTTCCTGAGGGCATCGAGGGGCAGGTGCCGTATAAAGGCCCCGTCGCCAATGTCGTGCACCAGCTCGTTGGCGGATTGCGCGCCGCGATGGGTTACGTCGGTGCCAAGGACCTCGCGCAATTCCACGACAAGGCCCAGTTCGTGCGGATTTCGAGCGCTGGGCTGCGGGAGAGCCACGTTCACGACGTCACCATCACGCGCGAGAGCCCGAATTATCCGAGCCGAGGCTAGCTCCGATGGCCGCGGCGCCCGATCCGTTCTCGAAAATCCGCAACGCCACCAACGCCCATCGCGCGCGGCACGGCTGTGGCGCTTTTCCCTATTCGAACGGACCATTGCTGGCGGCGCTTGCCGGGGCGGCCAATGCGCGGCGCATTTTGGAGCTTGGCACCGCACTCGGCTACACGGCTCTGTCTTTCGCGTCTGGTGCCCCGGACGCCACCGTCGACACGATCGAACGCGATCCGGATCACGTGCAGCTTGCGCGCGACAACATCGCCGCCGCCGGCATGGATCATCGCATTACCGTGCACGAGGGCGAATTTTCGAGCGTCTTGCTGACGCTCGATCCCGGCTATGACGTGGTGTTTTTCGACGGCGGCACCCCGGTGCCGGCCTTGCACAAGGCGCTGCGCGGCCTCTTGCGCACCGGAGGCACGCTGATTACCGCGAATTTAAGCCATGGCGGCACCGCAGATGCGGTGCGCAAAGCGCTGTTCGAAGGCAAGTCATGGCGCAGCGCCTTGGTCGACGAAAAAGGCGAGACCGCGATCAGTGTCAAGTTGTAGGACTGATCCGGCGATGCTGCGGTTATGTTTTAAGCTACGGGAGGGGGCGATGCCCGTTCAGCAAGTCTTGCTGCCGTTGTTTCTCGAAGTGATCCTCACTTTCGCGCTATTATTTTCGCTTGCGCCGCTACGCACGCGCGATGTCAGTTCGGGTGTGACGCAGTTGGAAGAAATTGCCTTGCGCGAGCCGAATTGGTCGCAACGCAGCCTGCAAGTCGGTTACTCCTATAGTAATCAATTCGAGATGCCGGTCTTGTTTTATGTCCTCACGATTCTCGCTTATTTCACCCGGCATGCCGGCATCGTGTTCGTGGTGCTGGCCTGGATCTTCGTGATCTTCCGCTATTCGCAAGCCTATGTGCATGTGACAAGCAACAACGTGCGGCTACGCGGCATGTTCTTTTTTGTTTCCTCCCTCGTGCTGGCGATCATGTGGGTCATTTATATTGTCCAGATACTGACCAGTCCGTGGGTGTGAGGTTTGGCTCCAAGATTCGGGCCTGGGCCGATGTCGCTTGAGTTTCACCAATGACCCCCTCTGCCCGACTGTCCGCCGCGATCGAGGTATTCGCCGAGATCGACGAGCGACGCCGGCCGGCACAAGATGTGCTCAAGGACTGGGGCCATTCGCATCGCTTTGCGGGCTCCGGCGATCGCGCCGCAATCGCCGGCCTCGTCTACGACACGCTGCGCCGGAAATCGTCATCGGCCTGGCTGATGGGCGAGGCGAGCCCGCGCGCGGCCGTGCTCGGCATGCTCCGGCGCGAGCGCGCGCTCGGTGCCGGTGCCATTGCCGCGCTGTGCGACGGTTCGCGTTACGCGCCGGCGCCGCTCAACGAAAAAGAGATCGCGACGCTCGCCGTCGATTCACTCGCCGGCGCGGCCGCTCATGTGGAAGGCGATTATCCGGAATGGCTCGATCCGCATCTGCAACGTGTTTTCGGCGAGGAAAGGGCGACGGAAGGCGCCGCGCTCTCGAGCCGCGCGCCGCTCGATCTGCGTGTCAATACGCTCGCGGCGGAGCGCGATGCGATACTGCCGAAACTTGAACACTTTGCGGCCGAGCCGACGCGCTGGTCGCCGCTCGGCATCCGCATCCGCCTTGGCGCCGATGCCAAAAGCCCGGCCATTCATGCCGAGCCGCTCTTTATCAAGGGCCAGATCGAAATCCAGGACGAGGGCTCGCAGCTTGCTGGGCTCTTGGCCGATGCCAAGCCCGGCGAGCAGGTAATCGACCTTTGTGCCGGCGCCGGCGGCAAGACGCTGGCACTCGCCGCCGCTATGGAAAATCGCGGCCAGATTTACGCCACCGATCGCGACAAACGCCGCCTCGCGCCGATCCATGCCCGCCTTGCCCGCGCCGGCGCGCGCAATATTCAGGTGCGCACCGCGTCCGGGCGCGGCGCGCAGAGCGCAAGCGACGGTCTTGCCGACATTTCCGGTCGCGCCGATCTCGTCTTGATCGATGCGCCGTGCACCGGCACGGGCGCCTGGCGCCGCAATCCGGATGCCAAATGGCGCATTCGCCCGGGCGCGCTGGCCGAACGCATCAATGAACAGGACGCGGTGCTTGAACGCGCCGCGGCTCTGGTCAAGCCGGGCGGGCGAATCGCCTATGTCACTTGCTCAGTGCTTCCGGACGAGAACGACGACCGCGTGCAGGCCTTCGTCGCCCGCCATGGCGAATTTTCGGTCGAAAAGCCCACCGATGTCATGAAGGTCCTGGGCGAGCGCGCCTATCTTTTTGCCCGCGCGGTGCTTATGTCCGAAGAAGGTTTGTTGATGACGCCGCGGCGTACCGAGACCGACGGCTTTTTCGTCAGCCTGTTGCGGCGCGGACAATCTTCCTGATGCAATCAGCGCTCGACAGGCGAGGGGAGCTGCCTTAGAACCCGCCATGGCGTCCCACGACAAGATTCTCATCGTCGATTTCGGCTCGCAGGTCACGCAACTCATTGCGCGGCGCGTGCGCGAGGAGAAGGTCTATTGCGAAATCGTGCCCTTCCAGAAAGCCGAAGCCGCTCTCACTAGCTTAAAGCCGAAGGGCGTCATTCTGTCCGGCGGGCCCGCATCGGTGCTCGACAAGGATGCGCCGCTCGCGCCCGCGGCGGTTTATGCGGCCGGCGTTCCTGTGCTCGGCATCTGTTACGGCGAGCAGGCCATGGCGCAACAGCTCGGCGGCAAGGTCGAGGGCGGGCATCATCGTGAATTCGGCCGCGCCGAAATCGAGCTCGTCAAAGCCTCGCCCCTGACCGACGGCGTCTGGGAGGTCGGGCAGCGTTATCCGGTATGGATGAGCCACGGCGACCGCGTCACCAAACTTCCCGAAGGATTCACCGCGATCGCCAGCGCGCCGAATGCCCCGATCGCCATGATCGCCGACGAGGCGCGCAAATTCTACGCCACGCAATTCCATCTTGAGGTCGTGCACACCCCGCATGGCGCCGCCATCCTGCGCAATTTCGTGCGCAGGATCGCCCGCTGCGCCGGCGATTGGACCATGCGCACGTTTAAGGAGGAGGCGATCGAGAAAATTCGCCGGCAGGTCGGCAGGGCGAAAGTGATCTGCGGACTATCCGGCGGAGTCGATTCCGCGGTTGCCGCGGTGGTCATTCACGAAGCCATCGCGGACCAGCTCACCTGCGTCTTCGTCGATCACGGGCTCCTTCGCCTCGGCGAAGGCGAGCGCGTGGTCGCGCTATTCCGCGATTCCTACAATATTCCGCTCAGGCATGTTCGGGCGGAGGACATTTTCCTTAAAAGCCTCGCCGGCATCGATGACCCGGAGCAGAAGCGCAAGACCATCGGCAAATTGTTCATCGACGTGTTCGAAGCCGAAGCGAAAAAGATCGGAGGCGTGGAATTTCTTGCGCAGGGCACGCTCTATCCCGACGTGATCGAGAGCGTGTCGTTCGCCGGCGGGCCGTCGGTCACCATCAAATCGCATCATAATGTCGGCGGCTTGCCCGAACGCATGCATATGAAGTTGGTCGAGCCGCTGCGCGAATTGTTCAAGGACGAGGTGCGCGCGCTTGGCCGCGAGCTCGGCCTGCCCGAGGCTTTCGTCGGCCGGCATCCGTTTCCCGGGCCCGGGCTTGCGATCCGTTGCCCGGGCGCGATCACGCGCGACAAGCTTGATATCCTGCGGCTCGCCGACGACATCTTCATCGAGGAAATCCGCCGCTCCGGGCTCTACGACGATATCTGGCAGGCTTTTGCCGTATTGCTGCCGGTGCGCACTGTCGGCGTCATGGGCGACTTCCGCACCTACGATTATGTCGTCGGGCTACGCGCGGTCACCTCGACCGACGGCATGACGGCGGACTTCTATCAGTTCGATATGAATTTCGTCGGCACGGTCGCCACCCGCATCGTCAACGAGGTCAAGGGCGTCAACCGCGTCGTCTACGACGTGACGTCCAAGCCGCCCGGCACGATCGAGTGGGAGTAAGCGGGAAATATTCTGGAGCGGTTAGTTGTCAGAGTTTTTTAAAACACAATTTTGTTACACGAAGAAGACCTGGTGACGGTCCTTTCTTTCTTGACAATCGTTGGCATTTTTCTCCACCAACACTGTGCAAGCAGCATTGATTGCAAGGTATCGATTAAATCCCAAGGCTCGCAGCTAGTTGCAACGGAGTAATGCTGCTTGTAAACGAGCCTAATGCGATAACTATCCGACCGATGCGCTCAGAGGATGCTGCCGCGGTCGCGGAGTTAGCGCGCGAACTTGCGGCCGCGGATAATACGACGCTCGCCCGGGTCGATCCCGCCGCATCAAGATTTTCGAGGAGTGGTCATGCCCATCACCATTTATGGCATAAAAAACTGCGATACAATGAAGAAGGCACGCGCCTGGCTCGACAGGCGCAGCGTGGAGTACGCGTTTCACGATTACAAAACCGCCGACATCGAGCGCGCGAAGCTTGAGGAGTGGGTGAAGAAGCTCGGCTGGGAAACGCTCCTCAATCGCGCCGGAACCACGTTTCGGAAGCTTCCTGACAAGGACAAGAACGGGCTCGATGCCAAGAAGGCGATTGCGCTGATGCTGGCGCAGCCGTCGATGATCAAGCGGCCGGTACTCGATCTCGGCGGCGGCAAACTCTTGGTCGGCTTTGCGCCGGACACTTATAGCGCCGCGATCGGCGCGCGCTGATCTCTCTCACTCGGCAAAACGACGAACGAAATCGGCAGCGATTGCGGATCGTTGACGGCGAGAATTCGTCGCCGGGAACTTTTCGCAAAAAACCGCGAGCCGCGGCGTAAGAGCCATTTTCCGGCCATCGCTCCATCACGCTTTGTCCAAGAGCTTCGTCTTGTGTGCGCTTCGTCTTGTGTGCTTCGTCTTGGGTGCGCTCGGTGTTGGGTGCGTCCGCACTGCTTCGGGGCGAGGGGCAAAGTCCGGGACAAGTGTCGGAGGCACGTGTCGGGAACGAGGCTGGAGATCTTGCATGAATTCGCGTAAATTTGTCGGCGGCGTTGCGCTCGCCGCCGGCACAGTTGTTTGCGTTTGTTCGGCGCAAGCCGCCGATATACCGCCGCGCCGCGCGCCGCCTCCAGTTGCGCCGGTCGCCTATGCGCCACCGGTCTACAATTGGTCCGGCTTCTATGTCGGCGGCAATCTCGGCGCGGGTTTTGCGCATTCGTCGTGGAGCGATCCCTTCACCGGTGGGCACGACACTTTCGACAAGACCGGCTTCATCGGCGGCGGGCAGGTCGGCGTCAATTGGCAGATCAATGCGCTGGTGCTCGGCATCGAGGGGGACTTCGACTGGACCGGGCTCAAGGGCAGCGGGCATGATTCGCGCGGCAACACCATCAATACCGACACGCAATGGACATCGACCGTAACCGGACGGATCGGCGCCGCGTTCGATCGACTGTTGGTCTATGGCAAGGGCGGCGTCGCCTTCGCTCATGTCAACGAGGGTCTCAATGACATTTTCGGCGCCGCGGCCAGCACAAGCCAGTCGCGCACCGGCTGGACCGCGGGCGTCGGGCTTGAATATGCGTTCGCGCAGAATTGGTCAGCGAGAATCGAGTACGACTATCTCGGCTTCGGTTCAGAGACGCTCAATTTCGCAACCACGAACTTCCCGGTCTACAACAGCAATGCATCGCTCAACGTCCAGGAAGTCAAAGCCGGAATCAATTTCAAGTTTGGACCTTGACTACGACGCGAGTGGCGAGATGGTGATTAGCGAATAGGGAGACTTGCCCTATTCGCTATTCGTTTACTCAATTTTGATCTTCGCCGCCGCGATCACCGCCGACCAACGCGCGATATCGCTGTCGATGCGCGCGCGGAATTCGGCCGGTGTGCCGGGAATAGGCGTCATGTACTGCGCTGCGAGCTTGTCGCGGACGGCGGTTGCCCCGACAGCTTGACCGACAAACCGGCCGATCCGCTCGGTCAGCGGGTTCGGCATGCCGGCCGGGGCGATCAGCCCACTCCAGGCGTCGGCCTCGACGTCGATTCCTGCTTCCTTCAACGTGGGTATGTCGGGAAGGAGCGGCGACCGCACGCCGGTCGATACCGCAAGAACTTTCAGCTTGCCCGAACCGAGTTGCGGCATGATCGAGATTGCGGGTAGGCAGACCATCTGCACGTCATTGCGCAACAAAGCGGTTACGGCCTGCGGCGAAGACGGGTAGGGCACGTGGACGAGCTGCGTGCCGCTTTTGAGCGCGATCGCCTCCATGGCGAGATGCGATAGCGAGCCGGCGCCGATCGAGCCGAACGCGTATTTCCCGGAATTGCGGCTGATGACATCGATCAAGGCGCGCGTATTGTTCACGTCGAGCGCCGCATTGATGGCGAGAACGCTCGGTTGGGTGACCAACAGCGTTACGAGCGTAAGGTCCTTGCGCGGATCATAGGGCAGCTTGGCGAACAACAGCGTATTGATGGCAAGCGGGCCGCCAATGCCGACCCCGATAGTCGCCCCGTCAGGTTCGGCCCTGGCGACTGCTTCCGTGCCAGTATTGCCGCTCGCGCCGGGCCTATTCTCGACGATGAATGTTTGCAGGACCCGGCTTTGCAGATCCTCCGCAATCAGCCGCGCGACAATGTCGGGTGTCGCGCCGGCAGCGAACGGCACGATGATTTTCACCGGTTTTGTCGGCCAGACTTGAGCAACGGCCAAAATCGTGCCGAGCAGAAAGAGCGTTGCGGCGACAAAGACCCGCTTCATTTTTGTTCCTTCACATTCCCTGTGCTCGGTCCAACACGTATCATGCCAATCTGCCAAGACGAAGCCGAACGCGAAGCCGAGAGGATGCCGTGCGTGCCACAGAAACATTGCGAGCGTTGTTGAATTCGGGCCGGATCACCGTGGCGCCGGGCGCCTATGACGGGCTCTCGGCGCGGCTTGTCGAACAGGCCGGCTTTCCGGCGGTCTATGCCAGCGGCGGCGCAATCGCGCGATCGGCCGGCGTGCCCGATCTCGGTCTGTTGCCGATGCCGGCAATTGCCAATCGCTTGGCGTCGATGGCCGACGTGACGGGCGTGCCGATCATCGCCGATGCCGACACCGGATACGGCAATGCGTTGAACGCGCAAGCCGCCGCACGCGCCTTCGAACGTACCGGCGTCGCGGCCTTTCACATCGAGGACCAGATATTTCCCAAACGTTGCGGTCATTACGACGACAAGAGCCTCGTGTCGACCGCGGAAATGGTCAAGAAGCTCAAGGCCGTCCGCGATGCCTTGCACGATCCGGATTTCATCGTCATCGCGCGCACCGACGCGATCGCGGTTGAAGGCTTTGCCGCGGCGCTCGACCGAGCGGCGGCCTATGTCGAGGCTGGCGCCGATGTGAGCTTTGTCGAGGCGCCAACCTCCGAAGTTGAAATCGCGGAAATCGGCAAACGGCTTCCCGGCTGGAAACTCATCAATATGTTCGAAGGGGGCAAGACGCCGCTATTGCCGGTCTCGCGGCTAGAGTCACTCGGCTATCACGTCGTGATCATTCCGAGCGACACCCAGCGCGCCGCGATCAAAGCCATGCAGCGCGTGCTAGCGACGATCACCCGTGACGGCAGCGCGACAGCCATGCGCGCTGGCATGGCGTCGTTCGCCGAGCGCGAGGCGATTGTCGAGACCGCGGCCTATCTGGCGCGGGGCAAGGATTATGCGTCGTAAGCGCGCCGAACCGCTCATTGACAATCGGCAGGCGACCGCCATGATCCCGGCCCGGCCCGTCAGACGGGTAACGGCAAGAGGCGAGGGGAACTCAACGTAGAGCGGTGCTGTATGGGTCTTGCGCTCGAAATCCTCGGCCTGATCATCTTTCTTGGCACGCACGTATTCGTGACCATGCGCGACCGCCGCGCTGCGCTGGTGGCGCGGATCGGCGAGTGGCCCTATCGCGGCCTGTTCTCGCTGGTTTCGATCGTCGGGATTCTACTGATCGCGTACGGATTTGCCGCTTATCGCGCGTCGGGCATGATCATGGTTTGGTATCCGCCGGCCTGGACGCGGCACATTGTCGTGGCGCTGATGTGGCCGGCGAGCATCATGCTGGCCGCGGCCTACATTCCCGGCAACATCAAACGCACGCTCAAGCACCCGATGCTGGTCAGCGTGAAAACCTGGGCTTTCGCCCATCTATGCGCCAATGGCGATCTCGGCGGCATTGTGTTGTTCGGATCGGTTCTGGCTTGGGCGGTGTACGATCGGATCACGCTTAAGCACCGCAAAGATCCGGGAGCGCCGCCAATTCCGGTAGGCGGTACCAAGAACGACATTATCGCCATCGTCGTCGGGACGATCATCTATCTGGCGCTCGGCTTTGTTTTCCATCCAGTCGTCATCGGCGTCCCGGCATTCGGCACGCCAGCATTGGGGCATTGATCGTGTCGATGCAAAACACAATTCGGCGGTTGACCGCGCCCGATATCCGCGCTCGCAAGGGCGGCGAGCCGATCGTGTCATTGACCTCATATCACGCGCACACGGCGCGCATCGTTGACGCCTATTGCGATGTCATCCTGGTTGGCGACTCTCTTGGCATGGTGATGCACGGACTCGAGACCACTATTCCGGTCACGCTCGACATGATGATCCTGCAAGGGATGGCGGTGATGCGTGGCTCAAAGCACGCGCTGGTCGTAGTCGATATGCCGTTTGGCAGTTACGAAGCGTCAAAGGAGCAAGCCTTTGCTTCCGCGGCGCGCGTTCTCAAAGAGACTGGTTGCGGCGCGATCAAATTGGAGGGCGGCCGGCGCATGGCGGAGACGATCGCCTTTCTGGTCGAGCGCGGCGTGCCGGTGATGGGTCATGTCGGCTTGACGCCGCAAGCGATCAATGCGCTCGGCTCGTTCCGCGCGCAGGGCCGCGACGAGTCGGATTGGGCGCCGATCGAAGCCGATGCACGTGCCGTGGCGGAGTCCGGCGCCTTTGCCGTAGTGCTCGAAGCGGTAGCTGAACCGCTGGCGCGGCGCATCACGGCGCACAGCGCCATTCCGACCATCGGCATCGGCGCCAGCGCCGCCTGCGATGGTCAGATCCTGGTGCTCGAAGATATGCTCGGCCTGTCGCCGCGCGTGCCCAAATTCGTCAAGCGCTTCGGCGAGCTCGGCCCCTCGATCGAGCAGGCAGTCAAAGCCTATGCAGACGAAGTGCGGGCACGAACTTTCCCCGGCGTGGAGCATACCTACCCCATGCGAGAGGCCACGGTGGCCAAATTGCCGGAACGTGGCAAAGGCCCATCCCGGGCATGAGGGCCCCCCGGCATTTAGGCGTAACCCACAGCTCTTGCGGTGTTTTGCCTTGCTCGCGCCACAACATTAATCTAGTTCCGCCAAAGACTTCCTAATGGTTATGGGCTTCCATAAGGCGCTCGATTTTGGTTGATATTGCCGGTGGCCTGAAAACCGGGGCAGTTTGCCGCGAAGCGGAACGGCTTTCTCCAACGATCTCCCCGCTGAACTCCGACTGGAAGCATCCGTGACCGACATCTTCCAAGAAGTCGATGAGGAAGTACGCCGCGAACAGCTCAAGAAGCTGTGGGAGCGTTACGGGCATTACATCGTTGGGGCATGCGTCCTGGTCGTTCTCGCTGTCGGCGGCTGGCGCGGTTACGAATGGTGGCAGGCCAAACAGGCAGCGCAGTCGGGTGCCGCCTTCGAGCAAGCCGTTACTCTCGCGGAAGCGGGCAAGCACGAGGAAGCAGCCGCGGCTTTCGCCAAGCTCGCATCGGACGGTACGCCTGGCTATCGCTTGCTGGCGCGACTGCGCGAGGCCGCCGAACTTGCGCAGTCCGACGGCAAAGCCGCCATCGCCGCTTATGATGCAATCGCCACCGACAATCGCGCCGGCCAAGTCATTCAAGACCTCGCGGCAGTGCGCGCCGGTTATCTCCTGATCGACTCCACACCTTATTCCGAGATGGTGCGGCGGCTCGAACCATTGGCCGCGCCGGATCGTCCTTTCCGCCACAGCGCGCGCGACATCCTGGCGCTTTCGGCCTGGAAGGCCGGCGATGCGGCGATGACCCGGCGTTGGACCGACATGATGATGAGCGATCCGCAAACACCGCCCGGCCCACGGAGCCGCGCCCAGATCCTCAGTGAACTCATTGCAGCGAGCGCAAAGGGCTGACGCGATGTCACGACGCTCGCAGAGCTTTTCATATCGCGCCATTTCGGTGTTAGCGCTGGCGTTGATTATTGCCGGCTGCACCAAGGGCGGACAGTTCGATCCCACCGAGTGGTTCAGTTCGGATGTGTTCGACAGTAAAAAGAAACTGAAAGGTGAGCGGCAGGCGGTTTTCCCCGAGGGTGTGCCCGGCGCGACCACCGGTGTGCCCGCCGATTTGGTTAAGGGTTACCAGCCCCCGCCCGAGCAACCTGAGAACAATGATACCGTCGTAGCGGGGCCGAAGCCGCCGCCTTCGGTGACCGAAGCAGACAAGCCCAAGCCGAAACCGAAGCCCAAACCGAAAGTCGCCGCGCAGAAGCCGGCGACGCGGATCAGCGTTGGCCCGAAACCGGGACAGCAACCCGATCCCGGACAATCGGTCTGGCCGGCGCCACCGCAGCAAGCCGTGCAAACGCAAACCGCTTGGCCAGCCCCTCCGCCACCGCAAAACGCGCCTGCACAGCCAGCGCAACGTTCGCAGTCGATCTGGCCCGATCCGCCGCCGCCCAGTTCTCCACGATAGTCCAGCGTTCTACTTGCGCCGGTTTTTGGGTGCCGCGCGCCAATCCTGCGTCAGCTTTAGTAAATGATATAGAAGTGCTTGCCTCGAACCCGTTGGCCGTCGCCAACGTGGTTTGTGAACGAGCTTACGATGGGTTTGCGATGTCCTTTACCGTCGCGATTGTCGGTCGCCCGAACGTCGGCAAATCGACGCTGTTCAACCGGCTGGTTGGCCGGCGGCTGGCGCTGGTCGATGATCGCCCCGGCGTCACGCGGGACCGGCGCGAAGGCGCCGCACGGCTGGGCGATATCAACTTCAAAGTGATCGATACGGCGGGTCTGGAAGATGCGGAGCGCCACAGTCTCTCGGGGCGCATGCAAAGCCACACCGCGGCGGCCATCGCGCAAGCCGACGCGATTTTGTTTTTGATTGATGCGCGTACAGGAGGGACTGGCGCGGATCGATTATTCGCCGACATTGTTCGCAAATCCGGCAAACCGGCGATCCTCGTCGCGAATAAAAGCGAGGGCCGCGCGGCCGAGGCCGGTGTGCTCGACGCTTATGCGCTCGGGCTCGGCGATCCGGTGCCGATCAGCGCCGAACATGGCGAGGGCCTCGCCGGGCTCTACGAGGCATTGCGCGCCGCTTTGCCGGAAGCGACGGCCGAGCCCGACGATCGGGACGATGCTGCCGTCATCAGTGATCAGCCACCAATCCGGATCGCCGTCGTCGGACGGCCCAATAGCGGCAAGTCGACCCTGATCAACCGCTTGTTGGGCGAGGAGCGGCTTCTAACCGGCCCCGAAGCCGGCATTACCCGCGATGCGATTGCCGTCGATCTGAATTGGCGGGGCCGCCACTTCCGCATTCATGACACCGCCGGGTTGCGCCGCCGTTCGCGCATCGAGGAGAAGCTGGAAAAGCTCTCGGTGGCCGACGCGCTCAATGCGATCCGTTTCGCCGAAGTCGTCATCGTGATCATTGACGCGCAAACCCCGTTCGACGAGCAGAACATCCGGATTGCCGACCTTGTCGAGCGGGAAGGGCGCGCCATTGTTATTGCGGTCAACAAATGGGACTTGATCGAACCGGAGCCGGGCGCATTGTCGCGATTGCGGGGCAATATCGATCGGCTGCTGCCACAGCTTAAGGGGGTCGAGATCGCGCTGGTCTCGGCAAAAACCGGTCGAGGCCTGGACCGGCTGATGCAGGCCGTCGGCGAAGCTCATGCAGTCTGGAATCGGCGAGTGCCGACGGCGGCCTTGAATCGCTATCTGGCCGAGGCCACCGCGTCGCATCCACCGCCGGCGCTGCGCGGGCGACGGCTGCGGCTCGACTATATGACGCAGCCCAAATCGCGGCCGCCGACCTTTGTCCTGTTCGGCTCGCGCGTCAGCGCGCTGCCGGTGGCCTACCGCCGTTATCTAATCAATGGTCTGCGCGATACGTTTGCTTTGCCCGGCACGCCAATCAGGCTCACGTTACGGGGAAAGCACAATCCCTATGCGGCACGTAAGCGGCGATGAGCGCAGAACGCGCAACGGCTTGGCAGCGCCTCACCGGCCCAGGCATGTATCCGGTCGAATATGCGCGCTGGCTTCTCAATCCGTTGCGCTATTTGACAATGCCGCCCGGCCGGATTGTCGGCCGGCTTCAGCTATCACCGACGGATCGGGTCCTGGACATTGGTTGCGGCCCAGGCTTCTTCAGTCCGGCGACCGCGCACGGCGCAAGCGCCAATGCTCAAAATGGCAGTGCAGCGCCTCGTTAAACACCGCCTCACCAATTTTACCAGCGTTTGCGGCTTGGCAGACCACCTGCCATTTCCGAACGCGGTGTTCGACCTTGTGTGGCGAAGCGCGAAAGCTGACAGGGCCTGCTGGTCCAGACCTTCAACTACACCAAGCCGACTAGCCCGGCGGCTTGAATTCCAGAAACTTGCCGCTGGGGAAGTCGTAGAGCTTGCCGGTCTCGCCGCAGCTCGGCAGGCAAAGCAGCAGGATCTTTGCGGCGACGTTCTCCGGCGTTGGCAGCGTCATCGGATCCTCTCCAGGCATGACCTGTGCGCGCATCCACGTCCGCGTCGGTCCCGGATTAAACAGATTGACGCGCAGCGCCGTCGAATCGGTCTCCGCCGCATAAACGCGGGCCATCACATTGAGCGCCGCCTTGGAAACTGAGTAGGCGCCGCTATAGGCGCGAGCATGAGTTGCCGCACCGGAGGTGATAAAGACCGCGCGTCCCGCCGGCGAACGCTTCAGCAAGGCATCCATGGCGCGAACAAGATGCCAATTGGCGGTGACGTTCACCGCCATGACTTCGTCCCAAGTCTGCGGGTCCATGTGATCGAGCGGCGAGCGTTGCCCGACAACGCCTGCATTGCCCACCATCACATCAAGCCGCTCATAGCGTTGATTGAGCTCGCTGGCGAGCCGGTAGATACCGGCGTAATCGCGCATGTCGAGCGGCACCAGCGTTGCCGAACTGCCGCACGCGCGCGCTGCATCGTCGATTTCTTCGAGTGCGCCGGTGGTGCGGGCGACCGCCACAATATGCGCGCCGGCGCGGGCGAGCGTTAGCGCAATGGCGCGGCCGATACCGCGCGATGCGCCGGTGATGAGCGCAATGCTGCCGGCGAGTGGCTGCGCCATCGATCAGCTTGCTTCGGCGAGCAACGAGAGTTGGCGTGGCGAAGCCGTGTCCTTGGCGGTGCGGTCGGTCAGCGGGGTCGGATATTCGCCGGTGAAGCAGTGATCGGTGAATTGCGGACGAACCGGGTCGCGGCCCTTTTCGCCCATGGCGCGATAAATGCCGTCGACCGAAAGGAATGCTAGCGAATCCGCACCGATGAATTTGCGCATGCCTTCGAGATCATGGGTCGCGGCGAGCAATTTGTCCCGCTCCGGCGTGTCGATACCGTAATAGTCGGGGTGGGTGATCGGCGGCGAAGCGATGCGCAAATGCACCTCGGTGGCGCCGGCATCGCGCATCATCTGGACGATCTTAACGGATGTGGTGCCGCGCACGATCGAGTCGTCGATAAGCACGATGCGCTTGCCGCCCACGACCGCGCGGTTGGCGCTGTGCTTGAGGCGAACGCCGAGCTGGCGAATGTGCTGGGTCGGCTCGATGAAGGTGCGGCCGACATAGTGATTGCGAATGATGCCGAGCTCATAGGGGAGGCGAGATTCCTGGGCATAACCGACCGCCGCCGGCACCCCCGAGTCCGGTACCGGCACGACCACATCGGCGGATGCGGGCGCTTCGCGAGCCAATTCCGCGCCGCATGCTTTGCGGACGGTGTAGATGCTGCGGCCGCCAAGACTCGAATCAGGCCGGGCGAAATAGATGTATTCGAAAATACAGGGCCGCGGCGGCTGCGGCGGGAACGGCTTGTGCGTATGTGCGCCGTCCTCGTCGAAGACGAGGACTTCGCCGTTTTCGACATCGCGCACATATTGCGCGCCGATGATGTCGAGCGCGCAGGTCTCCGACGCGAGAATCGGGCAACCGTCCAGTTTGCCAAGCACGAGCGGGCGGATGCCAAGCGGGTCGCGGGCGCCGATAAGCTTTTTGTTGGTCAGCCCGACAAAGGCGTAAGAGCCTTCAAGCATGCGCAAACCTTCGACGAGCCGATCGACAAAACGATTGCGATGCGAGCGGGCCACCAGATGCAGAATTACTTCGGTATCGGTGGTCGATTGCATCATGGCGCCATCGCGCACGAGCTGACGCCGCAACGTCAATCCGTTCGTAAGATTGCCGTTATGGCCAACGGCAAATCCGCCGGCATTGAGCTCGGCAAACAGCGGCTGGACATTGCGCAGAATAGTCTCGCCAGTGGTCGAATAGCGGACATGGCCGACCGCGGCATTGCCTGGCAGGCGATCGATTACCTCACGCCGGGAGAACGCGTCGCCGACCAGACCAAGCCGCCGCTCGGAGTGAAACCGCTTGCCGTCGAATGAGACGATCCCGGCGGCCTCTTGGCCGCGGTGCTGCAAAGCGTGCAGGCCCAAAACGGTGATCGCCGCTGCGTCGGGATGTCCGAATATGCCGAATACGCCGCATTCCTCGCGGAGCCGGTCCGCGTCGAGGTTAAGGGCGGCGGGTCCGGTCATGACCTTGGCATCTCCGAGCTTTCGAGTGCGCTGCGGCGCTGGTCGGGCGCCGCCGCCGGGGGTTCAGTGTCCTCCGGCCGAGCCCGCTTGAGCTTGTTTAAAATGGTGCTTTCGGGGTCATCCGGCAACATCGACATCAGCCATTGTCCAGTACCGGCGAGCACCACCTTGGACTTGGCGCCCTTGACCCATTGCGGCTGGCTGCGATCGGGAACGAGCCAAATGAAGAACTGAAACGCGATCACGACGATGATCAGGCCGCGCGCCAGCCCGAACAAAAATCCGAGCGTCCGGTCGAGCGCTCCAACCCGGCTATCCAGCACCATGTCGGAAATTCTGATGGTAAAGACCGACACGATCAGCAAGGTGAGCAGAAATACGCCGCCGACGACCGCGACCGCGGCCACGATATCGCTGTTGAAGTACTGCTTGGCGTAGGGAAGGAGCTTGCCATACGAATAAAGGGTCGCCACGGCGGCCAATATCCAGGCGGTAATCGACAGGACTTCACGCATGAAGCCCCGCACCATGGCGAGCAGCCCCGAAATCAGCATCACGAGGATCAGGACGATATCGAGAAGCGTAATCGGCATTTCGCTTTCCGAGGCCGGGCTACGATTCGACTCACGTTCGCTGTGCTGGCGTTCCGCCGCGTGTATAGCGGGGCTGCGCCATGCCGTCACCCGTCTTCTCGCACCCGGTTTCGACGGCAGGATTGTGGCGCAGAACCCGAAAAACGCTTGATTAACCTTTCGTCGCTGCCCGATCAGCCCCCGTCACGCCTCTTGTCACGCCTCTTGCCGACCGGCCCGGCAACGGGCAGGGGCGCCGTCCCTGGCGATGTCCGCCACCAGATTGTCGAGGGTAGCAAGCGTCGAGAGGGCAAAACCGTCCGGCGCTTCATTGCGTGCCACTTCCGGAGCGACCGCTCGCGTGAAGCCAAGCTTTTGCGCTTCGCGCAACCGGGTAGCGCTTTGCGGCACCGGCCGCACCGCGCCGGACAGCGAGATTTCACCGAAATAGACGGCCGTCGCGGGCAGCGGCGAATGTGTGAGCGACGACACCAAGGCGGCGGCGGCGGCAATATCGGCTGCGGGCTCCTGGATTCGCAGTCCGCCGGCGACGTTGAGGTAAACGTCATGCCCGGAGAGGCGCACGCCGCAATGGGCTTCCAGCACCGCCAGCACCATGGAGAGCCGATTCGGGTCCCAACCCACCACCGCCCGCCGGGGGGTCCCCAGTATTGTCGGCGCCACCAGCGCCTGGATTTCGACGAGCAGCGGCCGCGTTCCCTCGACGCCGGCGAATACCGCGGTCCCGGGGCTGCCGAGATCGCGCTCGGATAGAAACAGCGCCGATGGATTTGCCACTTCGCGCAATCCGGCGCCGGTCATTTCGAAAACCCCTATTTCGTCGGTGGGGCCGAACCGGTTCTTGATCGCCCGCAGGATGCGAAACTGCTGCGAGCCTTCGCCTTCGAATGACAGGACGGCGTCGACCATGTGTTCAACGACGCGCGGCCCGGCGATCTGGCCGTCCTTGGTGACATGACCGACCAAGATCACCGCGGCTCCGCTGCGCTTGGCAAAACGGATCAGTTCCGCGGCCGAGCCCCGGACTTGCGTGACTGTTCCCGGCGCCGACTCGACGGTCTGCGTCCACACGGTCTGAATGGAATCGATGACTAGGACGCGCGGCGTCGCGCCTTGGGACAGCGTGACCACGATGTCCTCGACCGAAGTCTCCGCTGCGAGCTCGACATTGGTTTCGGCAAGATCAAGCCGCTCGGCGCGCAGCCGTATTTGGGCCACCGCCTCCTCGCCCGAAATGTAGACGGCACGATGCCGGCTGCGTGCGAACGAGGCGGCGACTTCCAGAAGCAGCGTGGATTTGCCGATGCCAGGATCGCCGCCAAGAAGAAGCGCCGACCCGCGAACGAGGCCGCCGCCGGTAACGCGGTCGAATTCGGCAATGCCCGAGGCAAGCCGAGGCGCGTCCTGGCTTGTGCCCTTGAGAGACTCGATGGCGAACGGGCGGCCTTTGCGCGAGGGTCGCCGCGGGCCTTCGGCGCTTTCCTCAACCAGCGTGTTCCATTCGCCGCAGGCCTCACACTTGCCCGCCCAGCGCGCGAAAGCGGCACCGCAATTCTGGCAAACGAAACTTGGAGCGCGCGCCATCAAGCGCTCCGGTAAACCACATGGCAGCGTGCGCCGAGCCGGGTGAGCACCTCATAGCCGATCGTGCCAGCGGCCGCAGCGACGTCATCGATGCTCAGTTCGCCGCCGATCAGGGTGACGACTCCGCCGCGGTGCACGGCGCGATCAGGAAGATCACTGATATCGACCGTCATGAGGTCCATAGAAATACGGCCGACGATGGGGCATCTGTTGCCGGCTATGATCGCCGAACCGCCCGGCCGTTCGTCGCTGGCGCTCGCAGAGCGCAAGAGACCGTCTGCGTAACCCGCCGCTACGACGGCGATGCGCGAATTGCGCCGTGCCGTCCATGTCGCCCCATAGCCGATTGTCTGATCGCGCGCGACCGAGCGTATCTGCAAAATGCGCCCGGTCAGTTCAACGACGAGTTTCATTGGATTGGGGCGGCCCGGCGTCGGATTGATGCCGTAAAGTGCCGCGCCCGGCCGCGCCAGATCGAAATAAGCGGTGTCGCCGAGGAAAATCCCAGACGAATTGGCAAGCGATGCCGGAATTCCGGAATAGAGCGTGCGCAATTCGCGAAACAGGTTGAGCTGTTTGGCAGTGAGCGGGTGGCCGGGTACGTCGGCGCAGGCGAGATGGCTGAGCAACAAAGCGATCCCGTGGTTTTGCGTCTGCACGCGTGGTGCTAGCGCTGCGGCTTCTTCCGGGGAAACACCGAGCCGGTTCATGCCGGTGTCGACATGGAGCGCCGCGCCACCTTGCCAGCCGCGGGTAACGACAAAGGTGTCCCATTCAGCCAGTTCGGTCATCGAATTGATCACCGGACGTACGTTGAGTTCGATGAAACTCTCCGCAGCTTCGAGCGTAAAGCCATGAAGCACGTAGATCGTGGCATCCGGCGCCAGCGCCCTGACAGTGCGTGCCTCGGCGAGATCGGCGACAAAGAACGTTTTGCAACCTGCCTGCGCCAACGCCGTGGCGACCGGCTTTAACCCCATGCCATAGGCATTTGCCTTCACAACGGCGGCGCATTCCACGGTGAGGAGTTGCCGAGACAGCGCCTGCCAATTGGCGACAATCGCGGCAATATCGATGGTCAGCGTGCCGCCAGTTTCAGCCGCGGGTGCAACCGCCTCGGTGGGCGGGGAGCGTTTTGCGCGTGCCATGCTCACGTTATGACCGCCAGTGGCGCAGCGGTAAAGCGTGCCGCTCCGCCGTCTTAGAAATTCGGCCGATGCACAGTATCGAGATTGGCAAAGCGGGTGACCGCGGCGTCGAAGTGTAAATCGACCGTGCCTGTGGGGCCGTGACGCTGCTTGCCGATGATAATTTCGGCCTTGCCGTCCACGCGTTCGCCTTCGGCCAGCCATTCCGCGAATTTCTCGCGGTTCGCCTCGGTCGGTTTACGCATTTGATGATAGTATTCCTCGCGGAACACGAAGAGCACAACGTCGGCATCCTGCTCGATCGATCCTGATTCACGCAGATCCGATAGCTGCGGCCGCTTGTCCTCGCGGCCTTCGACCTGCCGCGACAATTGCGAAAGCGCGAGAATCGGAACGTTGAGCTCTTTGGCGAGCGCTTTCAGCCGAGTGGTGATTTCGGTGATTTCCTGCACGCGGCCTTCCGCGGCGCGACGGCTCGAACCTTGCAGCAGTTGCAGGTAGTCGATCACCAACAGATCAAGGCCCCGTTGACGCTTCAATCGTCGTGCCCGCGCCGCCAATTGGCCCACCGTGAGGCCGCCGGTTTCGTCGACATAGAACGGGAGGTTTTGCAGGTCGATCGAAACATCCCGGATCTTCTCGAAGTCGGCTTCGTCAATGTCCCCGCGGCGGATTTTGTTTGACGGAATTCCGGTCTGCTCGGAAATGATGCGGGTGGCCAGTTGCTCGGCGGACATTTCGAGCGAGAAGAAGCCGACGATTCCGCCGTTGGCGGTCGCCAAATGGCCGTCGGCGCGGACCTCTCCGCTCCACGCCTTGGCGACGTTATAGGCAATATTAGTGGCTAGCGCGGTCTTCCCCATGCCGGGGCGGCCCGCGAGAATGATTAGGTCAGAGGGCTGCAAGCCGCCCATCTTGCCATCGAGATCGGTCAACGCAGTCGCCAGGCCGGAAAGACGGCCGTCGCGCTGATAGGCGCGCGCGGCCATGTCGACAGCCGTGGTCAGAGCCTGGGCAAAGCGCTGAAAGCCCGCATCATACCGACCGGTCTCCGCGATTTCGTAAAGCCGCCGCTCGGCGTCTTCGATGTGTTGCAGCGGTGTCGAATCTACTGGCGCGTCATAGGCGAGGTTCACCATGTCCTCGCCGATAGCGATCAGATCGCGGCGCACCGAGAGGTCGTAAATAGTACGGCCGTAATCTTCGGCATTGATGATCGTGGTCGCCTCGGCGGCAAGCCGCGCGAGATATTGATTGACCGAAAGCCCGGCAATGTCGATGTCGCCGGGCAGGAAGGTCTTCAGCGTCACCGGCGTGGCGATCTTGTTGGCGCGGATCAGTCCGCCGCTCAGTTCGAAAATACGCTGGTGGATCGGTTCGAAAAAATGTTTCGGTTCGAGAAAGTCGGAGACGCGGTAGAACGCCTCGTTATTGACCAGGATCGCGCCAAGAAGGGCTTGTTCCGCCTCAATATTGTGCGGTGCCGTGCGGAACGTGGGCTCCGGGGCAACCTGCTTTCGGGCTGTCGAATCGAAGACGGGCATGGTCCCGGCCAGAGGAATCGCGTGCTGTGGCCGTTTTGCGGCGCGTGGCCGTAAACCGGCTGTAGTTCGGTCTAAGTGGGCTACTCAACATCGCGGCTCACTCAACGACAGCGCTCAAAGCTGCGCAACCGCCGCTTCTTTCGATAATCGAGCGGGCAGACAATGGAAGCATAGATTACGGCTTTCCCCCGTTACCCACTGCACCCACCTATCGCATGGAAAACCGCAAGGCGACACTTGACGAAGCAGCGCTTGCTATGGAGCTGGCGCTATTCGCCGGCGAGTCGCAGCGGCGGCTTGTATCCAGCCTCAAGCGCACGCAATCGCGCTTCTTCCTGCGCGACATAATCGCGGGTCGCCGGGATAGCGCCCTTCTGCTTCGCCATCTGGATCTGGAAGACGACCATGTTGCCCCGGCGAAACGCCATTTCTGAGCATGCCAGATAGAATTCCCACATCCGCAGGAAGCGCTGATCGTATAGCCGCAGCACCTCGTCGCGATGCGCGAGAAACCGCTCGCGCCAGGATTTGAGTGTCTCGGCATAGTGGAGCTGCAAGACTTCCACATCCGTGACGATCAGACCCGCTCGCTCGATGACCGGCAGTACCTCCGACAAAGCGGGTATATAGCCGCCCGGAAATATGTATTTGGCGATCCAGGGATTGGTGACGCTCGGCGGATCGCTGCGGCCAATCGTATGCAGGAGCGCGATGCCGTCGTCGGCCAGGAGCTTGGCGCATTGGCCGAAGAAGGCGTCATAAAAGCCAACTCCGACATGCTCAAACATGCCGACCGATACGATCCGGTCGAACCGGCCTGCAATGTCGCGATAATCGAGGAGCTCGAATTTGACGTCGCGCTGGCCGCGCTCCAGCGCCCGGCTTCTGGAGCGGTTATACTGCTCCTTCGACAGTGTGATCCCGGTGACCTGCGCTCCGGCGATCTCAGCGATATAAAGCGCAAGACCGCCCCAGCCGCTGCCGATGTCGAGAACCGTGGTGCCGCGGCCTACCCGCAGCTTTGCCGCGAGGTGGCGCCTCTTCGCAAGCTGTGCGTCATCGAGCGATTGGTCGGAGTTCTCGAAATAGGCGCAGCTATATTGCTGGTCAGCGTCGAGGAATAACGCGTAGAGCCTGCCATCAAGATCATAGTGATGGGCGACATTGCTGCGGGCACGGGAACGCAGGTTCAGTTGCTGCAAACGACGGAACAGGTAGCGGAGCAAGCGGAGCACCGCCCAGTTGCGCGGCCAGTGATGGCCCTGACTCAGTAACAGGCCAAGCAGATCGGCGATGGAGCCTTGCTCGACTACGATTGTGCCGTCCATATAGGCTTCCCCGAGTTTCAGCTCGGGGTCAAACAGCACCGCGCGCTGCGCTCTAACGGTGGTGAAGCGGATTGCGAGCGGCGGTCCTGTGCCGTCGCCAAACGTGCATGTGCGCCCGCCCGCCGTGGTCACAATGAATGAGCCCCGGCGGACAAACCGGCGCAAGAATATGACCAACAACCGATCCACGGTCGTCTCCACTCACACTACCCATCTGCAAGCTCGGACGATCGGCGCTTAATCGAAGCATTTTCCGGCTAAGCGACCACATCCTGCGCTTGCACGGGTGGAGTCTTGTTATTGCCGTGATTAAAACAAAATCCTCGTTGACCAGCAATGCCGTGAAGCCGGCTGACAGCGCGGCCCACCGACTCGCATTGGCTGAGATTTGAGGTAAGTATGGCCCCTGACGGGGTAAGACCCGACCAGTTGGCGGATTGGGGAGATCAAAGTGTCTCGGGTTGTTCGGGCTGTAATCGGATTAAGCCGGCGGACGCGCGTCGCATCGGCGCTGCCGCTCGTAGCGCCGCCGCTGGCCGTGGTGCTGCTGGCCGTGGCGCAGCTCATACTGGCGCCAGCCGCGATGCCACTGGCGCTCGCTCAGACCAATATCGATCAAGGAAAGCCAGCGTCTGAACTGTTCGCGAATTATTGCGCGGTCTGCCACAAATCCACGCGCGGGCTGGCGAATGGCCGGAGCGGTCCCGCGCTGTCGCAGTTCTTGCGCGAGCACTATGCCGCCAGCCGTGAACAGGCGGCCTTGCTCACCGCCTACGTGATCAGCGCCGGCGGCAATGCGCCGCCACCCAAACCCGAACGGGCCAAGACCGAGGAACCGAAGAACCAGGAACCCAAAACCCAAGAGTCAAAGGCGCAAGGCAAGCCGCGCTCGACATCCTCGGCATCCGCTAAGCCCGAGCCGGACAAGCCGGGCAGGGTGCCGCCGCAGTGGCACGAGGAAACTACGCCTGGCGAAAAATCCGAAACCACCCCGGTCGTCGCCGCCACACCGCCGGCGGCGCCCAACCCGGCAGCGCCGGCGGCACCGGCAAATCCCGCCGAGGCGCCGACGCCGGAGCTTAATCCAATGGCTGGGGCTTCGGCCGAAGTTCCGTCCGGCGACAACGCGCCTGTGCCGCGCGACAATATTCCCGACTGATATAAAGACGCGCCGGCGGCCCCAATCCGCTTTAGGCGTTTTCCGGTGGCGGGGTGGTTTCCGCCGGTTCGGCGCTTTCTTCCGGTGGGTGCGCCGCTTCGCCGGCTCCCGGTTCAAAGAACGCTTCGGCCGCAACGATTGCGGCTTCCTGCTCGGTCGGTTCACGTAGCTGCGTTACATCCTCGCCGCGTGCGATGCGCTTTGCTTCGTCTTCGTTGCGCGCGACGATAAGACCGATCGAAACTTCCACCTCGGGGTGGAGCGCGATCGGCACCTTATGCTGGCCGATCGCCTTGATCGGCGCGTTCATCGCGATCTGATTGCGGTTAAGGCGAAACCCGGCATCGCCAAGTAGGCCGACTATATCGCGCGGCGAAACCGAGCCGAACAGTTGCCCGGATTCGGAGGCTTGCCGCAGCACGGTAAAGCTCTTGCCGTCGAGTTTTCCCGCCACCTGGCCGGCTTCGCCTTTCAATGTGAGTGAGCGCGCTTCAAGCTCGCTTTTCATTTTTTCGAAGCGAGTACGGTTTTCCGCGGTAGCGCGCAGCGCCTTGCCGCGCGGCAGCAAAAAGTTGCGGGCAAATCCATCTTTGACGCGCACGACGTCGCCCATCTGGCCCAGGCGCGCGATACGTTCCAGTAGAATAACTTCCATGGCGGCCTCGCTCAGCGGATGACGTAAGGCAACAGCCCAAGGAAGCGCGCGCGCTTGATCGCCTGGGCGAGCTCGCGCTGCTTTTTCGCCGATACGGCGGTAATGCGGCTCGGTACGATTTTGCCGCGCTCGGAGACAAACCGCTGTAGCAGCTTGACGTCCTTGTAGTCGATCTTAGGTGCATTGGCGCCCGAGAACGGACAGCTCTTGCGCCGGCGGAAGAAAGGACGGCGGCCGCCGCCAGCCTGCGGTGACATGGCCATGGCTTAGTCCTCCATTCCATTCTCGGGATCGTCGGAGTCCTCGCGGCCGCGCCGATCGCGCCCACGCGCACCGCTTTCGCCACGGTCACCCCGATCGCCACGGTCACCCCGATCGCCACGGTCACCCCGATCGCCGCGCTCGCGCCGTTCCTCGCGATCACGGTCGCGTTCGGCTCGCCGCATCATTGCCGACGGCCCTTCCTCGTGGGTATCGACCCTGATCGTGAGATAGCGGAGAACGTCTTCATTGAGCCGTTCCAGCCGTTCGATTTCGTTGATTGCAGGCGGTGGCGCGTCGATATCCAGCAGCGTGAAATGCGCCTTGCGGTTCTTGCGCAGCCGATAGGAGAGGGACTTTACGCCCCAATATTCGGTCTTCTTGACCGATCCACCGAGGTTCTCGATGACGCCCTTCAACTGCCCGGTCAATTCCTCGACCTGCTGCGTGCTGGCGTCCTGACGCGCAAGATAGACGTGCTCGTAAAGCGGCATTGCTGCCTTTCCTCTCTGCCGTGCTCGCCCGGGCGCGAAGCCCCTCGAACCCTTCGGGAAAGGCTCGAATGCTCTGAAGGCGGGAACACCGGACGCCGGACCCGTGGGCCCTACCGCAAGATTTAT
>Ga0209465_10000126_pt1 | contig 35762 bp, 36 predicted proteins | sample PanSoiPlot1MoBio_FD_188321 | JGI IMG/M metagenome (GOLD analysis project Ga0209465, IMG submission 188321) | Tropical forest soil microbial communities from Panama analyzed to predict greenhouse gas emissions - Panama Soil Plot 1 MoBio (SPAdes)... | ecosystem: Environmental > Terrestrial > Soil...
GCGAAAAACTGCGCTGGCGAGAGCCGTGCAGTCCATCCGTGGTAGCCCGGCCTGAGATGAGCTTTCGGCTGGGAGTTTGCCGGCTGGGGCACTGAATCGGGGCAGATGCTAGAATTGCCTCTGAACCGCGCCGGGAGTAGTGCATTTTGATCGAGATAGCGCCGTCCATCCTGTCGGCTGATTTTGCGCATCTGGCCGATGCGGCCAATGCCGCTATTCAGGGCGGGGCGAGACTGCTGCACGTGGACGTTATGGATGGGCATTTTGTGCCCAACATCACAATCGGGCCTCCGGTCGTAGCGTCACTGCGAAAGGCCGTGGAGGTCCCGCTCGACTGCCACCTGATGATCGAGAATGCCGACCAGTACATTCCGGCGTTTGCCGAGGCGGGAGCCAACTGGATCTCGGTCCACCAGGAAGCATGCATTCATCTGAACAGAACTCTGGATTTGATTCGGTCGCACGGCTGCCAGCCGGGGGTGGTGTTGAACCCGGCGACTCCGGTGCAGACGCTGGGCGAGGTGCTCGATATGGTCGATCACGTGCTCATCATGTCGGTAAACCCGGGTTTTGGAGGACAGAAATTCATCCCCAGCACCCTGGAAAAAGTCCGCAAGCTGGCGACTATGCGGACGGCCAAGGGTTTGAATTTCCGGATAGAAATTGATGGGGGCATTGACCTGGAGACGATTGGTTCGGCGGTCAAAGCCGGGGTGGAAATCTTCGTGGCCGGCAGTGCGGTGTTCGCGCACGGGGATCCGGCCGTGAACGTAGAAAATCTGCTGAAGGCGGCCCACGACGCCACGCTCGTGCAGGCATAGTTCGTCAGCTCCAAAGTAATCGGGATGAGTTTTTGAGGCAAAGCAGGTGGCTCACAGGCAGAAACCAAGGTCCTTCGGCGGCTCAAGCCAGGAGCTTGAAGCACGCTGCGGCACGGCTGAAGCCGTGCCCTTTCAAAGCTGAATATTCGGCAATTATGCAAGCTCAAAGGTGGTAGGGATGTTTCGTCGCGCACTTTTATTGGGGTTGATGGCAAGCGCCGTCCTCTTCGCGGGTTGCAGCAACAAGAAAGTCAACAATCCAATCGCAGACGTCAATTCCAAACAGCCCGACAAGGTGCTTTACGACCGGGCCATGGACGCCATGAAGCACAACAAATTCGACGTGGCGCGCCTGAGCCTGCAGACCCTCATCAATACCTATCCCGATTCGGAATACGTGGCGCGGGCCAAGCTGGCGATCGGCGACTCATGGTATGCCGAAGGCGGCTCGGCGGCCATGGCGCAGGCGGAGAGCGAATATAAGGACTTCATCACCTTCTTCCCCAACATGACCGAAGCGAGCGAAGCGCAGATGAAGATTGCCAACATCCATTACAACGAGATGGAGAAGGCGGACCGCGACTTCACGCACGCCAAGCGCGCGGAGGAAGAGTACCGGCAGTTAATCATGCAGTTCCCCGACAGCCCGCTGGTGCCGGAGGCTAAGAAGAAACTGCTGGCGGTGCAGGAAGTGCTGGCGGAACGGGAGTTCATGATCGCGCACTTCTATTACCTCAGGGAGACATGGCCGGCGGCGATCGCGCGTTTTCAGTCGCTGGTGGATACGTACCCGCTTTTCAGCGGTGCCGATGAAGCGCTGTATGAGATGGGCAACTGCTATGAGAGACAGGCAGACCTGCTGCGTAAATCGAAAATCAGCGAAGCCGCCAAGGCGGGACTGATCAAGCAATACCAAGACAAGGCGGCGGCAGCGTACGACCAGATCCTGACGCGCTATCCGGAAGAGGACCGGGTTGACGATGCCCGCAAGAAACTACAAGCCATGGGACGGCCGATCCCAAAGGCCACGCCAGAACAGATCGCGCAGAACAAGAAGGAGCAGGAGAGTCGAGGATCTCTTGGCAGCTACAGCAGGCTGATGCTGAACTTCAAGAAGGGACCTGATGTCTCGCAAGCAGCTACCACTGGAGAGCCGACGCTGGTGGATCCGAAGCAGGCCAGCGCGCCTGAGATCGTACGCTCGGCCACGGCCAGTGTGGTGAGCGCGTTGAATGCCGCTACAGGGGCGGCGACGACTGGCACCGGCACGGCTCCGGCGACTAATACTGAAGTGCCTGCTTCGTCGGATGCTACAACTCCAACGGAAGCGACGACTGTGAGTGGTAGTAGTGGATCAGCCCCGGCAGCCTCGGCGGGTGCGAACGCGGAGGTGATCAAGAAACCTGCGGCAAATGAGACGGCCATTCCGGAACTGGGCAACGACTTGGCTCCGTCCTCGACGTCGTCAGGCAGTGCAGCTCCGCCGTTGCCGCCCACCCAGGTGAACGATGCGCCCAAGTCGACGCCACCGGCCGATGGAGCGGCGCCATCCAACGATACTTCACAGCAACCGGCACAGGCGGCCGACACCAATACAGAAAGCTCTTCCAAGAAAAAGAAGAAACACCACTTCCCGTTCTAGGTTACCGTTGCGTTCGCCTCGCCACTCTGTTACCCAGCGTGGCGAGTTGTCGATTTCACGCGATCGGCTCGCGCAGTCTCTAACTAACTTTCTTGTCGGGCTAGCTTAAGTCTCTGATGTGTCTCCAGGCCCTCTTCCGCTTCGTGAGCTCTTGAGCGTTGCCAGGTGATCTCCAGACTTCCAGCTCCAGACGAATTCTGCCGATGGCTGAGGTGATAGCTTCGACTGGGGCTGCCTCCGCGTCAGCGCCATTTTTATGCTCGGCTAGAAGTGAACTGATATTCCCGGGGCCGTTTGTTTTTCGTTCCCGGCATTACACCTTGGAAGACCAAGACTGTCAACGACTTAGTGATCCAATGAAACCGCAGTAGTCTCGCATGGGTGTGGAGGTTCTAAATCTCTCCAGCCTTGAGTTAGGCAAGTTACAAGGCGGTTTGACCCCCGTTTTCTCACGCGGGTAATATCGAAATGTAACTTCTAGAATTCCAACCGATTAGCATGCCGCACGATCTTCCCAAGGCTTATGAACCGGGCTCGATCGAGCCTCGCTGGGCCGAATACTGGGTTCGCGAAAAGTTGTTCCACGTGGACACCCCGGCTGCAGATTCTCCACAGGCGACCTTTACCCTGACGCTCCCGCCGCCTAACGTGACCGGCAACCTGCACATGGGTCACATGTTGGAGCACACGGAGATCGACATCATCATTCGCTGGAAGCGGATGCAGGGGATTCCCACTCTGTGGCTGCCGGGAACCGACCATGCCGGCATCGCTACCCAACTCATGGTGGAGCGCCAGCTTGCCAGTGAGGGAATCAACCGCCGCGACATCGGGCGTGAAGCCTTTGAAGCGCGCGTGTGGTGCTGGAAGAAGCACTACGGTGGAGTGATTCTGCAGCAAATGAAGCGCCTCGGGACGTCGGTGGACTGGTCGCGCGAGTACTTCACGATGGACGAGCGCATGTCGCGCGCTGTGCGCGAGGCGTTCGTCAGGCTGTATGAGGAAGGACTGATCTATCGCGGCAAGTACATCGTGAACTGGTGCCCGCGGTGTATGACGGCGGTGAGCGACCTCGAGGTAATTCACGAGGAGACACAGGGGAAGATCTACGAGATTCGTTATCCGGTGGTGGGTAGCCCGGGCGAGTTCATTGTGGTGGCCACGACGCGTCCGGAGACAATGCTGGGAGACACTGCAGTTGCGGTGAATTCGGCTGACGTGCGGTACAGACACCTGCATGGCAAGAAGGTGCTGCTGCCGTTGATGAACCGCGAGATTCCCATCATCACCGACGACATTCTCGCTAACCCCGAGTTTGGCACGGGGGCGGTGAAGGTGACACCAGCGCACGATCCCAACGATTTCGAGGCGGGACTGCGGAACGCCCTGCCGCAGATCAACGTGATGAACGAAGTGGCGCAGATGAACGACGATGCCGGGCCATATGCCGGTCTGGACCGCTTCGAGGCTCGGCAGAAAGTGCTGGAAGACCTGGACAAGGGCGGATTCCTAGTCGGCGCGAAAGATTACGTGGTCCCTTTGGGCAAATGCCAGCGATGCAAAACCATCATTGAGCCACGCCTTTCGATGCAATGGTTCGTCAAGATCCAGCCGCTGGCCGACCGCGCTATTGAGGTGGTCGAAAAGGGCGATATCAAATTCGTCCCTGAGAACGTCACTAAGACCTACTTCGAGTGGATGCGCAATATCCACGACTGGTGCATCTCGCGGCAGTTGTGGTGGGGACATCGCATTCCGGCGTGGTACTGCAAGGATTGCGGCGAGATCGTTGTGGCGCGCGAGACGCCTACGAAGTGCACGAAATGCAGCGGTGGTACGCTCGAGCAGGATACCGACGTGCTCGACACGTGGTTTTCATCAGGATTGCTGCCGTGCTCAGGACTGGGCTGGCCGGACCAAACGCCCGAGCTGGACGCCTTCTATCCAACCTCGCAGTTGATTACGGGATTCGACATCCTGTTCTTCTGGGTGGCGCGCATGATCATGATGAACTGCCACTTCATGCGCGGCCACAAGTATGGCGATGTGCCGTTTCGGACGGTCTACATCCACGCGCTGGTGCGCGATGCTGAGCGGCAAAAGATGTCGAAGACCAAGGGCAACGTTCTCGATCCGATCGAGATTATCGAGAAGTTTGGCACGGACGCGGTGCGATTCACGCTGGCATCGATGGCTGCACCAGGAACTGACATCGCATTCTCGGAAGAAAAGACTGATGGCTATCGCGCGTTCGCCAACAAGATCTGGAACGCGTCGCGGCTGTTGTTCATGAATGTGGACCGGGCGCAAGAGGCGGGAACGTGGTCGCTGAGTGATTTCAAGGCGCCTGTGACTGATTTCGGTGCACCGGGCATTGCCGGATTCAGCACGGCAGCACTGGAAGATCGATGGATTCTGTCCAGGTTCAATCGCGTGACAGCCGAGGTACATGATGCGCTTGAGGCCTACCGCTTCCATGAGGCGGCACATGTCGTCTATCACTTTTTCTGGGGGGAGTATTGCGACTGGTACCTGGAGCTAATCAAACCGCGACTGGCGTCGAATGATCGCAAGATGGCGCGGGCGGCGTACGTCAACCTGATCGGGATTTTTGAGGCAGCGCTGCGCCTGCTGTCGCCGTTCATGCCGTTTATCACCGAAGAAATCTGGCATGCCGTGTATGACGGGAATCCGCCACAGAAGTCGATTGCGCTGGCGGCGTACCCCAAAAGTGATCCCGCGCAGGTAGACTCGGTCGCGGAAACCGAGATGGCGATCCTGCAAGACCTGATCGTCGGGGTGCGCAATGTCCGCGCCGAGCTAAAGATCGAGCCCAAACAGAAGCTGGCCATCGAAGTCCACGCCGACGACGAGATCGGAAAGCTCATTGAGCGCGAGCAACCTGCGGTGGAGCGCATGGCAAATGTCGAGTCAGTGGCATTCGTGCCGCAGTCGCTGGCGAATGCGGCGGGGGTGCGGTCGACAGCGCGGTTCGACGTGCGCGTGGTCTATGAGCGCAAGATTGACGTGGCTGCCGAGCGGGAGCGGCTGAACAAGGATCTGGCGAAATTAACGGGCGAGATGGAGCGCGCCATCGCGCAATTGTCAAACGAGGATTTTCTTGCCAAGGCGCCGGAGAAGATCGTCAATGGCCTGAAGCAGCGCAAAGGCGAAGTGGAAGTGCTGATCGCCAAAGCTAAGTCGGCGCTGGGAGAACTACAGTAGCCGCAGTGGGGAGCTAAGGACGTATTGTGGACTGGAATAGCCGCAGAGTCACGGCCATCATCGAGGCTGCTTTGCAGGAAGATCGCGCCACCAGCGATGCGACCACCTACGCTTGCATTAACGTGAATCAACGTGCCTCGGCGACGATTCTGGCCAAGCAGGATTGTATTCTGGCTGGGCTGGGATGCATTAAGCGCGTGCTCGAGGTGTTCGCCACTCTCGACGGCACGGTCACTTCGCATCCCGAGGTGATCAGCAACTCCGAAATCTTTGATGGCGTACGGCTGCGCAAGGGAAACTCAATCGCAGTTATCGTGCACAACGCGCGGGTGATTCTTTCCTGCGAGCGGGTGATTCTGAACCTCATGCAGCGCATGAGCGGCATTGCCACGCTCACGCGCAAGTATGTTGATGCGGTCGCAGGCACAGGCGCAACGATACTCGATACTCGCAAGACCGCGCCCGGGCTCCGTGCCTTGGATAAATGGGCGGTACGCTGCGGTGGGGGGACGAATCACCGCCTCGACCTCAGTGACGGTGTGCTGATCAAGAACAATCACATTGCGCTGGCGGGAGGAGTGGTTCCGTCTCTGGAGCGGGCTGTTCGCAATCGCCGCGGGAATCAGTTGATCGAGATCGAGGTGCGCTCGCTCGATGAGCTGAAGCTGGCACTCGAGCACGGCGGAGAGGCCGTGCTGTTGGACAATATGACGCCCGCGCAGATCCGAGAGGCGGTGGAGTACGTCGCAACGCTCGACCGCAAGGTTCCGCTGGAAGCCTCTGGCGGCATCACGCTGGAGAATGTCCGCGAATATGCGCAGGCTGGGGTGAACTTCATTTCGATTGGGGCGTTGACGCACTCGGTGCCGGCGGTGGACTTAAGTATGCGGCTGGCGCCGGCGTAAGCAAATCAGTGGCTAGTGGTCAGTGGCCAGTTGTTTTGCTCTGCAACCCTTCTATTGCAAGCCTGTACGCTGTTCAAATTGCTAGCCTCACGGGCATAATTTTCCTATCGGCCGATCAAACACAACTCGAATTGAGGCTCCCTCGTCCGAAGGCCTGACCGACGCTCGACTCGGCCATATCGTTCGCCTGTTGAGTGATAACGCCACCCTCGTCGTGAGTGGCACTCGGATTGCCGAGGAGCTTGGGACCACCCGCTCAGAGGTCTGGCGCGCAGTGCAGCATCTGCGGGAGCTGGGCGTCCGCATAGTGGGACATCCGGCTACCGGTTACCAGCTCGAGTCGGTAGCTGACCTGCTGTTGCCTGACATCATTGGCCGGCTGGTGAACGGAACCATTTTCGCCTCGCGAATTCGACACTATTTCCGCATCGGCTCCACGAATACTGCGGCAATGGCAGCGGCGGCTGAAGGCGAGCCAGAAGGAACTGTTTTCTTGGCCGAGGAGCAGACCGCCGGGCGAGGGCGCGGCACTAATACATGGGAGTCTGCGCCATCAGACGGCATATACTGCTCCGTGATTTTGCGACCGCAACTTGCTCCTGCCGATGCTTTGTTGCTGTCGCTGATTGCCGGCATAGCGGTTTCCGAATCGGTTCAGCAGACGACTGGATTACATCCTGACCTGCGCTGGCCCAACGATGTGTTGCTGGGTGAAAAGAAATTCTGCGGCATCTTGACGGAAATGCAGGCAGAGGCCACGCGCGTTCGCTATGTGGTGGTGGGTATCGGTATCAACGTCAATCATCGGTCGTTCTCACCGGCGCTCGAGCCAATTGCAACTTCCCTTCGCCTAATGAGCGGACACGAGTGGTCGCGCGTGCAGGTTGCGGCTGCTTTGTTAAAATCGCTCAACACCTGGTATCGCCAGCTCTCCAGCAACACTGCCGAAGCGCGTGCTGCAGTTTCCGAAGCCTTCGAACAACGATCTTCCTATGCACGCTCACGCCTTGTTCATGTTGACGAAGGGGCTGGCTATGATGGTGTGACGGAGGGACTGGATAGCCGCGGGTTCCTGCTGGTGCGAACCCCGAGCGGAGTTCGCACCGTACTGTCTGGGCTAGTTCGCGCCAAACCGGCACTGGAAGGATAGGACGTGCTGTTCGTACTCGATGTGGGCAATACCAACACCGTGCTTGGCGTCTTCGAGCCCAAAGCTGCTGAGGCCGGCCAGCAGCGAAAGCTGATCGCGCACTGGCGAGTTGCTACCAACAAGTCACAGACTGTCGATGAATATGGGGTCCTGTTCCGCAATCTATTCGCGATGAACAACATGGAGGTCGGGGGCGTACAAGGAATCGTGATCTCGTCAGTCGTGCCGCCGCTCGACTCCACCTTGCGTGAGGTTTGCGAGCACTATTTTCAACTTAAGCCTCTTTTTATTGAGCCTGGCGTGAAGACCGGCATGCCTGTCCATTACGACAACCCAGCAGAGGTGGGGGCTGACCGCATCGTCAACGGCGTCGCCGCTTACGAAAAATTCGGCGGGCCGTGCATCGTGGTGGATTTTGGTACGGCCACCACGTTCGATGTGGTGTCGCCCAAAGGCGAATACCTGGGCGGCGTGATCACGCCCGGCATTGGCATATCGGCTGACGCACTATTCGAGCGGACTGCGCGGCTTCCGCGCGTGGATATCCGCAAGCCGCCCAGCGTGATTGCCACGAACACTGTGAACAGCCTTCAGGCCGGGCTGTATTACGGCTACCTCGGCCTGATCGACGGCATCCTGGAGCGTCTGATGGCGGAGCTCGGCGGCGACGTCAGAGTCGTCGCGACGGGCGGACTAGCTTCGTTGATGGGCAGTGGTTCAAAATACATCCGCGAAGTGGACGATCTGTTGACGCTTGAGGGCTTGCGAATCATCTACGAGCGCAATCTGCGCCGGCGGTAGCTCTCTGCACCGTGGAAAACTATTTCAACTACTTCACCGAAATCGAAGAGCACTTTCAGCGGCGGCGTGGCACGCTGACGTTACTGTCGCCGCTTGACTGGGCGCTGATGGAGATCTGGAAGGATGCCGGCATCCCACTGGAAGCTGTGCTGCGTGGCATCGACGCATCTTTCGACAAATGGGAAAAACGTCGCAAGCGGACCCGCAAAATTAACAGCCTGGCGTACTCAGCACAGGAAGTCCTCGCCGCCGCTGAAGAGATGAAGGAAGCGTCGGTAGGCGCTGTGACAGCGGAGAAGGCTGACACAGGACTGGATGCAGAAACTGTGCGTGCGTTCCTGATTCGTAATGCGAAACTGCTCGAGCAGTCGTTGCTACCCGAACCGGCGCAGCGCGTTCCGAGGGATATCGCTACCGGCTTGTACGAGATTGCCAGCTCGATGGCTGCGCCTGCTACACCGAGAATGGAAGACCTGGAACGTCGCCTGACAGTCATGGACGAAAAACTGTTCGCCGCGTTGCTAGCCGCCACACCGGAATCGGCAGTCCTGCAGGTCCGGACGGATGCCGACCGTGAGCTCGCGCCGTATCGGAGCCGAATGTCAGCACCACAGATCGAGCAGCTGCACCGGCAATACATCCACAAAAGGATCATTGAGCAGTACAATCTTCCCCGCCTCAGTCTGTTCTATATGCAGTAAGCGCCGCTTGGGATAAGGGACAGAGTTGGAGCTGACGATCGAAAAGCTCGTTTATGGTGGCGACGGACTCGCCCGCCTGCCTGCGGACGAACACGGGGGTGGCAAGACCGTGTTTCTCCCTTATGTTCTGCCCGGTGAGCAAGTGGATGCCACCCTGCTGCAGAGCCGTACTGGCTTCGCGCGCGCCAAGCTGAATAAGGTGCTAACGGCTTCACCGGCGCGCGTTATTGCCGAATGCCCGTACTTCGGCCGTTGCGGCGGTTGCCAGTATCAGCACATCGCCTACGAAGCGCAACTGCGCTACAAAGTAGAAATTCTGCGGGAAACCCTTCGCCGCACAGGGAAGCTCGAGCTTGGCGTGGAAATACAGACACACTCGTCGCATCCATGGCAATATCGCAATCGAACGCGCATGCAGCTCCGGCACTCGCCAGAGTTCGCGCTTGGCTACTTACGCGCCAACTCGCACGAGTTGATGCCGGTCGAAAGCTGTCCCATCAGCTCACCGCTTATCAACCACGGGATCGCCGTAGTTTGGCAGCTAGGCAGGAGCGGGGAGATTCCCGCTACCGTCCACGGTTTGCAATTCCTTGCGAACCATAACGACAAGGCGATGCTGCTCGAGCTGTATGTACGATCCCAAGCCGATCAGAAAAAGCTCTCGGAGCTCGCCCACTCGCTGATGGCTCGGTTCAACGCGATCAGCGGAGTGATCCTCTTTGAGACCTCCCCTGTCGAAGACGAGTCGCGGCAGCTAGCGCCGCTCTCGTCGATTCACAGCGGGGCGTCGACTGCTATCGGCGAAGATCACTTGATCTATCACGCTGTGGGACGCGAATACCGGGTCAGCGGCGGTTCCTTTTTCCAGACCAATCGGCACTTGGTCGACGAGCTGGTGAATATCACGACGGCTGGTGCCGCAGGCCAAACCGCTTTTGATCTCTATGCCGGGGTTGGGCTATTCACTGAGCCGCTAGCCGCAAAGTTTACTGAGGTCATCGCCGTCGAGGCGTCACCCCAGGCGATCGCAGATCTGCAGCACAACTCTCCCGCGAACGTGAAGACTGTCTGCGCAACCACAGAGGCTTTTCTGCAGAAACAGGCCGCGCAGTTCAAACCTGACTTCATATTGCTCGACCCGCCGCGTGCCGGATTGGGGGAAAAGGCTGCGGCGGCGTTATGCCGCATTGCAGCAAAGGTGGTTACTTTCGTTTCTTGCGATCCAGCAACCTTGTCACGGGATCTACGGCTGCTGCTAGAATCGGGCTTTAAGGTGGAGCAGGCGCACTTATTCGATCTCTTTCCCCAGACGGCCCACATAGAAACTGTGTTGCGCCTGGTGCGCTGATCTCCTCTGGACAAGCTATGTACGCGATCGCCATACTTCGTTACCGCAAGCCTCTAGAAGACGTCCTGAAGCATATCGATTCGCACCGCGCCTATCTTGCCGGTTTAAAGCAGGAAGGTTTGCTGATTGCGTCCGGCCCCATCGTCCCACGCAGTGGAGGTGCACTGTTGCTGCGAGTTCCCGACAACGAAGCCCAGGCGACGCTCGACAGTATCCGCGACAACGACCCGTTCACCCGGTTCGGGCTCGCGCAATATGAATTGTGGCCCTGGGCCCCGACGATTGGAGGCGAGGAACTGGACCGCTTGTAAGCGGACTTGCCCTCACCTAAAGTTATGCACCGCTTTACCCAGCGGACGGTGCGCAGGTATCGAACCGGTCTGGCAGGTGGGGCGTCGCTCAATCTCGACACTGCTACGGTTTCGGCCCAGCCGGTTCCTCGCTGAGCTTCTCGTCTTCCACGGTCGCTGGCTCGGCGCGAAAGACCTCGATCATTGCCTTGGCATCCTCCGCCTGCTCTTCGCGAACGAGGATCACCACTCCGCCGACGCCGGGCAGAATGTCCTGCGGAGCTTCGCGGTTGGCGATGATGGATTCGATGCCTCCTGACTGAAGCAGTCCGTGCACGACCATCGCTTCCGACTCCACGTCCGTATCAAAGACTTTTACCAGCTTTTCCTGTGTTTCCGGCGTATCCGACATGATCCCTCCGTCGCGTATCGATTACGGTCTTTGTCCCGTCCCCTGAATTTGTCCGGGAGGTTCCTGCAATTCGTTGTATGATGCCGGCACCAAATGGTCAAACCACGGGATGGTGGTAAGCATCCAATTGTAATCAAGTTTTCCGCTGCGCCGTTCGAGCAGCCTGGTTTGGCGCCGGCGGCAAAGAGGGAGTCAATGGAACAATCCGAACCTGAGAAATCGACCTCCAATGAAGCCAATTCTGCTCTGCTTCTTGAGCAGGAAGAAGAACGCCGCAAACTACGCCGCCTCCAGATCATGATGAGCATGGTGATGTCCGTCATCAGCCAGGACCCCGACCTCTCCGTCGAAGAAGCCTCGGAGTTGGTGGCCAACGCCAAGCGTGCCGCGCTGAGCATGTTCCCCGACAAGGAGTTCGCTTACGACATCCTGTACAAGCCTCGTTTGCAGCGGCTGATGGCAGAACGATTTAGGCTGCAATAGTCGCCTGAGGACTGCATTTCTGCCGAGACAGGCCTCCTATTTTTCCATTGCCGCGAGATAAACCGTCAGCGTGCCCCAGGTCATTCTTGCCTGCATCTGTATGGGCAGGTGTCGCGCGTCATCGCTGTACCAGATCTGCACTCTCCCACGGTTCTTCAGCGCGCTATAGTCGCCTTCCGGGCCGACGCGAACTGTCTGGAAGGTGCCTGCCGGTGTCTTAAGCTGCTCCTTGCCTTCGACGTGGGCGCGAATCGTGACTGTTTTACCGCCGTCGTTCAGTGGAAAGCTGTAAGCAGCGTCTTTTTGAAGCGGCAGTGTTGAGAGGTACAGGATTCCCGACATTACATCGGTGACGCAACTCGGAATCTCGTTCTCAGTACGCTTTGATTGCCCAGTCTTCAGGTTCTTTTCTTGCAACACCGCCTTACCGATTTTGTAATCGAACGTAACCGTGGTGTCGCGCCAATGCGATCCTTCTTCCGTGTGCTTGATGAGCTTGTTCGAGCAGGGACTCTGGGCGTCGAAGTAGGAATTGAAACGGTCGTGCACGTGGAACAATAGCGCAACGACGCCCGTGGAATCGGCAGTACCGCTGACGTGCTCCTGATTGCCTTCCCGCTCGACGCGCAAGGTGGCAAAGCCCGCGGTGACAAAGCGGTATTCCGCTTCGTAGCGCAGGGTCTCGCGTGGAAATTCGAATCCCGCACGGAGCGGCTGGATTCGCGCCTCTGCTCCAATGGAGGCGCCGGTTTGGGCCGTGCCCGTCGAGGTACCTTGGGCGATTACCACCGGGGCACTTGTTCCGGGCGCCACCAGGCTGATCGCAAATATCCAAAAAAATGCAATGGTGCGACTAAGTGACTTCACCATGTATGAGAGAACCTGAGCATCCTCACAACAAGGGCCGCCAACATTACGGCGGCCCCGATACTTGCATTGTACTCGCCATGCTGCAGATAGAGCTTGGACGAGAATCCCGTAGTAAGACCCGAGAACCAGATTGAGTGCGGAATGAGGCGCGGCACGCGTCGCGCATAATCGTCGTATTCGGCAAAGCGCGCGCGTAGAAATGCCTCTTCCGAGTGAATTACCGGCAGATAAATGAGAACGAATAGCACGACGATGCCCAGCACAATCCAGACATCGCGCGCGGCGATGGCGAATCCGATGGCAATGATGATGGAACCGAGGTACAGAGGATTACGACAGTAGGCGTAAGGCCCGGTGGTGGCCAGCACTTCGTTCTTGTTTACGTGACCTGAGGCGACGGCCCGCAAGAAAATACCGATGGCTGCAACTGCCCCTCCTACGGCCAACGAAAGCCAGTTCGGCTGTGCCCGCCACAAGTAGAAAACGGCGAACAAGAATCCCAGGGGTACGCGAATGCGACGAGCGATGGTTTTCCAACTGCCCGGTACAGCGGCCTCAGTCATTCTGCTCCTTCAACAGCGAGTCCGCGGCGGAGATCACTTCGTCGGCTGTGATGGACTGCAGGGCTGCATCAGGTGCGTCGTCATGCGAGCTGTTGTCGGCGCTGTCAGGGCTGCGCAGCACAACTGATCTCGTTCCATAGGGGCCGTTGCGCTCGGGGCGGGTCGGCCCGAACAGCGCTACAATCGGCACTCCTAAGGCTGCCGCCAGGTGCATGGGACCGGTATCCCCGCCTACAAACAGACCGGCGCGACGCGTCAGGGCAATGAGCTGACTCACCGAACAAGGTACAGGACGCGCCAGCTCGTCGCTGGCTTCGCGCACCGCCTGCGCCAGCGATTCTTCCTGCGGACCGTAATTCACCATCACTGCCATGCCTCGGTCGGTGAGGGCTTTCGCCACTTCGCCATACGACTTCGCCGGCCAGCACTTGGCTCCCCATCCGGCGCCCGGATTCATCACCACCAAGGGCGCAAACCCGATGGACATGCAAAACCTGTCGGCCCACGCTTCGGTGGCTGGATCATGGGGAAATACCGGCTCCTTATAGTTCAATTCTTCGCCCGCGACTGCCGATGCCAGCGCGAGCGCGTGCTCCACCACGTGCTGGCCGGGAGTAGAGATCGCACTGGTGTAGAAGCGCCGCGCCGGGGCTTCTCGCGGCCGTTCGGCGCCGACTCGAGTTTTCGCGCCCGACAGGCGCCCCGCCATAGCCGACCGTATCGTGCCTTGCAGATCGAGCGCCACTTGATACTTCATTGCGCGCACTTCGCGCATGCAGCTTCCCATCTCGCGCCAGGTCGCGGCCGAAGATAATTCTTTTCGCCACTCCTTGAAATCGGAAACGTGCACCCAGTCGATGATCGGCTTCAGCTCCGAGCGCAGCCGCATTCGCTCGGTCTCGTGGGCGCAAAGCAGCTCCATCCAACGCTGCTCGATCAGCCAGCCCACATGCAAATTGGGCCGCGCTACACGCAAGGCGGCGACAGCCGGAATGCCGTGAATCACGTCTCCCATGGCGCTCATGCGCACCACCAGAACGCGCAACTCTTCGTTCTCCGAGCCTTCCAGCTCCGCCAACGCCACCGTATCCGGAACGGGTTGGGAAAGCGGCTGGCTCATCGCTTGCGCTGGCCTCCTGAGGGCGCTCGCAACTCGCTCAGAAATTCCGTCGTCGAGTGGTCTTTGGGGTCGCCAACGATTTCCACTCGTCCTCCGTGAGCCAGCAGCTCGTCACGCTCCGGTACGCTCTCGCGCGTGTAGTCGGTGCCTTTGGCCTGCACGTCGGGATGGATTTCGCGAATGAGGCCGCGTATATCCGGCTCATCGAAGACCACTACAGCATCAACATCGGTCAATGCGGCCATCATCTCGGCGCGCTCTTCGGCCGGCATCAGTGGACGCCCCTCGCCCTTCAACTGCCGCACACTGTAGTCCGAGTTGATGGCTACAATCAGCTTGCCGCCGAGTTGCTTGGCGCCACGCAAATAACGGATGTGCCCGACGTGCAGCAAATCAAAACAGCCGTTGGCGAGCACGATTTGCTCGCCGGAGTGGCGCCACTCCGCCACCAGCGACGCCAGCCGCGCGCGCGTGACGATTTTGGTCTGACTCTGGTTTTCGCTCACGATTTCTTCGCAGCCGCGTATTTGTCAACGGTTGCCAGCAATTCCCTTCGCGATACTGTGGCGGTTCCGCGTTTCATCACCACGATTCCGCCTGCCAAGTTGGCCAATTGCGCTGCACTTGTTGTATCTGCACCGGTGGCCAATGCAGCGGTAAAGGTTGCGATCACGGTGTCGCCGGCGCCAGTGACATCTACCACCTGATCCGAGCCGAAGATGGGGATCACCAGCGGCTCTTTATTCTTTTCGAAGGCCACCATTCCGTCCCGTCCGCGGGTGATCACCAACGATTCCAACTGCATCCGCTGAAGCAATTGTTTGCCTGCTGCAAACAGGCGCTCGTTGTCAACGCCAATTTTGATCCCGAGCGCCTCTTCCACCTCTGGCTCGTTGGGAGTGGCGGCGGTTACTCTTGCGTATTCCAGCATTCGATAACGGGAGTCCAGCGTAATCGGCTTCCTTGCCTCCCCGGCTTTGGTCCTTATGGCACGAAGAATTGCCGGCGTTGCGGCACCGTATCCGTAATCGGAAACCAGGAGTGCGTCGGCCTTTGCGCTCTGATCGCTAACCGCCTTCACCAGCTGCTTCGTCGCCGGTTGTCCATCGGAGAGCACCGCGGCCTCGCGGTCCACGCGTACTACCTGCTGACGGCTGGAGTGCGACGTACCCGCAAGGATGCGGGTTTTGGTGGTCGTTATCAGTCCTTTCAGCCGAGTAATGCCGTCGGTGGGAATCCTTTCCTTGCGAAAGCACTCCATCAGCAACTCCCCCGGGTCGTCATTGCCGACCACGCCAACCGGAAACACCTTCACACCCAACGATGCCAGATTCATTACGGCGTTACCGCCCCCACCCGGCAACACCGTCCGCTCGCGGTGTCTCAGTATGAGCACCGGCGCTTCGCGTGAGACGCGAGAAATTTCGCCGTACACGAATTCATCAGCCATGAGGTCGGCCAGAACGGTAATCGATACGCCGGGGAATGACTGGACAATCGACTTCAACCGTGCTGCATCTGGGTTTTGTTTCGCCATCGAATTTTGCGCAGTTCGCTAAGATGCTATCCACAGGTAATAAGCTGGGAACGGATCTTTCATTCTCTCACGCGCATTTCGTTATGCCGCCCCATAGCTTCGCAAATGCGCTCGATTGCTTCCGAACCGTCTTGCGCAAACTCCATGCGCACAGAAACCACATAGAGCGGACGCAATTGGTCGGCGAACTGTCCCAGGTTGATGGCATCTTTCTCCGTGGTAATGAAGGCGGTAGCTCCCACCTGCTGCCCCTGCTTATACAGCGCCTCCACGTCTCGGCCTTCATAGGCGTAGTGGTCGCGAAACGCGCGTGTGCCCGCTACGCGAACGCCCGCCTCGGCTAATGCCGTGTAAAAGCCTTCTGGCCGGGCGATAGCGCAAAAGGCAAAGCAAGGTTCCTGTACCTGCGGAGCAACAATGCCGCGCTTTACCCGCCATACAGCTTGCCCATCGCGAATCGGCGGCAGTTCACGGCCGAACTGGTCGATCAAGACGAGGGCAGAGGCCCTCCCCAACGAACTCAGCGGTTCCCGCAGTCTGCCCAACGGCAACAGAGAATCCCGCAGGTCGCGCTGAGTGACCAGCACAATGTCGAAGTCACGTGCCAGACGGCGATGCTGAAATCCGTCGTCGAGCAGGTGCAACTGCGATCCAAATTTCTCTTCGGCCAGGCGGCCAGCTTCGAAGCGATCCTCGCCTACGATTACCGGCACACCGAGCTGGCGCGCTATTAACAGCGGTTCGTCTCCAAATTCGCGCGGCCCGCCCATTGCGTCGACCAGCTTGACACCCTTCGACCCTCGTCCATAACCGCGCGAAAGCACATCGAACGTGACGCCGCCCTGTTTGAGCCGTCCTCCCAGCATGATCACGAACGGCGTCTTGCCCGCTCCACCTGCCGAGATGCTACCGACGCTTACCACCGGCGCGCGAAGCCGCTGCCTGCCAAGCATGCCGCGATCGTACAGCCGATTACGCAGACTGATTCCCGTACCATAGATTGCGCCCAGCAAGCTCACGCTCGCGTCTCCATATGAAGGTTGGGCGGCACACCCAGAAGCGACGTAAGCGCCTCTACCGTGTGACTGGTTGCGCCCTGCTCAGTGCGCAACACTTCGAGGGCGCGCTGCCCCAATTGCTTGCACGGCTCGGGATTTGCCAGGAGCTCCAGAACTGTGGCCGCAAGCGTCTCGCGCGCAACGACACGCAGGGCCTGTGACTGTTGAAAGATCCTGATGATGTCACGGAAGTTCTCGGTGTGCGGGCCGACTAAAATCGCTACCCCAAACTGTGCCGCTTCAAGCACATTATGCCCGCCCTTAGGGACCAGGCTCCCTCCCACGAACGCAATGTCAGCAAACTGGTACAGGGCCGCCAACTCGCCGATGCTGTCCAGCAGGAAGACGCCTCCCGCAGGAAGCTGACGGCCGTCCCACGCCGACCGCCGCTGCCAGCGCAGCTGGGAGCTTTCCAGCAAGGCGGCCGCAGGCGCAAAGCGCTCCGGATGCCGGGGTGCCAACACCATCATCGCCGACGGATGCTGATCTCGTACCTGCCGAAAGCACTCCAAAAGCATCTGCTCTTCACCTTCCAACGTGCTGCCGGCGGCGATCACCGGTCCGATCGCGTCACGCACAAGAGCCACCGCAAAATCTTCCGCAATCTGAACGTTGCCCGGGGGCTTTACCTCGAATTTCAGGTTGCCGCCAACCAGCACCCGCTCTGCGGGAGCGCCAATCTCGACCAGTCGCTGCGCATCCAACTTGCTCTGCGCCAGGAATACATCGACACTTCGCATCACCCTGCGCAATAAAGACCGAAACCGCCGATAGCGCGGTAAGGAGCGGTCTGAAACCCTCGCATTGACGACCGCAACGCGCACGCCCGTTGTCCGGGCCCGACGCAGAAGGTTGGGCCAGAATTCGCTTTCTGCCAGCACCAGCAGATGGGGTTGCAGTGCCCCGAGGTACGCTTTGACTGCAAACGTGAAATCCAACGGAAGGTAGAACACGTTCTTCTCACCAAAACGCTCACGCGCCAGTCGCTGTCCGCTGTCCGTCGTGGTCGAAACCACCACCCGCCAGCCTGGCAGTCGAGTTTTCAGCTCCTCGATGACTCGCGACATCGCGAGGACCTCGCCTACTGACACCGCATGAATCCAAATCGTTGCCTGACCCTTTGCTCCACGCAGGCGCGCGGGGACACACCCCACCCGTTCCCCTAGTCCCGCACGGTACTTGCCATGACGCAGCATTTCGAGCACCCACCAGGGCACGCTCAGTATTAGCGCCAAGGCCAGCAGTACGTTGTAGGCAAAATACACCCTGCGATTGTACTTGCCGCGCGATTGCCTCCCAACGCCGGGTTGTCCGCCTTGGCGGGCGCAAGCGATAATCGGGATATGGTGCCGATCCGGTGTATTGGTTATGCGGCCTTACTGGCGTTGCTTCTTGCCTCTCCGCTCTTCGCCTTCAAAGACTTTGTCATGCCGCACGCGGAAAATGCAGCCTCTTACGCCAGCAAAGACTCTCATCCGAATGAGAAAGTCACCATTGCTCTGGACGTTTACGACAGCTCACCCAAAGACGAGGTCTTCACCACGCATTACCTGCAGGAAGGCATTTTGCCGGTCTTCCTTGTCATCACCAACGACGGCGATAGACCGATCTCCCTCACCCAAATGCATGCCCAACTCGTGACTGCCGGCCGCGCCAAACTTGATTCGCTCAGCGTCGACGACGTGATGCGCCGGGTGGGACACGTAAACGTCAGCAGCACCAATCCCGGAGGCCGTACCACGCCTATTCCTATCCCGGGCACTGGCGGCAAGAACAAGAAAGCCCAGCAGCAACTTGAGGAAGTGAGTCGGGCTAAGTTCAGCGCCTATGCCGTCGAGCCTCATTCGACGCAGGGTGGCTTTCTCTTCTTCGATATTCAGGACCTGCGCAATCCTGCAGCCGGAGCTCACCTGTACATCGATGGCGTGCGCGATTCCGGGGGTAATGAATTGATGTACTTCGATGTTCCGGTCACTGCGCAACCTGCCGTTCAGTCCACTGGACGGTAATCGTTGTTCGTCGATTCGGCGGCTAGTGGCTGCCGTTGGGGTACACGAGAATCTTGCTGGCCACTTCAGTTTTCAGCCGCTCCATGCCCTTGGAAAAATCCCTCATGACGATGCGGTCGGTAATCACCGGATGCAGGTCGAGCTTGCCGGCCTTAAGCAGCGCCGTCATCTGTACCAGGTTTGATACATGCGGCGTCCATTAATGCCTTGAATCGTCGCGCCTTTGAAGATCACATCCTCAGCAAAATTCAGTTCCACGGGCTTTGACGGAATGCCCAGCATCGAAATGCGTCCCCCTCCCCCTATTTCGTTTGGAACTTGGCCGCGTAGGCGGCATTGACCGCAGCGCTCTGGCCGCGCGGGATGCTCAGCGTCTTCCAGTCAGAGCCTTTCCAGTGTTTGGCCAGAAAAATGATCTGTCCGGTGTGAAGCGCAAGGTGAGCGATGGACCGGTTGATGGCCTTTAATACTGAGTGCGGCTCGTTGCGGATCGTTATCTGGCGTGTCAGATCTTCCGGCTTCAGCGAACCCACAGTGTTGAGCACGAGTTGCCAGCGCTCTTCCCAGCTCTTCAGGATCTCAGCCCGCGATGCAGTGGCGGAAACAATGAATTCCTGGTCGCGGTTACGGTCAGGTTTCTCGCCATCAGTAGTGAGGAAGTCGGTCCAGCGCGAGCCCGTGCTGCCGGCCATGTGTTTCACGATGATGGCGACACTATTGGATTCTGCATCGAGACCAGCGAAGAACTGCTCATCACTCAGTTGCTCTATGGCAGCGTCGGCCTGCAGCTTGATGCCGTGCAGGCTGCGAACAGCCTCCTCCAGATACAAATGAGCGACGTTTTGCATGCCTGCTCCTCAATGTTCGCAACACGCCTTCCCTGGATCGGCGTTGCGCCCTAAGGATACTCCGGACTTGAGCTGAGCTTTTTCGCTGCCGGTGGGAACGACTCGGGAGCACGAAAGGCAGCAGCGTGCAACCGTTTCCCGGAAAATTTTTATTGACAATGCGCTTAGGTAAACGCAATATGTAGTGCTAGGCATAGTGCTCATCCAATATTTTGAGTACCTATGGAAGAGCCTAGGCCAAACGCGAACCTTCAGGGAGAAGGTTTTCAAGGAGGAATTACTCAATGGCAACAAAGAAGAAGGCTGCAAAGAAGACGAAGAAAGCCGCGAAGAAGAAACACTAACGAACCAGCGGGGCTGAGGCCTCGCTAAATTTTTGCAGGAAAAACTGGCCTCCGCGACTTCGTTCCGGGGGCTTTTTGCTGGCCGCGATGGCAATAGCGGTTGTGTGCACAGCGGCTTCGTGCTAGAAGAGCCTTTGTGCTGCACATCGTTTGTGATGGCCGCAGTTCGGATTTCGCATGAGTGTCACTAGGAAGAAAGCGCGGAAGTCAGCCGCCAGCGCGGAACCGGTCATCCCTGACAAGTTGTACTTCCGCATCGGAGAAGTCGCCAAACTCTGCAAGCTTCCCGCGTATGTACTGCGATTCTGGGAATCCGAATTCCCCCAACTCAAGCCGGTTAAGAGCTCCACCGGACAGCGTATGTACCGTCAGCGCGACGTGGAGTCGGTGCTGCGAATCAAGAAGCTGCTCTACGAGGAAGGCTTCACCATCGCCGGCGCGCGCCAGCAACTGAAGGCAGAGAGCAAACCTGCAGCGGCTCAGTCTGGCTTGCCCTTCGCAAAAGCCGGCCGCGGAAACGAGCTCAAAAAAGTTCGCCAGGGACTACAGGAAATCCTGGGGATCCTCAAGAAGAAACACTAGAGCTAAATTTAGAGCTCGCGGTACCAGAGGCGCGGCGAAGCCGCACGCCTCGGACGTTTATCCAACTCAACCGAGCGCTACAGCGTCATCATTACCGGGCGCGCCGGCGCCGCGCCGCGGATCGGCACTTTCCAGCGGAAGCGCCTCATCAGGAACTGCAGCAGCTTGGTGGTAAGGGCGAGACTGAGCGAGCCAATTACCAGGCACACGGGAATGAGCCACCAACCCAGCACTTCGTGGACTGGAGGTGAGGGATTCGTCATGGTTGCGCCCATGCGGAAATTGAAATTGAACTGATCGGGGCCAACCCACAGACCAGTGTTCGCTGGAAAGAACGGCTTCATCAGCGCCAGCAGCAGGAACCCAACCCCCATGGCGTAACCGGTTAGCGCAATGCAGAAGACCAGGAAACCTTCCACACCCGTGGTCGCCCAACGCAGCGCAGCGCGCAGGATCAACAGCGGAGAGCTGCTCTTTTGCGCCCGCTGTACCAGTAATCCGGCTCGATACTGTTGCGCGAGTTCGTCGGCCGAGCCAAGCCCCGCCAAAACCGAATCGACGCCGATCTGCGGGCCGCTGAGGCGTTCGCGAATATGCATATGGATTTCCTCGACGATGTCTTCTCGCTCGGAAATTGTCATGCGGGAAAGGGACTTTCGCAGTTGCGCCAGGTAATCGCTGATCTGAGAATCGGATGTCATAACGGTTGCTCCACTTCTTCTTTCCTCACGACCGGCTCGATCAGACAGCCGAGTCCGGCAGAGAATTGCGTCCAGGTTTTCGCCATTTGGGTGGCGCGTTCGCGTCCCGCCGCCGTCAAATGGTAGTACTTGCGGGGGTGTCCAGCTTGGGCTTCGACCCACTCCGACTGCACCAGTCCCTCTGTACGCAAGCGATTCAGAATGGGATAAATCGTGCCTTCAGCCAGGACGAGGTTTGAATCGCGCTCCAGCACCCGCAAAATCTCTAGCCCGTACAAACGCCCTCGCCAAAGGCTGGCAAGGACTGCCATCTCCAGGCACCCTTTGCGCATCTGGGCCTCCCACTTGTCGGTGGTATCGGGCTCTTCAGGCGGTGCCGCAAATTGCCTTGCCATGTTCTATACCTTTCAATACAAGGTATCGTGCCAGGCATAACATTTTCTGTCAAGCAAAAATCGTCAGAAAGAACCGGGAGAACGAAGCGGCCTACAGATGCTCGGTTGCCCAAGTGCCGAAGAAGCGAATGTGGTGCGCGTTGTGGGCTTTCAGGATGGATTGGACGGCGTTCTTCTGCTCATCGCTCCCGCCGGTTTGCACTGTTCAATAACACTTCCCTTGCATCAGCGCCGCCTTGAGGCGTTCGCGGAACTTACGCTCTTCTGGGAAGCGTGATTCGATCGCATGTTTTAGTTGCCCGGTCACACCATGGAACTCACTTTCAGATTCAGGTGAAGGCCTTCTCGACCGGCAAAGAGGGAAATGCCCTCGCTGGAAAAGCCCGCATACTGCAGCGCGCGGACGGCGGCGTCAGCATCGGATTTGCCGGCGATGACAGCGCCGATGCCGTTATGCGGAGCAGCTCTGGAGACTGCCGCGTGGCGATCGCGTTGGACTTCGGGTGCCGTCCTATCAGGATCGATTGAAGTCTTAACAACGGGTTGCCACGAATGTTGCCCTAGCCAATCAGCTTGCCGCTCAAGCATGGAATGTATATTCGGAGCATGGCAGCAGCCGTGCAAACGAATGCGGGCACGAGCACCGCGCAGCGACGCGATACCCGCATCCTGCTGTGGCTAATCGTGGTCGCGGCTGCCTTTCTTAGACTATGGGCGCTAAACGCCAAGAGTTTCTGGCTCGACGAAATCGCCAGCGTAGTGATTGCGCGCATGCCGGGCAGTGCCTTCTGGCGATGGCTATGGACCGAAGAAGGCAACATGGCGCTGTACTACGCCATGCTGCGGCCCTGGTTGGAGATTCATCTTGCCGAGGGAACTGTGCGGCTGCTTTCGGTTCTGCCCGGAATCGCTAGTGTGCCCCTGATGTACCTGCTTGGTAGCCGGCTCTTCGGACGCAATGTGGGACTACCATCAGCGCTGTTTCTTGCCTTCAGCACGTGTGCTGTCGTGTATTCACAGGAGGCTCGCGGCTACAGCTGGCTGCTGCTGGGCACCTTGCTCTCGAGCTATCTTTTTGTGCACCTGATTGAGCGGCCCTCGTTCGGGATGGCTCTTGTCTATAGTTTGGCCGCCGGCGCGACGTTCTACCTTCACTATTTTGGATTGCTGGTTCCGGTTGCCCAAGCCGTATCGCTTGTGGCCTTGCCGAGGCAACGGCGTCCATGGAAGCAGTTATTCGCGGCGGGCGCGCTGATCGTGTTGCTGGCGCTTCCCGTGCTGTGGATGATTCACATTCAGCCCGTGCGGCACCTTGATTGGGTAGAGCCACCGTCGCTGCTCGAGTTCTATCACCTGGGCGTGTTTCTGGCAGCAGAAAGCGGCAAGGGCGTCGGCCCGGTGCTCTTGGTGCTGGAGTTGGTTCTGGTTGCGGTGTTCTTTCGCGAGATGCTCTCCACCCGGCGCGATCCCGCCAAGAAGGATCTCTGGCCTTACGCACTATTAGCAAGTGGGCTGTTCACGCCAATTTTCGTCTCGCTCCTCGCTTCGATCGTTCGCCCAGTCTTCTTTCACCGCTTTCTGATCATCTGCCTGCCTTCGTGGCTGCTGGCCTGCGCCGTGGGCGCGATGGCCCTGCGCGATGTTCGCCTGCGGCTGTGGTCAATCGTTGGCGTCTGCGTGCTATCGCTGGTGGGTGTCATGATGTCTTACTCCCGCATTCGCGAGGACTGGCGAGGCGTTGCCAATTACCTGATTGACAATGCCCGCGCCCGGGACGTCGTGCTTTACTACCGGGGAGTCGGCAGTTTTGCTACGGAGAGCTATCGCAATTGGCTGCCAGGTGGAAACGTCAATCGTCCCAGGGCCGTCGAGGTAATACCCGGCTCGGAAAAATGGCGTGACGAAATTTCGGGCGCACAACGAGTCTGGCTGGTGGAATATCCAGCCAACCTCGACGACGTTATGATGCGCACGCTGGAAGCCGAATTGCACAGCCGATACTCCGCAGTAGCATCGAGCTCGTTTCGAGCGGTGACGGTCACGGAGTTCGAACTCAGGAAATAGTCGACGGCATCCGATGAAAACGAACGCCGTACGCATACTCGACGCGCTTGGTGTCCACTACGAATTGCGCGAGTACGAAGTCGATCCCGAGGACCTCGCCGCCGAGACCGTCGCCGCCAAGCTCGGCATGCCTGCCGAGCAGGTCTTCAAAACCCTGTTGGCGCGCGGCGACCGCAATGGGCCGTGCTTTGCGGTGATACCCGGCAACTACGAACTCGACCTGAAGGCAGTTGCGAAGCTGAGCGGTGACCGCAAGATAGAGCTGGTTCCGCTGAAAGAAGTGCAACCGCTGACCGGATACATTCGCGGCGGAGTGACCGCGCTGGGTGCGAAGAAAGAATTTCCAGTATTCGTCGATGAAACCATGGAGCTATGGGACGTGATTTCGGTTTCGGCCGGCGTGCGTGGTGTGCAGGTACTGCTGGCTCCGGCGGATTATCTGCGTGTTACCGAAGCAATCGTGGGCGAGATTGCGCGCGAGAAGAAGACGGGCGCGTAGCTTCAGCTTGACCTCAGCGGCAGCAAGGAATCGGGGCACGATTTCAGGCTCAGCCCCCAAGATCTCCGTATCTTACAAAATCGCCCTCAAGGCCTCGGCAAGCTCTGGATGACAAAAACGATAGCCGGTGGCTTCAAGCTTTGCGGGCGCTACCCGCTGCGATGCCAGAAGCAAGGACTCACCCATCTCTCCCATCAGGGACCGCACGACAAATGCCGGCAGCGGCAAGACTGCAGGTCGGTGCAGCGCTGCCCTCAATTCCTGGACGAACTCGCGATTGCGCACAGGCTGCGGCGAAACCACGTTCACCGGGCCGCGGACCGACTCGTGAGCCAGCGCGAGCTGAAAGGCCCCCAACACATCATCCATTGCGACCCAGCTCAAATACTGCCGGCCGTTGCCGACCGGTCCTCCCAGCCCGAGACGAAAAACCGGAAGCATCGCCCGCAACGCCCCACCTTCCTTCGCCAGCACTGCCCCGATGCGAAGTTGTACTACCCGCATACCCGCCGTAACAGCGGGCGCAGCCGCATCTTCCCACTCCTGGCAGACATCGGCGAGAAAGCCAATACCGCGCGGGCTGGATTCCGTCAGCTCCTCATCGCCCCGGTCGCCATAGAACCCCACCGCCGAGGCGGCAACGAACACACATGGTTTCCCGCGTTGCCTGAAAGATTCGGCACCAGCCGTCGCTAGCGTCCGCGTGCCTTGCACGCGGGACTCGCGAATCTCGCGCTTCATCTTCTCCGTCCACAATCCCGCAATATTTCTTCCGGCGAGGTGCACGATCGCATCGAAGCCTTCGAAGGGCTTGGGGTCCAGCGACGAAGCCGGATCCCACTGCACCTGATCACCCGCGGGAGCCTTTCGCACCAAAGCCACTGTCGTATGTCCATCCAAAACGAGCGCGGGACGCAGCCTGCTTCCAATCAGACCTGAGGCGCCGCTGATGAGAACTCGCACGACAATATCCTATAATCGGGCATGGCGACTTTCGGGCAGCAGATCAGAACAAATGTCCTGACCGTCACGCGGTTTCGTGATCTGCTCCGCAAAATACGCCTCTACCGCCCCAACGACGACCTCGGCCTGGTCAAAAAGGCCTACGAATTCTCTCTGCATCATCATCAGGGGCAGAAGCGTGCCTCCGGCGAGCCCTACCTGGTCCATCCGCTGGAAGTCGCCTCCGTGCTGGCCGACATGCGGCTCGATACCACAGCCATTGCCGCCGGCCTGCTGCACGATTCCATCGAAGACACCGACGTCACAGTTGACGACATCCGCAATGAATTCGGCGAGCAGATTGCGCACATCGTCGAGGGAGTCACCAAGATCAGCAAAATCGAATTCGCCTCGCACGAGGAGCAGCAGGCGGAGAGCGTTCGTAAGATGGTGCTGGCCATGGTGGACGACATCCGCGTGGTCATGATCAAGCTCGCCGACCGTCTGCACAACATGCGCACACTCGAGCATCTAGCCCCTGACCGGCAGGTCAAGATCGCGCGCGAGACACAGGAGATTTACGCCCCCATCGCACACCGGCTCGGCATGGGCAAAATCCGCGGTGAGCTGGAAGACCTGGCGTTTCAGTATGTCGACCCGATCGCCTACAACCAGGTGAAGAGTGCCATCGAATCGCGCCGCAAGGAAGGGGAGGCATTCCTCGACCACGTCCACAAAGTCATCGAGCAAAAGCTGCGCGAGAACAACATCGAGGCAAGGGTCGAAGCCCGCATCAAGCGGATTTACAGCATCTGGCAAAAGCTACAGCGACAGCACATCTCCGTTGATCAGATTTACGACATGATGGCGCTGCGCATTATCACCAACTCGGTAAACGACTGCTACGCCGTGCTGGGATTGATTCACAACCAATGGCGGCCAGTGCCCGGGCGCATTAAGGACATGATCGCCATGCCTCGCCCCAATTTGTACCAATCCCTGCACACTACGGTCATTGCCGAGAACGGCCACGCCTTCGAAGTGCAAATCCGCACCGAAGACATGCACAAGATGGCGGAGGAAGGTATCGCCGCGCACTGGAAGTACAAGGACGGCCCCATCTCCGCGGTGGATGAGAAACGTCTCGCCTGGCTGCGGCAGGTTGTGGAATGGCAGCGCGATGTCCCCGATCCCAACGAGTTTCTCTCGACCCTGAAGATCGATCTCTACCCGGAAGAGGTGTACACGTTCTCGCCCAAAGGCAAGATCGTGATCCTGCCACGCGAAGCGACCCCGGTGGATTTCGCCTACACGATTCACTCCGAAGTTGGGAACACTTGTGTCGGTGCGAAGGTGAATGGCCGCATCGTGCAGTTGAAGTACAAGTTGCGCTCCGGCGACATCGTCGAGATCCTCACCCAGCCCGCACACCATCCCAGCCGGGATTGGCTGGCCTTCGTGAAGTCCTCCCGCGCGCGCCAGAAGATTAAGCACTGGCTCAAGATTCACCAGCGCGAGCGCGCCATCGAAATCGGGCGCAAGCTGATCGAAAAGGAAGCGCGCAAATACCGCATCGCCCTGAAGGACATCACCGAGGCCGAGATCACGAAAGTTGCGACCGAGAACGGCCTGGGGCGTCCCGATGACCTGTTAGCGGGCATCGGCTACGGCAAGTTCTCGGCGCGTTCGATCCTTGCTCGCCTCGCGCCCACCAGCGCGGCCAGCTCCAGCAGCGCGCCCGAGACCGAAGAACAGCCGGGAGCCCTCACCAGCGTCGTCCGTCGAGTATTTGGCGGGGATACCTCGGCCATCAAAGTCAAAGGACATGATGATCTGCTGGTCTATCGCGCGCGATGTTGCAATCCCATTCGTGGCGAGGAAATCATCGGCTACGTAACGCGCGGCAAAGGCGTTGCGGTCCACTCGAAGACCTGCAAAAACGTCGAGAACTTGATGTATGAGCCGGAGCGGCGCATTGCCGTAGAGTGGGGCAAGGACGGCAGCGTCGGTACCGCACCCGCCTGGCAGACAGGCTTCCCGGTCAAGCTGGTCGTATTGTGCGACAACCGCCTGGGCATGCTGAAGCAGATCACCGCGGTCATCAGCGACTCTGAAACCAACATCCGCAACATCGAAGCGAACACAGAAAACTCACAAGCCACCATCGACATCATCGTCGACATCGCCGACCTCAAGCATCTGGAACGCATCATCACCGGCGTACGTAAGATCCCTGGCGTACGCGATGTGCAACGCGTGCAAAAGGTGTAAGCATCTGGCTTCTCAAATTAGACGCGCAGTGACAGCCGGGGCGCGAAAGCTGCGGTGAGTTTAACATTCGTAAGTCAGCAAGATCACGGGTATGGCCCGCGCCACTAATACATCGGGCCGATTGAAGCGTGGATATAAAGAACCAGTTGCCATCGCGGTCAGTTCACCACCGGAGCGGAGGAAGGTAGGGTTTCTTCCGAATTTCTGCTCTGGCTTTGAGGTCTACCTTCAGCACAGTAGGATCACAATTACAGCGTAATTCCCAGTACGACAAGGCAGTGCATCGGGATGATTACTTCTGTCCCGCCCCCTTCACATACTCCAGCACTTCCTCGGCATGGCCTTCGGGCTTTACCGGCTGAAACACCCGCTCAATCCTTCCCTCCGGACCAATCAGAAACGTTGTCCGCACGATCCCGATGACCTTCTTGCCGTACATGTTCTTCTCTTTCAGGACGTCGAGTTTCTTGGCCACTTCTTTCTGGGCGTCCGCCAGAAGGGTGTACGGCAGCTTTTCGTTTTCTTTAAACTTGAGTAGGGCTTTGGGTGTGTCCGGCGAGATGCCCAGTACGACGAGCCCGGCTTTCTGCAGCTTGCTATATGCGTCGCGGAACCCGCGCGCCTCAACCGTTCAACCGGACGTGCCTGCCTTCGGGAAGAAGAACAACACCACCGTTTTTCCCCGGAACTGTTGCAGCGAAGTCGGGTTTCCGTTTTCGTCGGGGAGGGTGAACTCGGGAGCTTTATCGTTGGTTGGCATATCGCAACATTTGTACCTCAATTCGACGAAGCGGGCCATCGCCGCCGCTGTAATGGCGGTTTTCCTCACATTCACATTCGCACAGGCGCAGGACCGTTCCCAACCGCGCAGTACGCAAACCACTTCAGCAAAAAGGACAAAGCGTGGTCCGCGCGCTATCGCTGTTCTGGAATTTCTCCCCGGCGGGGCTATGCGACTTGTTCCCGTCGCCCTACTGATGGACGGCCATTACTACGACGCCAGCCTTTACGGCGCGAATCCCGCTCCCATGGCCGTCGAGCCACAAACCGTTTACGAGGCACAAAGTTTTGGTGAGCCGACAGGAACCTTCACTATCATCAGTCCGAAGCAAGTAAACGGCAACTGGGTGGCCGACGGAAGCTGGCGTCCACATCTCGCCATGGATGAGAAGGCCGCCCAGGAAGCATCCAAGAAACCCAAGGCTGCGCCCGGGGGTGCGGTCATCACCGCTGGGACTGACGACAGCCGTCCGGTACTTAAGCGCGCGCCTGGATCAGGCGGCGACAGCGGCAGTGGTTCACAGTCCACGCAAACTACGACCTCCAGCGACTCCGATCGTCCAGTCATGAAGCGCCCCGCCAGTGATTCGACTTCAAAGCCCACCATGGGGCCGACCGACGACACCTCCCCTAACACGAGTACCTCCGCCAAGCCGCAGACTCAAGTCGACGATCACGATTCCGATCGCCCGGTCATGAAACGGCCGACATCCCCCTCTTCCCAAACCGGTGGCGCCAACACTGCGCAGGCCGCCACTTCGAACGAAAGCGACCCCAATCGCCCGACTCTCAGCCACACATCAAAGCCCAAGCCGCCAACGACGAATGCCAGCGATCTCGCCACGCCGAAAGAAGCCCTGGCCGCAGGTACGGCAAAGGGAGCGCGTTCCTATCCGGCCATCTCCGACGCGGGCGATTATCGCGGTCGACCGATGCTTTACTCCATGTCGCCGGGCGAGCGAAAGACTCAGGAGGACCAGGTCCTCCAGCTGGCTCTCGATGAGATTCGCGCCTTCGCCGCCAAGCGCAATGGCCCGGCCATAGCCAAGACCGCTGCCATCGCCGATTACGACGTACGCGCTTTCGATCTGGACTACAGCAGTTCGCCGACAATCGTTCTTACCGCCAAATTGCCGGTGAAGGACCCGAAAGCCAACCTACCGCCCGATTTCACCTACTTCGTAACCATCGTCGCGCGTGTAGACATCAACGATCAGCCGATCAAAATTTACAGCTCCGTGACTGATAGCCGCCATCTCGATGCCTTTCCGCGACAGGAGCTCATCGATGCTCTCGATGCCGACGCCAACGGGCGCGGCGACCTGCTGTTCCGCCAGTACTCCGACAATGGGATCAGCTATGCCCTATACCGGGTTTCGGCCTACCAACTCGACAAGGTGTTCGAAGGCGGCTCGGCGCTTTGACCATGTTCTTTTCGCTGTCCAGTCTCGGTCCAAGCGATATATCCCCACCTACGTAACTCAAGTCGTAGCCATCGGTTTAGCGTCGGCAAGGATAGTAACCTGCTCATAAGCCAAGCGTTTTACAATCTGATCTGGTCATGCAAATCGCCCGTCTGTTCTCATTGTTGCTGTTAGCCGCCAGTAGTTTGCTGGCACAAGCCGCTCTTCCGCCATCCCCATCGGCTCCTTCAAACTGGCCGACTTCGCAGTTCGCCGCCACCGCGGCCAAGGACCCAAGCGTCCAAAAAGCCAAGCAAATCCTCGACGACATGATTCGCGCGCTTGGCGGCGAGGCCTATCTGACAATGAGGGACATGACGGTCGAGGGCCGCACCTACGCCTTTTATCAGGGCCGCCCCAAAGGCCTCGGCATTCTTTACTGGAGATTCTGGCAGGCGCCCGACAAAGACCGTTACGAGCTCACCAAGCAGCGCGATGTCATCGATCTGTACGTCGGCGACAAAGGATACGAAACCACCTACAAAGGCACCGCCTCGATCGACCCCAAAGAACTCACCAATTACCTGCGACGGCGCGAGCACTCGCTCGAGTGGGTCATTCGCGACTGGCTTCCAGCGCCGGGCACAATGATCCTTTACGAAGGCACCGCCATCGTCGAGCAGAACCTTACGGATAAGGTCACGATTCTTACTGCATCCAACGACAGCGTCACCATCGCCGTTGATCCCCGCACACATCTGCCGGTTCGTAAGACCTATTCCTATCGCGATCCTGTCGATCGCCAGTTCGATGAAGAGTCGGAGGTCTACAGCAATTACAAACTCATCGATGGGATCAACACTCCTTACGCCACCGTCCGCATGGAGAACGGCGAAATGAGCAATCAGCGCTTCGTGAACAAGGCGAACTACAACACCGGACTCCCTCCGACTCTCTTCGAGCCCAAGGGACTGTTGTTCCAGCCGCAAAAAAACGAAAGCGCGAACCCGCAATAACGCAAACCGACGAGAGCCTCAGGAGTGCGCCGCTTCTGGCCAAATGGAGCGAAATTAATCATTTACAGGAATTACACTCGGATTAGGATGCCTCTGGGAGTGCCCACCTCGCCACCGCTTGTGGCGAAAATGCCACATACAAAATCCATCCCGAGCTTGTAACCTGTTGACAGCGTCACGCTTACAAATTTGACGTTGATCTTTGAACGCACAATTCGAACCCCCGTCGAATGTCGCGGTGCCGGCCTGCATAGTGGTGCCCCTGTCTCTCTCCGCATTCTTCCTGCCAGCGCGGGCACTGGCATCATCTTCCGTCGCACTGACCTTGACGATTTTGAAGTAGAGGCGGTCATCAAGAACGTCGCCAAGGTCAGCTACGCCACCAGCCTTATGAAGCATGGCGTGCTGATCTCCACCACAGAGCACCTGCTGTCGGCCTTCATCGGCATGGGCATCGATAACGCAATCGTCGAACTCAACAATCTCGAGCTGCCGATCCTCGACGGTAGCGCTCTTCCGTTCATTGACTTGATTCAGCGCGCGGGACTGCGCCAGCAGCGTCGTAAACGCACCTATATTCGCATTCTGCGGCCTTATGAAATGCGCGAAGGCGAGAAATTCATCGGCGTATATCCCTCCGACGTTTACTCGGTGAGCTATGCCATCAATTTCCCCCACCCGCTCATTGGCAGCGAAACCCTCAAGGTTGAGCTTACCAACGGCAACTACGTGTCGCAGATCGCGCCGGCGCGCACCTTCGGATTCCTCGAGCAGCAGCGGGCGATGCTCAACATGGGACTGATCCGCGGCGCCACACGCGAAAGCTGCATCGTGCTCACCAGTCAGGGACTCGACAATCCACCGCTGCGTTACAAGGACGAATTCGTGCGGCACAAAATCCTCGACCTGATTGGGGACCTGGCTCTGTTCGGCAGGCGCATCCTCGGCTACGTCAAAGCCGATCGCGCCGGTCACGCCATGCATACCGCCATCGTCTCCCGCATCCTGCGCGACCAGACCTATTGGGACGAAGTCACGCTCGACGAATCCACCGCCCTGCAGTCCCCCGAAGAACACCTTGCCGTCGCCGATTGAGTGACCAGGAAGTCGACGACGTTGCTCAAAATAGTCTTTTGGGCGGAAGCACTGGCTTTAAGCCCAGTGATCTGGCTGGCCTGACTATTTTGGGCTTTAGCCTTGGCGCATTGCCCAACACGTCTGGGTGCTGGGCGCATGTCCGCCTTTACCGCACGCGATCGAGTCAATTTCCCATCTCGGCATTCGGGTGGTTACTGTCGTTTTTGCGCGCTGATCTTTCTGGATTAACCCGGGTCAGGCCAACTACAACCGTTCCGGCAGCAAGGACGCTCGTATCTCTGCTCGCCTTGCATCGGCTCGGTGACGACTTCCATTTTTCGAACGCCTTCGCCGCAATCGGCAAAGCGTTGACCGCTACGTCCTTGAGGCACAATTGGATCCGTATAACGGCAAACGATTTTCCCCTAAGCCATTGATTCTAAAAGAACGCAAGGGCTGATTTTTGCGTCAGTCGAAGTGTGGCCCCGCCAATTGAGCTGCTTCCAATCCCGCGCTACCATACCTCGGTGAAGAAGGTCGTCTATCTCTCGCTCGGATCGAATCTCGGCGATCGCCAAGCGAACCTGCGAAATGCCATTGGCCGGTTGCTGGAACTGGGGGACGTTCAGGAAGTGTCCTCGATCTACGAGACAGAACCGGTTGATTTCACCGACCAGCCCTGGTTTCTGAACTGCGCTGTAGCCGTCCGCACAGAATTGCTGCCGAGGGATTTCCTGAAAGGGGTCCTGGCGCTTGAAAGAAGCATGGGCCGCCAGCGCACTCAGCCGAAAGGTCCGCGCGTAATTGACATCGACATCCTGCTGTTTGGCGCACAGACCATCAACACGCCGCAATTGTCGGTGCCGCATCCGGCCATGGCCCAACGCCGGTTCGTACTAGAACCGCTGGCCGAGATCGCGCCCGAGGTAGCGCACCCCGTCCTTAAGAAAACCGTCCGCGAACTGCGGAACGCGTTACCGAACAAGGACGCCAAGGTGAGGAGGATTCCCCGCAGTTGAGCCCCAGACGGAACCAGCGTGCATGGCACGGGGAGTGCCTTTCCTGATGGTACCCCCGACGCAACACATATTGGCGTATCTGGGGGAAGCACTGTCGGCTTTTTAACTCCCGCCAGCGGTATCTATAATGCAGCCACAGCTTCATTCTTGAGGTGGGACCCCCATGTCCGCTCTTACCTGTTGGAAAGACATTGCCCAGTATCTCGGCAAAGGCGTGCGCACGGTGCAACGATACGAGCGCGAGGCAGGGCTTCCGGTAAGGCGACCCAGCGCGCGAAACAAGGGTCTTGTTTTCGCCTGGCCCGAGGAATTGGACGCCTGGATCAGCAAGCAATCCGCGTCCACCGAAAGCAATTCAGAAATCGAGTTGGTTCGCCTGAGAAGCGCGGTGACACGATTAGAAGCCGAAAACGAAGTCCTACGACACGAGTTGAAACTTCTCGCCCTAAAAGCTAGCGGTGGCAATTCTGACCTGGACGAAAAAGGCTCGACGGAAGCCATATGGTACCGCTGCGCAACCCTGCTTGCGATGAACAAATCGCGACGGCAGGAATGCTTTGAGCTGACGACCGCCGCTCGTACCCTTGGCCTTCTGCGCAAGGTAGCCGGTTTCCCTAAGTTCGCAGGACACAGCCGGAAGCTGCTGCAAGCAACTAACCGATCTCAATTGGCTTGATCTCTCAGCTGGCTTGATCGCTGCATAGTGACGTTTTTTGGCGCATTCTTTACCAACAGAGAGGCCAACTCCGCGAGTAGAATCCGTCTTACTGATGGCAGTTCGGTGAGCAGGGTTTCCCGTGATCTCGAGAGTAGAGATGATCGATTTGCCCATTTTGTACGTGGAAGAGAGTTCCACACCTTTAGCATCACGCACCGGCCGCAAACTGATTCTGTCCGTCGATGATGAGCCTAGCGTGCTCCACACACGATTCGTCGTCCTCTCGACCGCGGGATACGCGGTATTGAGCACGACGGATGGCGCCAACGCGCTGCAACTGTTCGCCAACTACCCGGTGGATTTGGTCCTGCTGGACTATGTTCTTCCCGAGATCGACGGGGCCTACATCGCGCAGGCAATGCGGGAGTACGACGCCCGGGTGCCGATCGTCATGGTTTCCGCCGTGGAGATCCCGGAAGAAAAGCTAGCCGCCGTAAATCGCTATCTGAGCACAGGCGACGAACCGGAGGCCTTGCTCAGGACAGTAGTTGAGTTGGTGAATGCTTCCAATGGCCCGAGGCTCCGCTCCAGAGCGTAAATGATCTTATTTCGGCTTGTACTGGCAGGGTGACGGAAAATGAATTCGCCGATGAATTCCTGCCATCTAAACTGAACATGCGATCTGGCGCGATTCTCTTACGCAGTGGGAACCCTTATTTTTTGCTAACCACGCTCAAGCCGGAAATGAGCGCCTCGATTACAGTCGGATTCCTGCTAATTTCGGCGGTCGCTTGCGCCGAATCAGCCAATCCCGCGAAGGCTCCTGCGCCACCGGCGCCATTCACCGACTATCGATACGAGAAGCCGGGCACGTTACACAGGATCACACCCGCGGACCTACCTCCGCCGTATGCGACCAAATCGGCAACCAACGGTCCAAAGCTAGTGGACCGCCCCAAGAATGCCTGGCCCCAGGCACCAGCAGGATTCAAGGTAGAGCTCTTCGCGGACGGATTCGACGAGCCCCGCAAGATCCTGACCGCTCCGAACGGCGACATCTTCATGGCCGAAAGTTCAGGCGGCAAGTTAACTGTCTTTCGCGGAATCACGGCGGAGGGAAAGCCGCAGCAACGCACGACCTTTGCAAGCGGACTTAATCATCCTTATGGAATTGCCTTTTATCCACCGGGTCCGAATCCCGAATACGTTTATGTGGGGAACACCGACGCGGTGGTGCGTTTCCCGTATCACAACGGCGATTTGAAAGCGACCGGGCCGGCCGAGAAGATTGCCAGCGTTCCCGAAGGCGGAGGGCACTGGACGCGCGACGTCGTCTTTTCCAATGACGGCAAGCTGCTTTTCGTCGCCATCGGATCGCGCTCCAACGCCGATGATCCCGACACCAACCCGGAAGAAAGAGACAGGGCCAACATCACGGTGATGAGTCCCGACGGCTCGAACCGGCGAATCTACGCGTCCGGCATACGCAATGCAGGCGCAGGCCTTGCGATCGATCCAAAAACCGGGGAGCTTTGGGCTTCGGTCAACGAGCGGGACTCGCTGGGCGACAACCTTGTGCCCGATTACATCACGCATGTGCAGGATGGAGGGTTTTACGGCTGGCCGTATTTCTACATTGGCGGCAACCCCGATCCCACGCTCAAGGGTAAGCATCCCGAGTTGAAGGACAAGACCATCGTTCCCGACGTGCTGATCCAGCCGCACAATGCTTCGTTGCAACTAACCTTCTACACGGGCAAGCAGTTTCCGGCGGAATATCAAGGTGACATCTTCTCTTCGCAGCATGGTTCGTGGAACAAGTTCGTGCGCACGGGATACGAAGTGATTCGCGTTCCTCTGCGTCAGTCGGGCAAGGCGAGCGGCGAGTACGAAGATTTTCTGACAGGGTTCGTATTACCGGATGGCAATGTCTGGGGACGTCCCGTCGGCGTGACCGTAGCGCCGGACGGCTCATTACTTATAACCGATGACGGCTCGAATTCGGTGTGGCGTGTAGACTACACTGGAGGAAAGTAGTCGCGATTCCGGAATAATAGCTCTCATCAATCTCTCTGATGAAGTCGCGCCGCTGCCGCATCACGCTGCGGACATCTTCGTCTCGCCTCTTCGCATCGCAAGACCGTTGGTCACCGACCGACTGGTTACCCAAGGAGGTGTCCAATCGAGCCAGTACGGTTATGCAGAGCGTTCAGGGCTGGGCTGGTATT
>Ga0209465_10000127_pt1 | contig 35425 bp, 39 predicted proteins | sample PanSoiPlot1MoBio_FD_188321 | JGI IMG/M metagenome (GOLD analysis project Ga0209465, IMG submission 188321) | Tropical forest soil microbial communities from Panama analyzed to predict greenhouse gas emissions - Panama Soil Plot 1 MoBio (SPAdes)... | ecosystem: Environmental > Terrestrial > Soil...
TGAAGATGCGATTTTCGGTGAGCAGTTCCTCGAGATCATCGCAGACCTTGAGGAACGGATCGCAGAATGCCGCGATGTCGTCGATGAGCTTTGGCGGTAAATCCTGATGCACGCCGCCCGGCCGGTAATAATTCGCGTGCATGCGGCTGCCGGATGCCCGCTCATAGAACATCATGAGCTTTTCGCGCTCTTCGAACCCCCACAGCGGTGGCGTGAGCGCGCCGACATCCATGGCTTGGGTCGTGACATTGAGCAGGTGCGACAACAGGCGGCTGATTTCGTGATAGAGCACGCGAACGATCTGCGCGCGCTTTGGCACGGCAATTCTAAGCAGGCGCTCGATGGCGAGACAGAAGGCGTGCTCCTGGCTCATCGGCGCTACATAATCGAGGCGATCGAAATAGGGCACCGCCTGCAAATAGGTCTTGTACTCGATCAACTTTTCCGTGCCGCGATGCAGAAGCCCGATATGTGGATCCACTCGCTCCACAACTTCGCCGTCCAGCTCCAGCACAAGGCGCAACACGCCGTGCGCCGCCGGATGTTGCGGCCCGAAATTGATCGTGAAATTGCGTGGTGCGGTTGTTTCAGCCATCACACCGCCTGAGCGACTTTGGCGATTTTCGCGGAGAGTCGCGAATTAAACTTGTCCCACATGACAATAAAGCGTTCGTGGTGGCCCTCGCCGATCAGGTCGAGGCCGTCATGTGCCTTGATCTTGAAGGTGATGCGGGAACCCGCGACCGCAACGCATTCCACCTCGACGGTGACTGTCATGCCCGGAGGCGTCGCCGCCAAATGACTGACATCCACATGCACGCCGAGGCTGCCTTCGCCGGGGTCGAGATGCGGCGCCAGCAATTGCGTACAGGCCCATTCCATCAGCACGATCATAAAGCCTGTGGCAAACACCTTGGGCATCGCCGAAATCTCCGGCGATTCCGGATAGGTGTATGGGACGGTCTTGTTCTCCGGTACTTTGTAGGACAAGCGATGCGTGAGGCCGGCTTTAAGGGTCGGTTTCATGTCAGGACCCTTTCCCGCTCGCTTTCTCGTCGCTGGGCAGGATGTAGTCGGTGCCCTCCCACGGCGAAAGAAAATCGAAGTTGCGGAACTCCTGCGTGAGTCGGACCGGCTCATAGACCACGCGCTTGAGCTCGTCGTCATAACGCACTTCAACGAAACCGGTCAGCGGGAAATCCTTGCGCAGCGGATGGCCCTCGAAGCCGTAATCGGTGAGGATCCGCCGCAGATCGGGATGGCCCGTAAATACGATGCCATAGAGGTCGTAGGTCTCGCGCTCATACCAATCGGCACTCGGAAACACTTCGATCACCGACGGCACCGGCGTCGCCTCGTCAGCTTCAACCTTCAGGCGGATGCGCGCATTATGCTTGGGCGACAGCAAATGGTAGACGACATCAAACCGCCGTTCGCGGCTCGGCCAATCGACGGCGGTGATGTCAATCAAGCACGAGAACAGGCAACGCGAGTCATCGCGCAAAAAGCGCAAGATGGAGACGACCTCGGCCGCTTGTCCGGTAATCGTCAGCTCGCGATAGGCGACTGCGTGGCTCGTGACCGAATGGCCAAGCGCGCCAGCGATCGTTCGGCCAAGCGTGTCGAGCGTCTCGTCCATTTTTCAACGTTCAATTGTCGCGGTGCGGCGGATCTTCTTCTGCAACAGCAACACGCCATACAACAACGCCTCCGCCGTCGGCGGACAGCCCGGCACGTAGATATCGACCGGCACGATACGATCGCAGCCGCGCACGACTGAGTAAGAGTAGTGATAGTAGCCGCCGCCATTGGCGCAGGAACCCATCGAGATCACGTAGCGCGGCTCCGGCATCTGGTCATAGACCTTGCGCAGAGCCGGAGCCATTTTGTTGGTCAGCGTTCCGGCGACGATCATCACGTCGGATTGGCGTGGCGAAGCGCGCGGAGCGAAACCGAACCGCTCGGCATCGTACCGCGGCATCGACATCTGCATCATCTCGACGGCGCAGCAGGCAAGGCCGAACGTCATCCACATCAGCGAGCCGGTTCGCGCCCAGGCGATCAGATCGTCGGCGGCGGCGACGAGGAAACCCTTGTCGGCAAGCTCGTTATTCAGCTGCGAGAAAAACGGCTCTGGCGCGCCGGCAGGCTTCCCCGTGCGCGGATCGATGATCTTCTCCCGTGGGGTAGACAGTGTGGGTTCACTCAATCCCATTCGAGCGCTCCCTTCTTCCACTCGTAGATGAACCCGATGGTGAGCACCGCGAGAAACACCATCATCGACCAGAAGCCATAAACGCCGATCTGCCCGAACGCCACCGCCCACGGAAACAGAAAGCTGACTTCGAGATCGAAAATGATGAACAGGATGGCGACGAGATAGAAGCGCACGTCGAATTTCATCCGCGCATCGTCGAACGCGTTAAAGCCGCATTCGTAGGCGGACAGTTTCTCGGGATTTGGCTCCTTGTAGGCAACCAGGAAGGCGACCACCAGGAGCGCAAGTCCGATCACCGCCGCAACACCGATAAACACAACGAGCGGCAGATAAGCGACCAACAATTCAGTCAGGGATTGACTCATCGAGAACACTTCCCGCGGGCAAACGAGGACACCCTCTCATATAGGGAAGGTGCCCGGCGTGGCGCTATCCTAAATGCAACGGATGTGCGCCGATTTGCCCCAAAATCAAGCGGATTCGCGCTGCAGGCCGATTGCGGCGACCCTTAGCGCAGCGCGCAAAAACGCGCAAGGCAGGCGGTGTATAGCGGCCACATTTCAGTCATCCTCGATCGTCCCTTTCGCACGGAGATTTGTGCAAGCGGCAGCGTGGTCGTGTTTGCCAAACGCGCATGTTAGGTTCGCGTCGCAACTTTTCAGGCAGCACCACCATGAACGATGTGACCAAACCTGTGGCGATCCGCGGCCAAGAGCATTGGACCGGCAAAGACGACAACGTGAAGCTGTTCATGTTCGAGAAATCTGCTGTCGACCCGAACAGCGCCGACGGCACCATCCTATTCGTGCACGGCTCGTCCATGGCGTCGCAACCGACCTTCGACTTGCAAGTCGACGGCCGGCCGGATTCCTCGGTCATGGACTGGTTCGCGCGCCGCGGCTTCGACTGCTGGTGCGTCGACATGGAAGGCTACGGCCGCTCGACCAAGGACCGCGACAACAATGCCCCGATCGCGCAAGGGGCGGACGACTGCCTCGCGGCAGCAACTTACATCCGCAACCTGCGTGGCAAGCGGCCGCTCCTGGTCTACGGCATTTCCTCCGGCGCATTGCGCGCCGCTTTGTTTGCGCAGCGGCATCCGCAACTCGTGGGCCGGCTCGCCCTGGACGCCATGGTGTGGACGGGCGCCGGCTCGCCGACCCTTGCGGAACGCAAAAAGAAACTTCCTGAATTCAAGGCCAAGAACCGGCGGCCGATCGATAAGGCCTTCATTCACTCGATCTTCGATCGCGATCACCCAGGCACTGCCGAGGAGAAGGTCATCGACGCCTTCGCCGACGCGGTCACGGCGCTCGACGATTCGGTGCCGACCGGGACCTATGTCGACATGTGCAGCAAGCTCCCAGTGGTCGACCCCGAGAAAATCACGGTGCCGACATTGATCATGCGCGGACAATGGGACGGCATCGCCAGCTTCGAGGACCTGGTCGCGTTTTTCGCCAAGCTGCCCAATCCCGACAAGCATTTCGCCGTGATGCCGGGAATTTCGCACGCCAGTTTTCAGCAGAAGAATTACGCGCTCGTTTATCACATCCTGTGGAGCTTCTTCACGCAACCGGCACCGATTTACTCAGGCTGAGCGAAAGCGCCGTTTATCGAAAATCCGAGCCGTTGCGGCGGGCTCGATTGAGGGGGTCATGGGAGCGTGGAGCTTCGACAAAGCTTGGCGCGAGGTTAACGGCAAGGTCCTTATGACAAGCAGCATAAGAGGCCAATACGCCGCTTTGGCGCAGACCGTCTTGTTCGCGGTCGCTACGGCTGTTGCTTCCAGTCCGTTTGCTTCTGCCCGCACCCCAAAACGACACCATTCGTCGCAGCATCCCGCGACCGCCACACAGCCGCCGGCGCGCGTCGCCTGCACGGTCCTTGGCTGCCAGCCGATCCCGGCCGCTTGCACGCCGGTGCCGGTACGTACCTGGAGCGGGTTGCCGACCGGCTATGACGTCATCGTCTGCCCGCCGGGCATTTGGCCCCTTTGCTAAAGCGGGGTAAAAAAGGCCGAATTTTAGTGTTGCTTCAAAGGAGTGGCGGGAGCGACGGGGCTCGAACCCGCGACCTTCGGCGTGACAGGCCGACGCTCTAACCAACTGAGCTACGCCCCCGCGGGCGCGGTCGGCAGTTAAGGCTCAGGCCGCGCCAAGTCAAGGATTCGCGGCCTAAACCGGCTGTGGGGGTTGGCCTTACCATTGCCACAGAGGCGAATCAAATACGCCAGGCATGCAGAAAACATCGGTGGAATCGGCAAAATAGCGTGGTCAGCCGAAGCCGAATCGTTTAACTGCTTCGATTTGAGCGGCGCTTTCTACGCTACCGCTTCTATAGAGGAGGGACCAATGTCGGCTGGTAAATCAACCGCAACGACAGTGACATTAAAGCATCTCGCCGCGAGCCTCGCGGAGGACAATGAGATTTCGAAGAAGCAGGCCGAAGCCATCCTCGGCGGCCTCGTTGGCAACATCGTCAAGCACCTGAAAAAGGGCGAGCGCATTCGCATCGGCGGACTCGGCATTTTGCAGGTGAGGAAACGCGCCGCGCGCATGGGCCGCAATCCCGCAACCGGCGAACCGATTCAGATCAAGGCCAGCAAGAAGGTTGCCTTCCGCGCCTCGAAGGAACTCAAAGAGGCGATCTGATCACCTCCCAGCAGAGATTCGAAATTAGGGATCTCGCGTCGCTCACCGCCCGTCCGCCGTCGCAACAGATTGCCACGGCGGCGGGCGTTTTGTTTTGCGAGCTTGCGCGAGGAAATAGTGCGATCAGAAAAAATGCCCAAACCAATTCTTCTATTTCGTCGGGATTCAATTCCCCTCCCGCTTAGCTGCGCCACGCGCAGCTTGCGAAGCGAACGTAGGTTGGTGGGCGGTGAAGGTCTCGAACCTCCGACCTTCTGCGTGTAAAGCAGACGCTCTACCAACTGAGCTAACCGCCCTTACTGACAAGCTCTTGCTGACAAGCTCTTGCTGACAAGCTCTTGCTGACAAGCTCTTGCCGAAAAAGCTTGCCTGCCGAGATGTATCCCCGCGTCTGGCCACCGCGCAAGCGCATCGGCGGAACGATGTTGCGGCCGCACCACACAGCGACAAACGATTGTGGCACAACAGCGTGGAAAAGGTCGCAACGCGCGACAGTGCGGGTAAAATATGAGATAAGTTTTTCCAGAGGGGGGACGGGCCGGATGCCCGCAAAAGGGGGATCATGATCCGGATATCGATGGTGTTGATTGCTTTCGTGCTCGTGGCCGCTGCCGCGGGTGCCCAAACGTTTCCGCCGCAGCCGCCGCCCAGTTCGATGGGTCAAGGTAACGACAAGGAGCGCGCCGCCTGCCATCCCGACGTAACCAGGTTTTGTCAGGCCCAGCTAAAGATCAATCCCGATGACACGCTTGGTATTCTAGGCTGCCTGCAGGCCAACCGGCCCAAGATCAGCCGCGCCTGCCAGCAGGTCCTGGCCAGCCACGGCCAGTAGACCACCGCTAATCGTCAGCGTCGCACAGGATGGACGCACCAAGGACGGCGCCAAGCCGGCGCGCTATTGGTCTTCAGATGCCAGCGCTGGCTCCGCGGTGCTGCGTTCGACATGTTCGGCCAAACGCACCCACGATTGCGCCAGCGTAAGCCATAACGTCTTGTCCTGATCGTCTCCCGCCCGCTGCGCCATGGCGACACATTCCTCGGCGTAGCGGCGATGATCGAGTGTCGTCCCCATGGTACTCCCCCGGGTAAACCCAACGACGACCGGATTTCAGTCGAAGACTACGGCAGCGCCACGATGGTGGGCGGGCGGAACTAGGGCGAACGGGCCTAAAAGCAGGTGGGGGGAACCCGTATTGATGAAATATCTCTATTTTTCTGCCCGGGACAAAATTCATAACTCCGCGATCCAATAAAAGATAAAAAAAATCTGCTGATCCGCTGATGAAAAAACCAATAAAAACCTTATTATGGCATGCGCTATCCGATTAGCTGCACTGCAACAAGTTCCATTGCGCCGCAGCATCAGAATCCCATATTTCGTCTGTGATTCCGGCGAGTTGCCGGAGGAAAGGACGAAACATCATGTTGTCACCCGTTATCCGCTTCTTTCAAAGTTGGAAGCGATATGGGCTAGCCGTGCAGGAACTTTCGCAATTGAGCGACCGTGAATTGGCTGACATTGGAATTACCCGCGGCGACATTACCCGTATCGCTTGGGAACAGTCGCAGCAGTAAAGCTTTTTTGACTGGTTCGATTGTTGTTATCCGCACCGCCCGGCACCGTCCGGGCGCTGCGCTTTTTTAACCGCTCACACCGAAATGGCTTTGCCTTTTTCCGGCACGATCACTTTGGTCGCCTGTCCCTGCATCGCCGCGACGAACTTCTCTGCGGTCGCATCGATGATCGGGAATGATCCGTAATGGCAGGGGATCACCGCATCGAGCCTGAAAAAACGCTTGATCGCCATCACAGCGGTGGCCCCGCTCATCGTAAAGCGATCGCCAATCGGGACCATGGCGATGCGCGGCTGATGGATTTCGGCAATTAGAGCCATGTCTGAGAAAATGTCGGTGTCGCCCATATGATAGATCGTGGGTTCGCCCGGCGCTTTGATGATGGCGCCGCAGGGATTGCCGAGATAGACGGATACGCCGTTGGCCATCTCGCCTGACGAATGATCGGCGCGCACAAGCGAAACAGTGAAGCCGCCAAGGTCAGTCGTGCCACCGGTATTCATCGGGTTGAGCTTCTCCAGGCCCCTCGAAACCAGCCACATGCCGAGATCGTAATTAGTCGTCACGGTCGCGCCGTTCGATTTGGCAATATCGAGCGTGTCGCCGACGTGATCGCCGTGACCGTGGGTCAGCACGATATGGTTCACGCCTTTAATTGCCGACGCCTTGTCGGACACGAAGGCTGGATTGCCGGTGAAAAACGGATCGATCAGGATTGCGTGGCGGGCAAAATCCAATCGAAAGGCGGAATGGCCGTACCAGGTGATTTGCATGACGGACCTTCAGGGTTTGCCGGACGGTGGATGCGTTCAACCATAGTCACGCCTACGGTGCCGGGAAAGTTCACTTGTCCGCATTATGTCGCATTGTCCGCCCGCCCATGCTAACGGCGTGGCATGCCGGTCCTCGCGCTAGCCGATGCCGCCGCCTTGCTACCCGATCGAGGCGTGCTGCTCGGCCTTGACCTCGGCAGCAAGACCATCGGTGTCGCCGCCAGCGATCCGGATCGCCGAGTGGCAGCGCCGGTCGAAACGATTTCGCGCAAGCGTTTTGCGCTCGATGCCGGGCATATCCTCGCGCTTGCTGCCGAAAGGCGAGCAGCCGGTTTCGTGCTCGGCCTCCCCGTCAATATGGATGGCAGCGAAGGTCCGCGCGCGCAGTCGACCCGCGCTTTTGCCCGCAATCTGGCGCGTTTGACCGAGCTGCCGATTGCGCTCTGGGACGAGCGGTTGTCGACCGCCGCCGTCGAGCGCGCGTTGATTGCGGCGGACGCCAGCCGTGCGACGCGCAAAAGCGTTATCGATCAGCACGCCGCCGCCTATATCCTACAAGGCGCGCTCGACCGGCTAGCCCGCGCACGACAGACAAGCTTGTAAAGAACGGCCCCGTTCACAGGACCACTCGCAGAAGCGATCCGAGCCGAGTTCCGCGGCCGACGCGAAGCCATCCTTTGCGTCGCCTCGACGCCGACACCGCCGCGTCTTATTGCAGTTTCCAGTGCATCGTGAGCCGGCCCGGCCGATCCGGACTTGCCGGGACAGTTGGATTGGGCCTATAGCAGCCCTTTGATGACCAAGGCTCAGCCCCCGACACGGCATATCATTTCCATCAATGACCTCACCAATAAGGAGATCGAAACGATCTTCGAGGTCGCGCGGGGCTTTCTCAAGGAACTAGCTGACAATCACGTCTCGTACCGGATCGGGCGCAGCACCAATCTTGCAGCCAAATTCATCCTGGCAAGCCTGTTCTACGAGCCGTCGACGCGCACCCGCCTTTCGTTCGAAAGCGCCATGCTGCGCCTTGGCGGCGCCAACATCACCAGCGCCGATCCGGCGGTGAGCTCTGCGGCAAAAGGCGAGAGCCTCGCCGACACGATCAGGGTCATTTCGAATTACGCCGACATCGTCGTCATCCGCCATCCGCGCGATGGCGCTGCACGGCTTGCCGCCGAATATTCGCAAATCCCGATCATCAACGGCGGCGACGGCAGCCACGAGCATCCAACGCAAACGCTCTGCGATCTATTTACGCTCAAGTCGAAAAACAAAAAACTGCGCAACATGAAGGTGGCGATTTCTGGCGACCTGAAGGGCAGCCGCACCATCCATTCCTTCGTCTATGCGCTGGCGCGGTTCGGCGCCACGATCGAACCGCTGCCAGCACCGGGCATGGAACTGCCTGCGCATGTCGATCGGCGGCTACGCGAGGAATTTCATAGCCGCATGGTGTCGAAGGATTCCGGCCAGGCCGGCGCGATCGATGCACTCTACGTCACATCCGATCAGCCGCATCAGTTATCGCTCTATGCCGAGCCGGAGGTGGATTACGGCTTTGTCCTGCAAAAGAAGATCGATGCTGTCTATGTCACGCGTTTCCAAAAGGAGCGATGGACCGAGAAGGAGCGGCCGTATCCGCGGATCGACGCAAAATTTCTCGGCGAACCGAAATATTCCCAGGCGAGCGTGATGCACCCGCTACCGCGGGTCAACGAACTCGATGCGTCGCTGGACAGCGATCGCCGTGCCATCTATTTCCAGCAGGCCGCCTACGGCGTGCCGGTGCGCATGGCGCTGATCTCGCTGCTCTTGCATCTGCACAAGAATAAATCGTTGCACAAATTCTCAGGCGGGTTCGCCAAGCCAGATTATCACGTCTACGCTCAGGCGATCGGCACCGGGCTGCACTGCGGTAATCCCAATTGCATCACGCGCGATTCGGCGGAAAGCGAATATGCCGCCAACAAATTTTATGTGGTCGAGCACCCGGAGCATCACCAGGCCAGATTGCGCTGCGTCTACTGCGAGACCGATATCGAAGCGGAGTCCGGGGCGGACACCGCATTGGTTGTCGCCGACGTGGCGCGCAAGACGTTTTCGCACGGCCTTGCGGCACTGACCAAAGCGCCGACCGAGAAGCTCAAACATCTCGTCGTCTTTCGCAACGAGGCCGACGCGCTGGCAGCCGGATTCCAGCCGCGCGAATCCAATGCCGGCGAGTTGCGAGCCGGATAATTTCAGCAGCGGGCTCGATCGGCTGCTCACCGCCCGCGACCATGAGCCGAGATGCAGTCACCGATATTCCAATATGCCGCGGCCGTGATCTTCGGTTATCTGTGTGGCTCGATCCCATTCGGCGTGGTCTTGACTCGCCTGACTGGCGCGCCTGATCTGCGCAGCGTCGGCTCTGGCAATATCGGCGCGACCAACGTGCTGCGTACCGGGCGCAAGCTTCTCGCGGCGGCAACGCTTGCCGGCGATATTCTCAAGGGGACCATCGCCGTCGGCGTGATCGGTCTCCTGTTCGGTCGGGAGCCCGCACTTTACGCCGCGTTTGGCGCATTGCTTGGCCATGTGTTTCCGGTCTGGCTCGGATTTAGAGGCGGCAAAGGGGTGGCAACCTATATCGGTCTGTTGCTCGGGCTCGCTTTGTGGCTCGCGCTGAGTGCCTTTTGTTTGATCTGGGTCGCGATTGCGGCGGCCTCACGCTACTCCTCGCTGGCAGCCTTGACCGCAACGGCGGCCACTCCGGTGGTGCTGTGGTGGACCGGCAGTATTGCGGAAGCGAAATTGTTCCTAGTGCTCTCGGCGCTCGTTTGGCTCATGCACCGCGCCAATATCGCCCGCCTGTTCAGCGGCACCGAACATCCGATCGGCGGCGCTTAGCGAAGTTTTCGCTTACTCCGCAGCGGCGACTGCGGCCGGACGCACCGGCGCGCCATGAGTATGCGGAATCTTGTCGGCAAAGACCTCTACAAAATGATCAGTTTCGCCCGGCGAGCCATGCGGCCGTAGCGCCTCGTCAAAGTAGCTGCGCGCAGCCGGATCGCTCACAACCTTCGCCATGATGCGCCGATAACGCCAGACCAGCAGCAGCCAGCGCGACGCCACTTTGACGAAATCGGCAAGCCGCCACGGGTAAAAGGCGAACGGATGAACGACGGGCATGCCGTAGCGCCGCTGCCTCCGTAGCTTGCGGCGTAAAAACCCGAATTGCAGCGGATGAACGCCCTCGATGCGCGCCGCGCCGGAAAAGATGATGAGCGAGTCGAGAACCTTGGTGCGGTTGATACCGGAAACGAGCGCGCGGCGAACGATCGTCTCGACGTGTTCGTCGGTGTAGTAGCGCCGCCACGCGTCGGCATAGACCCGGTCCCAGGTTTCTTTCGACATCAACGGATGGCCGGTGCAGGCGTGCTCCAGGTCGTATTTGTTCATGTCGGGATCCATCGGCACGCCGCGCAGGAACAGGTTCTTGTGATCCTCAGAGCCCGGCAGCGGCGTCAGGTAGAAGAACTCGAGAATATCGATCGGCAGCTCCTTCTTGATGATCTCGATATCGCGCGCGATCGACTCCGGCGTGTCGGTCGGGAAACCGAGGATGTAGCCGGCATAGGTCATCACCTTTTGCGCTCGCCAGGCGAGCAGCATGTCGCGGTATTCCCAGATTTTGTTCTGCCGCTTTTTGGTGCCCATCAGCGATTCCGGATTGATGTTTTCCAATCCGATGAAAACCGCAGTGCAACCGGCGCGCGCCGATTTTTGGATGAAGCCTGCAATGCGGTGGCACAAGGTGTCGACCTGGAGCAGCAGGCGGATATTGAACCCTTCGCGCTCACGCAATGCGATCAGCCGATCCAAAATCGGCTCCCAATTGCGATTGCGGGCAAAATTGTCGTCGGTAATGAAGAAGCGGGTGATCCCCTGCCCCGCATTGGCGCGGACGATCGCCTCGACGTCGTCAGGGGTCCGGTAGCGCGACTTGCGGCCCTGCACATTGATGATGGTGCAGAAGCTGCACTGGAAGGGGCAGCCGCGTCCGGCATCGAAGCTGGAATAATGGCCGGCGACCCGCGTGACCACTGGCCGCGGCAGGATTGGATAAACTGCCGCCGCCATTTCCGGAAGGTCGTCGAGAAATTTGTAGATCGGCATTGCCTTGCCAGCGGCGACATCGCGCAAGACTTCGGCCATGCGGTCCTCGGCCTCGCCGGCGAAGAGGGTGATCCCCAGGTCGAGGGCTTCCTCAAGGTCCGCCGGCAATTCCGGCAGCATGGCGATGCAGCCCGAAATGTGGAAACCGCCCATGACCACTGGCAGGCCGTGGGCGCGGAATTGCCGGCCGAGATCAAGTGCGCGCGGAAATTGATTGGACTGCACTCCGATCAGTCCGACCATGCCGCTGCCTGACGCGCGGATGCGCCGAGCCACAGCGGCCACATCGACGATCGTGTTGCATTCGTCGCAGGCTTCGACCTCGATATCGATATCGGGACCAAGCACGCGCTCGCGCGCGCATTGCTCGACCAAACCGTAGACGCTTGCCAAACTGTTCGAGGGCAGCGTCGAGCGCCACCACTGAATGACATAACCGTCCGCATCATAATGCGACGGCTTGATCAGAACGACGCGAAAGGCCCGCTTTGACGCGCTGACGCGCACCACCACACCCTCCGGACCGGTACTATCCCTATCCGCCTCACAGCAGCCGGACTCTGCGGGTTCGTCGTATGTTTTGCAACACATACGTTCGGTTCCATCTTTAGGGACCCGAATGGCGGCAAATCGGACGCCGCTGAGTGTTTGATTTTGATTTCGCTCGGTTTTCGAGCGTTTCCGGTTCGCTGATAACGGCGCGGCTTGCGCTTGAGCAGGGCCGCGAAGTTTTCGCCGTACCGGGCTCCCCACTCGATCCGCGCGCGGAAGGGACTAACAGTCTCATCAAGCAGGGTGCGACTCCGGTGACCGAAGCAGACGATATTCTTTCAGTCCTGCGGCTGATCATGGGAGCGCCGCCGCTCCTTCTGAAGGAGGAGTCGGAGGAAACGGAAAAAGCCGGAGCCGATGAACGCACCCGTATCCTGGGCTCTTGAGCCCGACGCCGGTTTCGATGGACGAGTCGAGCCCATTAGGCCATGCAAGGGCGGCAACCTCCGGCGTCAAGGAAGCAATGAAGCAATATGGTGTGACACTTGCTCCGGGGTCTCCTCGCTCGCTGGCGGGTCCATTTCCGTCCCTATCTTCCCCTGACGGGCGACTGAGTTGGCGACTGACCAAGGCGGCAAATACCCACGCCATCAGGGCCTTGTCCCTTTCGGTGGTATACTTTCACGTTATGACTAGCAAGCCTACAATCTTAACGTGCACCGTGGCGCGAGGCCCGGCTGCCCGATTACTCCCTAATGCAGGGCTATTTCAGTGGCGCTTTTCCACCGGTAACGATTTGACAGACAGGGATGCATTACCCATGTTCCCGGCGGCCCACAGGCTGCAACTAAGCGTGGAATAGCTAAAAAGATAAAAATATCATTGGGTTATCATGGATCTTGTACTGGTGGAGTCGCCCGCAAAGGCGAAAACGATCAACAAATATCTCGGTAAAGGCTACGAAGTCCTGGCCTCCTTTGGCCATGTGCGCGACCTGCCTGCCAAAAGCGGTTCGGTCGACCCCGGTGCCGATTTCCGCATGCTTTGGGAAGTCGATCCCAAGGCGCAGAAGCGGCTGAACGATATCGCCCGCGCGGTGAAGAACGCCGATAAGCTCATTCTGGCGACCGACCCCGATCGCGAAGGCGAAGCGATCTCCTGGCACGTCTTGCAGGTGCTCAAGGATAGGAAGGCGCTCAAATCGCAGCCTATCGAGCGCGTTGTCTTTAACGCGATCACCAAACAGGCGGTAACGGAGGCGATGGCGCATCCGCGGCAGATCGACCAGGCCCTGGTCGACGCCTATCTCGCACGCCGCGCGCTCGATTATCTCGTCGGCTTTACGCTCTCGCCGGTCCTATGGCGGAAATTGCCGGGCGCACGTTCGGCGGGCCGCGTGCAGTCGGTCGCGTTGCGGCTGGTTGCCGACCGCGAACTCGAAATCGAAAAATTCGTCCGCCAGGAATACTGGTCGCTGTTGGCCACCCTGGCGACGCCGCGGGGAGAAACCTTCGAAGCGCGACTGGTCGGCGCCGACGGAAAGAAGCTCCAGCGTCTGGACATCGGATCGGCGGATGACGCCGAGGCGTTCAAGCGCGCGCTTGAAACCGCCACCTTCGCCGTCAGTTCGGTTGAAGCCAAGCCGATCAAGCGGCACCCATTCCCGCCGTTCACGACATCCACTTTGCAGCAAGAGGCGAGCCGCAAGCTCGGCTTTGCGCCTGCGCATACGATGCGGGTGGCGCAGCGGCTCTATGAGGGAATCGATATCGGCGGTGAGATGATCGGTCTGATCACCTATATGCGCACCGATGGTGTCGAAATGGCCGAGGAGGCAATCGGTGCGATCCGGCGCGTGATCGAATCCGATTACGGTCGGGACTATGTCCCACCGGCGCCGCGCCGCTATCAAACGAAGGCCAAGAATGCGCAAGAAGCCCACGAGTCCATTCGTCCGACCGACTTGTCCCGGCAGCCGCAAGACGCCAAGCACTATCTCGATGCGGATCAAGCCAAGCTTTATGAATTGATCTGGCTGCGCAGCGTCGCGAGCCAGATGGAGTCCGCTGAGCTTGAACGCACGACTGCCGATATCGACGCCAGCGTCGGCCAACGCAAGCTCGAACTTCGCGCCACCGGCACCGTGGTGAAGTTCGACGGCTTCCTCGCGCTTTATCAGGAAGGGCGGGACGAAGATCCCGAGGACGAGGAATCGCGTCGGCTGCCGCAGATGTCGGCCGGCGAGCGACTGACTAAGAAGTCGATAGCGGCGGACCAGCATTTCACCGAGCCGCCGCCGCGCTATTCCGAAGCGTCGCTGGTCAAGCGCCTTGAAGAACTTGGCATCGGCCGGCCCTCAACCTATGCCTCGATCTTGCAGGTGCTCAAGGACCGCAAATATGTGCGGCTCGAAAAGCGCCGGCTTTATCCGGAGGATCGCGGCCGCATCGTCGTGGCGTTTCTCGAGAGCTTTTTCGCCAAATACGTCGAATACGACTTCACCGCCCGCCTGGAAGAGCAGCTCGACCTGATCGCCGACCGCGAAATCGAGTGGCGCGAAGTGTTGCGCGACTTCTGGCGCGATTTCATCGGCGCGATCGACGAGACCAAGGACCTGAAAATATCCCAGGTTATCGACGCGCTCGACAGCCTGCTCGCCCCGCATCTGTTTCCGCCGCGCGCCGACGGCGGCGATCAAAGGCAATGCCCGAATTGCGGCACCGGCCGGCTGTCGCTCAAGCTTAGCAAGTTCGGCGCCTTCATTGGTTGCTCGAACTATCCGGAATGCCGCTACACGCGTGCTCTAACCGTCCCGGCAGATGGCTCGGCCGACATCGGTACCAAGGTTCTTGGCACCGATCCGCAGAGCGGCCTGGAGGTGACACTGCGCAGCGGGCGCTTTGGGCCGTATTTACAGCTTGGCGAAGCGAGCAATGGCGAAAAGCCGCGCCGCGCCGGATTGCCGAAACCGACCTCACCCGATGACATGGATCTGCAGCGCGCACTTGCATTACTGTCGCTGCCACGGGACGTCGGCCTCCATCCCGAGGACGGCGAGCCGATCCGCGCCGGCATCGGTCGGTTCGGACCTTACGTTCAGCATGGCAAGACCTACGCCAATCTGGATTCCCCCGAGGAAGTGTTCACTGTCGGCCTTAATCGCGCGGTGTCGCTGATCGCCGAGAAGCGGGCCAAGCCTTCGCGTGGGCGTCGCTTCGGTGCTGATTCGGGCCGCCCGCTCGGAAATCATCCAGTCAAAGGTGGCGCTGTCGTTGCAAAAAACGGTCGTTACGGGCCTTATGTCAGCCATGAGGGCGTCAATGCGACGCTGCCGGCCGGAAAGACGCGGGAAACGGTCACGCTGGACGAAGCGGTTGCATTAATCGACGCCAGAGCCGAGCGGGGCGCGCCAGGGCCGCACGCCAGACGTCGGCCGAAGCGGCCGTCCCCCGGCACGGCGAGGCATATTAAAGCTTTGTCGAAACGACCGACCGGAACTCCCGGCAAGCGCGCTGCACACGGTCCTCGTAAGACGACGCAAGCTGCCGAATAGCTATCGCGAATGCGCCACAGGCCGAACCGCCCGGCGGGTGGCCAATGAAACGCCTGCCCTCACGCGACGAACTGCTCGCCTTCATCCGCGAGCGTAGCGGCAAGGTCAGCGTTCGCGAGCTGGCGCGCGCCTTCGGCGCCAAGAATGCGGATCGCGCCGCGCTCAAACGCATGCTGCGCGAACTCGCCGATGAAGGCCGCATTGATCGCCGCCGCAAGCGGCTGCATCACGCCGGCAGCTTGCCGCCCGTGGTGCTCGCCGACATAACCGGCCGTGACAGCGATGGCGAGCTTGTTGCGCGTCCAACCGAGTGGGACGAAGACCTCCACGGCGCGCCGCCAATCATCCATATTGCGACGCCTCGCCGTGCCCGCCCGGATGAAACTGCCGGAGTGGGCGATCGCGCCCTCGTCCGCATCGAACGCAGCGCCCACGAGGAGACAAGTGGTCGCGTCATAAAATTGATCGATCGCGCAAAGCATCGCGCGCTCGGCATTTTCCGTAGCCTTGTCGGCCGCGGCGGCCGGTTGGTTCCGATCGACAAAAAACAGCTTGGCCGTGAGCTCGCCATCGCCGCCGATGCCACTGCGGGGGCGCGCGACGGTGACCTCGTGGCGGTCGAGGTAACGCGGCACGGACGATTTGGCCTTCCAACCGGCCGCGTCGTGGAACGGCTCGGCTCGCTTAAGACCGAGCGCGCCGTAAGTCTCATCGCCATTCATGCCCACGACATCCCGCAATTTTTCCCCCGTGCTGCTCTGGCCGAGGCCGAAGCGGCCGCGGTCCCCTCCCCAACCGGCCGCGAGGATTGGCGCGAGATCCCGTTCATCACCATCGATCCGCCGGATGCCAAGGATCACGACGATGCGGTCCATGCGAAGCCGGATGCGGATGTGCGCAATGCCGGCGGTCATATTGTCAGCGTCGCCATCGCCGATGTCGCACAATATGTGGGCCACGGATCGGAACTCGACCGCGAGGCGTCGCGGCGCGGCAATTCCGTCTATTTGCCCGATCGCGTCGTGCCGATGCTGCCGGAGCGAATTTCCAACGATCTGTGCTCGCTGCGGCCGAATGTTGATCGAGCGGCGCTCGCGGTGCGCATGGTGATCGGCGCGGACGGCCGCAAACGCTCGCACAGTTTTCATCGCGTATTGATCCGCTCCGCCGCGCGGCTGAGCTATGAACAGGCGCAGCTTGCAGTCTCAGGGCGAACCGACGAGCTCACCGAGCCAATCGTCGAGACGATTTTGCAGCCGCTTTATGCCGCTTACCGCGCGGTGCTGCGCGCCCGCGATGAACGCGGCCCGCTCGACCTCGAAATCCCCGAACGCAAGATTGTGCTCAAGTCCGACGGCACCGTCGATCGCGTGATCGTGCCGCCGCGGCTCGAAGCCCACCGGCTCATCGAGGAATTCATGATCCTCGCCAATGTCGCGGCGGCGGAAACCTGCGAGCGCGCCAAAGTGCCGTTAATCTATCGTGTTCACGACGAACCGTCGCCGGAAAAGCTCAATGCCTTGCGCGAATTTCTGGCCACCCTCGATATCTCGCTGCCCAAAGGCGGAGCGCAGCGCCCCGACGGCTTCAACCGGATCCTCGATCGCGTCAAAGGCCGTGACGTCGAACGACTGGTCAATGAGGTGGTGCTGCGCACGCAGGCGCAGGCCGAATATTCGGCACAGAATTTCGGCCATTTCGGCCTCAATCTGCGCCGCTACGCCCATTTCACATCGCCGATCCGCCGCTACGCTGACCTGATCGTGCATCGCGCGCTTATCCGCGCCGGCTCGCTTGGTGAGGATGGACTGCCGGATGCGGCGGACCCCCGCGCACTTGCCGAGATCGCAGCCAATATTTCCGCCACCGAACGCCGCGCCATGAAAGTCGAACGCGAAACTGCTGATCGGCTGATAGCGCACTTTCTCGCCGACCACGTCGGCGCGCTCTTTGACGGGCACATTTCCGGGGTGACACGCGCCGGGCTGTTTGTCGAACTCGATGAAACCGGTGCCGACGGCTTTATTCCGGCGCGCCATATCGGCGAGGAATATTTCCGCTTCCACGAAGCGGGCCGCGCCTTTGTTGGTAGATCGGCCACGCATCGTCTGGGCGATCCGGTTACAGTCGAGCTTGTCGAGGCGGCGCCGGTCGCAGGCGCGCTGCGGTTTCGGCTGGTCGAGCAGCGCACGGGACGGCACGATGGCGGCGCTAAGCGGGCCGGCCAGCGGCCACGACAACAGCCGAAGTCCGTGTCGGGGCGAAAAGCCCGCCCCCGTCGCTGATGAAGAGACTTTCTCATGGATGACGATGGCAGCGTAAGCACCGGGGGGACCGCAGCCGACCGCGCCGAGCGGCTTACCCGCAGCATGAGCGATCAGTCGTTTCCAAACGTCAAACCGCGAGATTCGGCAACGCTGATCTTGGTGGATAAAGGCGCAGCTGTGCCCAAGGTCCTGTTAGGCCGCCGACACCAGCGCCACCGCTTTCTGCCCGGTAAATTCGTGTTTCCGGGCGGCCGCATCGAGCGCGCCGATCGATTGATGGCGGTCGCAGCGGCGCTTCAAGACCCTCACGCCGCCAAACTGATGCAGCGTGTCCGCCGACCGAGCCTCGGCAAAGCGGCCGCCTTTGCGCTAGCCGCCGTGCGCGAAACCTATGAAGAAACCGGGATCATGCTCGGCGTACCGGCAACCCGACGCCTGCCCGTTCTAACGGGACCATGGCAGGCCTTTGCTCGCGCCGGCGTCGCGCCCGATCTAAGCGCGATCCATTTTGTTGCGCGAGCCATTACGCCGCCGCGCCGGCCGCTGCGGTTCGACAGCCGGTTCTTCACCGCTGACGTATCGGCTATTGCGCGCCAGGATGAGGCCTTTGTCGGCCCCGATAAGGAACTTGTCGAACTCGTCTGGCTGCCAATCACCGAGGCGCGACGTCTCGATATGCCCGGAATTACCGCGGTCGTGCTCGAGGAGCTTCAGGACCGGATCGCGGCGGGAATGAGCCACAATCACCCCGTCCCGCTCTACCGGATGCTGCATAAGCGCTTTGTACGGGAGATCCTTTGACCACGCCGCTCGCGCAATCTGGCAGGTTTTCTTGACAATCGCCGCTCGGTAATTAGCTTGCGGCGGGCACTGCACAATGCCGAGGTTCTCAATGGCGAAGAACACCACGATTAAAGTCAAACTCGTGTCCAGCGCGGACACCGGTTTTTATTATGTGACGCGGAAAAACTCGCGAACGATGACCGACAAATTGGTGAAAAAGAAATACGATCCGGTTGCGAAAAAACACGTCGAATTCCGCGAATCCAAGATCAAATAGGGCGAACACCCTGACGCGATGACTTGGACGCGATGACTTGGACGCGATGACTTGGACTTGACTTGGGCGGTGTCCCGGCCGCTTCCCACTCGCCCTAAGAGGTGGATACCCGGCAAAAACTAAGCGCGGCGGCCACGCAATGGTGGCCGGCCGGGAACGGTGTCATGAGGAGGCCACTCGCACCGCCCCCGTGCCGGCCGAACCCCACGGACCCAGGAGATGCGGCGGACCTGAGCATTCCGTAGGGTTATCAATAGATTCGCAAGAGTTTTTCGCGCGATTTCTTCGCGTCGGCGGACTCGCCGCACAGCCCCATCGATCAAGCGAGAACGCGTGCGTCGTGAGGCTAACGGAACCGCTGACGAAATCAACCGGGAAAGTCTGCCGCTCGCTGCGGCGCTGTCGTCAACCACAAAAATTGAGATTACCGGGGAGAGAGGGGACAGAGAGCCTGCGCGGTCCCGGGGAGCCATGAGCGTGGTAAGGGCGCCTAGGGGCCACCCAAGAATTGGCGTACGGTTTCGATGAACTTGCCGACTGAAATCGGTTTCGACAGGTACGCTTCGCACCCGCCTGCGAGGACGCGTTCTTCATCGCCCTTCATGGCAAAGGCGGTGACGGCAATGACCGGAATGTGGCGCAGATCCTGATCGTCTTTGAGTCGTTTGGTCACCTCCAGCCCCGAGACTTCCGGTAGCTGGATATCCATTAAAATCAGGTCCGGCCGATGTTTGCGAGCAAGATCCAGGGCCTCGATGCCGTTGCGTGTTCCAATGGTCGAATAACCATGCGCCTCGAGAAGATCGTGGAAGAGCTTCATGTTGAGCTCATTGTCTTCCACAATCAGGACGGTCTTGGCCATCCCCCGTTTCCTTCCTCCCTCTGCCGGTGCAAGCTCGATGCAGGCAAGAATCAGTTGGCGCCGGAATCGGCGGCGTCGACAACCTAGGCCCCATTTCTTGCGGAAACGCAAATAGAGCCTGATGCCAAAAATTCCGCATCATTCGCAGGCGACAGCCGAAATGCTGGCTATTCAGGCGCTTGCCTTTCTTGCCGAGGATGACAAGCGACTTGGCGGCTTTGTCGCCGCGACGGGTGTCGCGGCGCATTCGATTCGTGAAGCGGCGCTCCAGCCCGACTTCCTCGCCGGCGTGCTCGAATATTTCCTGGCCGATGAAAATCTCTTGATCTCTTTTGCCGAGAGTGCCGGGATTGATCCTTCTGGTGTGGCCCGCGCCCGACAGGCGCTTGGCAAGGTCTGGGAGCACGATTTGCCGTAAGGGGTCGCTCGTGAGCAGCTTCTGTCGCGATTGTCTCGCTGATGCTACGCGTTCGGAACGGCGCTGTAGCGCTTGTGGCTCGCCGCGTCTTAGTAGCCATCATGACATTCACACGCTGTCGGTCGCTCATATCGACTGCGATGCGTTCTACGCGACGGTTGAGAAGCGGGACGATCCAAGCCTCGCGGCCGAACCGGTGATCGTAGGCGGCGGAAAACGGGGCGTGGTCGCAGCCGCCTGTTACGTCGCTCGCATCTACGGCGTGAAATCTGCGATGCCGATGTTCGAGGCTTTGCGATTATGCCCGCATGCTAAGGTCATTCGCCCCAATATGGAAAAATATGCCAAAGCCGGGCGCGAAGTCCGCCAGATGATGCTGGCGCTCACGCCATTGGTCGAGCCGCTCTCGATCGACGAGGCGTTCCTCGACCTTTCCGGCACGGTGCGTCTGCACGGCCTGTCGCCCGCCAAAGCACTCGCGCGCTTTGCCAGTGAAGTAGACCAGAAACTGCGCATCACCGTATCGATCGGCCTTTCCTGCAACAAGTTTTTAGCCAAGGTTGCATCCGACCTCGACAAACCGCGCGGCTTTGCCGTACTTGGCGCTGCTGATGCGCCGGCTTTTCTGGCATCAAAACCGGTGAGTTTCATCTTCGGAGTGGGCGCGGTCAGCGCCGCGCGCTTTGCCCGCGATGGCTTTCAACACATTGCTGACCTGCAGCGCGCAGGTGAAATCGAACTAATGCGCCGCTACGGTGAGGAAGGCCGGCGTCTTTGGCGGCTGGCGCACGGCATCGATGCGCGAAAAGTCGATCCGGCGCGTGAAACCAAAAGCGTATCCTCAGAGACAACCTTCGAGCGTGATATCGGCGATTTCCGCAACCTTGAACGCATCCTATGGACTCTTTGCGAGGAGGTGTCGGCGCGGCTCAAACACAACGAATTGGCGGGCGTGACAATGACCGTCAAACTCAAGACCGCGGATTTTAAGATTCGCACGCGCGCGCAGTCGCTCGAAACACCGACGCAGCTCGTAGGACGTATCTTTCGAGCTGCCCGCATGCTTCTCCAGCGCGAAACCGATGGAACAGCTTTCCGTCTGCTTGGCGTCGGAGTCAGCGGGCTTGTGTCGGCCGATCAGGCCGATCCCGCTGATCTGGTCGACAGCCGCGCCGCGCTTGCGGAACATGCCGTCGACGATCTACGCGCGCGTTTTGGCGACGCGGTCATGGTTCGGGGTCTGGGCTTCGAGCCACCAAAAGGTAGCGGCTAGCGGCAAGACTCGGTGTCCTTGATGTCCAATGAAGTGAGCTGTCCGCTGATAACGAAATTGTTGTAGTCGAGTCTCAAGGCCCGTGAGATCCCATTGGCGTAAAGTTCAAAGCTGATGGCGTAGGCTGGAGTTTGTTCCGCATCCTTGTTTGTTTTGCCGCGCTCGAAATAACTTATCGTCACCGGCCAACGTGGCTCGTTCGCAAGCTTCGGCTCGGTTGCTGCGGCGTCGGGGTGGCTACGCTCGGAAGGCGCGATTTGGCGACCGATGACGGTCAGCGTGTCGAACACCTTGTCGCCGGTTTCCGAGCCGTCGTAGACCGGGAAGCTCAGAACGCTCTGGCCCGCGCGGGCGGCATTGATCACCCGCACCATGTGTTCGGTCGGAAACACAACTCCCGGAGTTAAGCTGAGTTTTTTTTGCTGCGGCTTCTCGAGTGCGACCGCGGTGTTGGTCGCCTCGCGTTCGGCGTGGCCATCCACTGAATCTATCAGGTTCTCGTCGACAAAGTTCTGCGACGAGAATTTAAAGCTCTTGGCGTCCGCGCCCTCCCACGTCGTCGACCGTAAATCGCTGGTCGAAATCTTGCCCTCGCCGGTATCGATTTCCGACACTTGGCGAAAGTCGAGCGAATAGCCTCGGCAGGCACTGCCGCCGAAATCGTAAAATATGCGGCCGCGCACGCTGACGACTTGGGAATTGGCGCGGCTCGCGGCAAGCGAAAGGTCGTAGATGGCACGATGAGGAGCAAGCCTCACAGGCGCCGGCGCAGCATCCTCGCTGCGCGCCACTGAGAGTAAAACGACAAGAAGAAGTCCGAGGCAAACCACAAGCCGGCGCGGTGCCAGGGCAGTCACGCACAAGACATTAACGGACGAGACATTCAAGACCATGACCAAGCTCACACCGTTCTCGTTGCCGAGATGGCCCTGCCCGTCGTTTCCTCGTCCGCTATTGGCGGCTGATAGCGCACTTTAAAAATGCGAAACTAACGAGCGAAGATAGGCAGCCGGGGCATATCCCGCAACAGCGTTCACGCCGCTTGCGCGCGCGTCTGGCTTCGGACAGAACTGGCTTCGTACAGAACTGCCCTGTGGGCGACGCATTTGCCGAGGTAACCATGACCGAAGGATCTATCGAAAAGAAATTGCAGGAGCTTGGCATCAGCCTGCCTAAACCCCCGGCTCCGATCGCCAATTACGTTCCGTTCGTACGAACCGGTAACCTGTTGACCGTCTCGGGCCAGCTTTGCTTTGACGGCGACGGTAAATTGGTGGCCAAGGGTCAGCTCGACAATGCTGTTTCGATCGGGGACGGCCAGAAAGCGGCTCGCGCCTGCGCTATCCATCTTCTAGCACAGGTCAAGGCCGCCATCGGTGATCTCGAGAAGGTCGTTCGCGTGATCCGGCTTGGCGGTTTCATCAATTCGGCAGCCGGTTTTGGCGATGGACCAAAAGTCATGAACGGAGCGTCCGATCTTATGGTCCAAGTGTTCGGCGACAAGGGTAAGCATGCGCGATCGACTGTCGGCGTCGCGGCGCTGCCGGCCGATGCCGCGGTCGAAGTCGAAGGTCTCTTTGAGGTTGCCTGATCCGGCAGGCCGAAACGTGACGCCGCCCAACGTGCCGCCGCCATTGGATTGGCTTACGACGCGGCCGATTGCACATCGCGGGCTGCACGACCTAACCAATGACAATATTCAAATCGAGAATACCGCAGGCGCGGCGCGTGCGGCGATTGCCGCCGGCTATGGACTCGAAGTCGATGTGCAGGTCAGCGCCGACGGTGAGGCGATGGTCTATCACGATGAAGTGCTCGGTCGCCTCACCGAAGGCAAAGCTCGGCTCGATCAATTGAGTGCGGCCGAACTTAAGCGCGTAGCTTTCCGCAACAGCGCCGAACACATCATAAGTCTTGCGGATTTGTGCGATCTCGTCGCCGGCCGAGTAACAATGCTGATCGAAATGAAAAGCCGTTTCGACAAAGACGTGCGGCTTGGCTACAGAGTAGCACAGGTCCTCGCTGCATATTCCGGGCCGGCGGCGCCGATGTCCTTCGATCCTTGGCAGGTCTGCGCGGTGCGGCAGAAAGCCTCGCACCTTCCGTGCGGGATAATTGCAGCCAAGTACCGCCCGCATCCATATTGGGATTTGATGCCCGCATGGATGCGTTACGGAATGGGTTATCTGGCGACGGGTCTTGTCGCGGCACCGCAATTTATCGCCTACGCGGCGGCCGACTTGCCCGCCCTTGCTCCGTCCTTCGCGCGGCGCGTATTCCGTTTGCCGTTATTGGCTTGGACGGTGCGCAGCGAATCCGAACGGCGCCATGCGACACGTTGGGCGGACCAGATCATTTTCGAAGGATTTAAGCCGTGACGAATTACGGCCAAAGCAGCGAGTGAGCAGCGAGCGCAGACCATGACCGAGTTGCGCATCAGCATAACCGAGAAGATCGCAGGCATTGCCGCCGCCGAATGGGACGCTTGTGCGAACCCGCAACCGCCAGACGCCAGGCTCGCAGATCGCGCCGGCAACGGACGGCAAGATATGATTGGAAGTGCCGGCAGCAAAAGCGAGGCTTGCACTTACAATCCTTTTATAGCGCACGCATTCCTGTCCGCTTTGGAGCAGTCCAATTCGGTCGGCCCACGCAGCGGCTGGCAGCCGCGCCATGTGCTCGCCCACACCACCGATAACGCATTGGTTGCGGCAGTGCCGTGCTACCTCAAGAGCCACTCGCGTGGTGAGTATGTCTTCGACCATGGCTGGGCTGATGCCTATGCTCGCGCCGGCGGCAGCTACTATCCCAAGCTCCAGGTCGCGGTGCCATTCACGCCGGCAACTGGACGGCGACTTTTGGTCCGTCCCGGCCCGCAAGAAAATGCGATCGCTCGCGCGCTGGCCGGCGGCCTGGTCGAAATCTGCAAGATTTCCGGCGCGTCGGGCGTGCACGTCACATTTGCGCCCGAAGCGGAATTCCGCCTGCTCGGAGAACTCGGTTACCTGCAACGTACCGATCAGCAGTTTCACTGGGAAAATAGCGGCTTCAGCAGTTTCGAGGATTTTTTGAGCGCGCTCACCGCGCGCAAGCGCAAGACGATTCGCCGCGAACGCCACGATGCGCTCGCCCACGGGATCAACGTGCACTGGCTCACCGGAAGCGATCTCACCGAAGCAGTATGGGATGCGTTTTTCGAGTTCTACATGGAGACCGGGTCACGCAAATGGGGCCGCCCTTATCTCACTCGCCAATTCTACTCCCTGGTCGGCGAAGCCATGCGCGAGCGTATCGTACTTGTCATGGCAAAGCGGGCGGGCCGTTGGATCGCAGGCGCCATCAATTTTCGCGGCTCGCATTCACTGTTCGGGCGTCATTGGGGCGCGATCGAGCATCACCCATTCCTGCACTTCGAGCTCTGCTATTATCAAGCGATCGACTATGCGATCGCCCATAAAATACCGCGCGTCGAGGCCGGCGCGCAGGGCGAGCACAAGATCGCGCGCGGCTATCTGCCGGCCACAACTTACTCGGCGCATTACATTGCGGATCGCGGCTTGCGGCGGGCGATTGCAGACTATCTGGTGCGTGAGCGCGCCTACGTGGCCGCCGCGGGCAACGAACTTGCCACATTGACGCCGTTCCGCAAGAATTTGCCCCTTGAATCGGACTGATCGCAAATCTTAGCCGCCATCGCGCAGTATGAGCTTTGGCCGGCCGATGCATACACGTGGAGCGCGCGATGGCGAACTACGATCCGAACAATATTTTCGCCAAAATCCTGCGTGGCGAAATGCTGGCTTATAAAGTCTTCGAAGACGATAAGGTCTTTGCTTTCCTCGATATCATGCCGCGCGCGCCCGGCCATACGCTGGTCGTACCCAAGGCGCCGGCCCGTACCATCATCGATGTCGCAGCGGATGATTTAACCGCTGTGATGAAGGTGACCCAGAAGATTGCGCGCGCGGCAATGACCGTGTTTGCCGCCGACGGCATTACAATTCAGCAATTCAATGAACCTGCCGGCGGTCAGGTCGTGTTTCACCTGCACGTCCACATGATCCCGCGCAAAAACGGCGTGGCGCTAAAACCGCCCTTGAGCTTTAAGGAAGAGCCGGCGGTGCTTTCCGACCACGCTGCGCGGCTCGCCGCCGCGCTAAAGGCGTAACATCGCCTAACTGCTACGCCCGCGCGATACCCGCTCGATTTCAGCTCGAACCAAGCGTTCGACGAGGCCGGGCAGGTTGTCGTCCAGCCAAACCTTGAGCATCGGCCTTAGCATTTCCCGCACCAGATCTTCGAGCGTACGTGCGTTTTGCACCAGGACGGTCTGGGCGAGTGCGTTGAATGCGGAATCGACTGCCGCGCTCGTGGCGCTGGACATGAGCCCGCCTCGCGCTTCGTCCTGCTCGCCCCCGGGCTGCATCAGGCCCGAAGCCGTTTGCTTCTCCTTCGCATCCGCGGGGTCGAATGTCGCTTCAGCGCCCTCTACAAGCTCGGGCCGCAGCGCTGGGCCCCCCAGCCTTGCGTTTGAATTAAAGGTGGGGGCGGGGGGCCGAGGCGCCGACGACGCCATCGACTCCGTCAAATCGAGAATGGCCGAGGAGCGGTTAGTCTTCGACACGCCACTTGCCGTGCCGCCAATCTCGCCCCCGGGTGGCAAGCGCGTTTCATGCTGCGGCCCCGCAGCGACTGGGGCGGAATATGAAGGGGTGGAATGTGAGAGCTCCGCGTCGCGCCGGCCGGTCGGCGGGCCCGCGTCAGAAGCAGCCTCGGGGCCGGCCGCCTCCGCAGGCCGCTGCTGAGATTTTTCGGGGTCGTCCTCAGCGATGATGCGCTGAATGGAGGCGAGTATTTCCTCCATCGAAAGTTCTTGAGATTTTGCCGCCTGCGCCATGCCGTCCTCGTTCAGCTTGCCTTGCCCAGCTCCCGCTTGCCCGCCTCGGCGGCTACAGATCGCATGCGTCGAATCACAGGTGTCGAATCAAACGTGCCGAATCACGTGTCTTCCATCATGCAAAATTGCCGCTAGGACCGTCGTCGCGCAAGTCGATGGTGCGCACATTCTGGGGACTTAGCTTCGAAACGATGGTTCGGCTATCTGCCGTCGGGAGTGCGGACGCCGACCCAGGCGTCGCGCACCTGCTGATAGTGTACTTGCGGATCGTAGACCATCACATTGAGGCCCAACCGCTGCATCGATAGTCCGCCTACGGCGGCGAGCAACGTGTAAGAAGCCACCACGCGATCATGTTGCGCGGTCACTAGAGCGCGCATTGACGAGTTCCTGCTGCGCATTGAGAACGTCGAGCGTGGTACGCTGGCCGACGCGGGCTTCTTCGCGCACACCGTTGAGCGCGATCTCTGCCGCATTGACTTGCGCCGTCGTGGCTTCGATCTGCGCTTTGGCCGCGTCCAATTGCCCCCAACTCTGCACCACAGTCGCGCGGGCTTGATCGCGATTGACATCTAGATTGAGACGCTGCTGACCGAGCGTCTCCTTTGATTGGCGAATAGTCGCATATTCCGAGCCGCCCTGGTAAATCGGAACAGTCAGCGTGCCGAGGACGGAAATGTTGGTTTCCTTGTTGATGTTGAACAGCGGATCCCATTGCTTCTGTGCACTCGCGGTCAAACCGAGATTCGGATAGAGCGCGCCCTCGCTGATCGTGACCGCCAGCTCTGCGATGTCGACGCCGTACATCGCAGCCAAAACCGACGGGTTCTGGGTCTCGCCTTCAGTGATGGCTCTTGCCAGAACGGACGGCGAAAACCGATCCACCGGGGTGCCCGGCGCGAGATTGCCGGGATTGACCCCAATGACGCGCCGGTAATTCGCTTGCGAAGTGACATAATTCGATTGAGCCTGAAGCAGCGCGGAGCGACCCACGGACTTAAATGTTAAAAGGCAAAGGCCGGAGGCGCGGCAAAACCCGGCAGCACCGGCGCTCCTGCATCGAAAATAGGCCGGCCAACAAGCTTTCCCTCGATTTGCCGATAGATCATAGCCTTCGTTCCCGGCCCGCGCCCAAAAACAGCGGCGAGCCGCCCGCTGGGCTTGAGCTGGCGGCCGAGCGCATCCGGCGTGATTTCGGTCGCGCCATTGAAAAAGATCAGGCCGTATGGCGCCGCCGCCGGCCAGCCTTGGGCCAGGGGACCGGTAACGACCATGGTCTGTGCGGACCCGGCGGCGGCAAGCGCCGACTCAGCAAGGCGGGCCAGACCGGGGTCTTCCTCGAGCGCCACGACCGAAGCGCCCATATGCGCCAGTACCGCAGCGGAGTAACCGGTGCCGCAACCGACATCGAGCACATGCTCCCCCGGCCGCAGATCGGCGCCATGGATGAGCTTGGCCAGCACCATGGGTCGAAGCAGGAAGCGGCCTTGGCCCAGCGGGACATCGCCGTCGCGATAGGCTTGACTTGCAAGCGCTGGCGTAACGAACAGCTCGCGCGGCACCGTCAGCATGGCGGTCACCAAGCTTGGATTGGTGACATCGGCAGTGCGGATCTGCCCGTCCACCATATGGCGACGCGCGACGGCGCTATCTAACATGGCTGCAATCCCAGGCGCGAGATCGCCTTGTGCGACACGGTTCCGGAAAACGCAAGCCACCCTGTTTTCGTCCTAATAGTGCCGACCTCAAATACGCGATCGGCCTTAACTTGCGGTTCCGGTTTGACAAGCCCAGCTAAGCTCAGTCGGCCGTTTGGCTTGCCCGCGAAGCCCGCATGCGACATGAGCACAGGAAAAGAGGATATTGCCTACGCGGGGACGTGCCGTTACCCATGCGCGCAGGGCCACGTGGCGGAGTGGTTACGCAGCGGTCTGCAAATTCGCTTGCGGCCGTCGTGATCCAGCCCGACGAATCACCCAACGTCCCGATTTGTTGACATTTTCTGTATACATTGTCGTTTTCTGTATACAGTGTCGTTCGCCATCCGTTTTGATCACGCAACGTCTCGCCGCGTTGGGGAGCAATTTCGGTAGCAATGTATCCGGTTGGTTCACGGGGATGGGTCCAGGCACGGCAAATGTCGGCACCCAACCGTCCCCCGGACCAGGAAATTTTTCGGTAGCGTGATTACTTTACAACGAGTTCAGTCATCAGGGACGCGTGGCTGATCCTCTTCCCGCATTTCATCGACGATGCTCATCGGAAATGGATAGAAGCCGATATGATTGCCGGCCCAGCCTGGACGCTGGAGGGTCGCGCCTTTTCCCGCCGCACGAGGTGCAGCGTGCGCCACTCAGACGAACCAATCAGCATCTTCTCGGGCAATGCCTGCTTTACCCCCGAAAGCGGACATCCCTCGGCGTTTTGCCGGTCCACCTTTTGAACGCATGGTTGAAGCTGCTGATGTCCGCATACCCTAAAAGGAATGTGATCTCTTTCAGAGTAAGGTCGCTCTGCTTCAAGTATTCGAGAGCCAAGTCCTTGCGAAGCGTTTCGACTATGGCGTGAAACGAAGTTCCTAGCTTTGCTAAGGCTCGGGAAAAGGTCCGACGGCTCATAGCAAGCTCTTTGGCGATGATGTCGATTCTCGCCTCGTCGTTGCTCAAACGGTCAACGATCAGGCGCTCGACTGTCTCGATCAAGCTTGGTCGCCGTTTGCGATGTTTGGCGAGGACTTCTGTACAGTAGCCCCGCAGAACATCAAGGAGACGCTTATCAGCGTCGAGTATCGGGACGCTAAGATCTGTTTGACTTAGTTCAATCAAATTGGCCCGGCGGCCGAACTCGACCGGACAACCGAAGAACCGTTCAAATTCTCTAATCCGTGCATTGCGTGCATGTGCAAAAGTCACCCGAACGGGTCTGAGCCTGCGCCTAGTCACTTCACGCAAACCGCGAATAAGGTTTGTCGTGCCAAACTCCATATATTGGCGACAGCGGGCTGACGCCAATCCACGCCGCCACCACCGGATGTTTCCACTGTTTTCCAGTTCGTCGACGTTGATCTCAAGAGCGTCGCTCATGACGTGACGATAACGGCTGAGGTTTTTTAAAGCGTCTTTGACCGTCGGCGAGTTTAACCCAACGTAGCCAAGTAGGCCGGCATCGCGCGTATCGCGGCTCTGCGCAAACTCAAGGCCGAGATTAGTGTTGTCGGTAGCCTCCGCTGCGAGCTCGAAGAACGCAGCATTCTTGGTAAAGGGTATGCGGGCGTCTTTTCCCTGCAGAGCGCGCTCTGAGATTCCTGCCTGCGTCAGCAGCTGTCTAACGGGGTATCCCTGCTTGGCCAATTCTTGAGCCAGCTGCCGGACCCATATCGCCAGTTCCTCGAGGTGAGCCTCAGCCACGCGTGGACCTGCGTTCCACCCCTGCAGCCTCGATTACCAATTTTGGCGACAATTCTCAAGAAATTGGCGTCAGCTCCCAAAAACGGCTGACCCGATGCGATATGCAGCGGCGGCACGATGAAACTTACGGAGTAAACGTGGTCGAAATTCTTCCCCTGCATTTCATGGCTTTTGGCTTGGAATGTCGACCTATTTGCCAATCAGAGCTCGAACCACCAACGGACGGGCGTGTCACCATCCTGGTCGAGGACGTCACCTGCAATCGCTGCCTAAGCGTTATCAGTCATCTGCTTGCCAATCGACGAAATAAAAATATGCGCGACACAGCGCTAAAGAATAATTCAAAGGTGAAGTGAAATGAGAGCAACGAAGATCTTCACCGAGGCAAACCTGATTAAAATAAGAGTGCTGGCCGACAATGGATCTGGCGCACTCCAAATTGCGCATGCCATTGGATCGACACCGGGCAGCGTGCGCAATATGTGCGGCAAAATGAAAATAAAGCTGGGCCGCTCGAAAGGCTTTGGCTGTGGCGCCGAGCCGTGCATAATTTCCAACGTTTCAGAGGCGAGTTTTTTGAACTGGATCGCCACGCCAGGCAAAGGGACATTTCGTTGCAAACCCTAGCCGCGCTGTTCCTAGAGACGATCGCCAAAGATAACTTATTTGATGCTGTTATCGATGAAGCTCCTTGCAAGCCGATGCCCTTCCAACCCACGAGAGCGAATCGTTAGTTCGAGTACCACGCTACAGGGAAGTGGCAGGCGAGCCGTTTCTTGCGTCGGCCCCATGTCCGCTTTGGGTCAGAAGCGGACATTCCCGAACGTTTGCGCGATGTCCGCTTTACCCCCAAAAGCGGACATTGGTTAAGCCTGTCGCGATGTCCGCTTTGTGCCAAAAGCAGACTCATGCAGTGCAGCAAAAGGCTGCTAAAAGGTGGACGCGCGAATCCTATAGTTGATCTCGATCAATGCACAAAGCCACTGCCACAAAAAAGCCGCTTGAGAGCACTGGCCGTCTGATAGCCATCGTGATCTTAACGCTTGTGCCGTTCGCGGCTGCCGCTCAGAGCACCGGCGTGCTGGCCACAAAACGACCGATCACGTGGGGCATGATTTTCGCCCTGCTATTCTTGATGCTGGGTCCAATTAAGCTCCTCGGCCCTTTCGCCGCGGCGACCAAGGAGTGCGATCGCGTCTTTCGCCTCCGCCTCGCGACCCGCGCCTTCCTATTCTCGGCTGCCGCCGTCACTATCGCCGGTGCGCTTGGCGAGCAAATGCTCGACAACTTTGCCATTCCCGTGCAGGTGCTGCAGATCGCCGCGGGCCTAATCCTTTTCCTCGTCGCACTGCAGGCGGTCATGCATCAATACGACGTAACCCGTCCGCCCGATCGCACTGAGCCTCCCACTCTGGCGCACGCTTTCTCCCCACTCGCATTTCCGACCATCGTTACTCCTTACGGCATTGCAGCGGTAATTATTCTCATTGCCCTCGCTCCCACGACCGAAATCAGACTCATGGTAGCGGGGGTTGTTTATTTCATTCTGTTCCTGGACTGGCTCGCTATGCTTGTCGCACACATCGTTGTCCGCTGGTTCAGCCCACTACTGCTGCTCCTTGGCGTGGTCCTCGGGGTCACCCAGGTGGCGCTCGGCTTACAACTCATGCTTGGCGGCCTATCAGGTCTGATCGCGCAAGGCGTCTTCACAGCCCCAGCAAACTGACATTGAGTGCGTTGGTGCGGCTGGCGATAAAATTTTGTAAGAAATTTTGAAGTTTGGCTTATCAATTACGGTCGTTGATTTCGGAACAAAAATACCTTCCTCACGTTCCGCGTCCGTTGAACGTGGAACAGTGGTGTTTAGATGTTGCGACTAGCGGTGGCTGTCGGCGCGCTACTATTGGCTGTTACTTTTGCTCAAGCGCGTACGGCGAAGCACAGCTTTTCTGGCATGTGCGCTTATTACCCAGGTCGCGGCGGGGGCCTTACGGCTGCGCATAAAACCTTACCGTTCGGGACTCGCGTTCGCGTTACTGACTCGAGAACAGGTCGCAGCGTAATCGTAGTTATTAATGATCGCGGTCCTTTTAACAAAGGGCGCGTCCTTGACCTATCGACCCTCGGCAGCTAAGGCGCTCGGCATGACGCAGCGCGGCGTTGTCTTGGTTAGAGCAGATGTCCTCTAGGTTCGCCCGGCTGGCGCGAAACCCACTTCGCAAATTTTATGTGAAGTTTTGAAGGTATGTCTCATCCACTGCGCCAGCCCATCCCTTAGCGGGGGCTGATCAAAGTCGCGTCCTAAACAATGCGGTAATCCTTCAGTTCCTTGAACAAGGTTTCCACCGCTGTCTTGACTACCACGACTGTTGGGATGGCAAATAACATGCCCCACAAGCCCATGATTAGAGAACCTCCGATAATCGCGACAATGACCACTAGTGGATGAATGCTCACCGCGCTACCGAGAACAAAAGGCTGAAATACGACGTCGTCCAATACATGAGTGATCCCAACCAGAATCATCACGTAGAGCGGCAGATTTTTCGAGTCCAACCCAGGAATCAGCGGCTCTAGGTTTTCCGCGATCAACGCATAGCTCAGACAGATCACCAAGGCGATGATCGTTCCCAGCATTGGAATGGCATTAACCAGTCCGCAAACTAAGCCAATCGTCACCGCGATCCCGACAGGAGTCCCAAGCAAAACCAGCCCGAGACACAGAGTAAGACCAACTAGAGCACATTCCATCAACGTCCCCCGCAAATACTTGCCGATGGCGTTGTCCAGTCGGTCCAGGAGCGTGAGTGACAGCTCAAAATAGCGATTGGGGACGAGGCCAATAAAATAGCGCCGTATCTGGCCGTTATCGAAGCCGAGAAAGATAAAAATCAATGGAGCTAAAATCCACGGCTCCCAGCTTGAGCCCTCGCCGGAAGCAGCGGGCTGGACCGGGGCAGCAATCGTCGCGGTCGCGGCCGGCGCAACGGCAGGAGCCTGTTCGGGCGCTGCATAGTTACGGGTGTTTTGATTCGCCTCAAAATACCCGAGGATTTTATTGTTTTCTCCGAAGTGACCACTGCGGTCGTGCAGAAACTGCTGTTTTTCCTTCGGATCCAGTTCGAGTAACTGATTGACTTTATCCATGAGTGGGTCGGTCTGTTTCTGAATAAAGCTCACCAGCATGCTCGGTTTTCCCTCAGGCGATTTCGTCACCAATTGCTGGTACTTCTCGTTCAATTTGTATTTCAGGCGTACCCTGTATTCGAGTTGCTGTTTGTCATCAGGAATATACTTGCGAGCAGTGTCTAAGGCGAAGAACAGAACAAGACCAATTGCAGCAAAGGAACACAGTACTTGAAGCTCATGGGGCAGCCACGGGATCTTAAATCGCTCTTTGAGGGGACGGAATAAAAAGGCCAAAAACGCGCCAACGATGATTGGTATGACGAGACCGCTCAACTTCCAGATCAGAAGTCCGCCCGAGATCAGGACAAGAATTGCAAAGAAGAGGGCAAAAACTCGGCGGCGAACTTTGCGTTCCTGTTCTTTGTCTTCAAAGTCCTGATTGGGACTCATGTTCCTGAAACCTTGTCTGCGGAAATCTCCCTCTGAATCAACTGATTGGTTGAGCGCAGCCGGTCGCCGACCATGTGAGCTAGAGCACGATATATCTGACAAGCAGTTTGCGGATCCCGCTGAATCAATTGGCTGAGATCGTTCCGATAAAGTGCTAGAGTGTAGGTCTGCTCGAGAGAACGGGCATTAGCTGATCGCGGCGCCTCATCCAGTAAAGCCATCTCTCCAAAAAACGCGCCTCTCTCAAGAATGGCTAAGGTCGTCGTGTGATTTTCGTGGCGCATTTCAACTGCAACCCTGCCGTCTAGAATCAAAAACAGCGCTGCGCCCGGCTGCCCCTCTTCGAAAATTAATTCATTGGTTTCATATTTTCGTTCAAACAGAGTAGCTGAAACGGTCTTGAGCTGCCGATCCGATAATTCGTTAAAGAAAGCCACCGTCTTTAGGAATTTAATGCGATCCAATTCAGGACTTGAACGCTTCCATCGCTCCAGCGTTTCCCAAAGAAGTTTATCGGCGACAAGCTTCCGAGCCGACATGTTAAGCCAACGATGAGAGCGGAAACAACACGAACCTGAAAGCCAACGACGGCTGCTTCGCAGAAGACCATTGACGATAGCTACAGGCGGAAATTTTGAATTTGATTCAGGTCAAAAAGGAACTCTGTCATCGCATGACGATAGACGTGCCATGTCCGCTTTGGGTCATAAGCGACGGGCGCGCGGACGATGTCCGCTTTGTGCCAAAAGCAGACTCATGCACTGCAGCAAAACGCTATTCAATCAGTTCGCTGGCGGTGGCAAGCAGCTGCGGATCAATTTTGAGGCCGAGCGACTTGGCGGTCTTGAGGTTGACCACGAACATGAACTTACTTGGCTGCACCGATATTGATCTGGCAAAGAGAAAGGCCGCCAAGTTGGCGGCCTTAAAGCTGGTCTGGATTAGGTTAGAAGAGCACGTTTGGAGGTCTTGCTCTTTGTTGTCGATCAAAATCGCACTGCGCTCAGGAACTGTTGCCCAGAGAGTAAGAAGAGGACTCGGACGCGCTACCGCTGTTTCATCATTTGGGACAACTCGGTCACCGTGGGGAGCCTGCCGTTTGGGGTCAACGTGTTAATGATCACAGGTATACCCTGCGACAGTGTTTTGGTGAGTTGATCCTCGGAGACGCCCGTCATCTGAGACAGTGTCTTGACGATATTGGGGCCAAGCGCCGAACCAAGTTGACCAGGTGAGACCGGCTGATTTTGCCCGGTACCGACCCAGGACTTGGTCTGATTGCTAAGCCCGCCCTGCTCCAGTTTGTTCAACAACCCGCCCAATCCGCCGAGTAGTCCACCGACTTCGCTAGTGTCCGTTGTCGGTTGCGCGGTCTGTCCTGCGCTACCTCCGGTTAGAACATCCGAACCCAGCAATGCACCGACAATGTCCGTCAACTGTTTGGGAACATTGCCGTCGGGGAAGGCTGAGCGGATGATGTCATTAAGTTCTGCCATTGCTCTTCTCCAATAGAATTAATGCCCCTTGCCGCTCGAGACCGATACTTGGACACACATACGCCCGCGTCTTTGATCTAAATCATGCTTTTCCGACGGGGGCGCGATGGATCGCGGCGAATATCCAAGCTGCCCGAACTTTTGCACCGATCCAATCTGGCTGGCCACGGCTACGTATGATTGACCACACAAGGAAGGCGCGGCTATTGCTTCGCCGGACCCGGCACCGTAGTGCCCGCTGCAGGTTTTTTGAGTTTTTGTTGTGCTGTATTCTTTTTCGGTGGAGGATTCACAAACCTATTAAAACAATTAAGACGCTCATCCTCTTCCTTTACAAAGCGACAATCTTGAACTGTCTTGGCTGAAGCGGAAACCTGTTTCGGCGCTGGCTTTATCTTATCATCATAGCAGTCCAGGCGTTCCTTGGTTTGATCTTCAATGTCAAGACAGGTCCGCAGTGTCTCTGCCGAAACTTGCGCCATCGCAAAAGTAGGGAGATGCATTCCCGCTGCAACAAGTAAAATATACCGTGCCTTCATCGAGTGCTCAATTGAAATTGCCTTCAACGGCACGGGCAGCCTACATCAAACTGTAGGCGCATGTCGCCTAGCCGATGTCCGCTTCTGGCGCAAAGCGGACACTCGCTGCCGAAGTTTGCTGTAATGAGGCACCTGCTCAAAGAGCACCGCTTATAATTCCTTAAAGCGATAACCGACACCATACAGCGTTTCGATCATGTC
>Ga0209465_10000128_pt1 | contig 35348 bp, 34 predicted proteins | sample PanSoiPlot1MoBio_FD_188321 | JGI IMG/M metagenome (GOLD analysis project Ga0209465, IMG submission 188321) | Tropical forest soil microbial communities from Panama analyzed to predict greenhouse gas emissions - Panama Soil Plot 1 MoBio (SPAdes)... | ecosystem: Environmental > Terrestrial > Soil...
CGTGGTTTCCGTGCCTGGTGATGAGGCCCGCGACATCTATCAAGCCGATCTGGCACTGATCCGCCCCGACCAGATCGTCGCTTGGCGCGGTAATTCGTCCGCTGACGCCGCCGCCGTGCTGCGTCAGGCGCGTCGGGCCACGGCTGAATCAGATATCACGTCTAGCTCAAACCAAAGAACATAGGTACCGTTCGTGCCCAACCTCGCGCAGATCGAGCGTTCCGCAATCGTTTAATAAGGACGGGAATGTGGGGCGAAGTATGATCGCAGGCGACCGTCGCGCGCGTCTTATGGCGACGATGGCGGACGCCAAACTCGACGCCCTCATCGTCTATGGGAATGCCTGGCAGGGCGACTATCTCCGCTACGCCACCGACTTCGGTATCCTTGAAGGACAAGGCTTAGCGATCGTCGGCAAAGACGGGCATGTGGCGCTTTATCTGGACATCCCGTTCGAGGTCGATCGCGCCGAACTAGATTGCCCAAACCTCGAGGTCATTTACGCTCCTGACCTGATGGCCGCGGTCGACACAAAGCTCGACCGGCTACGCAACCATCGGGTCGGCGCCGCCCCGCAACGTCTGCTGCCGCGCCGAATAGCGGCGCGAACCAAAGACATCGATCTCTCGGACGCGACCACGTTTGTCGACCGTCTCCTGATGGACAAGACGAAGTCGGAAATAGCGGCGCTTCGCCGCGCGGCCGAGATTGCCGATGGCGGCTATCGCGTGTTCGTCGACGCTGCGCGGCCCGGTCGCGCAGATTACGAATTGATCGCGGAGACGGAGAGCTTCTTTCGTTCATCGGGAGTCGACGACAACTTTCAGATCATCGGTGTCGGCGGTACCGACGTCCTCGGCATGACGCCGCCGAGCGGCCGCACGCTCAAGCGCGGCGATCTGGTCACGACCGAACTGACGCCATGCGTCGACGGCTACTACGCTCAGATTTGTCGCACTCTGGTTATCGGGGAGCCTAGCCCTGCTCAGCGGGCCGCACACGCGATCTATCGCGAAGCTATGGAGGCCGGAATCGCCAGAGTGCGCGACGGTGTCACTGCCGCCGACATTGCGCGCGCGGAAAATGATGTGTTCCGCAAATATGGTCTGGGCGATTACACTACTAGCAAATACACGCGCGTCCGTGGCCATGGCATGGGCTTATTCGCGGATAGCAAGCCGCATCTATTGGAAACCGTCACGACCCGAATCAATGCCGGCATGGCGCTGATCGTGCATCCGAACACCTACCATCCGGGGGTGGGCTATCTCGTCCTCGGCGATGGCGTATTGGTGACGCGGCCGGGTTGCGAGGTCCTAACCGGCACGCCGCGTGAACTGTTCAGCGTTCTGGCCTGACGGGAACGCAACCGTGCGCCGTGGTTTGATCAAATGGGATCCGCAGGAGCTGCCGCTCGCTACGCTCGAGGCCAGGCTCGGCCGATTGCGCGCGCAAATGGCAAATACCGGGCTCGATGGTTTCGTCATTTACACCAACAATGTGCGTCCGAGCGCCGTTCATTATCTTACGGGCTTCACGCCTTACTGGTCCGAGGGTCTGTTGTTCGTGCCCAAGAGTGGAAGGCTGTTGTTTGCGACGGCTTTATCCAATCGCGTGGCGGAGTGGATTCGGTCGACCAATCGCGTCAGCGAGGTCATCAGCACGCCGCGGCCGGGGCTACTGATCGCAGAATGCCTAACCAAAGAGGCGGCACAACGGATCGGGATACTGGAACTGGACGGCATGCCATCGGAATTATTCGATGATCTCGCCGCCGCCGCACCGACTGCAACGTGGGTGGAGGGTTCAACGCAATTCGCCGCGGCCCGCAATGCGATCGATGCAGCCGAACGCGCGCTGCTGCTGCGGGCAGACGCGCTCGCGTGCGCGGGGCTCGACCAAGCCTCTACTGCCGACCAGGCCGATGCTGGCGCCCTTGCGGGATCGATTGAAAAACACATTCGGCTCGCTGGTGCCGAAGAAGTCTATGTCGCGCTCGCGCCTGATCTGGCCGCCGATCGGAGACTAAACCGGATATCGCGATCGGCGTCCTTAGCGGCTCGTTTTGCTGTCCGGGTCTCCGTTGCCTATAAGGGCAGCTGGATCAGGCGCACGCGCACTTACGCGAACAATCAGTCGGTTATTGGCGCGGACGCCTGGTTCAAAGAGCTGATTAGCGGGATGCGAGCCGGCCAATCGCTCACTAAACAAGTTTCGACGCATCTTGCGGCACTACGCGGCGCCGGACTCGAAAGCTGGATGGCAGAGAGCTGCATCGGCGGTTATCCGCTTTCACCCGTTGCATCATCACGAGCACCGGATCATGACATGCCCGCTGGACGCTTTTTTGTACTGACGATCGCGCTGTCGCTTGAACAAGGCCCATGGGTCGGAGCGGCGCCGTTCATCGCCGACGAGCCATCACAAAGCGGATAGGCATGCGTCACATGCCGGGTTTGACCGGCACGAATTGCGTCGTGAACAACGCCTTATCGTCGGGAATCTCTTTCAGCAACCCCATTCCGATATAGGACTCTTTGAGAACGGCAACCGCTTGCGGATCGAAGGTGCCGTCGGTCGAGAAATATTGCATCTGCTCATCATAAACGCGCGCCGCCACCGCCGGGCTGGCGTCGATCACCTTGGCCGATATCTCGACCGATTTATCCTTGTTTTTCTTCATGAAGGCGATTGTTTCGAACCAGGCCTCGAGAAAAGCACGCACCGTTTGCGGACGCTGCACGATCAGTTCATCGCGGGCGAAGATGACGTGAGTGATGAAATGATCGACGAACGGAGTAGCGGTGGTGATGACGCGCCATTCCTTGGCCTCTTCAAGCGCGTAACCGGTTTCGAGCGCGCCGATATAGCCGTCGATCTGATGGGTTTTGACCGCGGCGCGCGCCGACGGCATGCCGCCGATCGGAACGACATCAATGCCGTTGCCGCCCCAGCCTTTCTTGTCGTTGATGCGTTGGCCGATCCAGGCGGTGAGCGAGCCCACGGTGGTGACGCCCAGTTTCTTGCCTTTGAGATCATCGACGCTTTTAACGTCTGAATCGTAGCCGACCATCACCGCCATGTTTCGCGGCAGACTGTACATAGCCGCCACCGCTTTAGCCGGCACTCCTTTGGCGCTAAAGGCCATGCCCGGTCCGCTGCCGATGCCGATATCGACGCTGCCCGAGGTCAGCAATTGTTGTAGTTTGGCATCGCCGGCAGACGCTGATGCCTCGATATCGAGGCCATGCTTGGCAAAGATGCCGGTTTGGATGCCTATCTCGAGTGGGGTAAAAGTCCACGCGAACGGAACAACTTTGGCGACGCGAAGGCTCTCCGCGGCGACAGACGGCGTCGCGAGCGCTGCCGTCAACGCCACCGCGCGAAAGATTTCACGTGCAAAGCGCATGCTGGCCGGGAAAAGCTGGCTCATGCGTCTCCTCCATTGGCCCTGTTCAACAGCAGGAACTTGGCACAACCATCGCAGAAGTTATCGTTAGTTGCCACGCGATAGGCAGGGCGGCGCGTTGACCGAAACAGCCCCACTCACTAGATTCTCACAATCTGCGGTTTCGCGGGAGCCCATCGTGCATATCATCGATTCGCATTTCCATTGGTGGCCAAGGTCCATTTTTGACAAACTGTGCAAGCGCAAGAATTTTCCTAACGCTGCCGTGAACACGAACGGCGGCTACGACTATGCGCGGCGAGCTGGCAGCGGGCAGCATCTTAATTCGTGGGCTGAATGGTTCGATCTCGATAAGCAGTTCGAATACATGGACAGCCTCGGGCACCGGGTCGACGCGGTGTGCTCGATCGGGCCTTTCTCAGTGGCGTTCTCCGACATGCCGCTCGACGAGGGCCGCGACTATGCCGTGATGTGGAACGAGGAGATGGCCGGCGCGCAAAAGAAATATCCTGGCCGTCTATGGGCGAGCGCAGCGGTGCCGCTACAGGACGCTCGGGCCGCCATCGAAGTGGTCGATGACGCTGTCAACCGTTTGGGGTTGATGGGCGTCAATCTGCCGGGCAGTGTCGGCGACGATGCTCGGATCGATTCGGAAAGGCTCGAGTCATTTTATGCCCATGTGGAAAAGCTCGGCCTGCCGTTGTTCCTGCATCCGACCGACGTGATTTTCCAGGATATGCTGGACGGCTATGACGGCGCCCTGCATTTGAGTCTCGGCCGCGTTATCGAAGTTAGCGTTGCGGCGATGCGGCTAATTCTCTCTGGCATGATGGAGCGGCACCCCAAGCTCAAGATCGTGATGTCGCATACCGGTGGCAGCCTGCCGTATCAGGCCGGGCGAATGGATAAGAACTCCAAGGCGGCGAACCTGCCGCAGCCGGTGACGACCTATATGAAACGTATGTTCACCGACACGGTGTCCCCGCACTCCGCTGGTATCAAATTCGCGATCGACTATTACGGGATCGACAATGTGATGTATGGCACCGACTATCCGTGCTGGGATCCGGCGCCTTGTCTCAAATTGATCGACGCGATCGAACTATCGGCCGCCGAAAAGCAGAAGCTTTTTTACGATAATGCGCGGCGCATTCTCGGGCTTAAAGATGCGGCGCCGGCGAAACAAGAGCGCGAGCCGGCATTGGCGTGACGTCGTTGCGCTGCGGCCAAGCGGCCAAAGCTATTGCCGCGGCGCAAACCGCTCATCGATGCTCGCCCAATTGTCGTAGCCGACGAGTTTTTTATATTCCTCAAAATCCATGCCGTCATTGCGATGTGCGAATCTTCCCGTTTTCATGTCAACGAGAACGGCTTCGACGGCCTTTGCGGCATGCATGAGCGTATCGAGTCCGAGCACTGCACAATTGAAACCGAGCGCCGCCAACTCCGCCATGCTGAGGATGGGCGTATGGCCGCCCATGAGCGGATTGCAAATTTGCGGCACGTCGAAGGCCTCTCCGATGATCTCGAGCTCCTTCACGCTGCACGGCGCCTCTATGAAAATACCGTCGGCGCCAGCACGGATATAGCGCTCGGCGCGCCGCATCGCTTCGTCCAGATCATAGACCGCCCGAGCATCCGTTCGCGCCAAGATCCAGGTCTCGGGATTAAGACGCTCCGCGCATGCGGCCCGGATCTTGGCTTCGGCCAATTCGGCCGGCACGACTTTCTTGCCGGCCACGTGGCCGCAGCGCTTGGGCCACTGCTGATCTTCGATCAGAATCGCGCTCACCCCCATGCGTTCGTAGCTTTGGACCGTGTGCACGACGTTCTTGACGTCGCCATAGCCATCGTCCCCGTCGACGAATACCGGCAGACTGCAGGCCGCCATGATGTCGCGCACGCAGGCCGAGATTTCACCGAAGCCCTTAAGACCGATATCGGGCACGCCATAGCGCGCGCCGACCGCCGGAAAACCGCCAATGAAATAAGCCTCAAAGCCGATTTTCTCGATCAACCGCGCGCTCAGCGCGTCGTGCGCGCCCGGTACAACGAGAAAGCGCTTATCCGCCACCGCCGCATTGATGATCTGGCGAAAACTTTGTGGCATTGAGCGTCTCCCGGATTGCGCATATTGTTCGGACCGGTTTCGTCCCGCGCCAACTTAAGCGCAAATCCCAAAGCAAAACCAGCGCACCGCCGCAGATGCTGACATGATCTTTGTTGCGGTCGATATTGGTGGAACATTCACCGACCTGATTGGCTTTGACGACCAGAGACAAGCTTTCGCCCAAGCCAAGACGCTGAGCACGCCAGCTGAGCTGACAGCTGGCGTAATCAATTGCATCCGCGAGAGCGGGCTCGACGCGAGCAAGATCGACGAGTTCATTCACGGCTCGACGATCGCTATCAACACCTTGATCGAGCGCAATGGTGCGCGCACCGGACTGGTGGTGACGCAAGGCACGCGCGACGTCTACATCATCGGCCGCGGCAATCGCCCGGAATCCTACAATCTTTTCTTTCATCGCCACCGGCCTTTGGTAAGTCGCCGATTAACCCTGGAAGTGATCGAACGCGTCCTGGCCGGCGGTAAAGTCGAAACGCCGCTCGACAAACGCAGCGTCTCCGGCGCCTGCAAAATGCTCAAGGACGAAGGTGTCGAGGCGGTCGCCATCTGCTTTTTGCACGCTTATGCCAATCCCGATCACGAACGAATCGCCGGCGCAATGATCAGGAAGGCCCTACCGGACGCCTATGTCTCGCTGTCGCACGAAATCCTGCGCGAATACCGGGAATTCGAGCGGCTCTCGACCACCGTCGTCAACGCCTATCTCGGACCGAAGGTTGGCGGCTACGTGAAAAGCCTCAAAACGAGTCTCGGCCGCATCGGATTTACCGGAGATCTGTCGATCATGCGTTCCAACGGTGGCGTGATGACTCCGGAAATCGCGACCGAACGCCCGGTGGCGATGATGGAATCCGGTCCGGTCGGCGGCATCATTGCCTCAGCCCAGGTCGGCATCGCGCTTGGATTTCCCAACGTCATCTCGTTTGACATGGGCGGAACAACCGCGAAAGCGAGCCTGGTGCGCGCCGGCGAGCCGACACTGGCGCCAGGCTATTACGTCGGCGGCTACAGCAGCGGCCATCCTGTCATGCTGCCGATGATCGACGTGGTCGAAGTCGGCGCCGGCGGCGGCAGTATCGCTTGGCGCGACGATGTCGGTGCGCTTAAGGTCGGACCACAGAGCGCGGGCGCCGATCCCGGCCCGATTTCCTATCGCGGCGGTGGCACAGAGCCAACCATCACCGATGCCAATGTGGTCCTTGGCCGGCTCGATCCCAACAATTTCCTCGGCGGCACCATGAAGCTCGACGCACCTGGCGCGGCGCGGGGCATCAAGGAGAAGATCGCCGATCCGCTCGAGCTCGACACGATCGCTGCTGCGCAGGCCATCGTCGAAATCGCGAACTCGAAAATGTCGCTGGCCGTGCGCGAAGTCTCCGTCGCCAAGGGTTACGATCCGCGCGACTTCGCCCTGGTCGCCTCGGGCGGAGCCGGACCACTGCACGTCTGCGCGATCGCCCGCGAACTTCATATACCAACGGTGATCGTGCCATTGTTCCCGTCGCACTTCTCCGCGCTTGGCATGTTGCTTGCCGACGAACGCCACGATTTCATTCGCACCATATATTCCGACCTCGCGCGCACCGATCTCGGCAAGCTCGTAGCCGTGCACGACGAGATGGTGGCCGAGGCCAAGGCGGCGCTGCGCCATGGCACGGTGGCGGAATATCAGATCCAGCTCGACCTGCGTTACGTTGGTCAGGAGTTCACCCTGTCGGTGCCGGTGCAACTGGCGGACCTAAGACGCGGTGACCGGCAGGCCATCCGGAGCGCTTTTGATCGACTGTATAGGCAGCGCTATGCGCATCATTCGCCGGAGGAACCGGTCGAGCTTGTCAATCTACGGCTCAGCGCCATCGGCAAGCGGCCAAAGCTTCGATTTCCGAGCCTCGCAGCAGACGGGGCGGCGACGGTCGCGGGCGAGCGCGAGGTCTATTTCAGTTCCACCGCGACGCCACTGGCAGCGCGTTTTTATCGGCGCAAAGACCTTGGCGCCGGCGCGCAGATCGCCGGCCCGGCGCTGATCCAGGAGCACGGCACGACAACAGTGCTGTTTGAGCGCGATCGCTGCGAAGTGGCGCCCTCGGGCGAACTGATTGTCTCGATTGGAGGCGCTTCGTGAAGCTCGACACCGTCACGCTCGAGGTGATCCGCAACGCACTGCCGGCCGTCGCCAACGAAATGGCCGCCGATTTGCAGCGTACCTCTTACAACATGATGATCTACGAGGTGCGCGACTATTGCACCGCACTCCTCAATCCCAAAGGTGAATTGATTTCCCAGAATGTCGGGGGCGTTTCGCACTTCGTCGCCGATCTTGGCGTGCTCGTCGTCGACGGCATGAAGCGTTACGGCGCCGGCGGTTTCAAACCTGGCGACGTGATCATCACTAATCATCAAGCGGTGGCAGGTCAGCACCTCAACAACGTGGTGATCTACACGCCGTACTTCTATCGCGGCGAACTCTTGATGTTCATGATGGTGCGCGCGCATTGGATTGACGTCGGCGGCACGTCGACCGGTTTTGGCGCAGGTCCGCAGGTGGCGGATCCCTGGCTCGAAGGGTTGCAGCTCGACCAGCTCAAAATCTACGAGAAAGGCAAACTCAACGAAACGCTCTACCGCGTCATAAAGGACAATATCCGCTTTCCGGAATCCTCGCTCGGCGACATGAAATCTCAGATGGCGGCTTGTCGCCTTGCAGCGCGGCGCATGGACGAGCTGTTCGAGCGATACGGCCGTGAGACCATGCTCGCGGCGATCGCGCAAATCTTCGATGAGACCGAACAGAAATGCCGCAACGTGGTCGCGCGGCTGCCCGACGGACTGTATGAGGCGTCGGCTTCAATCGACGACGACGGGGTGCTCAAGGACGTTCCTGTGCCGATCCATGTCAAGGTCTCGATCAAGGCCGGCAGCATGACGATCGATCTGTCCGGCTGCGCGTCGGAGCGCAAGGCCGGGATCAATTCACGGACGCTTGCCGGAGCGCGGGTGGCCTATAAGGCGCTCACCGGCCCGCTCGATCCGGTCAACGAGGGCTCATTTCGCGCGCTGGACGTGATCGTGCCTGAGGGCAACGTCATGATGGCGCGCTATCCGGCGCCAATGTCGAGCTGGAGCGTCATCGTGCCGACTGTCGTCGACACGATTGTCACCGCGCTCGGCCGCGCCATGCCCGACAAAGTGCCCGCAGGTCATCACGCACTGCTCGGCGGCGCGGTGGTGTTTTTCGGCGTGCATCCCCAATCCAAGCGCCGGTTCGTGGTACAAAGCATTGAAGGCGGCGGCTGGGGCGGCCGGCCGGCCGAAGACGGCGAATCCGGCACCGTTTCTGTCTGTCAAGGCGACGTCCGCAATGCCTCGATCGAGGGCATCGAGCTCAAATGTCCGGTTCTGATCGAGAGCCGGGCCTTGCGGCCTGATTCCTGCGGCGCGGGAAGGTTTCGAGGCGGCCTCGGCATCGATCTGCGGGTGCGCAATCTGGTCGAAGGCAAATGGAATTTCGAGCACGCGCGGCGCGAACATTGCCCGCCCTGGGGTATCTGGGGCGGCACCGCGGGCGAGGCCGGCGGCTATCTGCTGCGCCGCCCGGGTGAAACGACCTTCACCGTCATGACGGGCGCGCATGTCCCAGTGCCGATCGGCGCCGCCGCGATCGTGCGCACGGGCGGCGGCGGCGGCTGGGGCGATCCGCTGGATCGTGAGCCGGCGTTGGTTCAAAACGACGTTGCCGAGGGTCTGATTTCCTCTGCAGCGGCGCGCAAATATTATGGCGTCGCGTTGCGGCGCAATTTATCGCTCGACGAAAACGCCACGCAGGCATTGCGGCTACTATTGAGATCCGCCCGAAAGGCGCCTCTCAAGGTCGGGAGAAGGCCCCTCCGGAACATCAGCAAGCGGCCAGCGAAGACCCGCCGCAAGATCAGAAAGAAAATCAGGACGACCGGGCGCTGATGTCGGCGGACGCCAGCCGGAATTTCAAGGACGCGAAATGGCAAAGAGCGACGTCGCGGTTCGAATCAGGGACGTCTCGCATCAGTTCGGCGAGCCTGGGGACGCTCGCTTCGTGCAGGCGCTGCAACGAACCTCGCTCGACATCAGGCGCGGCGAGCTCATTTGCCTGATCGGACCGAGCGGCTGTGGCAAGAGCACGCTTCTCAATATCATCGGCGGCTTGCTGGCGCCGACAACCGGAACGATCGAAGTCGACGCCAAGCCGGTCCGAGGACCGTTGCCCCATGACATTGCCTTCGTGTTTCAGGAGAACGCGCTGTTCCCGTGGTGTACGGTGAAAGAAAACGTCATGCTTGGGATGCGATTCCAAGGCGTGTCCAGAACCGAGCAGGAAAAACGGGCGCGTGACGCGCTGGCCGCCGTGGGGCTCAACGATTTCATGGCGCATCATCCGGCGCAGCTTTCGGGTGGCATGCGCCAGCGCGCGGCATTGGCGCGGGCGCTCAGCCTACAGACGGACATTCTCCTGATGGATGAACCCTTTGGGGCGCTTGACGAGCAGACGCGGATTGTTCTCGGTGAGGATTTGTCTGTGCTGCTGGCGCGCGCAGCGAAGACCATCGTGTTTGTCACTCATTCCCTCGGCGAAGCGGTGTTTCTTGCTGATCGCGTTGCCGTATTCTCAGCGCGGCCCGGTATGGTCAAGGCCAGCATCGACATCGATGAGCCGCATCCCCGCAAGCCAAGTTTTGTGACCACGGAAAAATTCAGCGACCTTCGCAACAAGCTTTACGGCTTGTTGCATGATGAAATTCGCAAATCGGTCGAATCGGCCGCCGTGACGGAGCTGAACGCGTGAGCGCGCCAAGGAAGCAGCATGAAAAATTGCTGAGCCGCGGTCTACAATTCAGTTTCCTGCTGGCGCTGCTCCTGGTGTGGTACTTGGCAACAGCTCGCTGGGGCGTCAGCCGCATACTCTTGCCAGCCCCGGCGACTGTCTGGCGCGAGCTCGACGATGTGCTCCGCAGCGGCGAATTCTTACCCCACTTGCGCGTGACGCTGATCGAGCTCGCAAGCGCCTTCGCGATTGCCTGCACGTTCGGCCTCGGCTCCGGTTATCTGATCAGCCGCACGCGCTATGCGATGGCGGTATTCGAGCCGTTGCTGGCCAGTATCTATTCGGTGCCAATGATTCTGTTGCTGCCGCTCTACGTGCTGTTCTTTGGACTTGGATCGGGATCAAAAATTGCGCTGGGCGCCACCGTCAGCTTCTTTCCGATTGTGCTCAGTACCATTGCCGGGTTCGGATCCGTGGAGCGGATCTTCGTCACCTCAGCACGCTCGATGGGTGCCTCCAACGCGCAAATGTTCCGTTATGTCTTGTTGCCAGCAGCCTTGCCGGTGGTCGTGACCGGGCTGCGGATGGGGTTCACCATTGCGTTGCTCGCCATCTTGGGCAGCGAAACTATCGCTTCGTTCGCTGGCCTCGGCCATAAAATCGCGCAGCTCGCCGAAGCCATGGAGACCGCGCGCATGTTCGCTTACATCGCGTTTGCGGTCGCCATAGTCGCCATCCTCAATATCATCACCACGGCTCTCGAGCGCCGGGTGAAGCTGCAATGAAGGAAAACAGTCAACGCAACGCCGTCGTGTGGCGAATGTTGATCGGCCGCGTCGGCGTGGCACGGCTCGCCGCCGTCGTTGCGGCACTGCTGTTCTGGGAAGTCGCGGCGCGCTACAGGGTCGATCCACAGTTCTTGAGCCCGCCTTCGCGCATTGTGCTGGCGATGCCTTCCTTGTTCGAGACCCCCGGAGTGCCAGCGGCGCTATGGACTGCCTTTTGGGAATTTGGCGTTGCCTTTGTAATTGCGGTCGCGATTGGACTGCCGGTTGGGCTGGCGATTGGACTGTCGCAGTCACGGCAGAGCTTCATGCCTATTGTTCTTCTGCTCTACGGAATGCCGCAGATCGTCATACTCCCGCTGCTCGTTCTCTGGCTCGGTATTGGTCCGCTATCCAAAATTACATTTGGCGCGAGCCACGGCGTATTTCCGATCAGCATCGCGGTCGTTGCCGGTGTCCAGAATATCCAACCGATCCTCATGGTAGCGGCGCAGTCAATGGGCGCGAGGCGCTGGCAAATTTTCCGCTGGGTGATTTTCCCGCACATGATACCGAGCTTCTTTGCCGGCATGCGGCTCGGCATGGCCGGTGTGTTGCTCGGCGTCCTGCTCGCCGAACTCTATGTCTCGGCGGCCGGCATCGGGTATTTTACCCTGATGTTCACTCAAAGCTTCGATCCGAGCAGGCTGCTCGGCCTGATCGCGGTACTCGCCGTTATGGCGATCGCGCTGAACGTGGCGCTGCGCCGCGCCGAACTGCATTTTGCGCGTTGGCGTACGGATTAACTGAAGCCAAACAATCGCTGAGAGAGAGCCGTGGCAGCTCTGCAAATCTTAGGGCACGTCATTACCGACGGCATGCGCGGCCAGATATCGGACCCGACACGGACGCGAATTGGTGCACATATTACCGACACCGTCGGCGCTTGGATCGCGGGCGCACATACGCCTGAAGGTAGACGGCTTCTCGCAGCCGCAGAGGCAGCCGCCGATAATGACCTCCGCCGTGACATCGCCGTTCATTGCGCGCTGGCACGATTGAGCGAAGTCGACAATATTCATCTCGCGTCTTCGGTGACACCCGGGGGAATAGTCATTCCAGCGGCACTGACGATCGCGGCTGCGCGGGTGAAACCCGGCAGTGCGGCGCTGCTGGAAGCGATCGCCGCCGGGACCGAGACGATGGTCCGGCTTGGTCTCGCGATCGACGGAGCGACGGTGCTTTATCGCGGCATTTGGCCGACTTATTTCACGGCGGCGTGCGGGGTCGCGGCCGTGGCGTCGCGTCTCTATGATCTGGACCCGATGCAGTCCGCACACGCGCTCGCCTTGTCGCTCACTTTCGCGGCGCCCGGCGTCGGCCATCACAACGCCGCGAGCACATCGCGCTGGTTCGCGCTCGGTCACGCCGCTTCCGGCGGGCTCGTTGCCGCGCAAGCGGCCAAGGCGGGCTTCACTTCGGACCTCAACCTGCTCGATAACGACTTTCTCAGCCGCATCTATGGAATTACTCCCGACGTCAACGCCGTTGTCGCCGCCCCGGGATCACAATTGGCCATCGACGAAACTTCGATCAAACCGTGGTGCGCGGCACGTCAGACCATCGCTGCAACGCACGGTCTGTTGGAGATTATTGACCGCGGCGTATCCGCCGACGCGATCTCGGCGATAGAGCTTAGCGTGCCGCCTCCCTATCTGCGCATGATCAATCACGGAGTCGAGGCGGGCAACCGAGCCTCGTATCTGACCAGCGTCCAGTTTCGTCTCGCGCTCGCGGCCTACGACCGGGCGCGCTTGTACGAAGTTGGCTACGCTCCAACGCAACTAACGGATGAGGTCAAAACCTTTATGCAAAAGGTTTCAGTTGCCGCCGATCCGGAATTGCTCGTGCACTATCCGAAAGCTTGGCCGGCTAAAGTAGTTGTCCGCACCGGGAGTGATGTAACCCAGCGCGTTGTTGTCGCGGTACCGGGCGATCCACAACAGCCTTTCAAGGAACAGAATATCGAAGATAAATTTCATCGAGTACTCGCTTTTACCACCGCGGACAACGTAGACCGATTGCTGGCGTGCTCGCGATTGGCGTGCGAATCGCCTCCGCTTGCCTTGATCCGGGAAATCAGCCTTGCCCGCGCTCATGTTTAAGGCTGACGAATGATCCGCGAAGGCGCGAGTGCTAACGATGACGGCGCCTCTTGCAATGTCCGCTCCTGGCACAAAGCGGACATCGGTGACTTACCTTGGTGTACCTTGGTGTGTGACCTAGGTAACAGTCCTAACCCCGAAAATCTCGGCAAGCCTTTACAGCGATGTCTTACGCGCCGAACGTGATCTCGGTCTCTACCGGGCCACAACGCACTTAGAGCAGACAACGAGTACCGAGATTACAGGAAACGGGTTGCCATGCCGATACCGTGGCGTAAATCAAACCTGACTAAGTTGGTTTTCCTCATCCGAAGTCACGCGGATCGTGCGAGGAAGGAGACCCGCATGGCATTCACGGCAACGTAGTGGAAAGAAGCAATGACTGCATTGATTAACGTGCAAGGCAACACCGGAACCGCTAATCAAGACCATAGGCCTCGTCTACGTTTTTGACGCGGGCGGCATTTTAAGGAAAGCGCCCGACCTTCCTCGGCTCGACACCGGGATGAAACGGCATTATCGCTTGCAACGTCGCCGCAAATTGCACTCGCGGACATCGACACTACCCCTTGAGGAAACACCATGCCGAACATGCAATCGCCGCGCCTGCCCGCATTATCCGAGGAAACGCTGACGACGGAACAGCGCGCGCTGGCCGAATCGATCCGTTCGGGGCCGCGCGGGCAATTCAAACTTGCCGGACCATTCGCGGTCTATCTGCATTCGCCCGAATTCGGCGAACTGGCGCAGAAACTTGGCGGCCATCTGCGCTTTAAAACCAGCGTGCCACCGCGCCTATCAGAGTTTGCCATCCTGGTTACGGCGCAGCACTGGAAAGCCCAGTACGAATGGGCGATGCACGCACCGATGGCAGAGAAACAAGGCGTCAAGCCACAGACCGTCCGAGACCTCCAGGCCGGCCGATCACCCAAATCGGCGCCGCGCGACGAAATGGCCGTCTACGCGTTTGCCAAAGAGCTTTATGCGAAACGGCGGGTTAGCACGGCGACTTACAATCGGGTTTATAAGATGCTGGGCGAGGCCGGCACCGTGGAACTCGTCGGGCTCCTTGGCTATTACGCCACGGTATCGATGATACTGAACACCTTCCGCATGCCGCTGCCGCAAGGCATCAAGCCCGCATTCCGTGAGCCTTCGTAAGGGCGGAACCTGACCTAGGCTGGATGGCGGCTCAGCGCTTGTCCATCTGCATCATGCTGCCGCCGGAGCCCTGCATCATCGTGCCGCCTGCCTTGTTGTCGGGCGCGGCCGCCCCGATCGCCAGAACCGGATAGTCCACATCGACAGTGCCGGCGCGCTCGAACTTCAGCGTCGCTTTGACCGATTGTCCCTGCACGAGCGGCTGTTTCAGGTCGCGGAACATCACATGATCGCCACCGGGCTTTAGCGTGACGGACTCACCCGGTTTGATCTCTAGGCCACCCTCAACGGGTCGCATTTTCATGACCCCGCCTTCCATGGTCATGGTGTGAATCTGGCATTGCGTACTGGCGTCGTCGGAGATGCAGATGATCTTGTCGGGCGTGGCGCCTTTGTTGGTAATCGTCATATACCCCGCACCAGCGGTGGCGCCTTTCGGAGTCGCCCTCGCCCATGTCTGCGAGATATGAATCGCCCCGAGGTCGTAGTCGCTCGCTGCGCTGGCACGCGCAGCGAGCACAATCGCGCCAATTAAGTAGATCACCGTGAGCGCGAGCGCGGCACCAGCGCTACGATGCGACCAGCCTCGAAACCAGGCTTCACAATTCGGAATTAGTTTCTCCACAACACATCCGCCCGATTTCCGTATCCGCAGCGTGGTCAAGCTTAAATTCGACAGCGTCAAATCCCTGGATCGAGCCGGAAACGATTGCCGCTATTTCGGCATTATATTTACCCAAGCTTATCACTGGCTGCCTAAAGTTCGATTTCAACGACTGGAGATTTCGCCGCAGAAGCGTATCCTAATCATGATGCGTAGTGGTTCAAAGGCGATCCTGAAACGGCCCATTCTAGGTCAGGCCGAAATGTTCGGCCAAGTGCTGCGCTTTGAGCCGCGGCGGCCGCAGGCATTGGCCAATGACGCTCCTGTCAGTGACGCACGTGATGATGTCGACGAGTTTGCCAGCTTCGAACAGGAGCAGGACGAGCCGATCAATTATCGCCAGCGTAGGATCATGAATCTGATCGCGCTCGCCATCGTCACCCTGCTGGTCATTCTCGGCGTGTGGATTGCCGACACCCTTACCGATCTTCAGCGCCAACAGGACTGCTTCATGCAGGGTCGCAGCAACTGCGCCCCGATCGAACTGCCGATCCCGACGCAGCACTAACGGATCTGTTGCTCCCGAGACGTAGGCAATCAGGTGTTAGTTGCGTACCTGTTCGACGCCGCTAGCTGCTGGTACGGCTGGAGCACTAACGGCGGACGGCGACGCTGGCCTGTGCGCCGCCGGCGCCGGGCTCTCGACGCTTTGACGAGCCGCGCCTCGCTCGGGGAGCGCAATAACCGGGGTGCCATCGGCCAGCGGGCTAGTCGTGCCTAGATCTGCGCCATTTCCGGTTTTGCCAGGACCTTCCGGCGCAGGGGCCGCGTGCGGCGTGCTCGGCGCAGGGCCCGGCTTGGCGCCATTGTTAGTGGCAGGTGTAGTACCGGCGCCGCCTTCGGCACCGGCCGGTTTCGGACCACTCGGCGCTGCAACCCGGCGTCCCACGACAGCAAGGACCTCGCTCACGACGCGTGCATGCAGGCGCGGCGACTTATCGATATTGATGTGATCGATATTCGGATCGGAACTGACGTCGACATTGGCTAGCGTGCCCTTAAATCCGGGACCGCGGCGCATATAGGCATAGTTGCGCTGCGTCAGATTGAGGACCCTGGCGACGTTATCGCTCGCCGCGAAAGACTGCGTTCCGTCGAAAGGCACGACCATTGCCACCGGGATACCCTTGCGTCCCAAATATGCGGCCATTTCCATGACTGCATCGGCACCCAACGAGTGGCCGATTAGGATGATCGGGCCCTCCTTCCCGGCCTTGAAATCCGCAGCCGCCCGATCAGCGAGCGCCTGCCATTCGCTATAGCCATGCACAGTCGCATAGACGCCGTGTCGGTTGAGTTGCTCGCTGAGCGTGTCCATGCCCAGCGAGAAGATGTTCATTAGTCCGCGCAGCAAATAGACGTGCGCGCGCGACTCCGCCCTTCCCGGATTCTTCCCGAAGGCCAGCATGAGGCCAATGACCAGAATGCTGATCGCGGTCAGTCGCCACGAACGTCGCATGACCCCCTCTCGGCCACTCCTCCGGGAACGTTGGTGGTTGTGTATTCTAAGCGGCCCATATTGCACTGCCAGATTTTGCCCTCGAAATCCCCCTAAATCCTGCCTTGCAGGGCAAAGCTCCGTCTACCTGTAGCAAAAATGCAACGTGTAGATGAAGCTCAGTAGAGCCATGGAACAACGCGCGCGGTTCGACGCATATAAGCGCGGTACTCGTCACCAAAAGCCGTAATCATCATCGCTTCCTCACGCGCCACCCGCCCGAAAAACAGGATCCCGAAGCCGATCAGACCGGCTGGTCCGGCAACCCAATTGGGCAGTAGCAGCACCTGGCCGAACGCCATCAACCAGAAGCCTGCATACATTGGGTGCCGCACCCGGGCGTAGACGCCGGTTGTGACGAGCGTGTGGCGCTCGCGCAGATCCAGGCTGACCGACCAATTGTGACCGAGATCGTGGTGACTGCGATAAAACAGCCATAGGCAGCAAACCTCTACGGCAATGCCGAGATAAGCTTGAACCGGATTGAGAGGATAGTCGGCAAAGCGCGGAAAATGTGCGACGACATAGACAAAAGGCATAATGCCAAGACCCGTGAGAGATGCCGCTAGCAGGGCGTATTCGCGCGTGCCGCGGCCGGAATAGTGCACCGGTGTCTTGCGCGAGCGCTCTCGCGGCGTGAACCGCAGCGCAAACCAGGCGAGACCGCCGATTAGCCAAATGATTTTGGCAATAGTCGCGGTCATCAATCAAGGCTCCGCCGCTGCCGCTGATACATTTCCACACTGAGCGTCGCCTGCGTTAAGGGAACCGTCGGCAGCGAATGCCGTAACCGCCTCGTCCGGATATGCCACCCGCGCGGCCAGCGGGATTGGTCCGCAACAAAGCATGTAATAGTCGTAGAAATAGCGACGCTCGTTGCCCATCACCGCCTGCCGATGAATGCGCAGAAAATTGAGGTGGAAGCGCCGGTAGGTATGCTCCTCCACCATCATGCGAATGCGGAAAATCTTGACGCTAGGCTTGCCGGTCGGCGGCAAGCCCAAGGCGGCCACCGGATCAACCTTGTAGACGTTGATGATATCAACGAGGGCCTGATATTCGACCCAATAGACAGCCGGCGTACTGGCGACACGGCCGACGGCTTCACGCAGCCAGCCGGCTGCCGGATGCAGCGCCACCTTCAGGAGCGACGATCCAGTTGACACGATATGCAGCCGTTTGATCCCGGTGCGCAGTTGCGGATCGAGCTGGAGCGCGCGGTCGATGACGACAAGCGACAGCGGCGCGCCGAGGCTGTGGCCGTCGACAATCACCTCATCAGCGTCAGTCTCGTGGATCAGGCGGACCAGTGCGTGCGCCAGACGGTCCAGACGCTCACGCAGCTCTGGCCGGACACGATGGATAAAATCACGCGCGAAATACCAGTCGTCCAACGCATAGCCGATATGGACGAAACGGCCGAAGGTCCAGCGCAGAGCTGAGAAAATCCCGAGCCAGAGCACCGGAGCCCAAATCAGATGATAGGGCAGCCCGGCCCGGCCTACGGCAAATCGCGTCGCCGCAATCGACAGCCACATCATTCCCAGAACGTAGACCAGCGGCGAGAGGAAAAATGCGCCGTAGCGCCAAGCCAGGATGAAATAGCGCATGACCGTTCCGGTCAGAATGAATTCCATTAGCGCGGCGACACCAAGAGGAAAGCGCCACCAGTCGCTCATTGCACCGTCGGCAACGACGAAATCGTCCCAACGGAACCAGTGAAAATCGGTCGTGACGCGCCAATTGGGCCCCCATGTCTCAACGGTCCAACTGGCGACAGCGCCGTCCAGAGAGAGTTTCGGCGGTGAGACCTTGCCCTGCACATTCCAGGTTTTCTGGAACCGCGCCATCTCGCGAATGAAACGTCGGTGCTGGTGCTCCGGCCCGACCGGCTCGTAGCCGGTCATCTGCACGAAGCACCGCTTGCGCACGAGCGCGTTCGCCATGGCCACCTCTCCAATCGTTCCCTTATGCAACATGGCGTGGCCGATCAAGCGCGGCAGCCGTCGACGTGGTTTGAGGCTGGCGCGGTAAGGTCTTGCGCTACAGCAAAAAATTTGGCTTTTTACGGCGTCTGTACGGCTTGCCGCAATCGCAGCCGCCGTTGAACTTGGTGGCATCCTTCGCTATACGGGGCGTTCACAAACTGAGGGGCCCGACGCGACCGGGCTTGCTCGCGCCGGGCTGGGCCGGCGCTTGTTCTTCGACCGACCAAAGAGCACGCCTGATGTCCACCACATTCGATAAAGTGGCCGAAATCATTGCCGAGACTTGCGATATTCCGCGCGAAAATATCAAGCCGGAAAGTCACGCGATCAATGACCTCGAGATCGACAGTCTCGACTTCCTTGATATCGCTTTCGCCATTGACAAGGCGTTCGGGATAAAGCTCCCGCTCGAGCAGTGGACGCAGGAAGTCAATGACGGCAAAGCAAGTACCGATCAGTACTTCGTCCTGAAGAACCTGTGCGAGCGGATCGACGAATTGATCGCTGCCAAGGGCGCCTGAGCGCCGCATGCGTCTTGAGTATTTTCAGATGATCGACCGTTTCGTCGACGTCAATGTCGGCGAACGAGTTGCGCGCGCGATCTGCACGGTGCCCCTACAGAGCACAGTGTTCGAGGGTCATTTTCCTGGGTATCCGCTCATGCCTGGGGTGCTGCTCATCGAGTGCATGGCGCAAACCACCGGCTGGCTGGTAAGCGCGCTTACCGGCTTCACCGGACTTCCGGCATTGGCCGGCGTGAAGGAAGGCAAAATCCGCAACGCTGTGTTTCCCGGCGACCAGCTTGAATTCGAAGGCAGGGTCATCCACGAGGGGTCCGGCTACGCCATCGGTGAAGCCAAGGGATGGTGCAAGGGCGCCGCGATCTGCGACGCTACCCTGACCTACCGGCTCGTTCCGTATCCCAGTCCTGAGCTGCGCGCCGGATTATGGGAATGGGCCGAACGCATCAACTTCCCGGCCAAGGAGTTTGCGAAGTGACCGCACGCCGTGAGGTGTGGATCACTGGCGTCGGCCTTCTCACCTGCCTGGGCGAGGGGATGGAAAAGGCTTGGGAGCATCTCGGGCGCGTCGACCCACCGCCCTACGACGACAAAAGCTTTGCACCCTACATCGTGCATCAGCTGCCGCCGATGAGCTTCGACAAGCAGATCCCGAAAAAAAGCGATCAGCGGCAAATGGAAACTTGGCAGCGGGTCGGGGTGTATTCCGCCGGTCTTGCGCTGACCGACGCCGCGATCGCCGGCAATCAAGGACTGCTGGACCATACCGACATGATCGTGGCGGCGGGCGGTGGCGAACGCGACATTGCGGTCGACACCGCGATAATGGCGGGCGTTCGCAAGACCAATCAACCCGGCGCTTTTCTCAACGAACGGCTGATGAGTGACCTGCGACCGACTCTGTTTTTAGCGCAGTTGCCAAATCTGCTAGCCGGCAACATTTCGCTGGTCCACGGCATTGTCGGCGCTTCGCGCACATTCATGGGCGAGGAGTCCGCAGGGGTCGATGCGGTCCGTGTGGCGCAAGCGCGCATCGCCGCCGGACAAAGCGAGCTGACGCTGGTTGGCGGCGCCTATCATGGCACGCGCTGGGACGTACTCCTTGCATTCGAACTTGGCGGCGTCGTCCTGAAGAACCAATTCGCTCCGGTATGGGATCGCGGCCCCGATGGCGGCATCGCCTTTGCGACCATGGGTGCTTTTCTGGTGCTGGAGAGCAAAGACCATGCGATGGCGCGAGGGGCGCGCCCGCGGGCGCGAATTTCGCAGGTCTTGTCCGATCGTAACGCGCGAAAGCCTGGTGACGCGGAGGCAACATTGCGCAAGCAATGGAATGCCGTTGCCGCTCAAGTCGATCGTGCGCACTGCGCTGTCATTTCCGGAGCCTCGGGCCTAGAACCCGCGACCTCTGCGGAGCTTGCGGTGCTCAAGGAGATCGGCCTTCCGGTTCGCAATACCGGCACCTATATCGGGCATGGCGTGGATACCCAGTTCATGGCTAATCTGGGAATTGGCTGCGCCATCCTCGAGCACGGCAAATTGTTCGGTTCGATCGGTTCTGGCGATAGCGGCACGAGTCCAGACGGTTTGCGCCAACTGGTCGTGACCGGCGTCGGTAATTGGCGTGGCGAAGGCTTGGCCCTGCTTGAGCGGGTAAGCTGAGGGAGAGGTATCATGGCTGCGAGCAAGCCGACGACAAGCGCGTATCGCGATAAAGCCGGCCGGCTGGTGATTGCAGTAACCGGCATGGGAGTTATCACTTCGCTTGGCGTCGGCAAGGAAGACAATTGGGCCAAATTGACAGCCGGCAAATCCGGCATACGCCGCATTTCGCGTTTTCCGCTTGATAGCCTGCGGACTACGATCGCCGGCTCCGTTAACGACGTCTACAAAGATTACATGCCGCCGGCCGAGCTTTCCGAGCGTATCGCGTTACTGGCGGGCGAGGAGGCGATCGCGCAGTCCGGCATCGGTACGAAGGGGCAATTTCCAGGGCCGTTGTTTTTGGCACTGCCGCCGCTTGAAATCGAATGGCCATATCGCATCCAGATGGCGGAGGAAGCCACTCCGAATGGCGATGCGGGCTATGCTGATCTCATGCGGGTGGCGCGCAAACCCCAATTTGCACCGATCTATGAGACCCTCAAATACGGCATCATCGGCGAGCATTTGGCGGATCATTTCGGAACCGAAGGCTCGCCCATCTCGCTGACCACCGCCTGTGCGTCCGGGGCTACCGCGATCCAGCTCGGAGTAGAGGCGATCCGGCGCGGCGAGTGCCAGGCCGCTCTCGCGGTTGGCGCCGACGGGTCATTGACCCCCGAATCACTTGTTCGATTCTCACTCCTTTCGGCCCTCTCCACCCAAAACGATCCGCCAGAGCAAGCCTCCAAGCCGTTCTCCAAGAACCGCGATGGATTTGTACTCGCCGAAGGCGGGGCGGCACTGGTGCTTGAGGATTACGATCATGCCATCGCCCGCGGCGCCAACGTGCTGGGTATTCTCGAGGGCTGCGGCGAGAAATCCGACTCGTTTCACCGCACCCGCTCGAGCCCGGATGGCAAGCCGATCATCGCCTGTATGCGCAACGCCTTGGCGGATGCCGGAGTGGGGCCGCAAGACGTCGATTACATCAATGCACACGGCACATCGACACCGGAAAACGACAAGATGGAACATCTCGGCGTGTCCACGGTGTTCGGTGAGCACATCCGTAATATCCCAATTTCATCGAACAAATCGATGATTGGGCATACGCTGACCGCAGCCGGTGCGGTCGAGGCAGTTTTCAGTTTGCTTACGCTTGAGCATCAGCGCATCCCCCCGACCATTAATCACCAGGTTCCTGATCCGGCCATTCCGCTCGACGTAGTCCCGAACGCGGCACGCGATTCGCGCGTGACCCGCGCCATCTCCAATTCGTTCGGCTTCGGCGGTCAAAACGTCTGCCTGGTCATGACGCGGGAGCCGGCGTGAGCGGTGGTACCGGAAACCTTGTTGGAGAGCGCGCAGGCCCCTCCCCCGCAATAGCGGGCGGACTAATGCGCGCGCTTACGCTGGTCGCGGATCGCCAAATAGAGTTACGCAATATCCCTGCCCCCGCGGCGCCGGCCGAAGGTGAAGTCCAGATTCACATCAAGGCAATCGGGCTCAACCACATTGACGTTTGGGGCTGGCGCGGGATGGCATTTGCCAAGCGCACGCTGCCACTTATTGTCGGTGTCGAAGCTGCGGGCGAGATTGTCGGCGTCGGCGGCGGTGTGAACTCGTGCCGGGTCGGCGACCGCGTCGTCGCTTACGGCGCGCTGACCTGCGGCGTATGCAAGGCGTGCCGGGAAGGCCGCGATAATCTGTGCGAGAACGTCGCCAGCATCATGGGCTTCCATGTTGACGGCTTTGCCCGCGACCTCGTGAATATGCCGGCGCGTCTGGTTGTGCCAATTCCCGCTGGCGTGAGTTTCCGCGATGCGGCCTGCGCGCCGGTCGCGTTTGGCACCGTGCAGCACATGCTGTTCGACAATGCCAAGCTCGAATCCGGCGAGACCATTCTGGTGCAGGCCGGAGGTTCCGGCATTGGTTCAACCGCAATCAAAATGGCTAAAGCGATCGGCTGTACCGTGATCACCACGGTTGGTGATGACGCCAAAGCGGCGAAAGCAAAAACGATCGGCGCCGATCACGTCATCAATTACCGCACCGAGCGTTTCGAAGGCGTAGTGCGCAAATTGACCGGTAAAAAAGGCGTGGATGTCGCTTTCGAACATGTCGGCCCGGATACCTTCAACGGCTCGTTGCTGTGTCTTAAGCGTGGGGGTCGGCTTGTCACCTGCGGTTCGACTTCGGGACAGTCGATCACGATGAACTTGTTCCAGCTCTACCTGCAGCAATACCGGATTTTCGGGTCATTCGGCTGTTCATTGCGCAATATCCGCGAGAGCCTTGCGAAGATGGCAGCCGGGCTTCTCCCGGTCATCGACACTGACGTGCGCCTGGATGACTTCGAGCGGGGACTGGCTCGGCTCGAAAGCCGGCAGGTGTTCGGTAAGATCATCGTCACGTTCTAAGCGTAATGAACGATCGACCACTCAAGAACCTTTTCGACAAAACTGTCGGCGCCCTCACGGTCGGTCTGCTCAGCGGCATTAAATATACCGATCGCAGGCGGATGGCCGATTTCGCCGGCGCTTTCATGCGTAAGGTTGGTCCACTATTCAAAGAGCACCGCATCGGTCGCGAACAATTACGGCTGGCTTTTCCGCAAAAAACGGACGATGAAATCGAGCACATTCTGAGCGGCGTCTGGGACAATCTTGGTCGCATTGCCATTGAATTTGCCCATCTCGACGAGTTCTGCGTCGAGGGCTTCGGCAAACAAACAGCCGATGTCATTACGTATCCGCCGGAATCCCACCAGCGCTACGAGTGGATAATGAAAAGCGGCAAGGCGGCAATCGGCTTTGCCGCGCATTTGGCGAATTGGGAATTGCCCGGAATCGGCGCCAAGCAGATCGGCGTCAAATCCGCCGTGCTCTATAGGCGGCCGAACATCGACGCCGTCAGTGACGTCATCATCAAGCTGCGGGCGCCGCTGATGGGCGATCTCATTCCGACCGGGCTGGACGCACCGGTCAAGCTGGCGCGACTGCTGCAATCCGGCGTGCATGTCGGAATGTTGGCCGACCAGCACTACAGCAAAGGTGTCGAGGTTACCTTTTTCGGTCGATCCTGCCTTGCTAATCCATTGATCGCGATGTTGGCGCGGCAGACCGAATTGCCGATCTACGGTATGCGTGTGGTCCGCAAGCCGGACGGCAACAGTTTTTGGGGGGAAATTTCTACCCCAGTCGAGCCGGTCCGCGACGCCGAAGGACGCGTCGACGTCCAAGGCACCATGCAGGCGATTACCTCAGTGATCGAGGAATGGGTGCGTCAGTTCCCCGAGCAATGGCTCTGGCTTCACCGGCGCTGGCGTTAGACCAACCTTCCGAAACGAGCGGGGACGCGCGCGTGACCCGTCCCCGCTCCGGTGCCCAAACGGGTTATTCGTCGTCGCGAAGCGCGTCTTTCGTTCCACCCACGGTGTTTTGCACCTTGCCCTTAACCTGATCGACCTTACCTTCGCTTTCGGTCTTGGTGTCGCCGGTCACTTTGCCGGCCCATTCCTTGCCTTTGCCGCCGACCCTGCTTGGCCGAACCTTTCACAATCCTTGTCAACCATCTAGGGCTCCTAAACCTTCTTTCATCGCTGTTAGAAGAACGTTCGGCAACGGCGATGTTTCCTCGCCAGGCGCGCAGAGCGACGGCTGCAATGTGGTGCGTCACAAATACTCCATACCCAGGCCGCGAATAGGATTCATGCTGAAAATTTAGTTGAGCCCCTGCAACAATCTTTGAACTTGCCGCGGAATGCACTCGCTTGGGCTTTGCCGAAATTCTGCCGCGCAGGCAAACCCCTGGCAGGGTGATTCGCGGCATAGCAGCAATCAAAGCCGCTAGAGCACGCCAGATTTCGCTATTGCGACAAGCTCCACTAAAGGTGGTGCCGCCAATCGTGCGGCCAGGAATAAGGGGGGTGTGTGCCATGGCGAATAGCCACGCGAGAGTGATGTATCCCGGATTAGCCGGGTTCTACGATTCGATGTTGCCGCTCGCCGAAACGTTCATGCGGATCGTCGTCGGCATCATGTTTTTGATGCATGTGTCAGGAAAGTTCACCGCCGGCCCAAGCGGGGTTGCTGCTGGTTTTGCCAAGAACGGCATCGAACCGGCAATATGGTGGACCTACGTGGTTATGTTTCTTGAGGTTTGATCGTCGGCCTCTTCACGCGTTTTTTTCGCGGCAGCACTCGCTATCGAAATGCTCGTAGCTTTGCTGGTCGTGCATCTGCCGAAAGGCTATGCGGCTGGCGGTGGCGGCTACGAATATGTGCTGTTGATCGGAGCTGCTTGCTTCCTCATCGCAATCCGAGGGGGGTCCGTATTCGATCGACCGAGCCATCGGCAAGGAACTATAGTCGCCGAAAACCCTCAGTGCGGCGGCACTAGGCCGCCGCACTGCCTAGATCAGAGCTTGGTGATTCCGGCCTGATCGATTATTTGCTTGAATGTAGTGATTTCTTGGGTGACGCGCGCCCAAGCCGCGTCCGCTCCCTTGGCACGCACCAGAAACCCTGCCTGAAACAGCTTATCTTTCATTTCCGGCGTTGTCAGAACCTTCAAGGTTGCGTTCTCAAGCCATTTGATGTCGCGGGGCGGCGTCTTGGCCGGCGCAAGCAGAACCATGTCGGTTCCAATGCTAAAGCCGTTGTAACCAGCCTCCTCCATCGTTGGCACAGCGGGCAGTTCCGGCCAGCGGGCGTCGCCGCAAATCGCGAGGCAACGGAAGGTGCCGGCCTTGATATGCGGCAAAGCCGCGCCGAGCGATCCCGCGCTCAATTCGACTGTCCCGGTCAGGAGCGCCTGGACCGCATCGCCGCCGCCCTTGAAAACGACGTCCGCGAGTTTCGGCAAATTCTCGCGCATCTTGAACAATTCGAGCAGCAGTTGCGGCGTGGTGCCGATTGGCGGGGTCGCGCAATTGTATTTTTCCGGGTTGGCTCGCGCCAGCGCGACGAAATCTTTGATGGTCTTCGCTGGCGATTCGGCTCTGACCACGAACGTATTGGGCGTCGTTGCAAGCTCACTGACACCGACAAAATCCTTGTAAGGATCATAGGGGATCTGGTTGTAGAGCCCGTAATTTACGGAAAAGGAGTTCGTCGCCAACAGGATCGTGTATCCGTCGGGATTGGAACGCGCGACGTATTCCATTCCGATATTGCCACCGGCACCGCCACGGTTTTCGATGATGAATGTTTTGCCGGTCGATTGATCAAGCGCGGCCGTGACGATACGGCCGACGATATCCGAGGGTCCGCCCGGCGTATTGGCGACGACAACCTTTACCGGACGATCGGGATAATCGGCGCGCGCCGTGCCCATTCCGACAACCATGGGCGCGGCAAGCGAGGCTGCAGCCGCTCCCGTCGTTGTGAGGATGTGGCGTCGCGTCGGCATCACTCGCCCGGTGTCTCGCATCGTTGCACCTCTTCTACCGTTTCCGTTTTCAAAACCACCTATTGCCCGGTCTTGATTCGCGTCCATAGCCGGTTGATCAAGCGCTGCGTATTTTGATCGTGCGCGATGATTGTATAGAGCTTCGCCATAGTCGGCGCATCCGGATAGACTGTCGAATCGTCGCGGATCACCTTGTCGATGAGATCACTGGGCACGTCACCATTGGCGTAGGAAACGTAGTTGGTGTTCTTCGCAGCGACGTCCGGCCGTATCAGGTAATTGATCAACTCATGCGCTTCCGGCGGATCGGGGGCGTCCTTTGGGATGGTCAGATTATCGAACCAGAGCTGCGCCCCCTCATTCGGGATCGAATAGCCGAGTTCGATGCCGCCCTTTGCTTCCGCTGCCCGTTTTTGCGCTTGCTTGATGTCTCCAGAAAAGCCGACCACGAGGCAAATCTCCCCAGTCGCAAGCGCGTTGAGATATTCCGATGAATGAAATTTACGGACGTAAGGCCTGATCTTGAGGAGAACCTCGGTAACCTTGTTCAGATCGCCGGGATCGCTGGTGTTCGGATCCATGTGAAGATAATGCAATCCGGCCGACATGATATCGTCGGACGAGTCGAGAAGGTGTATGCCGCAGCTCTTGAATTTGGCGATCTTTTCCGGATCGAAAATATATTGCCACGAATCAATAACGGCATCGGGACCCAGAACCCGTTTTACTGCCTTTGCGTTGTAGCCGATGCCAGTCGTCCCCCACATATAGTTGACTGCGTGTTGGTTGCCGGGATCGTAAACGGCGAGCTGTTTCGCAATTTCCGGCCACGCATATTTGAGATTTGGCAGTTTCGACTTGTCGAGCTGGCGAAAGATCCCTGCTTTGATCTGGCGCGCTAGAAAATAGGCGGTCGGCACAACTACGTCATAGCCGGACTTGCCTGCCAACAGCTTGGCTTCCAGCGTGTCATTGGAATCGAACGTGTCGTAACGCACCGCGATTCCGGTTTCCTTGGTGAACGCATCGAGCACGGTGGGGTCCTGATAGTCGGACCAGTTGTAATAATTCACCACGCGCTGCTTTTGCGCGGGCGCAAGACTCGGAAAGCAAACGGTTGCAAGAGCAAGCGCGAGGAAAGCTTGGCTCGCCAATAAAGTGAATCGAGCTGCGCGCCCCGCCTGGCGCTGGTTGCCCCGTTGCGAGGCACCGACCGGAGCTGGTGCGGGCATCGTCACGTCTCGGTTGGCAGGCCTGCGGCTTTCCACGCCAGCAGACCGCCGGCGAGATGGGAGCCGTAAGGGTAACCCCGCTCCTGCGCCGCGGCCGACGCGGTGACGGAGCGCCGCCCGGAGCGGCAAGCGAACACCACGTCGCGCCCAGTGGGGTCCGGGATGGCAGCCGGATCAAACGTGGACAGCGGAACCAGAACGGCCTCCGGGAAGCGTTCGACAGCCGTCTCGTTGGGTTCGCGCACGTCGACGAGAATGACACGCCCTTCCCGCAGGCCTTGGGCGACTTCCTGTGGCGTCAGATCGCGCACCTGAGGATGTTGATCGGCCATCTTGCTCTCCCGCGCGCTCGCACAGACCTAAATTACGTTCTCCCGGCCCAGAGGTGAAGGGCTTACACGGTCACTTGTGTGCCGACCTCGACAACGCGATCGGTGGGTATTTGGAAATAATCGGTCGCATCGTTGGCCGAATGCGCGAGCGTGATGAACAGGCGATCCTGCCAGCGCGGCATTCCGGAATGCGTTGCTGGCCGCAGTGATCGGCGCGACAGAAAGAACGACGTCGACATGATATCGAACTGCCAGCCGAGTTTACGTGCGATTGCAAGCGCCCGCGGGATATTGGGCGTTTCCATATAGCCGAAGCGCAACAACACCCGCAGGAAAGTCGAGCCGACCGGCTCAATGCGCACGCGCTTGTCGCCGTCGACCCGCGGCGTGTGAGTGGTCTCGACGCTGAGAATGACATTCTTCTCGTGCAGCACCTTGTAGTGCTTGAGACTATGCAGCAGCGCCGTCGGCGCGCTTTTCGGATCGCTGGTCAGGAATACGGCCGTGCCCGGCACACGCTGTGGCGGCTTCTTCTCAAGAATGCGCACCAGATCGTCGAGGGGCGTTTCCAACCGTCGGGTCTTGGCGAAGAGGATTCTGCTGCCGCGGCGCCACGTATACATCAGCAGCATCACCAATCCGCCAATCGCCAACGGGACCCAGCCGCCTTCCACGACTTTCAGCAAGTTGGCGCTCAAGAAGGTCAGGTCAATCAATAGGAACGGCGCCATCAACGCCGCGGCAGCATAGGGCGACCAGCGCCACATCCGCCAGATGACGATGAAAGCCATCATGCAGGTGACAACCATCGTGCCGGTGACGGCGATGCCGTAGGCCGACGCCATCGCAGTCGATGAGCGGAACACCGCAACCAACAGCAAGACTCCAAGTAGAAGGAGCCCGTTGACGCGCGGCATGTAAATCTGGCCGGCCTGCTGGGCCGAGGTGTGGCGAACTTCAAGCCGCGGTAACAGGCCAAGCTGGATCGCCTGGCTGGTAAGCGAATAGGCCCCGGTGATCACGGCCTGGCTGGCGATGACAGTGGCTATGGTCGCCACAATCACCATCGGGATCAGGGCCCAATCCGGGTAGAGCAAAAAGAACGGATTTTCGAGCGCCTTCGGATTGTCATAGACCAGCGCACCCTGGCCCAAATAATTCAAAGCCAGCGACGGCAAAACCACACAGAGCCAAGCGATCTGAATTGGACCGCGGCCAAAGTGCCCGAGATCGGCATAGAGCGCTTCGGCGCCGGTCACGGCTAGAAATACTGCGCCGAGCGTATAAAGGCCGATCATGCCGTGATGCAGCAGGAAATCGATTCCGTACAAAGGATTGAGCGCCCACAAGATGCCGGGATCGGCCGCAACCCACAGGACGCCCGGGATTGCGATCACTACGAACCAGACCATCATGATCGGCCCGAACAGCGCCGCCACCTTCGCCGTGCCGCGCGACTGTCCTGCGAAAAGAATGACCAAAATCACGACGGTAAGCGGCACGACATATTCATGAAATGCCGGCGTCGCGACATCGAGGCCCTCGATCGCGGAGAGGACCGACAAGGCTGGCGTAATGACGGCATCGCCGTAGAAAAGGCCGGCGCTAGCGATTCCCAGAAGAGCGACAACGCCGACCACTCTGCCGACGCGTCCGACCGCGCGCGAGGCAAGCGCCATGAGCGTCAAGGTGCCGCCCTCGCCATTGTTGTCGGCGCGCAGCAGGATGACGACGTATTTCAACGTAACGACGACGATCAGCGCCCACAGGATCAGCGAGATCACGCCGATAACCGCGGCCCGGGTAACGCCATGGCCAGAGCCGGTCGCCGCTTCGAGCGCGACACGCACGGCGTATAGCGGGCTCGTGCCGATATCGCCGTAAACCACCCCGATACTGCCGAAGGCCAGGCCCCAGAGGCCGGAATGCGTTCGCGCTTCGTGGGTGCCGTTCCCCGGCATCTCGCTTCCGGCGGCGGAAGCGCTCAAGCTATCGGTCATGGATTATGAACGGGACGTCCTCGTCCCTGCTCCGGGTCGGACTGCCCAACGGCAGCCGCGCGCCTATACACCCATAAAACCGCCGTGTCATGAGTGAGCAAACCATCCCATGCCGCTTCGCCGGTCGGCCGCCCCGCGCAGCGAAGATAGGAGCCGCACGGTAAGCCAACCAGCAGCCACAGGCCGCGGAAGCAGCGCCAAAACGGTCCCGAAAGGGCCAAAACAACGCTCCATACTACAGTCGGATGCGCCTCGTGACCCGTGGCTAAAAAAACAGCAAGATAGCAAACGGCTGCGGCGGCGTTTGGGCCTAAGGAGAAAACAGGATGCGTGAAGTCGGTCATTTCATCGGCGGCAAGGCAGTAATGGGCACATCGGGCCGCTTCGGCGATGTCTTTAACCCCGACACCGGCGATGTTCAGGCCCGGGTCGCGCTCGCGAGCCGGACCGAGGTCGGGCAAGCGATCGGCAACGCCGAGGCTGCCTTCCCGGCCTGGTCGGCCACCAATCCGCAGCGCCGCGCCCGCGTGATGTTCAAGTTCTTGGAGCTTATTCAAGTGGAATACGACAACCTCGCGCGCCTACTCTCGTCCGAGCACGGCAAAACATTTGCTGATTCAAAAGGCGATATTCAACGCGGACTCGAGGTCGTGGAGTTCGCCTGCGGCATTCCCCAGCTCATGAAGGGGGAATTCAGCGAGGGCGCCGGCCCCGGCATCGATCTGTTTTCCATGCGCCAACCGCTTGGCGTGGTCGCCGGCATCACCCCATTCAATTTTCCGGCGATGATCCCACTGTGGAAGTGCGCGCCCGCAATCGCCTGCGGCAACACCTTCATCCTCAAGCCGTCAGAGCGCGATCCGTCGGTTCCGATGCGCATTGCCGAACTGTTCATCAAAGCGGGGCTGCCGGAGGGTGTCCTCAACGTTGTCAACGGCGATAAGGAGGCTGTTGATGCACTGCTGACTGATCACCGCGTCAAGGCCATCGGCTTTGTCGGTTCGTCCGCCATCGCGGAATATATCTACACAACCGGCACGGCGCACGGCAAACGCGTGCAGTGCTTCGGCGGCGCCAAGAACCACATGATCGTCATGCCCGATGCCGACATGGATCAGGCCGTCGATGCGCTGATTGGTGCCGGCTACGGTTCGGCCGGCGAGCGCTGTATGGCTGTCTCGGTCGCAGTGCCGGTCGGCAAGAAAACTGCCGACACGCTGGTGCAAAAGCTCATCCCACGGGTCGAAGGATTGAAGATTGGACCCGCCAGCGACCCGCAGGTCGACTATGGACCAATGGTCACCCGCGAGCTCCTTAAAAAAGTGAAGGGCTACATCGATGACGGCATCAAAGAAGGCGCCAAGCTCGTCGTCGATGGACGTAATTTCAAACTGCAAGGTTACGAGAACGGCAATTTCATCGGCGGCTGTCTTTTCGACGACGTCAAGCCGCACATGCGGATCTATAAAGAGGAGATTTTTGGACCGGTGCTTTCGGTGGTGCGCGCCAAAGACTATGCGGAGGCCCTACGCCTTCCGTCCGAGCACGAATATGGCAACGGCGTCGCCATTTTCACGCGCGATGGCGACACCGCTCGTGATTTCGCGAGTCGCGTACAAGTCGGCATGGTCGGGATCAATTTCGCGATTCCCGTGCCATTGTCCTATTACTCGTTCGGCGGCTGGAAGCGCTCAGGCTTCGGCGACCTCAATCAGCACGGACCGGACTCCGTGCGCTTCTACACCAAGACAAAGACGGTGACTGCGCGCTGGCCCTCAGGCACCAAAGAGGGCGCAGAATTCGTTATTCCGACGATGCGATAGGAGTTTGGTTTCCGCCAGCTGAGCGAACAGGAACGGGCCAAGTTTGAGGCTGCTTACTGGCCGCTTGGCGTGTCGCCCGCATCCGGCTTGCCGGCATCGGATGAAGCCGGCTTTGCTGCCTCGGCCGGGGTTGATCGTGACGCGAGGCGCCGGCCGAGATAGCGGGGCACGACGATGCGCTCGCCTTCGCTCAAGGCCGCCCCCTCCGACTTCCTGTTAAGCTGCGCCAGCGCCCAAGCCGGCACGTGGTAAGTCGATGCGAGCGATTGCAAGGTGTCACCGGCGTGAGCCGAGACAGCGACGCCGGAGTCCCAAAGCTCGATCGGTCCGCTAGCAGCAAAGACGATGCGTAGCGGGACGGCTTCACCCTCACCGCCCGCACCCATCGACCTTACCTTTGCAGCCAGCAGCTCTTGAATGCGGCCGAACTTGTCCAGATTGACATGGATGATTTCGCTGCGGTCCTTCAAGTTGTAGCTGGCGTAGTGTCCGTGAAAGCCAGAGCCCGGGGCGAGATCGCCGCCGCCCAGAATATTGGATGACTGATAGAGGTTGATGTAGCGGTGGACGTTGGCCGGGATGCTGCCCGCGCCGCGATTGGGATCGTAGGTGATGAGCAGGCTCACCGGCACATGCGCCGCCCCAAGCGCCATAGCGAACTGCACGGCGGAATCGCCGCCGATGGAGTGACCGACGGCCGCGATCGGCTTGGGATCACGGCGGTAGTCGGCGATCGCTTGATCGGCAACGCTGCGCCAGCTCGAGTGAGCGTTAGTGCTTGCCGCAACACCGCTTCGATTGATGCGCTCCGCCAGTTCGTCCATCCCCCAATCGATTGCGGCAATCAGGCCATAGAACAAATAGGCCCGCCCGCGTACGCGGTCGGACGAGGTCGATTGCTGGGCTTGGCTTGTCGTAACCAGACATGCTGCGATCAACACGGTCGTTAAGGCAACACGTATTTGCTTGGACTGAACCATGGGTTTGCCGAGTTCGATGAATGAAGCTATCGCCTGATGCCATCGATCAGGCGTTCACGAGGCATGTGCAGAGCGGAGTTCCCCTGACCCACCTAGGCCGGTAAGTTTGCCCGAACGTGGAGCCAAATGCCACCGATACTGGGAGAAATTGTGACCCGCCGAGTGTCGGTCGTAAAACCTACTTATCCCAGCCCGCGGTACGAGGCACAATTGCCAGTCTGAGCACATGAAATTCATCAAGAGATTAGCGACAGGCCAGATCGCACTTTGGTGCGTTTTCTGGCTGATCGGAACTCCGCTCACCCTGCTTTGGTATTTAGGCGGTGTATGCACAGCCGTGGGCTGCGGCATTGGGGATACGACGGTTGCCGCGATCTTGCTGGCCTTATTCGCACTATCGAGCATCGCCATACCGTTTGTTTCGCTCGGACTCTGGCGAAGTGCATCGAAATACCCGCGGCAGACATGGCCACAAACGCTTCTCGCGATTGGCGCTAAATTGTGTGCAGTCGTATCGGGCTTGCTGGCGGTGATCGGCCTCGCGGTTCTCCTCTACATTGGCTTTTACATTTTCATAAATCCCCTCCTCGATCATGCCTGATCTCAGTTATCTAAGCTCTCGTATTGCGGGGACCGCAGCCATGGCGCGCATTGATTTTGTCGCCTCCTTGCGAAAAGCTCTCCAATCCTAATAATCAAGTCGGTAGGCAATAGTTGAGGAGCTGCGATAATGTCACGCCTAAGCATGGTTTTGGCGCTCGTCGGCATCGGTCTGACGTTCTCGGCTTGCGGCTACAACACGATCCCGACACTTCAGGAACAAGCAAAAGCACGCTGGTCAGACGTACAAAACCAGTATCAACGACGCGCCGATCTGATCCCCAACCTCGTTGCCACCGTTCAGGGCTATGCCGCGCAGGAAAAGAACGTTTTGACGGCCGTAGTCGAAGCCCGCGCCAAAGCGACTCAGATTCACGTCAACGCCTCTGATCTCACCGATCCGGATAAACTCAAGGCGTTCCAGGAAGCTCAGGCGCAATTAACCGGTGCGCTCGGCCGTCTACTGGCCGTTTCTGAGAACTATCCAGTCTTAAGTCCAATGCCAACTTCCTGGCGCTGCAATCGCAGCTCGAGGGTACCGAGAATCGAATCTCGGTAGCGCGGCGCGACTATATCGATGCGGTGCGCGCCTATAACACCGCCTTGCGCACCTTCCCCACGGTGCTTTGGGCCAAGACGGCATTTTCCGGCGAAAAGCCGATGGCGGAATTCACAGCAAATGAGGGGGCGGAAAAGCCGCCGCAGGTGAAGTTCTAGAGTCTACTCCAGTGAGACTCGCCAGTTTATCGCTCGCTGGTTCTCTCGTTCTTGCAGCAGTCGTTGCCTTCGCGCTTGACTACCCAGCGTTGAGCGGCCGCGTGGTCGACCAGGCCAATGTCATGGCCGCGCAAAGTCGCGGCGAACTGGAAACAAAACTCAAAGACCTTGAGGATAAATCGGGCATTCAGCTCGTTGTCGCCACGGTGAAATCGCTGCAAGGCACGGACGTGGAGACATATGCGAATGGACTCTTCCGAGCCTGGAAGCTTGGCCAGGCGCAGAAGAACAATGGAGTTCTGCTCCTTGTGGCACCGGCAGAGCATAAGGTGCGAATTGAAGTCGGTTACGGCCTCGAAGGCACCCTGACCGACGCATTGTCCTCCGTCATCATCGCCGGCGCCATCATACCGCGTTTCAAGGCAGGAGATTTTCCTGGCGGAATCGAACGCGGCGTCGACGGCATTATCAACGTGCTTAGCGGTGACAGCGCCGGCTGGCAACCAAAAGTCAATGTCAGACGGGAAGACGCATCAGCGGATTTCGACAAATTGTTCCCGATCCTGTTCTTCTTATTGGTACTCTTTATCTGTTGGTACCTTGTTCGCAATGCTGGACCACCGGGAGGCGCAGCAACCGGCAGACGGCGCGGCGGTCCGATCTTTATTCCCTACGGTGGACCGAGCTGGGGCTCGGGATGGGGCGGCGGCGGAATGGGAGGCGGTTTCGGCGGCGGCTTTGGCGGCGGAGGCGGGTCGTCAGGAGGCGGCGGCGTGTCGGGGAGCTGGTGATGAAATGTACGCAGGAGGATCACGATGCCGTTGCTGCCGCGATCCACAGTGCGGAACGCCGCACCAGCGGCCAGCTCGTATGCGTCTTTGCACGCGCCTCCTCGGCTTATGCCCACATCCCGATTTTGTGGGCGAGTGTTATTCCTGTCGCAACTGGCCGTCTTCCTCATTGCGGCGCTCGCGGTTTCCTGGATGCCCTTGTGGCTTCTGCTTGTGCCGAAGCCAGTGCAACGCGCTCGCGCTCATCGCGCTGCGCTTGAGCAATTTGTGCGATCAGGTACACGCAATCGTACCGGCGTATTGATTTTCGTCTCATTGGCAGAGCATTACGTACACTTCGTCGCCGACGAAGCCATTGCGCAGAAGGTGCACGGCTCGGAGTGGCAGGCCGCCGTCGATGCTCTGACAGCGCACATGCGTATTGGCCGCATCGCCGCAGGTCTGATTGCAGCAATCGAGCGATGCGGCGCGGTGCTGGCAGAGCATGCTCCACCGGACGGGTCGGGCGATGAGCTGCCGAACCGCCTATACGTGATTTAGCCTGAGCCGAACCTGCGAAGCATCGGCGTCGTTTCAGATGATTGCATGGCGTACTTTCGCCGAGATCCATTCGCTAATGACGACTGTCGCGAGAATGATCAGCAGTATCAGTGATACGCGCGTCCACGCCAGCGTGGTGATGGCGGCATTGAGCGGCAGGCCTATGCCGCCAGCGCCGACC
>Ga0209465_10000129_pt1 | contig 34751 bp, 39 predicted proteins | sample PanSoiPlot1MoBio_FD_188321 | JGI IMG/M metagenome (GOLD analysis project Ga0209465, IMG submission 188321) | Tropical forest soil microbial communities from Panama analyzed to predict greenhouse gas emissions - Panama Soil Plot 1 MoBio (SPAdes)... | ecosystem: Environmental > Terrestrial > Soil...
ATCTCGCGTTCCATCTGGCCGACGAGGGCCACCGGCCCCCCGAAGCCGAGGAGGCCTAGGCGGAGGTAGTAGCGCACGAGGTCTCGGATGGCGATGCGTGGGGCCGGCGTGTCGGTGCTCATCGATCCCTCCTCGAGCAAGGATGTCGCGGAGTGTAACGCTTGACGAACGATGTAGCAAGCGTTACTTTGTCGTTCGTGAGCTGGCTGACGCTCCTGACCACGCTGCCCCCCACGCCCACCCGGCACCGCGTGGGGGTGTGGCGAAAGCTCCAGCGCCTGGGGGCGATCCGTCTCCGCGGCTCGGCGTGGATCCTGCCCGAGACGCCGGAGACGACGGAGCGATTCCAGTGGCTCGTCCAGGAGATCGAATCGTTCCGTGGCGAGGCGACCCTCCTCCACGTGGAGCGCATCGGCAACATGTCGGAGGATCAGGTCACGGCGCTTTTCCACAAGGCGCGGGCGGCCGAGTATCAGGCGGTGATGCAGGGGTGCCGGGAGATCCTGTCGCATCTCGACCGCGACAAAGCCAAGCACCGCACGGCCTTTGCCCAGCTCCACGGCAAGCTCGAGGGGATCAAGCGCGAGCTGGACCGCATCCTCGCTATCGACTACCTGCCGTCACCGGCGGGTCAGCGCGCGACAAGTCTCTGGGAGACCACGGCCAAACGGCTGCGCGCGGCGGAGTCGCGTCCCCGTCCGCGAGGCGGACGCCACCGCACCGCTCTCCCCCCTCGCGGAAGCACCTGGGTGACGCGGCCGCGGCCCCACATCGATCGCCTCGCCTCGGCTTGGCTCATTCGCCGCTTCTGCGATCCCGATGCGCAGTTCGCCTTCGCCGACGCGGCGGATGCCGCGCGCAAGGGCATTCCCTTCGACGTGCTGGGAGCGGACTTCGGCCATCACGGCGAGGACTGCACCTTCGAGACCCTGGTCAAGCGCTTCGGCATCAAGGATCGGCGGGTCAAGCTCATCGCGGAGATCGTGCACGAGGCCGACCTGGGCGACGGCAAGTTCACCCATCAGGAGTCGACCGGCGTGGACCTGGCCGTCAGCGCCCTCGCCGCCAGCACCCCGGACGACCACGATCTGCTCGAGAAGGGCATAGCGCTCTTCGACGGTCTCCATACCGTGTTGAAGAAGAGAACTGCGACATGAACGCAGGAGGTGTCCAATGAAGCGTCGCGCATGGTTGCTCGGGATACTCCTTGTCGTGGCTGGCCCCCCCGGTGTCGTGCAGGCGGCCGATCCGGATTGGAAGGCGGTGGAGCAAGCGCTGGGCAAGCCCGGCCAGCTCCAATCGGGCGACGTGTTCAGGATCGGAATGCCGCGCACCGATCTCTCCGTCACCGTGAAGGGCGTGCCCGTCAAGCCCGGATTCGCCCTCGGCTCCTACGCGGCGTTCAAGCAGGTCGGCGACCACGCCATGGTCATGGGCGACCTCGTCCTCCTGGATCAGGAGGTGCCCGGTGTCATGTCTGGCCTTCTGAGCAACGGCCTCGAGGTCACCGCCGTCCACAATCACTTGAACGAGATGTCCCCGCACGTCATGTACATGCACTTCTCAGGTCACGGCGAGGCGGTGCAGCTGGCACGGGGGCTTCGCCAGGCCCTGTCCGCCAGCGGAACTCCTCTGGGCAGCGCCAGTGCGCCTGCTTCCGCGGCCGGTCCATCGCTCGATACCAAGCAGATCGAGCAGGCGCTCGGGCGCTCCGGCCGGGACATCGGTGGCGGCATCTTTCAGGTCGCGGTGCCGCGGGCGGATCCCATCACGGAGATGGGCATCCCGCTCCTTCCCGCCATGGGCGTGACCACCGTGATGAACTTCCAGCCCACCGCCGACGGCAAGGCGGCCATCACGGGCGACTTCGTCCTCGTGGACCGCGAAGTCAATCCCGTCGCCAAGGCCCTCCGTCAGCACGGCATCGACGTGACGGCGATTCACAACCATGGGCTGCAGGACTCACCCCGGCTCTTCTACATGCACTTCTGGGCGACCGACGACGCGGTGAAGCTGGCCCAGGGCCTGAAGGCAGCGCTCGCTGCGACGAAGAGCGTACCGTCCGGCGCGAACTAAACGACCTCCATGGCAAGGAGACGAGCATGCTCTGGATAACGCGCGCGGGTGGGAACGTGGATCGCGTCGCGTGCCCGTGGTTGATCAAGCGATACATCGACAAGGACGCCCAGTTCCTCTACGTGCCCCCGGAGAGGGTGCTGGAGACCGCGGCACTGCTGGGGGCCCGCTCCTACGACGCCAAGGGCGCCGAGTTCACCCACCAGGATCTGCCCGAGGGCGAGATCTGCTCCTTCGTGACGCTCATGCGGTCGTTCGGTCTCTGGGGCAAGGATCCCGCGCTCGACATGGTGGGGAAGATCGTCAATCACGCCGATACGAGTCCGCAGACCTCTGCGTACAAGATGCCCGAGGGCGACGGCCTCGAGGCCATCGCGCGCGGATTCGCCACCATCACCACCGACGATCACCAGAAGCTCGAGTGGGAGTTCCCCATGTACGACGCCCTGTACGCCTTCTGCCAGCGCAAAACCGGGGAGTTGCCCCGTGGGGCTTGAACGACGTGGCTACATCGATTTGCCGCCCCACACCGGACCGGGCGGCTTCGATCACGCGGCGATTCACCAGGGCACGCGCCGGCTCTACGTTGCCCACACCGCCAACCACGCGGTGGATGTCATCGACTGCGGGCGCGAGGCCTTCGTGCGCTCCATCGCTGGTCTCCCCGCCGTGGCCGGCGTACTGATCTCGGAAGATTCGGGCTGGGCGTTCACCTCGAACCGTGGCGAGGACACTGTCGGCATTTTCCGGCCGGGCGGCGAGGACGAGGTCGCCAGGGTGCCGGTTGGCGTGCGGCCCAACGGGCTCGCCTTCGACGCGAGCCGGGGCACCCTCCTCGCCGCCAACGTTGGGGATCCCGCGGTGCCGGGCTCGTTCACGCTCTCCGTGGTGGACGTCGGCACACGGTCTCTGCGCGGTGCCGTCGCCGTGCCGGGCCGCACGCGCTGGGCCATCTACGATGGCGGGCTCGATCGATTCTTCGTGAACATCGCGGACCCGCCGATGATCGTGGCCGTCGCGGCTGATGATCCGCAGCGGCTGGACGCGACCTACGAGATGCCGGCCGTCGGCCCCCACGGACTCGATCTCGACGTCGACACGGGGCGCCTCCTGTGTGCCGCCGACGATGGCCAGTTCCTTGCCGTGGAGGCCGCCACGGGCAAGACGCTGGCCACGGTACCTTTGTCGGGACCGCCCGACGTCATCTTCCTCGACCACGCCCTCGCGCGCTGCTACGTCGCGGTGGGCGATCCCGGCGTGATCGATGTGATCGACGTCCGCGCCATGCGGCGACTCGAGTCGGTCGCCACGGAGCCGGGCGCCCATACCACGGCGCTCGACGCCGACCGTCATCTCCTCTACGTCTTCCTACCGGAAACGCATCGCGCCGCCGTCTTCGCCGACGCATAGGGGCCGAACCACTCTCCGTGGTCGTCGTCCCCGAACCACCCCCGCGCCGGACGACGCTTCGGCATCCGGCACCTCGGCGTCGGCCCCAGCGGGTTCACACGTGGACGCCGACGTCCTGGATCAGTCTACTGCCAGGGCTTCATCCCGGGAGCGAACCCGCCGAGGCGATCCACTCTGACGCGGATGAGCAGCCGCTTCTCGCCCGGCTGGCGGTAGGGGTACTTGTCCACGCCAAGAAATCTCTTGGCGAGTTTGTCGATATGCGCGTCCGCGCCGGTTTCTGCGACGGAGGCCGTCCCATGGACAAGCAGGTAGGCCTGCGGGTTGTTCCGATCCTGTATGGAGATGACGACGCGCGGGTCGCGGCGGAGATTCCGAGCCTTCTCGCGGCCCTCGGCGGTGTTGAACAGCACTTCGTCACCTTCGGCGTCCACCCACACCATCGTCGCCTGCGGGCGTCCGTTCGGGGCCGACGTCACGACATGCCCGTAGGCCTTGTCCTGCAGCATTTTCCTCGCTGACTCGGGCAGCTTGATCGCCATGGGTCCTCCCTCCGAGGGTTAGGGCTTGAGCGTCTCCGTTCCCTTGTCGCCCTTGCTACAGGGGACACAGCAATCCGTGCAGCCGACAGTTTTGTTGCCTTTACCGACGCCCCAAGATCTGTTGCTGTCCGTCCAGGCGCCATAACAAATCTTCTCTCCCAACGAGCACCTGATTCTTGCTTTGTGAGCCGCCCGGCCGTCGAATTTGTAATATTTGTCGGGTGCCGGCCACACCTTGTTGTCCTGCCCGTAGAGCTGGAGATACACGACGTCCGGAGGCGTACTTTTGAACGACCAGGTCATCACAACATACCGACTCGCGGTCTGCTCTGCCCATTCGAGCCCCGGGAAGAGAGGCACGGAGCCGAGTGCGAACATCATGGCAATGAGGAATGGCCGAGTTCGCATGAGCGTCTCCCTTCACCTCGCTGAAAGATTCCATCGTGGTATCAGCGTCGCCGTCCCCAACCGATCGGCCGGTTAGTTTACTACTACCGTGCGACGCCGGGTCCGTCGCCGAAGAGTGACGGAACAAATGTATACGGATCCGCCGGCTCGGTGAGGAGCGCTTGCTGTCTGGGGGTGAGCGGGACGTCGGGTGGCGGAAGGACCCGCGCCCGCGACCATGCCATCTGGGAGACGCAATACTTGAAGAGTAGCGTCCGGCGCTCGTGGTCGGCTCTCCACAGTGCGGTGCCGTGCATCATCGCCTCGGAGAACAATACGACCGCCCCCGCCGGGATCTCGGGAATGACCACGCAGGAGGCCTTCTCCGGGGCCTCGTGGATTTGGCGCGGCAGCTTGAAGTTGCTCTTGTGACTCCCGGGAATGCACCAGAATCCCCCGCAGTTCGCTCCAGCATCGGTAAGATTCCAGGCGACGACCGCGAACCCCTCGTAGATGCCGTTCGGGGCAAAGTGAAAGCGCTCTCCTGCCCTGGTGAAGGAGTTGAGAGCCGACGCTCCGTAGTCCGCGTGCATAGATCCCATGGTCTGCCCCTTGTGCATGCGGATCCCGTAGAGTCGATCCAGCCGAAAGCAGTCCCCGAGCCGAAGGCGAAGAATCGGCATGATCGCCTCATGGTCCAGCAGGCGACAGAACGGCTCCCCCCAGTTGAGGAAGCCATGATCCGGTCCGTGCTTGCCGGCGGCGGAGCCAAAGCGGATGCTTTGGCGAGGGCTGGGGAGCTGCTGCGCATCGATCAATCGATTCAGCTCGGCCACCTCCGCCGTCCCCAGAACGTTGTGGATCACGAGATAGCCCTGAAGATCGAACAGATACTGTTGCAGCTCCTGGTCCGAAGCGTCCACGATCACGCCCTCCCTTGTCCTTGCTGACACCGTCGCCTCTCCACCGCTTTGTACGGTCCGTCCGAGGCCCGACCGATTTGGTTCGGCGTCAACGTTAACATGTCTGCGCCGACGGCAGCGCATCCCGGTAATCGGCCCGCGATCGGGATGGCTGCGCGGTCCGCCGTCTACCGAGGCGCACGAGAGGTCCCGCGGCTCGCGACGGGCGGCGATGCGGGGCGACGCGGCATATGGCGACGAGTACTGTTCACCGAGGATGAGCTGGGGGCGACGATGCGATTTCCCCGATGACATCCGCCCGCCGCAAGAGGTCAGCCGCAACTCCGTCCGCCCACTACTCTGCCGGCGCGAGCCGACCGGGCTACGCGGCCGAGACCATCAGGGAAGAACGCGATGCGTGACGGAACTGACCTGCTCGGGCAGGCTCGGGAGGCTTAGCGGAGAACGCCGACAACACGAAGAACCTGTAGGAACGAGCCTACGGCCAAAAGCGCGAAGCCCAGCCTGCTCTTTCGCCTCCGGCGTTCTTCATCGAGCCTGACGTCCTCTTCACCCTCTCCCCCGCCGACGTGGGTCATGGCACCCGGACTCGGGCGCGAGCTGAAGTAGAGGCAGAATCCGGCAAAGATCAGAGCGGTCACGGCCAGGATATCGATAGCCCTGATCATGGCTCCTCCTTCCCGCTATAGCCGGAATGATACCAGCCCGGATCGGCCTCCTGCGGGTGCGCAAGCCGCGCCGGTTACCCGGAGCAGGAGCAGGGCTCGCATTGGTCCGCATCCACCGACATCGCGAAGTACGAGGTCGCCGTCGAGGTTCGGGCGGCTTCCTGGGGAATTCGTGGGTTGGCTAGGACGTGGGCAGCAGGCCGGCGCGCAGGACGTACAGGCCCCAGACGACGAGCCCACCTCCCGAGACGAATGAAAACCAACGACCCCGCACCACTGCCTTCTCCAGGAGCACAAAGACCGCCAGGGCGGCGATCCAGGTCAGGTTCATGACGCCGCCCACGAAGAGCAGGGCCATCAACGCCCAGCAGCACCCCACACAGTACACGCCGTGGTCGAGCCCCATCCGAAAGGCACCCCACCGTCCCTCTTGCCATCGGCCGAGGAGGAACCCCAGCGGCGACTGGCACCGGACCAGACATGCGTGCTTCCACGGGCTCAGCTGGTAGACACCGGCGAGGACGAGCAGGGCGCCGCCGGCGAGAGCGCTCGTGATCGCGGCGCTGGGCGAGAGCAGGAGCGAGGCATGGAGCGCCCACTGCAAGCAGGCCGCGAGGCCGCTCCAGCTCAACCAGACCACGAGGTAGCCGGTGGCGAGGAGTCCCGTTCGAAAGGAGCCCTCAGCGGTTCCGAGCCGAGGACGCTGCGAGCGCGCGAAGAGCAGGAGCAGCGGCGTGGCCGACGGCAGCATCATGGCGATCATCATGATGCCCCACATAAGGGTCGTGGCACCGAGATCGGCCACGTCCCAGGGGGCCTGGCGCGGCATCGCCATCCCCATGGCCATGTGCATGCTTATCTCGCTCGCGCGCCGCCAGAGATCGAACCACGTGATGCCGGCGAGCGCCGCGACGCCGCCGAGCACGACCAACTGTGTCGGCTCGAGCAGCCGGACCTGAACTTTTGTCAGGCGCTCTTCCACGCGAACGGGGCGAAGTGGCCGTTGTTCTGCCCGCTCTTGTCCTCCCAACGAAGGCCGAATGCGTTCAGACTACTACCCGTGGAGCGGGCCAAGGCGAGGCGTGGGTTCGCCGGGTGTAGCGTGTTGTCGACGTAGAGGGGCTCGCCGGGCTTGGCGGGGCTCGGCACACCCTCCACCGCCTGCTCGACAACTCCGGGGATGGAGAGGGACCGCTTCGTCCCGTCCTTCCGGTAGGTGATCGGCCGGGCCTCCACACCGAGCACTCGCTCGACGAGCGGACCGAGCGCAGACATCGGACCGCCGGCCTGGCCACTGGCAATGCCGGCCAGCGCATCACGCTGCTCCTGGGTGGCCCGCTCATCGACGATGACCCCTACAGACCAGTGGCCTTCAGCCATAGCCCCTGGGGTATGCGCGATGACCGCGAAGTTCAGATCGTCAAGAGCCGTGCCTCCGTATCGCCCCTGATCGACATGAAAGGCCAGCGCGACGAAGCACTCACCCTTCGAGGGCGCCGCCGCCATATTGCTGGTGATGCAGGGACAGAGGTAGGCACAATTGCACGTCTCGAAGTAGTCACCTGCGACCTGCCACGCGACCTGCGCCATGGCGGATACCTCCACGAGTAGAGGACACGGTTGGGTCGATCGGTCAGCGTGTCCCACGGCACCAGTACCGAGGAGCAACGCGGCAACCGCATCTGACCATAGTCCGATCTCGAAGGCAACGAGCCGCTGCCTCAGCGCGGTTCCAGATGTGCGAGGGACGCCCCTGGCAACCGCGCCGCTGTTGCGGTACCTTTGAGCGGCCATGAAGATCGCGATCGGCGGAAAGGGCGGTTCCGGCAAGACCACCGTGGCCGGCACCCTCGCGCGTATTCTCGCGGAACGCGGCCAGCGGGTCGTCGCCCTGGATGACGACAGCAATCCGAACCTGGCGGTGACCTTGGGCCTGGCTCATGGGCAGGCCGCTTCCCTGCCCGCGATTCCCCGCGATTGGCTAGAAGAGAAGCCCGACGGCGAGGGCGGTACGAGACTCGAACTGAAGGTGCCCGCGGAGGACTTCATCGAGCGGTTCGGCCAGCCCGTCGGAGAGAACCTCACCCTCCTCGTGATGGGCCAGCCCGATCACGGGGGCTCCGGGTGACTGTGCCGAGCACACGCCACCGTGCGTGGCGTGCTCCGGGGCCTGGTCTCGACGACCTCGCGCATGACCGTCGTCGATCTCGAGGCCGGACTCGAACACCTGAGCCGCGGGACGGCTCGCCACGTGGACACGCTCCTCCTCGTCGCCGAGCCGTACTTCAAGTCGCTCGAGGCGGCTCAGCGCTCTTTCACCCTCGCGAAGGATCTTGGCATCGGCCGTATCTCCATGGTGGCGAACAAGATCCGCTCCTCGAGGGATGAGGCCACCGTCCGGGAGTTCGCCGGGCGTCACGAGGTCACCGTCGCGGGGATCGTTCCCTTCGATCCCGCGGTCGTGGAAGCCGATGAGCAGGGCGCCGCGGTGATCGACCAACGGCCCGAGGCCACGAGCGTGGCCGCCATTCGACGGCTCGCCGACCGGCTCCTGACCGCCGCCTAGGCGGCTCCCCTCAGCGTCCGGCGCGCGGATTCAATCCCTCGTTGAGCCCGTCGCCCAGCAGATTCAAGCCCAGCACGGCGAGGGCGATGGCGGCGCCAGGGAAAGCCGCCATCCACCACGCGACTCGTAGGAACCGCTGCGCATTGTTGGCGAGATAACCCAGACTCACGACGTCCGGATCGCCCAGTCCGAGAAACGACAACCCGGCCTCGATCAGGATCACGCTGGCCGCGGTCAGGGACAGCACGACCACCACCGGCGGCAGCGCGTTCGGCAGCACCTCACGAAGCAGAACCCGCGCCTGACCTGCCCCGAGGGATCGCGCCGCCTCGACGAACTCCTGCTGCTTCAGCGATAGTACTTCGGCGCGGGCCACCCGGGCGATCCATGGCCACGAGGTCAGGCCGAGGAGCAGGACGAGGCGATCGAGACCCGGCCCGAACACGGCCACGACGATAACGGCGAGGAAGAACCGCGGCACGATCTGCACGAACTCGGTGAATCGCATGAGGGCATCGTCCACTCTCCGCCCTTGCCATGCCGCCGTGGAGCCGACGGCGATCCCGAGAGCGCCGCTCAGCAGACTCACCAGGATCGCCAGGAGGATAGACGTCCGGGTTCCATGCACCACTCCCGAGAGGACATCGCGGCCGAGATCGTCCGTCCCCATGGGGTGGGCGAGGGTCGGCGCGGTCAAGGGCAACCCGACGGACGTGAATGGACCGGCGGGGGCGATCCGGCCGGCCAGGAGCGCGACGGCGAGCAGGCCGCCGGTGATGGCAATGCCGACGCGGCCTGCGCCCGTGCGGAGGATTCGCCAGAGACCGCTCCGGCTCTCCAACGCACGGAGCCCGAGGGTCGGCAGCTCGTTACTGATAACGAATGCGCGGGTCGAGTCGGGCATAGGTGAGATCGGTGATCAGGTTGGCCAGGACCACTCCCACCGACATGATCAGGAACATGCCCAGCAAGACCGGGTAGTCCCGCGAGAGCAAGGAAGACAGGAGCAGACGTCCCAGCCCGGGCCAGGCAAACACCACCTCGACGAGCACGGCTCCGGACAGGAACATGCCGGCCCGGCTTCCGATCACCGTGAGGACGGGCAGCATCACGTTCCGCAGCGCGTGTCGGACCACGAGAGCTTCCGGCAATCCCTTCGCCCGGGCTGCGCGCACATAGTCGGCGCCCAGCGCTTCGAGCAAGCCGGTGCGCACCAGGCGCATGGTGAGAGCGAGCTCGTTGATGGCGAGCACCACGGCGGGCAGCACCAAGTGATGGAGCACATCCGCCAGATGCGCGAGTCCGGTCTGCGGATGGCGGGCATCGGTCATGCCCTGCACGGGAAATAGCCCGGTGCCCACGGCGAGGGCGAGCAAGGCGATCTGACCCAGCCAGAATGAGGGCGTGGCGTAGCCGAGCAACGCGGCGACGTTGAGCGTCACCCCCACCGAACGGCGGCGAAAGCCAGCGGCCAGGATTCCCAGCGCGACCCCGGCCACGCTCGACAGCACGAGCGCGGTGCCCACGAGCAAAAGAGTGGCCGGCACTCTTTCCGCGATCACCCGGGTTACGGATCGCCCATGGACGAACGAGGTGCCCAGATCGCCGTGGAGCACATTCGAGACATAGGTGAGTAGCTGCTCGGGCAGAGGGCGATCCAGCCCGAATCGACTGCGCAGGAATGCGTAGTAGGCGGCATCCCCGTGCTCCCCCCCGAGGGCGATCGCCGGATCGCCCGGAGCGAGGTGGATGATGCAGAAGTTCAGCACGAGCAGCCCCGCCACGGTAGGCAGGACCTGAGCGAGCCGTCTCAGCAGATAGCGAGGCGGCACGTTGGGCTTACCGTCGGCAGAAGGCCCCCTCCGCGAAGAGTCCCGTCCAGGCTCGGAAGCCCGAGCAGCGCGCCGTCCACGCCCGCGTGTTCACCGTCTCCACCAGCCAGTAGTAGGGCACATCCTGCACCACGATCTCTTGGATCTGGCGATAGAGCCGGGAGCGTTTCTCGCGCTCCACCGTCCGGCTCGCGTCGTCGAAGAGGGCATCAACGCGGGGGTTCCGGTAGGCCGCCGCATTGGTGAACGGGGCCGGACCAATCTGGGAGGAGTGATACATCCGACGCACGCCGATCTCCGGGTCCGGTCCGTTGCAATACGAGATGACATTGGAGTCGAAGTTGCGGTCCTTGAACACGGTGGGAGCGAAAACGGCGGGCTCGAGCGGTCTAAGCACTACACTGATGCCCACCGTCCCGAGCTGCTGACGCACCAACTCGCCATACTTCGCAAAGGCCGGAAAGTGAAGGAAGTCGATGGACAGCCGCGTTCCGTCGGGGACGCCGGGCACGCCACGAGCCGTCCGCGGCCCCTCGCCCTCTTTTTTCCACCCTACCCCTTCGAGGAGCCTCTCGGCCTCCGTGCGGTCAGATCTCGGTAGGGCGAGGCCCGTGGCGTGGGCCCATGGAATCTCGCTGGAGATGGGAGCGGTGGCGACCTTGCCCTCACCGAAGAGGATCTGCGAGAGAAACGCCTGGCGGTCCAGCGCATGGGCGATGGCCTGGCGGACCCGGACCTCCTTCAGGATCGGCCGCTCGAGGTTGAAGCTCATGGTCATGATGCAGTTCGATCCACCGGGATGGTAGCCGGTCCGAGCGGTTTGGAAACGCGTGTCGCTCTTGATGCGACTCAGCAGAGGCCCGGGCAGCTCCCACAGGAAATCTGCCTCGCCATTCTCGAGGGCGAGCACCTGCACGGACAGATCAGGAATGATGCGCATGACGAGGGCATCGGGGTACGGCAGCCCCGGCTTGAAGTAGGCCGGATTGCGAGCGAGGCGGATCTCCGTGCCCTTCGTGTAGGACACGAACTTGAACGGACCGGTGCCGACGGGATTGCCGTTCGCCGGATTGGTCTGGGGGTCGCTTCCCTGGTAGAGGTGCCGAGCGATGATCGGTGCCTCCGTCGCGTCGAGCTGATACAGCAGCGGGGCATACGGCTGCTTGAAGCGGAAGATCACGGTCCGATCGTCGGGCGCCTCGAGGCCCGCGAGGAGCGATCCCATGGAGGCTCTCGTCCGCGCGTGAAACTTGAGGAGGACTTCTTCGAACGTGAACTTGACGTCGGCTGCCGTGAAGGGCTTGCCGTCGTGCCATTTGACCCCGTCACGGAGACGGAACCGGTACACCGCCCCGCCCTGCTCGACCTGCCAGCTCTCGGCCAGCTCTGGAACCGGGTCACCCCGCTCGTCCCGCCCAAGCAACCCGTTGTAGATGAGCTCGGAGGCAGCGTGAGTGGCCCCGCTGGTGGTGATCGCGGGATTCAAGTGGCCCGGGTCTGCCACGATGGCCACCACGATCGTGCCGCCGCGCACGGGCTGGTCTTGCGCTCGAGCCGGGAAATCGACCAGGAGCGTCATGACCGCTGACAAGAGAACGGCCAGCACGGTCAGGCGACGGCGGCGCATAGAACCTCCGTGCAGCCGTTCGACGAACGAAACGTGCTGCGAAGAATCGAAGTGAATCGGACAAAAAAAAGGGACGACGAGCTCAACCCTGCCTCGGCTGTCCGCGTCGAAGAAAGTCGTTCAGCACGCGGCAGAGCTCTCGGCCGCGTCCCGTCAGCGAGTATTCGACTCGGGGCGGGGTCTCGGGATGCACCGTGCGCTCGATCAGGCCCGCCTCCTCGAGGTCCGCCAGTCGGGTGGCCAGGGTGGACGAGCTGACGTCGCCGAGCCGGCTCCGGAGCTCGTTGAATCGGACGGTTCCGTGGTTGGCGATGAGGCTGAGCAGGCCGAGTGCATAGCGGCGGCCGATGAGCTTCGCCAGCGGCGCGGCCGGACAGAGACAGTCGGTGGCCGCGAGGCCCGAGCCGCAGCCGCACGTCGCCGCGACGGGCGCCATCAGGCAAGGCCCCGGCAGTCCCCGCCCCCCGTGTGGCAATCACAGTCGGCTGAGCCACACTCTCCGTGAGCATGCCGGGCGAGGTAGGGCTCGAACTCATCGAGGAACCGTCGGCGACCTTCCCGCATCCCGAGAGTGGTCAGCCGATAGCGTGGCGTGCCCACGTTGTCGAACTGGGGCTCAGCGAAGCCGTCCTCCACGAGCTGACGCAGTGTCGCATGCACCACGTGGCTGTCCTCGATGAAGCGGAGGATGTCGGCGGGGCTGACGTCCGGCCCAAGGCCTTCGCCATGGAGCCAGAACATGATCTGCAAGATCTCGTCTCGCTGCCGCAATGCCGCCACGGGATCCGACGCTGGGCATGTCCCTTCGAGGAGCCGGTCGATGTGCTCCAGCGCCGCCTCCACCGCGGCGCGCACCCGCGGGGTCAGCTCGGTGGTCAGCTCGTCTACCTCGGCGGGCTCGCACCCGATAATGAAGACCTCGGGAGGCAACGCCCGGAGGGCCTTGGCCACCGCCAGGGCGCGCGACGGCACGGCGAGATGAAGATCCACTTCCCCTGCCGACTCCACGGACTCCACCTGGACCACGTACACGGTTCCGGGTGCTCCGCCGCGGCTCATGGCGTCGGCGATGATGAGTCGGTCGCATGGGGTCAGGAGCTCCTGGGCGAGCCGAATCCCCGCCGTGCCCACCTCCATCAGATCGACTCCCGGAGTGGGCCGACGCTGCTCCAATCGCCGAATGACCTCGACGCCGAAACCATCGTCGCCGCGGAGAACATTGCCGAATCCAGCGATGAGGGTGCGCACGGTCAGCCCCCGAGCGCCGGCTCGACGCCGACGGCCACCCGAATCTCACCATTTTCAACGGCCACGGGCGAGATGCCGAGTTGCTCGCTGCCCCCATCGCACCGCTTCCCCGTCCGGACGTCGTAGCGGCAGCCGTGCCAGGAACATCGAAGCTCGGCACCCTCCAGCGTCCCGAACTGAAGCGGCAGCGGCGTGTCGCCGCATCGATTCGTCACCGCATGAAACTCGCCGTCTACATTCGCGATGAGTATCGGCTGACCTTCGATATCGACCGCCTTGACCTGGCCGGGGGGGACGTCGGCGGTGCCGCACACGCGCCGGTACACCGGCCGCTGAGCCCGCCGCAATCCCACCTGCAGCAGCGTCTGCCCTACGTCCGGGCGGTCTCCGACCACGAGCTCCTGGAAGCCTACCAACCCCTCGCGTAACGCTTCCTCGAGGTCGTGGCGCACGGCATCGATGTTTCGGCCGCCGTCGCGGAGCCCGTGGAGACGGACATACACGGCCCCGCCCACCACGTCTACGAGCTCGACATCGATCCCGTGATCGTGCAGATGCCCCCGCACGGCATCGAGCGCCTCTTCCGCGAGCAGCCGCCGGTCCACCGCCAGAAGCTCGTAGGACATGAGGAGCAGGCGGATGGCCGGATCGCCGGCGAGCCGATTGACGAAGGCATCGCCGGCCATGCCCCGGATAGCGTCCACGAGGTGGGTCAGCGCGGTGCGGTGAACGGCATCGATGCCCTGAAGCAAGGCCGTCACGTCGGCGCGCACCGCGGGGTCGGGGTGCGACTCGAGCGCCTCGATGAGCCGCTGGACCTCTTCGAGGACATCTGCCTTCATGAGAGGCATTGCCCGGTGGCCATGGATATCCCACCGCCGAGCCCACCGATCGGGAGCTGGCCTACTGCCGAAGCGTCGGTGGCCATGGAGACAGCGAGCTCACATATGTGATCGATCACACGGGCCACGGGCTCGCTGAAGTCTTCCCCAAATTCCTGAACGCCAGGCTCCACCTCGATGACCACGACCTCGTCGGGCAGACCGCCGAAGTGTCGGGTGACCACGAGGGTGTTGTCGAGGGCGATGACGCCGGTCACCGCCTCGGTCACTGCGCGGTGTACCTCCTCGTCGTTGGGCAAGACGCCATTCCACCGGTACGCGGTGACGGTTCCGGGCGGACGCTGCCCTCGCTCCGCGGCCGCCACCACCACTGCTCGCGTGAAGCGGCAATCCGGCGGCTCGTCCTCGAACCGTTGCATCACGGCGATCGGATTGTAGCTGAGATCTTCCACCACCACGTCGCCGGCCCACGCTCGCTCGAGAAGGCGGTCGGCCACGACGACGCCGACGGAGTGATCGCGCAGGTTGCGATACCCGATGCCCGCAACAATGACCCGCACCGTCTATCCGCCCTCGTCGTCTAGACCACAGGCGCAGGTGTTCACCTCCCGCGTGATGACGCCCGCGTCCGAATGGATGTGGGTGGTGCACGGCATGCAGGGGTCGAAGCTCCGGATGGCGCGGAGAATGTCGATCCCCTTGAACTTCACCGGGTCGTCGGTCTCTTCCAGGAGCGGCGTGTTGAGCACGGCCTCCTCGTACGGGCCGGGCTGCCGCCAGCGGTCGCTGGGCGAGGCATTCCAGGTCGACGGCGTGAGGATTTGATAGTTGGCCACGGCGCCTCGGTCCAGGGTCAGATGGTGCGTCAGGTATCCACGCCCGGCGCCCCAGAAGCCGACACCCCGCTGCTCGCCTCGCTTGGGGATCTCGAAGGGTGTGCTCGTTTTCGTATCGCCCTGCTTGAGTCGATCCATCGCGGCCAGCCAGTTGTTCAAGGCCACCAGCGTGGTGAACCCCGTGCAGTACGCCCGGGCGCGGTTCCGTTCAAAGGCGTTCCAGACCGACGGCACCTTCCACTCGAGCTCGAGCTCGGGGAGCGCGCCTTGAGGCAGCCGAAGCTTCAGGGAAGTGCCCGTCGACTCGATGAAGGGGTTTGCCGGCAGCTTCCGGGCGACCGCGGTGTTCCACAGCCGAGCATAGGCGCCGGCTTCCATGGCCTGCCGATCCCATCGCGGTGCGGTGTCCCACGTGTACTTTTCCTTCCAGCTCTGGCCCTGGGGGCGTGGCTTGGTCACCTTGTTCCAGGGGTGGTACGGCGAGAGAGGATTGCCGACCGGATCAGTCGGGAAGTGCTGACGTTGCCCGTCCCCCGTCCACTCCTCGTAGTAGGAGTGCTCCACGAATTCCTCCACTCCGATGTTCAGGGCATGGAGATCCGTGGTGACGAGCTGGCCGTCCATGACCACGCCGGGGGTCGCCCACCGCTTCTCTCCCCACGCGGCGGCGCCCGCGTAGGTGGCATCGTACGCCTCGTGATGGTCGAAGATCCCGGAGTCGATGAGGTTCGCCCGGCGAGCGCCGACCTGCTTGTACGCCGGATTGGCCTCGTAGAAGAACTCGGTGAGGTCGTCCCAGATGGCCGCGAGCTTCTTCGAGTAGTCGAAGAACTGGGCGAGGCGCGTGAACATCTCGTTCATGACGGTCAGGCTGATGGTCGAGCTCATGCCGCCGGGCACGATGGTCTGCGGATGCGGGTACTTGCCACAGATCAGCACGTAGGCTTCCCGAGCGACCCGCGTCATATGAAGCGCCTCGAGGTAGAGCTTGCCGCTCAGCGGGTTGAGGTCGTCCATGAGCTCGCCCATCGTGCGGAACCCGTGGATCTCGGCGTGGGGCGCTTCACTTCGCCGCGCCCGCTCGAGGACCGAGGGATTGGTGGGACCGACCATGGCCGAGGAGTAGTCGGGCCCGGCGAGCAGGTGGAGGTGCAGCGGATGATCGTAGAGGAACTCGAGGGCCAGCGCGATGTTGCGGATGAGCACGCCGAGGGGCGGCGGCACGCACCCGATGGCCATCTCGATCGCCATGGCCGACGTCGTGGAATGGACGCCTCCACAGACCCCGCAGGCCCGGCTCGTGATGAAAATGGCATCCCGCGGATCGCGCCCGATCATGATGACCTCGTAGCCGCGGAACAGGGTCGCCATGGAGCGCGCCTCGAGCACCTTGCGGCCCTGGAAGTCGGCCACGGTGTGGAAGGCGAGCGCCCCCGCCACGCGCGTGACGGGGTCGAAGTTGAGGTCCTTGATGTAGCCGTTGCGCTTGAGCAGTTCCTCGATGCGCTCCGCCGTCAGCTGAGCGGGCGCCCCGCGAGGAATCGCCGCGGCGGGGCCGTACGGATTGGCCACTCCCGCCCGGAGGAACGGCTTGCCCTGCTCGTCGAACTCGATGGGAAGGTTCTTAAAGCACATGGAATCCTCGTCGTGTTACGAGAGCCGGAACACCCTGGCCGCCCGTCCCACATGGCGATCGGCCGCCTCGAGGCCGCCCAGCAGTGCCCCGAGCGCCCCGTTGATCGTGGTGAGCTTCTCGGGTAACGGCGCCGTGTGGTTGCGCACGGCCTCGAGCCCATCGGCGATGGCGGCGACGCTCTTCTTCGTATCGAGCAACGCCCAGGCGATCGCGATGAGATAGCCGGCGAGCGCGAGGACCACGAGGGCTACGGTGATCAAGGTCAGGATCAGCAGCATGACGACCTCTTCATGGCGCGCGCTCCTCCAACACGGCCGCCACGGTGTCGAGCCTGCCTTCTACGGATCCGGCTGCCGCGAGCATGTCGCTCGCCACCCCGATGGTCGCGTCGAGGGCCGCGATGTTCACGGTGTTGCGTGCGATGCCACCGGCCGCCTGCAACGTCTCCGCCGCGTATCGCTGGATGGACCGCGCCGACCGCCACGTGCGATGGAGCAGATAGACGGCCAGTGGCACCAGGACGATGAGAGTGACGATCAGCCCTATCCACCAGACTATATAGACGGCGTGGGGAATGGTCGGCGAGGTCATGACCGTGGCTGCCTGGAGACCGAAGCGATCAGCGCGCCAAGATTGCTGTCGATGGCTTTGAGCCCGTCGCGTGTGGCGCTGAGCCCCTCATTAAGCTGGCGGACCTGCGGGGCCAGCGCGTCGGTCTGCCGCTCGATGGCGCGGACACCCAGGCGAATTTTCGACAGGTAGTTGGCCGGTGTCACGAAGCGGGTGGCCGGCCCCCCGATCGCTTCCAGCTCTCCGTCGATCGCGCGCAGGAAAAGCGCGAGGACCACGAACAGCGCCACCACCCCGATGACGGAGAGGATTGCCAGCACCACGAACACATTCATCGCCTCGCCTCCCCGCCGAGGACGCAGTCTGGACATCCCGGACACTGGGCGGCATGGGCTCCCATGGCGGCTGTCGCCCCCACGATGCCCTTCGCGGAAGCAAGGATGTCCCCGGCGAGATGATTTGTCGTGTCGAGCAACGCGATATGGATGGTGTTGTTGGCGACTTGCTGTCCGATGGTCCAGATCGTGGCCACTCCGTCTCGCACCTTCCGGGCGGCGTGCAGGACAAGGGTCAGCAGCACGGCCACCACCACGAGGACGACCGCATAAATGATCAGGGTCGCGATCCACATCTGCTGGATGGTCTCGACGCTCGATTGGGGCATACTCGTCGCCTACCTGCGACCTCTGGCCGCGGTGTGTCCCTGGAGCGCCTCGGCCAGGGCGGTCGCCTTGGTCTCGATGTCGCGTACCGTGGCGCGCAGCTCTTCGGCCACCTCGTTCGTCGTCTGAAGTTCCCAGATCGACCGCGTGTTGTCGCGAATTGCCTCGAGGGCGACGATGGCTCGCCCGGCATGGGCGGCAATGCTCCGCGCAGTAAGCCAGATCGCCACGAGCAGAGCCGCCGCCACCACGACCACGATGGCCGCCACCACTATCCAAAGTCGCCAGGCCGCCCAGAGCTCAGCGTCGCCCATCGGTGTCCTCCCGAGCGACGCTGCTATCGATATAATCACTCCGGTATCCCGGGCGATCCGCTCCCCAGAACCGCTCCTTCTCGCTGGGTGGGCGGCCGGGCTTCTTGGCTCCCAGGTGTTGCCACATGTTGTAGAAGAACTTCATCGTGCGGTCCATCGCCGTCTGCGCCTGCACGTGCGCCCAGCCGCTCGGCACCTCATGCGTCACGTCCCAGCGGTGCTCGCGGTTGGCCTCGCGGTTGGAGAGCCGCCGGAGCCGCCGGATCACCCCGCCCACGCCCCTGGCGGCGAGGGTGGAGATGGCAGCGCCGGGAGGCGTCTTGTAGAACGGACTGAACTTGTCGGGAAAACCCGGCATGGTGCACCCGATGCACACGCCGCCTGCCCGCATGCACCCACCCATGTGGTTGATGGCACCGCGCTGCACGATGTTGCAGTTGACAATCGGGCCCCAGCAGCCGATCTCCACGAGGCATTGTGGGTCGCCGTAGCGCTCGGCGAAAATGCCCTCTTCGTAGAACCCCGCCCGGGTGCAACCATGATGGACCGTTTCCCGAAAGAGCCAAGCGGGCCGGCCGAGCTCGTCGAACGTCGGCAGAGGTCCCAGGCCCTGCAGGAAGAGGAGCACGGCGAACACCGTCTCGGTGAAGTTGTCTCCCTGTGGCGCGCACCCCGGGATGTTGATCACGGGCAGACCGAAGGCGCTCCGGTAGTCCTTGCCGAGGAAGTCCATGAGACTCATGGCGCCGGTAGGATTGCCCTCGGCCGACGGGACCCCGCCCCATGTGGCGCAGGTTCCGATGGCGATGGTGGCGGCTGCTCCCGGAGCCAGGCGGCGCAACCAGGTCGCGGTCGGCACCGGCTGTGGACTTCCGCCCTCCACGGCCTCGACACCCATGGCCGAGAAATACCCGCCCGTCCGCCCGGCGATCCGCTCGTCCGCCACCGAGCCCTCGTAGACGACCACGTAGGGGACACCGAGCTTACCTTCCCACGCGTCGGAGAAGGACTTCACGAACTCCGCGCCCGCTTCAACCGAGAGCACCGGGTGATGGAGGATCACCCTGGGCATGGCGGGAACGACCCCGGCGAGAAGACCCTCGATTCCTGGATTGGTCGCCCCGGCCACCGAGATCGTGCAGCCATCACAGCTCATGCCGGCAAGCCAGTAGACATGGATGGTCTTGAGCGGCCCGAGCGGCAATCGCTCTCGGCTCGGCTCCGGTTGCGTCTCGGGCCCCGCCGGCTCCTTGACCTCGAGGACTTCCCGCTCCAGCATCGCCATGGCTCGGCTCCCGCCCCGCGCTAGCAAATGCGCGGCAGCTGATCCCCCTGCAGCATGTCCACGACCCGCCGTCCGCGCACGCGTGTCTTGAGCACCACGAGGCGATCAGGATCGCGGACTACCTCTCCAATGATACGCGCATCTTTCCCCTCGTTCCGGCGCCGCATGGCGCCGAGGATCTGCTCGGCGCTCTCCGGCGCCACCACGGCGAGAAGCTTTCCCTCATTGGCGACATACAGCGGGTCGAGGCCGAGGAGCTCGCAAAGCCCCCGCACCGGCTCCTGCACGAGGATCGCTTCCTCCTCCAACACGATTCCCACCGAGGATTGGCGCGCGATCTCATTCAACGCAGTGGCGACCCCGCCCCTCGTGGGGTCTCGGAGGCAGTGGATCTCCCCCCCTGACTCCAGCATGGCGAAGACCAGCTCGTGCAGTGGTGCCGAGTCGCTCTCGATCGGGGACTCCAGCTCGAGATCGGCCCGCGTCGCCATGATCGCGGTGCCGTGCTCGGCGATGGCGCCGCTGAGGATCACGAGATCTCCGGGCCGCGCGGCGGCGCCGGTGATCTCTTGAGGGTGCGTCATCATGCCGACACCGCTCGTCGTGATGAAGCAACCGTCAGCCTTGCCCCGATCGACAACCTTGGTGTCGCCAGTGACGACCAGGACATCTGCTTTCCGCGCCGCCGCGCTCAGTGACTCCACGATGCGCGCGAGCTCAGCGAGCGGAAATCCTTCTTCCAGGATGAAGGCCGCGCTCAGGTACAGAGGCCGGGCGCCCGCCATGGCGAGATCGTTGACCGTCCCGTTGACGGCAAGCGTCCCGATGTCGCCGCCCGGAAAGAAGAGCGGCGTCACCACGTGCGCGTCCGTGGTGAAGGCCAGGCGGCCGCCCGTGACATTCAGGACGGCCTGATCGTCCAGGCGCTCGAGATACGCATTGCGGAAGGCCGGCAGGAAATAGCGCGCGATCAGCTCCGCGGTCATCTTCCCGCCGCTCCCGTGACCCAGGAGCACGCGATCGGTGGTCGTGAGCGGCAAAGGGCAGCTCAGGGCGAACTGGCCGGGCCCGCCGTTAGATGACATCGTCCTCTCCCAGGGCGACATGCACGAGATCCCAGACGATGTGATACAGGGCCACGTGCGTTTCCTGGATTCGGTGGATGCTGAAGGAGGGCACCACGAAACAGTAGTCGGCGAGATCGACGAGACGGCCACCGTCCTTGCCCGTGAAGGCAATGGTGAGAAGACCCAGCGCACCCGCGGTCTCGAGCGCCTGCACGAGATTGGGCGACTTGCCGCTCGTGCTCACGGCCATCGCCATGTCGCCGGAGCGGGCGAGAACGCGCAGCTGATCGGCGAAGACCTTAGCGAAGTCGCGATCGTTGGAGATCGCGGTGAGCAGAGCCGTATCGGCGCCCAGCGCCACGGCCGGCAGGGGTTTCCGCTTCTCGATGATCGGATGGAAGAACTCGACGGCGATGTGCTGGGCATCCGTGGCGCTGCCGCCGTTGCCCATGACGTAGAGGCGGCCGCCGTTCGAGAAGCGTGACGCCATAGCTCGCACCAGAGCTTCAATGCGATCGGCCTCTGCTCGGAAAAACTGCTCCTTGACGTCGCCGCTCTCGCGCGCCTTGCGGAGGATCGCGTCCTTCATCGGACCACCTCCTCGCGGCGGCGGCCGTAGGTGAAATAGGCAGCACAGGCACCCTCGGCCGACACCATGGTCGCGCCCAGAGGATGCTCGGGCGTGCAGGTGCCCCCGAAGGCGGGGCAGTCGTGCGGCTTCTTCAAGCCACGGAGAATCTGCCCGCTTATGCAGGCGGCCGGCTCCCGTGTCTGCAGAGCACCCACTTCGAATCGATGCTCGGCATCGTACTCGCGGAACTCGTAGCGCAGGCGAAGCCCGCTCTTGGGGATGCTGCCGATCCCCCGCCATTGGCGATCGCACACCTCGAACGCCGACCACACCAGACGCTGAGCGGCCAGATTGCCGGCGCGGGTCACGACGCGGGAGTACTGATTCTGGACGCCGACGTCTCCCGCCTCGAGGAGGCGGACGGTACGGAGCACGCCGTCCAGGAGGTCGACCGGCTCGAAACCCGTGATCACGATGGGAACGCGGTAGTGCGCGGCGAGGGCTTCGTACTCGCGATAGCCCATGACCGTACAGACGTGCCCGGGACCGAGAAATCCCTGGACCCGATTGCCCGGGGACTGCAGCACGCAGGCGATGGCGGGCGGCACCAAGACGTGGGACACGAGCATGGAGAAGTTGCGTACGCCGAGCGCGGCGGCCCGGGTCGCGGCCAGCGCGTTGGCGGGCGCCGTCGTCTCGAAGCCGATCGCGAAGAACACCACCTCACGGTCCGGATGCTGCTGCGCGAGGCGGACCGCATCCAGCGGCGCATACACGATCCGTACGTCGGCCCCCTGTGATTTCAGCCGGAGAAGATCCGTGTGCGACCCCGGGACCCGCAGCATGTCGCCGAAGGACGTAAAGATCACGGTCGGCCGGCTCGCGATGGCCAGGGCCTTGTCGATCTGCTCCAGCGGGGTGACGCATACGGGACAGCCCGGCCCGTGAACGAGTTCGATCTCCGACGGGAGCATGCGGTCCACCCCATGCTTCACGATGGAGTGCGTCTGACCTCCGCAGACTTCCATCAGCGTCCACGGCCGCGTGGTCACGCGCCTGATCTCCGACAGGATCTTGGCGGCCACCCGGCCATCCCGATACTCGTCCAAATATTTCACGCCGGGCCCTCGGGGGCCTTGAGCTCGTCGAGCAGGCCCATCGCTTCGAGGAGCTGATACGTCCGCTCCGCCTCCGCGGGGTCGACCAGGCTGAGGGCAAAACCCACGTGGACGAGCACGTAGTCGCCCACGGACGCCTCGGGGAGCTGCGCGAGACAAGCCTTCTTCACCGTCCCCCCGAAATCGACACGGCCCATGCGAAGCCCGTGGTCCTCGAAGACCTCGATGACCCTACCGGGGATCGCCAGACACATCAGTAGCCGCTCCCGTCGTGGCATAGTCGGGCCGCGATCGCGGCCTGACCCAGCGCGAGACCGCCGTCATTGGGTGGAACTTGGTGATGGGTATAGACATGGAAGCCAGAACGACGAAGGCCGTCCACCGTGAGCCGCAGGAGTCGAATGTTCTGAAACACGCCGCCGCTCAAGGCGACTCGCTCGAGACCAGAGCGTTCCCGGAGACGGCCGCAGGTCCTGACGATCACGTTGGCCAGGGTGGCATGAAAGCGACTCCCGATCTGCTCCGCCCGTGTTCCCGCGAGGATGTCTTCGACCACCCCTCGAACGATCTCTGGCGTCTCCACTCTGAGACCCCGGTCCTTCTCGTGAAGGCCCACCCCGTACACGCGATCGGCCTCTGGTTCGGCCAGGGCCTCGAGCTCCATGGCCGCCTGGGCCTCGAAATCCACGTGATCCCGAAGATTGAGGAGGCTCGCCACGGCATCGAATAGCCGCCCCACGCTCGAGGTGAGCGGAGCATTGACGCCGTGCTCGACGGCTCGGCTCAACCGTCGCCACGCTGCCCGGTCGAGTCGCTGCACGAAAGCCAGATCGAGCTCGTCCATGGCTTCGCCATAGGCGGCCTGCAGGAGGGCCGCGGCCATGCGCCACGGCTCGCGGACGGCCGCTTCCCCGCCCGGCATGGTCACTTCTCGAAAGGACCCGGCACGCTCGAACCCCTCCAGGTCCGCGAGCAGGAACTCGCCGCCCCACACGTGCCCGTCCGTACCATAGCCCGTGCCATCCCACGAGACGCCGATCACTCGCCCATCGATGCCGTTGTCGGCAAGACAGCTCGCGATGTGCGCGTGATGATGCTGGACCGGGACAAGCCGGACGCCATCGAGTCTCTGCGCATAGGCGGTTGACCGATAGCCGGGATGGAGGTCATGAGCGACGACGCGAGGCGTGAGCGCAAGGAGACGCTGAAAATGATCGATGGCCTCCATCCAGCCACGGTAGGCGCGTTCATCGCCGAGATCGCCAAGATGCTGGCTGAGGAAGACGTCGCGACCACGAACCAGACCAAACACGCTCTTGAGTTCGCCGCCGCAGGCCAAAATCGGCTGGACCGCTTCATGGGTAAGGGAGATCGCCAATGGCACGTAGCCCCGCGCACGGCGCAGAAGGAGCGGGACCCCGTCGATGCATCGGGCGACCGAGTCGTCACAGCGGACCTGAATAGGACGATTGTGAGTCAGAAAGAGATCCGCAATGCCGCTCAGTCGGTCCACGGCATCGCCATCCTCGAAGGCGATTGGCTCGTCCCGGCGATTCCCACTCGTCATGACCAACGGGAAGTCGATGCGTCCGAAGAGCAAATGCTGGAGAGGCGTGTAGGGCAACATCAGACCGAGATGACGCAGTCGCGGAGCCACCTCATCGGCCACCCCCTGACCTACCCCGAAGGGGCGCCGCGCCATGAGCACGATGGGACGGGCAGGTGACCGGAGCAGAGTCGCCTCGGCGTCGGAGATGACGCACAGTCGGCGCGCCGCCTCGAGGCTGCCCACCATCACCGCCAGCGGCTTCGCGTCGCGTGCCTTGCGACGTCTCAGCTCGCTGACCACCTCGGACGCGGTCGCGTCGCAGGCAAGGTGATAGCCGCCCAATCCCTTGACCGCGACGATCCGGCCCGCGCGGAGCGCGGCGACTGTCTCCTCAAGAGGATCGGCCACGGGGAGCGCCCGCCCGGCGGCGTCCAGCAGAGCGAGTCGAGGACCGCACGTCGGACAGGCGGTGGGCTCGGCGTGGAAGCGGCGATCCTCCATGTCCTCATATTCCTCGCGGCAGCGCGGACACATCGAGAACGAGGCCATGGACGTTCGCTCTCGGTCATACGGGAGCGCCCGGAGGATCGTGTAGCGCGGGCCGCAGGCCGTGCAGTTCAGGAACGGATAGGCGTGTCGTCGATCTCCCGCATCGAACATCTCCGCGAGGCACGCGACGCAGACGGGCAGGTCGGGGGCGGGAAAAAGCGCGGGGTCTCCCTCGCCCGAGCTCGGGTCGATTCTAAACTCCTCGCCATGACCATCGGGCGAGGTCCAGGTGGTCGTGATCCGGCGAAGACGCCCCACGGAAGGTGCGGTGGACCAGAGGTCGTCCAGGAAGCGCGCGAGCGCCTCTCGATCGCCTTCGGCATCGATCACCACACCGTGTTGGCCATTACGCACTGAGCCGCCGAGCCGATGGATCTTGGCCAGCCGGTAGACGAAAGGGCGAAACCCCACACCCTGGACAACTCCCTCGACCAAGACGCGGCAGCGCGCTCGATGGAGCCGGTCAGCCAGTGGGACCGGAGAGCCCATGTGCTCCCTTTTGACCTCGGCCAAGCGCGCTTCAAATCGGGAGATGCAATGCTGGACGCACGGTAACAAGGCTCTTCAGGGTCGTCAATCAAAGACGTGAAGTAGGTGCGATAAATCGAAGTATTGGCCATCGGGGGTGAAGCATATGCTTCAGGCTGTCATCGCGGACATGGTCGCAGCTCATCCCAGGTATCGCGCCCCGAACGCGGTGCCCCACATTGACGAGGGAGGGCGGGTCGTGAACGTCGCCTAGACTGCACCCTGGCGAAGCTCTTCGTTCAGAGTGGCCCAACACTCTCCATCGAGTACCCGTGATACGTTGGGCGTCAGCGCCGCCCCTCGGTAGGAGATACCGCATGAGGATGTTTGTCCGAAGGCAAGACCAACCTCATGAGCGAGCGTCATCGCGCTCGGCTCCGTCGCACGCGGCATCATGCGGGCCGGTCCATTACTCCGCTCCCCTCCTCCACTTGCAGCGCACGATTGGTAATCGAGCGGTCCATCGCATGCTGGAAACCGGCGCCGTTGCTCACGATACCCGGGCGGCCCACGCCGCAGCGGTTTTGCGACTGAATGGCCGTCCGACGGTGCAGCGGCAGCCCGACCCAGACCCTCGCCCACCCAAAACCCCTTCGCTGGAAACGATACCCAAGAAGGAAGAGGGTGGGGAAAAGCCCTCCACATCAGTCGACGCTCCATGTAAGCTTCCATCCGACGGCGGCGCGTTGCCGTGCACTCCGAAGGGTCTCTCTATCGATGAATTTCTGAAGAAAGGCCCGCCCTCGAATGCGCTGGGAGTCACCCGGTACGGGCCCCAAGACTTTCCCCCTCCCGAAGTTGTCACGAAAGAGATACGCACCGGCAAGGACAAAGCATTCGTGATTCAAAAGACCAAAGCCGTCCAGATTTCTTGCGAGTCATTTTTTGTCAAGGCCGACGATATGAAGACCATGTCGCGCACCTCCACCCTTGACCCAAACGATCCGAAGCAACGTGAGGGGGCCGAACAATGTCACGGCCAGTATGCCGAGGACGTGAGAATCCTTCCCGGCGGTGAGAAGAGACTCGCCGCGGCGGAGCAGGAGCACGGTCAGGACTATCGCTATGCATTTGACATCTCGCTTGGATGCTATGCGGATGTCGTCAACGACTTCGCGAAGAAGAAGACGAAGTTCCCCTCCCATGAAGCGGCTGTGGATGCAGTGACCAAGCGCGTCGGGTTGGCGCCCGATGCGTGGGTGCAGCGCTACATGGATCTGCTCGACAAGTCCAAGCTGCGGGATACGAATGGCTGGCACACGGCGGTCAAGTCAGTTCCGCTCCAGTTGGATCCACAGGCTCACCCCTGCCATTCCTCTTTCCCCAATGAAATTGGCAGGAGATCGTACCCAGAGGTGGGCAAACATCCATCTTCCGAGATCATCACGTAACTGCGGCGACTCGCGGCCGCCTTCGGCGCGTAGCATCGACGCGGATACGATGCTTGTATCACGCGCCGCTCGCCGCCGAAAGGCAGCCGCCGGCTGGGACACGCCCCTGACGGCGAGGCGGCCCGGCACACACGCCTATGCTCCCGGAGAAGGGGGCGAGGAGATCAGACGGGTGTGCTACATCATGTGCTTCCACTGCATCCCGCACTTGCAGGCATGCAGGTCATCGGCATGCCCTGGCGACTTCGCGCAATGATGACGCTTCCCGTCTTCGGCCAGTTTGTCGGTCCCACACTGACCTTGCTCGTCGGGCTTCGCCTGTGAACACCAGTTGGTGACGGGCTTTGCTTGCACGCGAGCCATAGCATGTCCTCCTTCTAGATGAGGTGATACCCGGCAGCCCCCGCCGTCAAGCTGGCATGCCGGGGCGCGTCGAGGACGTCCACGACCTGTCGCGGTTTCGTTGCGCCTCGTGCTACAAGACATCAGCGGAGCCCGGGACATGAACGGGCTCCCAGAGCACCAGAAGGGGCCGCTCTTGGAATCGTCGATCGTGAGAATCGAACGAGTGGGAGCGGAAATCGGTGGGAGAGCAGGAGACGTTCGAGCAGGACACGCTCGAACCGCTCTTCATCCTCGAGCGGGCCTAGGTTCTTGCTGCGGAAGTGTATCGGAGGCTGGTCGGCGATGGCTTCCGGGCCTTCCGCACGGTCACGGTGACCGTCCGCTTCACAGGATTCGTGACCGTCAGTCGTTCTTACACGGGCCAAGATTCGGCGTCCGAGCTGGGGCAGCTGTAGGCGGCCGTCCAGCGACAGCGGCAGCCCTTCTTCGACGCCCGCGAAAACCCGAAGAGGAAGAAGATCCCCCTCAGTCGGCGGCGGGAGAGGGACGGGCCGCTCGCTCCAGCGGCAGAGGTTCGGGCGGGTACGTGACGCGCGTGCCTTTGACCATCGCGAACGCGGTGAGCGCGTGGGGCTCGGCGCGTGTCGCGCTCAGGATGTGCTCCACGCGAATGCCCCGCGCGCAGAGCGCATCGGCGATGAGCGAGCGATGGCAGCGCCAGGGCACGGCTTCCGCGCACATGATCACGGTTCGGGCGGAGACGGCCGCGTCGATCAGCGCCACGATTCCCGCCCCGAACTCTGGCGTCTGCATGTAGTCGGCGAATCCTCGGAACGAGGCGTTACGCCATCCCTGGTTGGGCGAGTCCGGCCGAGCGTGGCGGAGCCCGCCCAGGGCCGGCATGTGGGTATAGCCGATCCCGGCCCGGCGAAGCTTGCCCGCGAGACTCTCGCGATTGAACTGGGGGTTGTGCCGCGAGCGCGGGATCGTCCGGACGTCGGCGAGCTGCTCCACTCCGTGGGCCTCGAGGAGTTCAAGGAGCTCCTTCAGCGATCGAGTCGAGTGCCCGATCGTCAGGACGATCGTCGGGCACGCCGCGACGCGCGGGCTCATGGCCGGCCTCCTGGATTGGAGCGTACCTCGCGAGGTCCGGAGAAGCGAGCCGACGCGGCGGGCAGCGAGGCGAGCGGATATGGGTCATGTGCATTGTCGCTGCCGAAGAGGTTATCGGAACCGCGTCGATCCTCCCCTATCTCGACGCCGCGAGCACCTCGGCCGCCTGCTTCTCGACTACCGTGCCCTTGAAGAAGTCTGGATTCACCTCGCCCCAAAAGCGCACGGCGTTCGCGAAGGTGAAGTCTCGGAAGTCGCCGTCGTCGAGCAGTCCGTGCTCGACCAGCTCGTACGCCTCCGGCACCACTTCGGTCATGTCGGGGACATCGAAATGGCCGATGTCCGAGCTGAAGAACGCGTTCAAACGCGCGCCCATTGGGTTGGCCTTGCGGTTGAAGGCCCACGCGTTGATGGGGTCGTCGGCCTCGCAGCCGAAGTAGTAGCGGCGGACGTACAGATCCTCGAAGTCTTGCTTGCCGCTGATCTTGCACCGTGAGTAGTCGTCGAGGTCCTCGACGTTGCCGGTGCCGTTGCCGTTGTCGTCCAGCCCCTCGCCGCGCCGTACCGCCTCGAGCATGGCCGGCACAGCATACTTTTCTGCCAGCGTCACCAGCTTGGGCTGATCCAGCCGTGCGGGATTGGTGGCTTCCAGCGCCTCGCGGTTGCGCTTCTCCCAGTGCCCGATCAGGTCTGCATAGAGCGAGCAAGCCCAGCCCACCCCGCCCTCCAGGAAACCGAAGTTCAACTCCGGGAAGCGGCGCGTAACGCCGCCGAAGAAGAGCGACTTGGCCGTGGCCTCCGCCGCCGACGCGAAATGGCCAATGTGGTTGTAGCAGAAGTTCGACGGTGAGTTGCGCAGCAGGATGGAACGGGCGCCGTTGTGGAAGCTTGGCGCGATCCTGAGCTCGCGGAGCTTGGCCCACACCGGATCGTAGTCGTAGTCGCTGTCGATGCCGATGGAATCGTACCATTCGACGAACTTCGAAGCGTCCGGGTGGTCCTCGACGAGGGCGGGGATCGGGCGGCGGATGAGGCTGCCCAGCATGACCACGCGGAGGCCGAGCTGCTTGCTGGCGAACTCCAGCTCTTCGATGGCCTCCTCCGGCGAGTACATGGGCACGATGGCGGCCGGAATGATGCGGTCGCCATAGGGGCGGAACTGCTCGGCCGCATACACGTTGTACGCTCGGCAGAGCGCTCGGCGGTGCGTATCCGAGGGGAGGCGATAGTAGCCCAGCCCGGCCGTCGGGTAGATCACGCAGAAGTCGAGGCCGAGGTCGTCGAGCCGCTCGTAGAGCAGCCGCGGCATCATGGCGGTGGCCCGATCGAGTGTGTTCTTGGTGGGTAGGAACCAGAAGGCCTCCTGGCCGATCCGACGCCGGCGGCGCTCGCGCAGCGACATGTTGAGCGAGTTCGGGATGCGGGCGCTCGCCATCTGGAGCGCCTCGACCGCCGTATCGCCCCCGATGCGGCGAAACTCCTGGCGCATGAGCGGATGGAACTCCGCCCAGTGCCCATCGGCGTCGATGATGGGATGACTCAGGCGGCTACGAAGCGCCCTGGCCTCGGTCTGCGCATGGGTCGACATGGCCCCTCCTACGACTGCTGGGTGATGACGGAAGGAACTCCTAGAAGCACGTTCCCCACGCGCATGCTAGCAGATCCTGCCCAGCCGGGACGGTCGCAAACACACGTGGGATCGTCCAGCAAAGGCCGCGCGTGAGGGGCGACCATCGGATGCACAACCCTCGTGAACCGGCGCCTGGGATTTGAGCTCAATTCGACACGGGCACGAGCATGGTGCGGCAGGGCGCTCCCGCCGACCCCTCCGCTCGATGCGCTTCGCATCGGACGGCGGAGCGCGGCCGCCTGATTGCCGAGTATGATGATGGCCATGTCCTGGGACCCCCGCATCGAACGAAGGCTGGCGGACTACCCGGCGCTGCGCGCGATCGGCCAGACGCCGCTGGTGCCGGTCCACCTGTTCCGCGAGGAACTCCCCGAGGTTGAGGTGCTGGCCAAGATGGAATGCCTCAACCCGGGAGGCTCCCTGAAGGACCGTCCCGTCTTGCGCATGGTGCTGAGCGCCCTCGACGACGGTCGACTCCGGCCCGGCCAGACCATCCTCGACAGCTCGTCGGGAAACGCCGGCATTGCCTACGCGATGATCGGGCGACTCATCGGCATCCCCGTCGAGATCGTCATCCCCGACAACGCGAGCATGGAGCGCAAGAAGCGGATGCGCGCGCACGGCGCCCAGCTCACGGTGACCGATCCCCTGCTAGGCTACGACGAAGCGCTGCGGGAGGTGCATCGCCGGGCCAAGACTTACGGCGACCGGTATTTCTTCTGCGACCAGTACGGGAACGACGACAACTGGCGCGCCCACTACGAAACGACGGCCGAGGAAATCCTGACCCAAACCGACGGCCGGCTCAGCCACCTGGTTGTCGGTGTCGGCACCGGCGGAACGATCACTGGCCTCGGGCGACGTCTCAAGGAGCACGATGCACGTGTGCGCGTCGTCTGCATCATCCCCGAGGCGTTCCCCGGCGTCGAAGGGCTCAAGCCGCTCGGCCGTCCCGAGGACATCGTGCCGGCGATCCTCGACGAGAGCGTCATCGACGAGCGCGTGTCGGTCGGCGTCGAAGAGGCGTATAAGATGTGCCAACGCCTGGCCGCGGCCGGGTTCTTCGTCGGACAGTCGTCCGGTGCCTACCTGGCGGGCGTCGAGCGGGTTGCCAAGCGCGAGCGTCGCGGGCGCTTCGTCACGCTGTTCAACGACCTTGGCGAGCGATATTTTTCGACCCGGCTGTGGGACTGACCAGGGGCCGCATCGCCCCGGCGAGAGAGGAGCAGGCCATGACCACGAAACGCACGTCCTACGTATACGTAGGCCTGGCCGGCGAGACCGGCTCGGGCCGGCCCGTCCAGTCGGGGCTCTATCGCATGGCCACGGGCGACACTCGCTGGGAGCTGGTGACGCGTGGCTTGCCGGAGGCGCCGGCCATCCGCGCCATCGCCGCGCATCCTGACCACCCGGAAATGGTGTACGTCGGCACCCAGCACGGTCCGTATCGGAGCACCGACCACGGCGAGCAGTGGGAGAAACTCGACGTCCAGGATCACGGCTTGCCGGTGTGGTCGCTGTCGTTCGGTCGCGACTCCGAGGTCCTGTACGCGGGATATGAGAACTGCGAGGTCTTTCGGAGCGAAGACGGCGGTGACCACTGGCGGCAGCTCCCGGTGACGGTGCGCTTTCCGGAGGTCACTGTGGCTCCCGGTGCCAACCCGGCCAAGCGCGTGCTCCAGCTCGCCGTGAATCCGGCCAATCCCGACGAGCTGTACGGCGCCATCGAGGTCGGCGGAGTCATCCGCAGCCTGGACGGCGGTGAGCACTGGGAGAACATGAGCCACGGGCAGTACGTGAACGACGACACGGTCGACATGCACGGCGTGCTGGTCGGGCGGTGGCGCCCAGGCACCGTCTTCGCAATTGGCCGGGCGGGCCTGTTCAGCAGCGCGGATCGGGGTCAGCACTGGGCCAGCGCGCGGCTCGAGCCGCTGAACCCCAAGGGGCAGACCTACTGCCGCGACATCCGCGAGGTTCCCGGCGACCCGAGGACCATCTGGGTCGCGGCCGGCGCGAGCTTCCAGAGCGATCTGGGCGTTCTGTTCCGCAGCAAGGACGGGGGCGCCACCTGGACGCGGATGAAGATGGGCGTCGAAGCGCACACCACCATCTTCGCCGTCGCCTTCGACCCTCGCCAGCCCCGACGCATGTACTGCGCCACCAGTGGGGGCCAGGTGTTCGCCAGCGAGGACGCCGGGGAGAGCTGGATGGAGCGTCCCTTGCCCGAAGGCGCCACGCAGGTCTACACCATGGAGTGCGCGTAAGCTCTACGACCGGTTGCTGTTTTGCGACCGATTCAAAGAGTTGTCACGCGAGTTCGGAGGGCCTCAAAGGGACTCGGACGCGCCTTTGAATCCGCGTTCTCTCTCGCGCAGGCGCCGCAACGTTTCCTCGGCGAGCGGCCCCAGCGCCTCGTCCGGAAACGGGTAGACCGAGCTGATGTTGATCTCGCAGAGCACGTAGGTATCTTCGCCGGCCGCATTCTTCGGCCCGTACATGAAGTCGGCATCCCAAATGACCGGGAGTTCCGCGGGGTCGATCGACAGCACGCGACACATTTCGGGCACCCACTCCGACTCGAGCCGATTCTTCAGCTTCTGGAAGTCGGGTCGCGTCGGCGGATAGTAGAGCCGCGGTCCGGGCGGCGGCGCGTCGGCCGGCGGGGCTCCGGGCGCTGCCGGATACAGCGCGTTGACGAGCTGCTCGCCGAAGCCCGCCACGCGGTCGCGCACCTGGTAGCAACGAACCATGCCGTCGGTGAGCCGCGGCTGAAAGACCTGGTCGATGACGCGGCCGTCGCCCTGGAAATACTGCGCGCAGCGCTCGACGAACTCATCCAACGGCTCTTCGAACTCCTGGCTGCCGCGCAGCGCGTGCCGTACGCGTACACGCCCCGTCGGTACGCCCGGGTCGACCGCTTCCACTTTCCAGACACCGATGCCGCCGTTGCCGCGGTATTGCTTCAGCACGCGCGCGTTGCCTTCGGCGAGGCACTGTGGGAGGTTGCGGCGGAATTGCGCCAACGTCGTATAGAGCCGCGTGTCGGTGCCCCAGCTCATGTGGCGAGTCCGATAGAGCACTTCCTTGGTACCCATCTTCAGAATCAGGTCTGGATGCGAGCTCACGAACACCCCGTGGCTCGCCACGTCGCGCAGGAGCGGATCGAGCGTCGCGCGGTTGCCGTCCTTGCGGACCGGATCGACCCAGACGAGGACGCCGTCGACACATAGCAACTGCTCGCGCACTTCCTCGGCGACCTCGTCGGCGTAGACCGCAGCCTCGACGTCGAGGCCAACGGTGCGTAGCGCCTTCGCGATGTCGCCGAGCCGAGTCTCCTCGAGCTTCAGCGTCGGGCGGCTACCCAGATCGCCGGCAAACATCATCGCCACCCGATATTTGCACTCGCTCATCGCATGACTCTCCAATCGCGAAGACTCGTTCTCACTTTCATCGATCGCTCGACACACGGGCCGCGGGCACTGCTGGTCAGGCCTCCGTGGCTCTCAGCTCACCATCGAGCTTGACTTCCGTGCCACGCCCGGTGGCCCGTGCCTGCTCGTACACCACGATTGCCGCTGCCACGTCCTGCAGCGCCGTTCCCGTGCTGTCGAACATCGTGATCTCGTCGACCCGCGTGCGTCCGGGACGCCGACCCACGATGACGTCGCCGAGCTCTGCGTGCACCTGCGCACGCGTGAGAAGGCCCGCGGCCAGCACATGCTGGAGCTCACCGATCTCCGCGCACTGCTGAAGGAGGTCCACCACCAGGGTCGATGAGGCCACCAGCGTGGGTTCGATCTCCTGCTTCCCCTGGCTGTCAGCGCCCACCGCGGCGATGAAGGAGCCCGGCGCCACATCCTTTCTCTCGACGAACGCGCGGCGGGCCGTCGTGCACGTCACGCACACGTCGCTCGCCTGAATCGCCCCGGGCAGGTCCCGGGTCGCCTCGGCGCGAACGCCGTGTCGTTCCTCGGCGCGACGGGCCAGGCCTTCCGCCCGGCCGTGGTCGAGATCGTAGAGACGAATGCGCTCGAGCGGGAGGACGGCGGCGATCGCGGCCAGCTGAAGCTCGCCCTGCACCCCGCAGCCCACGATGGTCGCCGTCCGGGCGTCGCCGCGCGCCAAATACTTCGCCGCGACCGCCGTGGCCGCGCCCGTCCGTAAGGCGGTCACGCTGCCGGACTCCATGATGGCCAGCGGGGTGCCGTTGGTGGCGTCGGCCAGCATGATGGTGCCCTGGATGGTCGGCCGCCCGAAACGCCGCGGATTGTCTGGAAAGTTGGCATTCGTCTTCGCCGCGAAGTAGCTGCGCTCGTCTAGCAGCCCGGCCGCCTTGATGTGGAAGCCACCTCCGGCGGCTGGTACGCCGAGAACGCCGGGGGCCAGCGTTCGGCCTTCGGCGTGGAGGCGGAATGCGCGCTCGACAGCGTCGATACACTCGCGGAGCGACAGAAGCTCACATACATCGGCTCGCGACAGGATCAAGAGTTCCTGGCTCATATATCCCTCCGTTCCGGGGCCCGTCCCACGATGGTGGCACCGCGCACCGGACGGTCACGCCTTCCGGCTGGCCCCCGTATAGAGCCCTTCGAAGAGCGCCAGCCCGTGCTCGAGGACCTGATGGTCGTCGGCATTCGCGGCAAGAAGCCCTCGGATCACGAGATCGATGCCGCGCGCCTCGTCGCGAGGGAACTTGCCGTCCCGCAGATCGGCCTCATGTACGATCTCGGCGAGGCGGGCCAGGCGGCGATCCCGAAGCCCGGCACGCTTGAGGAGCGTCTCGAAGGTGCAGTCCTCCCCCACGTGGCTGAACTCGGCCCCGGGCGCATCGAAGGCAATGGCCTCCGCCGGGAAATCCTTTGGATCGGCGAACAGGAAAGTCGCCTCGGGGTCGATGAACCGCTTGATCAGCCACGCCGAGGCCAGGCGGTCGACGTGGGGCCGCCGGCGCGTGATCCATTGCCGGCCCCGAAGCTCCCGCAGATCCGTCACCTTCTCTCGTCGCCTCGGCTCTTCCGATGGTCTGGTGCGCATGGCGATGGCCTCCCTCACCCGCTCGACCTCGGCCCCCGCCGGGGCGTCGAAGAAATCGAGCTCGTGGAGCGTCTCGTACTCTCTCTCGAGCTGGGTCAGCTCGGCCTGGACTCGAGGGCTGGTAGCCGCAGACTTTCGATCGAGGTTTTGCAGCAGCTTCCGATACCGCGTCGCAAGCCGACGGAACGCGGGCTCGCGCGCCTCATGAAAGAGGCGGATCACATCCTGCGGGCTCATGTTCTCGATCTGCTCGACGCGGAGGAGCGTGGCCTCTCCCCCCTCCCGCTGGATCTCCTGGGCGAGCCACTGGAAATGCTCGTAGTGGTCGGGGGTATCGGGCAATAGGTAGACGGTGCGTTTGAGCGCGACCGCGCCCACCGCACGCAGCCGCCGCCACACCCGCACGCGGAGACTCGATGGATTCGGCGG
>Ga0209465_10000131_pt1 | contig 34690 bp, 32 predicted proteins | sample PanSoiPlot1MoBio_FD_188321 | JGI IMG/M metagenome (GOLD analysis project Ga0209465, IMG submission 188321) | Tropical forest soil microbial communities from Panama analyzed to predict greenhouse gas emissions - Panama Soil Plot 1 MoBio (SPAdes)... | ecosystem: Environmental > Terrestrial > Soil...
TCTTGCCGACTCTCAGGCCACCCTCATGGCAGGACGATTCCTGGTGGGCGCCGGAGCCACCGTGACCTTCATCGGCTGTCTCAAGATCGCCGCCGACTGGTTCCCCCTCTCACACTTCGGGACCCTGTCCGCGGTGACGGCCACCGTGGGCGTGCTGGGAGCGCTCGGAGGCACGGTGCCGCTGGCCGCCCTCGTGGCCGTCGCAGGCTGGCGCCACGCCTTCATCCTCATCGCGGTCCTCACCTTCTTAGGCGCGGTCGCCTGCTTCCTCTTCGTCCGCGATCATCCCCCGGGTACCGCCTCCGTCGCGCACGCCTCCAGCCTCGCCTCCGTGCTCCGCGGCGTGGTGAAGGTGCTCGGCAACTGGCACACGTGGCCGCCATTCCTCACCTTCTTCTTCTCCTACTCGGCCATCAGCAATCTCATGCTGTGGGCGGTGCCGTTCCTGCGCGACGTCTACGGCCTGGGCAACACCCGGGCCGCCGCCTATGCCTCGGCGGTGGCGTGGGCGCTCCTCGTGTCGGCTCCGCTCACCGGTTATCTCTCTGATCGCGTGCTGCGCCGGCGCAAGCTTCCCTACGCCGCTCTCTCCGCGTGCTCGGTGATCCTCTGGCTGGTCTTCGCCGCCACCGCGGGCACGCTGCCGCTGCTTGGCGTGGCCGCGCTGCTCTTCGGCATGGGTACCGTCGGGGGGGCCTTCGTGCTCACCTGGCCGATCGGGCGCGAGGTCAATCCGCCGCGTCTCGCGGGGACGGCGGTGGCCGTGACCAACATGGCTGGCTTCGTCGGCGCGGCCCTGACCCAGAAGTACGTCGGCGGCGTGCTCGATACGGGGTGGACGGGCACGATGGTCGAGGGAGCGCGCGTGTATCCGGTGGCGGCCTATGCCGTCGCCTTCAAGGTGTGCGCGGTCTTCGCTCTGGTCGCCGCCGGCATGAGCCTGTTGCTCCGCGAGACGCGCGGGCAGAACATCTATCACGAGCTCTATCCGCGTGACGTCCCTGCCGCTCCTTGAGCGACACCCGCGCTCGACGACCGTCTAAGCGCGGTCGAGGAAGCCCTCGGTCATCGCGTTGATGACGGGCGCGGCGTTGGCGGAGATGGCGTTGATGCGCGCCTTGACCTCGGACAGGGCGCGGAAGGGTTTCTTGAGGAGGTGCTGCGCGTAGTCCCTCACCGCCCCCTCGAGCTCGTCCCCCGGCACCACGCGCGTCACCAAGCCCATGGCGTGGGCTTCGGCGGCGGAGTAGCGGTGACAGCCCATGATGATCTCCTTGGCCTTCGCCGGTCCCACCATGCGGATGAAGCGCGTGGTGGACGCCACCCCCAGGGGCACGCCGAGATCGACCTCGGGTATCCAGAGCTGGGCCTGCGAGGCCGCGAAGCGAAAGTCGAAGGCGAGCGCGAGCCCCCACCCGCCGCCCACGGCATGCCCGTTGATCATGGCGATGGTCGCCTGCTCGAGGTTCTCGACGGCGCTGGTGACGCGCTCGAAGAGCCGGCGGAACTGGCTCTTGTTCTCCTTGAAGAGGCGGCGACGCTCCTCGTCGGTCTTGGCGCGCGCATGGGGCGCGTCCGCGCCTGCCGAGAACACGGGAGGCGCGCCAGTGAGGATCACCACCCGCGAGGAGGCATCGTCGCGCAGCTCGGCGAGGGCGGCTCCCAGCTCCATGAGCATGGGATCGCTGAGCGAGTTGCGCCGGTCGGGCCGATTGAGGGTGACAGTGACCACGGGGCCGTCATGCTTGACGGTGACGTTGTCGCTCATGCGCGCGTTGCCTCCAGAAGAGCCTGCTCCAGCCCCTTCTCGTCCGCGAGGAGCTTCTGACGCGCGCTCCGCATCACCTCGCGAGAGCGGACGTAGCCGGCTCCCTGCTCCCGATCGCGGGCCACGGCGGGAGCGAGGATGTCGTCGAGCACTCGGACGAAGGCGGCGGAGAGGCGGCGGCGCACCTCGCCGTAACCGCGTACCACGGTGGCCAGGTCCGCCACCTCGACGGCGAGAGAGGCGTCGAGAGCCACGGTATCGAGCACCGCGGTCTGCCAGCGGTCGATGAGCGCGAACTCGCGCTGCGCTCTGAGCGAGGTGGGGCGAAGGAAACGGAGACGGCCGAGCGCCCACACCCGTGCATAGCCCAGCACCGAGGTGGTGCGCACGTGCTGGCCGATGGTCGGGCGCCCTTCGGGCCAGCGCGCCTCGCACCAGCGCGCGATGGGGGCGCCGATGGCCAGAGGAAGAATGCCGTAGATCTCGTCGAGATCGGGCTTGAGATAGTCGGTGACGCGGAGCACCTGATCGTCGCCGGCCCCGTGCTCGCGGCGGATCCGCTCGAAGCGCCGCGCACGGGTCTTGAGATCGGCGACGCGGATCGCGTCCTCGTAGCTCATCCACACCGCGAGCCGTCTCGCGAAACGCTCGGTCACCACGCCCTCCGGATCGGCCGCGCGCACTCGACGCACGCGCTCCAGGAAGCTCTCGACGTAGGCCACGTCCTGATAGTCGATGAGCCGCGCGACCGCTTCGCCCATCATGGGGTGAAGCGGCGCGGGAAACTCGGCCTCGACGCGGTTCAGGAGCTCGAGGAAGGTGGGGCCGCGAGCGCCCAGCTCGCGGGCGCGCTCCGCCCTGGCCGCTGACCACGACGGCCGCGCCGCGGCTTCGGGCGCCGAACCTCCCGCGGCGACGTCCATGCCGGCTTTGAAGCCGGCGAGATTGCGCTCGACGGCGACTCCGCTCTCGCGGATCGCCGTCTCGAAGTCGGAGGGAGCGAGGGGCAGCACGCCTGATGCGGCGAGTGCGCCCAGCAACACGGCGTTGACCTCGCTCCCCGCGGCCCGGGCGACGGCCAGCGCGTCGCAGGCGATGAGCCGTCGCGTCAGCGCTTTCGCTGCCTCGAGCACGCGCTCGGTGGGAAAGATGCCGTTGCCCAGCGCCGTCTTCTCCCCGATGGCGAAGAGCCGGTGGGTGCTCGCGATGAGGGTGGTGCGCTCCGGCGAGGCATAGTCCATCTCGAGAGTGCGCCCCGCTTCGAGGAGCTCCGAGGCCATGATGACGTCCACGTCGCCCGGCATCGGATAGAGGGAAAAGACCGGCTCGGTGCCTACCGCCACGTCCTCGGGATAGACCTCGAGGTAGTAGGTGGTGGCGCCGGTGCGCTGGGCGACGCCCGGAATGGACGTGGCCTGCACAGGCATCCCCGCATGCTCGGCCGCGGCCACGATCCAGTCCGTGAGCACGCCGCCGCCCTGTCCCCCGAGGGCCGCCACGAGAATCGAGATCGGACGACGGTGCGCGCTCATGCCGGCTGGAGCAATCCGATCACGCGACGGCGGACGCGATCGAGCGCCTTCTCCCAACCGGAGGCGTTGTGCACCACCCGCGCCTCGAAGAAGGAGGGACACAGCACGGCGGCATGCGCGACCTCGCCGCAGAGACCGCATCCGACGCAGGTCTGGTCCACGTGCGCGACGGGATCCTCGCGGAGGGGATCCCCGCTCGCCTTCAACGTCAGCGAGGGACAGCCATTCAGTCGCATGCACGACTTGTCCCCGGTGCACACGTCGGGGTCGACGCCGAAGCGGGCCGCCGCCACGCGCTCCCCCGCCTTGAGCCGCGCTGCCGTCTGCGGCTTTACCCGACGCTGGCGCTCGAGCTGACACTCTCCGCGTCCGATGATCACCTTGAGGCCGCCCGCCTTCGTGGTCATGGCCTCGCGTACCGTCTCGAGCGTGTCCGAGACCTTGTAGGGATTGACCACGCGCAGCCAGGAAACGCCCAGGCTACGAATGGTGTCGGCGATGGACATGCGCACGCTGTCGCCGCGCGGATTCTTGCCCGTGGACGGATTGGACTGCTGGCCCGTGGCCGAAGTGTAGAAGTTCTCCAGCACCACGAGGATCGAGTCTTGCCGGTTGTAGACGGCGTTGGCCACGCCGGTGGTCAGCCCCGAGTGCCAGAAGCCGCCGTCGCCCAGGATCGAGATCACGCGCTTGCCGAAATTGGGCGCCACCGCGCTCGACGAGGCGAGGCCGAGCCCATAGCCCAGGATGGTGTTGCCTTGATTGAAGGGCGGCAGGGTGGCGAAGGCATGGCAGCCGATATCCGCCGCCACGTGCGTCTCGCCGAGCTCGCGCTGGGCGATCTTGAGCGCGCTGAACATCGGACGCTCCGGACAACCCGTGCAGAAGGCGGGCGGTCGCTTGGGCAGCGGGGTCCGCAGAATCTCCCGGCCACGGCCCACGTGAGCGGACAGGGCGGCGCGCCGCGCCTGCGCGGCCTCGCCGAGGAAGCGGGCGAGGGCGGCCAGCACGAGCTCGGGCACGTACTCGCCCTGGGCGGCCACCGTGTCCTTGCCTTCGATGCGCACGGTGAGTCGCCGGTCGTAGGCCAGCGCCTTCAGCTCCTGCTCGATGAAGTTGGGCATCCCCTCCTCCAGCACGAGCACGCGGCGCTTGCCGTCGAGGAAATCGACGAGCTCCTCGGGCACCAGCGGATGAATGACGTTGAGCACGAGGAGGGGAATGCGGCTCCCCCCGAAGACGTCCGCCTGACCGAGTAGCTCGAGGGCGCGCAGGGCCGTCGGGGTGAGGCCGCCCTGGAGGATGATGCCGAGCTCCGTGTCTTCCCCGGGAATCACCTCGTTGAGGGCCCGCTCGACGATGAAGTGCCGTGCCGCGGGCAGCCGCTGCTCGAACTTCTGAGCCTCCTGGATGTAGGTCGAGGGGGGATGGCTGATGCGCCCGTACTCGAACGAGTGCTGCACGAGGCGGTCGCGCATGCTGATGGCGGGACGCACATTGTCCTTGCAGATCATGGAGCCCTGCACGTGGGCGGCGCGGATGCGCAGGCTGATCACTGCGGGCAGATTCGACGCCTCGGACAGGCCGAACCCCTCCTCGACCATGCGGGCGAGATTCTGAAGACTCGGGCGGGGATCGAGCAGGCAGAGCGACGACTTGAGGGCGAAGGCGTGCGTGCGCTCCTGGATGACGCTCGCTCCCGCGCCGTAGTCCTCGCCCACCACGATGAGGGCGCCGCCAATCACGCCCGCCGAGGCGAGGTTGGACAGGGCATCCGCCGCGACGTTCGTCCCCACGATGGACTTCCAGGTCACGGCCCCACGCATGGGATAGTTGATCGACGCGCCGAGCAGAGCCGCCGCGGAGGCTTCGCTCGCCGAGGCGTCGAAGTAGACCCCCATGGGTTTGAGCAAGGACTCATTGGCGTCGGCCATGACGTCGAGGAGGTGGGAGACGGGTGCGCCCGGATAGCCACCTACGTAGGACACACCCGACTGCAGGAGCGCCTTGGTGATAGCGAGGATGCCCTCACCCCGGAGCACCTGACCCTGGCCGAGCTGCAGCTTCTTGACTTCCTGGGCGAACGACCGTTCCATAGGAGCCACTTTTACCACAAACGAGAGGGGAGGACGCCCATGCCCCATGCCATCACTCGCGACGACGTCAGGATCTATTTCGAGGAGCACGGTGCCGGCGAACCGATCCTCCTCGCCTACGGCATCGGGGGCAACGCGGGGATGTGGGAGCCGAACATCGACGCGCTCTCCGCTCACCATCGGCTCATCCTCTGGGAGCCGCGCGGGCACGCGCGCTCCGACAGCCCGCCGGACCCGCGCCACGTCACCTTCGGACACTGGACATGGGACCTCCACGACCTGATGGATCATCTCGGAATCCCGCGGGCCATCGTGGGCGGCCTCTCCCTCGGCGCGGGAATCTCCACCCGCTTCACCCTCGCCCACCCCGAGCGGGTGCGCGCGCTCATCATCGTCGACTCGTCGTCGGCCTCGGGGCTGCCCCTGGGTGTGGACAACATCGTGATGCGGGCCAAGAGTATCGAGGTGACGCTGAGCGGCGGGATGGACGCCATGGCTGAGTTCGCCATCGCCTCCAACCCGAACGTGTCGGGCCGGATCAAGCTCGACCCCTCGGCGCGGAAGGAGATCTTCGATTTCTACCGCATGCTCACGCCCATCGGATACGCCAACTCGCTACGGGCGCTCCTGCAGATGGACTACATCACGGATCGGCTGGGCGAGATCCGCGTGCCCACCCTGCTCGTGTGTGGCGACGAAGACCCCTCGCTCGGCCCCATGCGGGAGATCCAGCGACGAATCCCGCAGTCCACCTTCGCGCTGCTCTCACCTGCCGGGCACTTCGGCAACCGGGATCAGCCGGAGGCCTTCAACCGCGCGGTCGGCGACTTCCTGAAGAGCCTCGCCTGACGCGGATCGAGCTGGACGGGACGCGCTCGCCCGTGTCAGCGCGGAAGTAGCCGAGCCGAACTTCCTTCCCCGAGTCGCCGTGGACGAGGCGAGCCTCCTTGTCCACGTGACGGGTTCCCCAGGCCGCGAGGGCGCCGACCACCGTCCCGAGCTCGCGCCCCCTGTCCGTCAGCTCGTACTCGGCTCGCGGCGGATGGTCGGAGTAGAAGCGGCGGCTCACCAGGCCGTGCTCCTCCATGAGCTTGAGCCGCTCGGACAGGATGTTGGGGGCCAGGCCGGGCAGGCCGGCTTGGAGGTCGCGGAACCGACGAGCGCCTCCAAGGAGATCGCGCACCACGAGGAGCGTCCAGCGATCGCCCACCACTTCGAGGGTCTTGGCCACCGGGCAGCGCTGCCCGTAGATCTTCGGCATGTCTCCAGGGTAGCGAGGGCTTGACAAAAAAGCAAGTCACTATTATTTTACAAGTCATGGCCTCGACCGCTCTCGTCGCCAACCCCGTCGCCAGCCTTCCACCCATGGCTGCCCGCACCCGGCGGCTCCTCGAAGCTCCCGTCGCCTCCACCCTGCTCTGGCTCGCCGCCCCCAACGTGCTCGTGATGGTGCTACAGGCGGTGGTGACGACCATGGACGCCGTCTTCGTGGGATGGCTCGGCCCCGACGCGCTGGCCGGCGTGTCGCTCGTGTACCCGCTCGTCATGCTGATGCAGACCATGTCCGCAGGAGGCATGGGCGGCGGGGTGGCCTCTGCTGTGGCGCGGGCCCTGGGAGCAGGCCGTCAGCGTCAGGCCGAGAGCTTGGCCGCGCATGCTGTCCTCATCGCCCTGGGCATGGCTTCGCTGTTCACCGTGCTGCTGCTGTTTGGCGGCCCAGCCCTCTACCGGCTCATGGGTGGGCAGGGCGCCGCCCTCGAGGCAGCCCTGGTCTACTCACACGTGATCTTCGGGGGCGCCGTCGTGGTCTGGCTCCTCAATACGCTCTCGAGCATCGTCCGGGGCACGGGGACCATGGCGCTGCCCGCTGCCGTGACCACTGCTTCTGCCTTCGTCTACCTCGGACTCGCCCCCGCCCTCGTGATGGGCTGGGGTCCCTTCCCGAGACTGGGCGTGGCGGGCACGGCCACCGCCAACCTCGTTGGCTTCGGGCTGGCGAGCCTCGTCCTCCTCGGCTATCTCGCCTCGCCGTGGAGCGCCGTGCGCCTCACCTTTCGCGGTCTCCAGATCCGGGGCGCGCTCTTCTGGGAAATCCTCCGCGTGGGTGCTCCAGGCTCCGTCAATACCATCCTCACCAACCTCACGGTGGTCCTGATGACGGGACTGGTGGGCCCCTTCGGCACGTTCGCCCTGGCCGGCTATGGGATGGGGGCGCGGCTCGAGTATCTGCAGATCCCCCTCGTGTTCGGTATGGGCTCGGCCCTCGTGGCCATGGTCGGCACCAACGTCGGGGCTGGGCAGATCGCGCGAGCGGAGCGCGTGGCGTGGACGGGCGCCGGAATCGCGGCCGGAGTTACCGCATCGATCGGCCTGCTCGCCGCCGCCTTTCCCCGGATCTGGCTGGGGCTCTTTACGTCGGATCCGCAGGCGCAGGCCGTGGGCATCACGTATCTCTTAACGGTAGGTCCGTTCTACGGATTCTTCGGTCTCGGGCTCGCGCTGTACTTCGCCTCGCAGGGTGCGGGCCGCCTCGGCTGGCCGCTCGCCGCGGGATTTTTGCGCCTGCTCGTGGCCGCGGCGGGAGGCTGGATCGCTGGCTACTGGCTCGGCTGGGGACTGTGGGGCATCTTCGCCGCCATGGCCGCCGCCCTGATCGTGTTTGGGCTGACCATAGCCGCGGCCGTCAGGGCCGGCGCGTGGCGATAGGAGGAACGCGGTGACGAAGATGCTGTGGCCGCGTAAGATCACGGCCACCGACCAGCTCGTAAAGAGCGGCCGCACGGTGGGCCTCGTCGACTGCGCTGTATACGACGAGAAGCAGTCGCTGGTGGCGCGGGTCTCCAGTACGTGCATGACCCTTGGAGGGGAAGAGGGGCGGGGTCGCTAGCACCGTCGTAACGTCTATGACACAATCGGCCACATGCGCCGAGCCCGCGCCGTCCTCGGCACCGCCTGCGGCACGCATTTCGTACACGATGGCTTCGCCGACATCCTGTACGTCCTCTTTCCCGTGTGGGCCCGCGAGTTCGGCCTCTCCTTCGCTCAGGTCGGTCTCCTCCGCACGGTGTACAGCGGCGCCATGGCCGCCTTCCAGATCCCCGCGGGACTGCTCGCCGAACGCTGGGGCGAGGCACGCCTCCTCGCCGCGGGCACGGCGGCCACCGCGCTTGGCTTCATCGCCGCCGGCTTCACGGGAGGCTACCTGGCGCTCCTCGGTTGCCTCCTCGTGGCCGGGCTCGGCTCGGGCGTGCAGCATCCGCTATCCTCTACATTGGTGTCGAACGTCTACGACGCCGGAGGACGACGCACGGCCCTCGGCACCTACAACTTCTCCGGCGATCTCGGCAAGGTCGCGGTCCCCGCGGCGGTGGCCTTCGCCGTGCCGTGGCTCGGGTGGCGCGGCGCCGTCGGAAGTTACGCAGTTGTCGGACTCGTGGCGGCGGCGGTCGTGCTCCTCGCTCTCGCCAATCTCCGGATCGGCCACGCGCCGGTCCCGTTGGACAAGGCCGACCGCGTCTCGGGCTCGGAGTGGGGCATCCGCGATGTGCGCGGCTTCCAGGCCTTGTCCCTCATCCAAGTGATCGACTCCTCGACGCGAACGGGTTTCCTGACCTTCCTCCCTTTCCTGCTCATCGCCAAGGGGTCGACGGTGCGGGCGGTCGGCTTCGCGCTGATGCTCGTCTTCGCGGGGGGCGCGGCGGGCAAGTTCGCCTGCGGGGTGCTGGCAGAGCGCCTCGGTGTGATCCGCACCGTGATCGTCACGGAAACGGCCACAGGCGCGGGGATTCTTCTGCTGCTGGCGCTCCCCCTCGTGCCCGCCCTCGCCCTGCTCCCCGCGCTGGGGATCGCGCTGAACGGCACGTCGTCCGTGCTCTACGGCACCGTCGCCGACCTCGTGGAGAGCGACCGGAGGGCGCGAAGCTACGCCGTCTTCTACACCCTGGGCATCGGCGCCTCCGCGCTGTCGCCGTCGGTCTACGGCGTGGTGAGCGACTGGGGTGGCGTCCCTCTTGCCCTGACCATCGTGGGCACGATGGTCTTCGTCACTGTTCCTCTGACCCTGGCGCTTCGCCGTCCCCTGGCCGCCGCGGCGGTCTGAAGGCGGCCTTTCCACGCTCTGCCGGCTCACGTGCCGGCGAAGATGCGCTTCTTGATCACCGCGGGCACGCCCCGTGTACGGCTCAGTGGCCGGGCCTAGCGGGCTAGGCTCGGTACGGTCACGCGCTCGCTCACCGGTGTTCGCGCGGTGCCCGCGAGCCAGGTAAAGGAAAGCCGGCCGTCGGTCTCGAAACGGATCTGCGTGATCGCTTCCGCCACGCTGAGTCCAGGCGCCCAGTCACGTTCGATGCGAAGCACCTCGCGTCCCGAAAAGATCTGCCGGATGGCCAACGCGCGACCTTCCCCCTGCGCCATGAGGAGACGACGGTGGTCCGCCTGGAGAACGTCCCGCCGCGGCGCGGAGAGCTGGCGCCGCCTCGCTTCGAAGAAGTAGCTCCACGTGCACGTCCGCCCGCAGCCGATCCGCGCTTCCGCAAAGGTGGCGCTGAGCCAGATGACGTTGGGGCGCGGCATGGTCGTCATGCCGGGAGGCGGAGTGAACCACGTCGCCTGCTCGGGCTCGCCGTAGTAGTAGCCGATGCGGCAGTCGCCATCGTTCCGGCAGTCGGCCACGATGCCGGTGCTCGGCATGAGGGAGCGATAGAGACAGTGAGAAGGCCCCGAACCGCCCGGTCCGGCGCACTCGGCGCCGACCGCGGCCTCCGCCGCGATAGGGAAGAAGGCCAGGAGGAGGAGGGCGCCGAAGACGAGGCGCCGGCGCGACGGCAACCCCGTTCGCTCGGCTCAGGCCGCCTGGGTGAGCGTCTCGGACATGCGGTTGAAGAACTGATCGAGCATCATCTTGCTCACGCCGCCGAGCATTCGTTGGCCCACGCTGGCGATGAGGCCGCCCACCTGCACGTCCGCGCTGTAGCTGACGCGCGTGCCGCCCTCGATGTCCGAAAGCTCCATGGCCGCCTCACCACGGACGAAGCCGGGACCGCCGCTCCCCTCCAGGGCCATTTTGTAGCGGTTGGGCGGCTCCAGATCGAAGAGTCGGACCTTCCCATCGAAAGAACCCTTGATGGCAGCCACGCCGACCTTCACCTTCGCCTTGTATTCGCCGGGGCCGATCTCGTCCAATCCCTCGCAGCCCGGAAGTGTGCGGGCGAGAATGGCCGGGTCGAGAAACGCCTTCCACACCCGCTCGCGCGGTGCCGGTATGTCGTGCGAGCCTTCGATCTTCATCCCTCGAGCCTCCCTACCGCCGCCGCCATGCGGCTCATGCCTTCCTTGATGGTCTCGAGCCCGGTAGCGTAGGACAGGCGGATGTGGGCATCCGAGCCGAAGTCGATGCCGGCTACGGTGGCGATGCGCGCCTCGTCGAGCAGGAAGGCGCACACGTCGCTCGAGCCTTTGAGGATACCGCCCTTCCAGCGCTTGCCGAAGAGCGCAGAGACGTTCGGGAACACGTAGAAGGCGCCCTTGGGCATCACGCTGGTGACACCGGGGATGGCGTTGAGGGCGCCTACGATGAACCGCCGCCGTCGATCGAACTCGCCCACCATCTTGGCGATCTCATCCTGCGGCCCGGCGAGCGCCTCGATCCCCGCCCACTGCGCGATGGAGGTGGGATTCGAGGTGACCTGGCTCTGTACGTCGGTCATGGCCTTGATGATGGGCTTGGGTCCCGCGGCGTAACCGAGGCGCCAGCCCGTCATGGCGTAGGCCTTGGAGCAGGTGTTGACCACGAGGGTGCGCGCCTTGATCTCCGGAGAGAGCGAGGCAATGGACACGTGGCGCCCCTCGTAGGTGAGGGCCTCGTAGCACTCGTCGGAGACGATCCAGAAGCCACGCTCCACTGCGAGCTCCCCGACGTCCTTCAAGGCAGCCGCGGAGAATACGGCGCCCGTGGGATTACCCGGGCTGTTGAGCACGACGATCTTCGTCCGCGGCGTCACCGCGCGGCGCACGGCGGCGGGATCGAGATCGAAGCCCGTGGACTCCGAGGTGGCCACGGAAACCGCCACGCCGCCTAGGAGCTGCACCTGCTCGGGATACGACACCCAGAACGGGCTGGGAATCACCACCTCGTCGCCCGGATTCACCAGCGACATGACGATGTTGTAGAGGGTGTGTTTGGCGCCGCAGGACACGGTGACCTCGTCGGAAGTGTACTCAAGCCCGAGATCGCGCTTGAGCTTGTGGCACACGGCCGCGCGCAGCTCGGGAATGCCCCCCACCTCCGTATATTTGGTCTGGCCGGCTTCCATGGCCTGGATGGCTGCGTTCTTGATGTGGCGCGGAGTATCGAAATCAGGCTCCCCCGCTCCGAAGGAGATGACGTCGATCCCCTGCGCGCGCATAGCCTTGGCTTTGGCCTGCATGGCGAGCGTGGGAGACGGCTGGAGGGTCTTGAGGCGATCAGCGAGCATGCCGAGACCTACTTTCTGGAGAATTTGTCGTTCAGGCGCTCCTCGACCACGGGCGGCACCATGCCCGTCACGGCGGCCCCGAGCGACGCCACCTCCTTGATCAATCGCGAGGAGATGTACGTGTAGCGCTCGTGGGGCATCAGGAACACCGTCTCCACCGTGTGGCGGAGCTTCCGGTTCATGAGGGCCATCTGGAACTCGTACTCGAAGTCCGACACCGCGCGGATCCCGCGGATGATGCAGTCGGCTTGCTCGCGGTGGACGAGATCGATGAGGAGGCCGTCGAAGGAGGTGATGCGGATCCGCCCCATCCCCGCCGTCGCTTCGTCGATCATCTCCAGCCGCTCCTTTACGTCGAAGAGCGGCTGCTTGGACGGATTGGCCACCACGGCCACGATGAGCTCGTCGAAGATGCGCGTGCTGCGCTCGATGAGGTCGAGGTGACCATTGTGCATGGGATCGAACATGCCCGGATACACAGCCCGCTTGCCCACGGTTCCCCCTGCGTGCTCGTCGTGAGGAGGTCGAAAAAAAGCAGGCTCACTCTACGCGCCGCGGCGAAAGAAAGTCAAGGTGGTCTCCCCAAAGCGGCGGTCCTTCCAGTGCTCGAGACGGCCGGGCGCGGCGGGCAACGGCGCCTTCGTGGCGTGCTGCGCGACCACCACGGCTCCGGGAAGGAGGCAGTGGCCCTGCGCCACCCTGGTCAACGCGGCGGCGCCGTCGGGCGAATCGTAGGGCGGGTCGAGAAAGACCACTCCGAAGGTCCGTTCCTCACGTTCCAAGAGGGCCAGGGCGCGCGTGACGTCCTGTCGGAGCACGCGGGCCCGCTCGCCGAGTCCGAGCCGCGCGACGTTCTCGTCGAGGGCGATCGCCGCGAGTCGATCGCGCTCCACGAACACCGCCGAGGGGGCTCCGCGCGAGAGCGCCTCGATGCCGACCCCGCCCGCGCCCGCGAAGAGATCGAGGAACGGTCCTTCCAGATAGGGCATGAGGGTATCGAGGCAAGCGATCCGCACCTGGTCCGCCGTGGGGCGGGTGGTGCGTCCCTTGGGTGTGACGAGGTGCTGCCCCTTGAGCGCTCCCGCGAGCACACGCATCAGCCGACGCCGGCCAGGTCGATCTTGCCGCGCCAGCGGGTGAGAAGCGCGGCGCGCAGGGCGCGATGCTCCAGGGCGAGGAGCTTGGGATCGGCCTGGACGAGGGCGAAGGCCTCGCGTCGCGCCTCCTCCAGCATGGCGCCGTCGCGCAGGAGATCCGCCACTCGGAACTCTGGAAGCCCTGACTGCCGCGTGCCGAAGAAGTCTCCGGGCCCCCGGAGCTCGAGATCGGCCTCGGCGATCCGGAAGCCGTCGTTGGTAGAGGTCATGGCGTCGATGCGCCGGCGGGCCTCCTCGGAGGCGGCGGCCGTGAGCAGGATACAGTAGCTCTTCCACGGACCGCGGCCCACCCGGCCACGCAACTGGTGGAGCTGGGAGAGGCCGAAGCGCTCAGCGTGCTCGATGAGCATGACGGAGGCGTTGGGCACGTCGATGCCGACCTCGATGACGGTGGTGGAGACGAGCAGATGAAGGGCACCATCCGTGAACTCGCGCATGACGCGCTCCTTCTCAGCGAAGCCCAGGCGGCCGTGCAGAAGGCCCACCCGTCGCTCGGAGAACACGTCGCGTTGGAGGCGCTCCGCCATCTCAGTGGCCGCCCGAAGGTCGGAGACCTCGGATTCCTCCACGAGAGGACAGACGACGTACACCTGCCGCCCCTCGGAGATCTGCGCGCGCAGGAAGTCGTAGATCTGCCGCCGCTTGCCCTCGCCTCGCGCCACCGTGACCACGGGCCGTCGGCCGGGGGGGAGCTCGTCGAGCACGGACACATCGAGGTCCCCGTAAAGGGTGAGGGCGAGGGTGCGAGGAATGGGCGTGGCCGTCATCACGAGCACGTCCGGGCTGTCGCCCTTGCCGCGCAGCGCGGCGCGATGAGCAACCCCGAAGCGGTGCTGCTCGTCGACGACGGCTAGGCCGAGGCGCTTGAATCGCACTCCGCCCTGCACGAGGGCGTGGGTGCCGATGACACAGCCTGCTTCTCCACTCTCCACGGCCGTCATGCCGCCTTCTCTCGCCTTCCCCTTGACGGCACTCGTGAGGAGGGCAACGCGCACGCCCAGCGGCTCGAGGAGGCGGCCGAGGGTGAGAGCGTGCTGCTCGGCGAGGATCTCGGTAGGAGCCATCAGCGCCGCTTGGTAGCCCGCCTCGATGGCCGTCAGCACGGCGAGAGCCGCCACCACCGTCTTGCCCGAACCGACGTCGCCCTGCAGGAGCCGGCTCATGGGGTAGGGCGCGGCCATGTCGGTGCGGATCTCTCCCCACACACGCTCCTGGGCCGCGGTGAGGCGGTACGGGAGCGAGGAGCGGAGACGGCGCACCAGCGCGCCCGCGGGATTCATGGCGAGGCCGCGGCGCCGTCCTTCTCGCTGACGGCGGATAGCGAGCCCGATCTCGAGGAGAAAGAAGTCGTCGAAGACCATGCGGCGCCGCGCCGCCGCCAACTCCGCCTCGGTCTCCGGGAAATGCGCGGCGGCGACCGCGTGGGAGAGCGGGACGAGCTCGCGGGCTGCGCGGATGCGCGCGGGCAGCGGATCCTCGAGACGATCCGCCCAGCCATCGACGAGCCGCTTCATGAGCCGGCGGAGCGGCCGCTGCCCCAGCCCCTCGGTGAGCGGATAGACGGGCACCAGCCTTCCTGCGTGCAACGGCTCGTCCTCGCCGTCCTCCACCACCTCGTAGTCCTTCACCAGCATCTGGAGGGGCCCGCGCCCGTAAGGCTGCACCTTGCCATGGACGATCAGGCGCTGGCCACGCTTGAAGACGCGGGCGAGATAGGCCTGGTTGAACCAGGCGCAGTTGAGAAAGCCGCTGGCATCACGGATCGTCACCACGAGGGGCATGCGGCTGCGTCCTCGGGGTGGTGGGCTGATGCCCGCGATGGTGCCCGCGCCGGTGCGTCCCTCTCCCACGCTGATCCGTCCGAGAGGCAGGATCTGGCTTCGGTCCTCGTGCCGAGTCGGGAGATGACGGACGAGCGCGTCCTCGATGGAGACAAGGCCGAGCTTGGCGAGGAGCTTGGCCCGCTGGGGCCCGACGTTGGGGAGATCGGCCAGGGACGTCTCAGGCGCGGCCGACGACGCGACCGGCGCGGTAGTACGCCCGGTCTTGCCTCGCGCGGGACTCAACTCGTTGCTCCGCTCACACGATCATGCTATAAAAGGGCCTCGCGTCCGGCAAACCGACACAGATCTCCCGAAGGAGTCCAGCATGGCTCAGCGTTGCGATGTGTGCGGGAAAGGCCCGTCCGTCGGCCACAAGATCAGCCACGCCCACAACGTCACTAAGCGGCGGTGGATGGCCAACCTCGTCTCGCTGCGCGGCAAGGTCGGGTCGGGAGGCCTCGTCCAGCGTCTTCGCGTCTGCACGCGCTGCCTCAAGGCGGGCAAGGTGACCAAGGTCCTCTAGTCTCTCGTCCCAAGAACACAGCGGGGGGTGTCGCCACCCCCCGCTAGGTCCTGCTGCAGTGTGATGTTCGCCGGTCGAAGGCCGCCACCTCCCACCGGCCAGACACACTACTTCTTCTTCTTCTTGGCCGCCTTCTTCTTCTTCGCCATTAGGAAGTCACCCCCTTTCCTCTGCAATCGTACGGCTCGACGGCGCTAGCGCCGCTTCGTGGCCTTCTTCCGCTTCGCGCTCTTCTTTGCCGCCTTCTTCTTCGCCATTGTCGACTCACCTCCTCCGGGTGCGGCGTGAGTACGCCTAGAACCCCATGGCCTCACGGCGGATGTGCGCCGCCTGCTCGCGGCCTCGCCGCTCGTAGTGGTAAAGATCCACGTAGAGCTGGGGCAAGGAGACCACGGGAATGCCGCTCTTGATGATGGGCGCGTGAAAGACCCCAGGATCGTACGGAGTCATGAGGTAGACGTTGCCCTCGTCTTCGCCGGGGCGAAGCCCCAGGGTGCGGGCGATAGGTTCGGGATCGCCCTCCACGTAGCAGTGGATGGCGGGGAAGCGCACGTTGGGGGCGACGAGGGCGGCTCCCGCGTGCAACGTGAAGGCGAGGCGCCTGCCCGCGTCCTGCCCCGCCCGCGCCAGTTCGCCCACCAGCTTCCGCGTGATGCGCTCCGGCGAGAAATAGGTCGCGATGCCGTTCAGACGATAGGTGTAGGCATCGACCCATGCGTCGAGGAGGTCGGCCGGCTTCGAGAGGACGATCCGCTGTTGCTCGCCGCGCTCCACCCACGCGAGATCGCCCAGGCGCTTGAGCACGTTGTGCGCGTGCCCAAGGCTGACCTGGGACGCCCGGGCCAGCTCGTCGAGGCGCCAGAGGTGACTGGGCTCCACGAGAAGCGCGCGCACGACGCGCGTCGCCCGGGGAGCGAAGAGCGCCTTGAGGGGGCGCGTCGACGGGCGGAGATTGGGCTTGCCTTCCTTTTCGATGAGGACGTTGTCGAAATTGAGGAAGCAGTTGCCCGAGAGATCGAGATAGCCGAGACCGTTCCGCTTCAGGAGCGCCGCGCCCTGAGAGCTGATGTATTGCGCGACCGCCACCGGGTAGACGCCGTCCATCTCGGCGCGCAACTCGCCCAGGCGGGTAATGGCTGCCCGGATCTGACGGGGCTGCCCCACGGAAGTGATTTCGAGGAGCAACGTATGGTCCTGTCCGGCGAGCTTGAATTTCACCAGCAGATCGGCCTGTTGCCCTCGAACCTTCGGGCCAGCCGACTCTTCCCAGGACACGGCCTTGGGGAACAGCTCCCGAAGCCGCTGGGCCGCCGATCGCCTGATTCCCTGCGTGTTCTCCATCGTTTCACTTGTTCCATATGTTTCAGCGTACGCTGAAAACATACGAACAATTGAAACTGCTGTCAAGGGAAAAGGTTAGACGACACGGCTAGAACAGCGGAGAGGGTCTTCTCTTACCACGCGTTGCGCTTATTCGCCCTGCTCTATACCTTCCATGGTGTCGTCATCGAGGCCGAAATAGTGCCCGATTTCGTGGATCACGGTGTCCCGTACGAGCTCGGCCATCTCGTCGACATCGACGCAGTCTTCCTCGATGGGGCCCTGATAAATGTGAATCGTATCGGGGAGCACGTTGCCATACGAGGAATCGCGCCGGGTGATGTCGGTGCCGCGGTAGAGACCATAGATCGTGTCGGGCGGCTCGATGCCGAGCTCGTCGAGTGTCTCGTCGTCAGCCCAGTCCTCCACCACCACCGCGACGTTTCTGATCTTCTCCTTGAACTGGCGGGGCAGGCTGCCCAGGGCCCGCTCGACGAGGCTCTCGAACTCCGCGTGCGTCACAAGCCCCGGACTCGCTCCACGTTGATGACGTCCTTCACCTCGCGGATGGCCTGCATGATGCTTTGGAGCTGGTGGAGATTCTCTACCTCGATGACGAAGTGGTTGATGCCCTTCCGGTCGTCGGTGACGGTGATCTCGGCCTTGGTGATGTTCCCCTGCCGCGACGAGATGGCCGCAGTGATCTCGGCGAGAAGGCCGGGACGATCCTTGCCGATGTACACGGCGATCTTGACGGGACGCTTGGCGGGCTCCGCGCTCTCGCCGTCCCACTCCACGGTGAGCAGGCGTTCCTTGTCCAGCACGTTCTTCACTACGGTGAGGCAATCTCGCGCGTGCACGGTGAGCCCGCGCCCCCGCGTGATGAACCCGACAATGCCGTCCCCCGGCACCGGCGAGCAGCACTTGCCAAAACGCACCATCAGATCGTCCACCCCGCGGATGCGCACGGCACCTTCGTTCTTCTTGGCCGTCTTCTGCGGCTTGGTCTCGGGCACCTGGTCGTGCTCCCGCACCACGGCGGGGGCGAGCTTGCCCAGCACCTGATGGACAGACGCCTTGCCGTAGCCCATAGAGGCGAGCAGATCGTCGGCCGAGGCATAGCCCATCTCGGCGAGGAGCTTCTTGAGCTCATCGGAGCCGAGGAGAGTCGCCGGGACCAGGCGGTACTTCTTCGCCTCGCGGTCGAAGAGCTCACGGCCGAGTTCGAGGGAGCGCGCGCGCTCCTCGACCTTGAGCCACTGGTTGATCTTGGCCCGGGAGCGGCTCGACTTGACGATCTTGAGCCAGTCGCGGCTCGGATGCTGCGTAGGCGAGCTGACGATCTCCACGATGTCGCCCTGGCGCAGGGTGTAGCGGAGGGGGACGAGCTTGCCGTTGACCTTGGCCCCCACGCAATGGTGGCCCACGTCGGTGTGGACGGCGTAGGCGAAATCGATGGGGGTGGACCCTTCGGGCAGCGCCTTGACGTCGCCGCGCGGCGTGAAGACGTAGACCTCGTCGGGGAAGAGGTCGAGGCGGACGGTATCCAGGAACTCCTTCGGGTCCTTCATCTCCTTCTGGGACTCCATGAGCTGCCGGAGCCAGGTGAAGGCCTCGTCGAAGCGGTCGCGGTCGCTCTTTTTCTCCTTGTAGAGCCAGTGGGCGGCGATGCCCTCCTCGGCCACCCGGTGCATCTCCCAGGTGCGGATCTGGATCTCCACGGGATCGCCCTTGGGCCCGATGACCGTGGTGTGGAGCGACTGGTACATATTGACCTTCGGCATGGCGATGAAATCCTTGAACCGACCCGGCACAGGCTTCCACAAGGAGTGGATGACGCCGAGGGCACCGTAGCAATCGCGCACCGTCTTGGTCAGCACCCGCACCGCGGTCAGGTCGTAGATCTCGTCGAACTCCCGCCCCCCCTCGTGCATCTTCTTCCAGATCGAATAGAAGTGTTTGGGCCGCCCGGCAATCTTGGACTCGATGCCCACCTCGCCGAGCTTCTCCTGGAGGAGGGCGATGAGGGCGTTGATCTCGTTCTCACGCTCCAAGCGCCGTTTGGCCACCCGGCGCATCAGGTCCTGGTAATCCTCGGGGGCGAGGACGCGGAGGGCGAGGTCCTCCAGCTCCGCCTTGACCTTGGCCATGCCGAGGCGATGCGCGAGCGGGGCGTAGATATCCAGGGTCTCCTGGGCGATCTTTCTCGCCTTCTCGGGAGCGAGGTAGTCCAGGGTGCGCATGTTGTGGAGGCGATCGGCGAGCTTGATCATGAGCACGCGCAGGTCGTGCGCCATGGCCACGACCATCTTCCGGAAGTTCTCCGCCTGCCGCTCCTCGCGGGAGGAGAAGGCCAGCTTGCCGATCTTGGTCACCCCGTCCACCAGCTCCGCGATCTCGGCGCCGAACTCGCGCTGGAGCTCATCCTTGGTCGTGTCGGTGTCTTCGAGGACATCGTGGAGGAGCCCGGCCGTCACCGTAGTGACGTCCATCTTGAAGTCGACGAGGAGGCCGGCGACTTCAAGCGGATGGGAGAGGTAGGGCTCGCCGGAGGCGCGCTGCTGCCCTTCGTGGCTCTTCTCGGAGAATCGGAAGGCGCGGCTGACCAAGTCTAGGTCGGCGCCCGGCTGGTACTTCGGAATTTCCTCGATCAACGTCTGCAACTGGGTCAACCTGAACCCCTCCCCGAGGTTGACCCCTGATTCTGCCACGGAAATCAGCGTTTTGCCAGGACTTTTCCCTCAGGCTCTTGCGTGGAGCTTGCCCGATGCCCGCGAGCGTGCGCGGCTCCAGCTCTCCCAGTCCATCACCAGCGTGGCCGCGGCTACCGAGGAATAGGTCCCTGTGACCACACCTACGAGGAGGGCGAAGGAGAAGTCGTGCAGCACCTCGCCGCCGAAGAGAAGCAGGACGAGGGCGGACAGGAAGACGGTGAAGGAAGTGAGCACGGTCCGCGATAGGGTCTGGTTGAGGGCGAGGTTGACTAGATCACCCCAGTTCTGCCCCTTCCGGATGCCCTTGGCTCGCGTCTCCCGGATCCGGTCGAAGACCACGATGGTGTCGTTGATCGAATAGCCGACGATGGTGAGCAGCGCGGCCAGCACGGGCAGCGAGATCTCCCGGTGGGTGACGGAGAGGGCGCCCAGGGTCACGATGACGTCGTGGCCGATGGCGGCCACGGAGATGACGCCGTCGCGGAAGTGGAAGCGGAAGGCCACGTAGATCAGGATCCCCGCCATCCCGGCCAGCACCGCGTAGAGGGCCTGGAGCTGCAGATCGCGTCCGACCTGCGGGCCCACGAACTCGAGCCGCCGGATCTCCACCTGGCTTCCCGAGGCGCGCGAGAGCGCGTCCACCACCTGCTTGGAGAGCGCCTCCGAGCTCTCGCCGGCCTGGTGGAGTCGGATCAGGTATTCCTGAGCGTCCCCGAACTGCTGGATCACCGCTTGGCCCAGCTTGATCTGGTCGAGGCCGCGCCGCACCACGTCCACGGTGACGGGCTTGTCGTAGCGCACCTGGATCAGCGTGCCGCCCGTGAAGTCGATCCCGTAGTTGAGACCGCCTCGGAACAGGATGGAGATGAGACTCAGCACCACGAAGCCACCGGAGACCACGTAGAACCAGCGACGCTTGCCCACGAAGTCGTACTTGGCGTTGACGAAGATCTGGAGCATTCCCCCTCCTAGATGGAGATGCTCTCGACCTTGCGGCCGCGCATGTAGATGAGGTCGAAGATGAGGCGGGTGAAGAACACCGCAGTGAAGAGGCTAGCGAAGATGCCGATGGCCAATGTCACCGCGAAGCCCTTCACGGGCCCCGTGCCGAACTGATAGAGGATGGCCGCCGAGACGAGCACGGTGACATGGGTGTCGATGACGGTGCGGAAGGCGCGCGAGAAGCCCGAGTCGATGGCCGCGCGCACCGTCTTCCCCGAGCGCAGCTCTTCGCGGATCCGCTCGAAAATCAGAATGTTGGTGTCCACCGCCATGCCGATGGTCAGCACGACCCCCGCAATGCCGGGCAGGGTCAGGGTGGCGCGGAAACCCGCCATGGCCGCGAGAAGGATGAGCAGGTTGAGGGCGAGGGCGAGATCGGCGATAAGGCCGGAGAGTCGGTAGTACACGAGCATGAAGAGCACCACCGCGATGGCCGCCCCCGCCGTGGAGAGAATGCCCCGGCGGATGGAGTCCGCGCCGAGCGAGGGGCCCACCGTGCGCTCCTCGAGGATCTGCACGGGCGCGGGCAGCGCGCCCGCCTTGAGCACGATCTTGAGGTCCCGCGCCTGCTCCAGGGTGAAGCTGCCGGTGATCTGGGCCTGTCCGGAGGGGATCCGCTCCTGGATGCGCGGGGCGGAGTAGACGTTACCGTCGAGCACGATGGCCATCAGCTTACCCACGTTATCCGTGGTGACCTGGGCGAACACCTTGCCGCCCGCAGGCGTGAGGGTCAGGCTCACGTAGGGCTGATTTCCCTGATCGAGGCGGACTTCGGCGTCCGCCACGTCGGCCCCCGAGAGCATCGCCTTCTTCTGCACCACGATGGGGATGCGCCGCTCCTGCTTCGTCTCGGGATCTACCCTTCGCTCGTAGAGGAGCTCGACGCCCGGGGGCAGCGTCGACCCGCTCGCGATCGCCGCGGGATCGATCCGATCGTCGACCAGCTTGAACTCGAGGTGGGCCGTCTTGCCAATGAGGGCCTTGGCGCGATTCGGGTCCTGGATGCCCGGCAACTGGACGAGGATGCGATTGTCGCCCTGCTGTTGAATGGACGGCTCGGCCACGCCGAACTGGTCCACGCGGTTGCGGATGGTCTCGAGACCCTGGCGCACGAAGCTGTCTCGCTGGCTGGTGATCTCCGCTGGGCGCATGGAGAGCACGAGCCGCCCCGCGCTCTGATCGGGCTCCTTGATCTCGAAGGCCGGGAATTCCTTCAGGAGGAAGGACTGCGCCTCCGACCAGGCCTGGGGCGAGGCGAGCTGCACCGCGATCTCGCTGTTGCCCCGGCGCTCCACCTTTTGCACGGCGAGGCCCTTGCCCTCCAGGCTCGAGCGCACACGCTCGGCCGTGCGGTCGGTCTGGATCTGGAGGGCCTTGTCGATGTCGACGCCGAGCACGAGGTGGATACCGCCCTGGAGGTCGAGGCCGAGGTTGATGGTCTTCCGGGGCGGATAGAGGTAGAAGATCGAGAGCGCGGCCACCACCGCCACCAGGCCGATGCGCAGCCAGAGCCGACGCGGCATCAGGAGGCGGCGCCTCCGTCGGCCTTGGTGCTCGGCACGATACGGCCAATGGCCGACCGATCGAACTCGAGACGGACCTGGTCGGCCACCTTGATGGTGACCCCCTGCTCCGACAGCTTCACAATGGTGCCGTGCAGACCACTCGACATCACCACGCGATCGCCCGGCTTGACCGCGGAGAGCATGGTCTCGCGATCGCGCCGCTGCTTCTGCTGAGGACGGATGAGCAGGAAGTAGAAGATCGCGAAGATCGCCGCGAAGAACGCGAGCTGCACCAGCATCGAGCTGCCGCCCTGCCCGCTCGGTGCCTGGGCCGCCGCGTACGCATAGTCTACGAAGTGCATCAAGCCTCCGCCGCGCTGGATGTGGGGTGAGAACCGCCCCCGGATTCTACCGCATATCGGTCAAGAAACCGAGAGCGGAGTCGCGAAAATGCGCGCGCGGCGATCGCGTCGCGCATCGATCGCATGAGCCCGAGATAGAACGTCACGTTGTGGAGCGAGAGGAGACGGTAGGCGAGGAGCTCACGCGCCATGAAGAGGTGGCGGAGATAGGCGCGCGAGAAGCTACGGCAGGCGAGACACGGGCACTCCGCGTCGAGCGGCGCCGCGTCGCGCGCGAAGCGCGCCTGGGTGATGGTGAGGGTCCCCTCGGCGGTGAAGGCTTGCCCGTTCCGCGCGTTCCGCGTGGGCAGCACGCAGTCGAACAGGTCGACGCCGCGCGCGACCGCCTCGATCAGGTCGACCGGCTTGCCCACTCCCATCAAATAGCGCGGCCGGTCCACGGGAAGGTGACTCGCCACCAGCTGGGTGATGTCGTAGAGACGCGCTTTCGTCTCCCCCACGGCGAGCCCGCCGATGGCATAGCCGGGAAGATCGTGGCGGCACGTCTCCTCCACGGCTCGGCGCCGCAGCGCCTCGTATCCTCCGCCCTGCACGATCCCAAAGAGCGCGCCCGCGCTGTCCTTCGCACGATGCCGGGCCACCGCGCGCTCGAGCCATCGCACGGTCAGGGCGAGGGAGCGCTCGGTGTCGTCGAAGGACACGGCATGCGGCAGGCACTCGTCGAGCGGATGCAGGATGTCGACGCCGAGGGCGTGCTGGATGTCCATGCAGATCTCTGGGGTGAGCAGCCGTACGGAGCCGTCGAGATGCGAGCGGAACTCGACGCCTTCTTCGCCGAGGCGGCGCAGCTTGGAGAGGCTGAACACCTGGAAGCCGCCACTGTCTGTGAGGATGGGCCCCTCCCAGCCCATGAAACGATGCAATCCGCCGAGATCACGCACGAGCTCGTGGCCCGGCCGCAGGTGCAGGTGGTAGGTGTTGGCGAGGATGATCTGGGCGCCCGCGCTCCGGAGATCGCCCGGATCGAGACTCTTCACGCTCCCTTGGGTCGCTACGGGCATAAAGGCCGGCGTGTCGACCGCTCCGTGCGGAGTGATCAGGCGACCGCGACGGGCCTCTCCCTCCGTGGCCACGAGCTCGAAACGAACGGGTGCCGTCACAGGATCAACATGGCGTCGCCGTATGAGTAGAAGCGATACCCGGAGGCCACGGCGTGCGCGTAGGCCTTCAGGACGAGTTCGCGGCCAGCGAAGGCGGAGACGAGGAGGAGCAGCGTCGAGCGGGGAAGATGGAAATTCGTCACGAGGGCGTCGACGACACGGAAGCGATGTCCAGGGCGGATGAACAGATCGGCCTCGCCCGGCCCGACGCGCAGCCGTCCGTTCGCGTCGGCCGACCATTCGAGCGTTCGGGTGGTCGTGGTCCCCACGGCGAGGACCCGACGGCCCTCGCTCCGAGCGCGCTCGACGGCCTTCGCGGTCTCCGCAGGAACGACCGCGGTCTCGGAAGCGAGCCGATGCTCCTCGACGCTCAAGGCCGTGATGGGACGGAACGTCCCGGGCCCGACGTGGAGGGTGAGGCGATGGATTTCCACGCCCGCTGAGCGCAACTGATCGAGCAGGGACGGCGTGAAGTGGAGCCCCGCCGTCGGCGCGGCCACCGATCCCCGCGACACGGCGTAGACGGTCTGGTAGCGCTCGCGATCTTCCGGCTTTGGCGCCTCGTGCCGGTCGATGTAGGGCGGCAAGGGCGGCAGCCCGTGGCGATCGAGGAGCTCGTCCACTGACCACGGCGCCTCCACGGAAACCAGACGAGCGCCTGGCGAGACATGCGCGAGCACGGTGGCCCGCGCGAGACCGCCGGCCAGGACGATCCGGGCTCCTACGCGGCAGCGCTTCCCAGGTCGCACCAGCGCTTCCCAGCGGTCACCGTCGAGCGCGCGTAGCATGAGGAGCTCCACGGCGGCGGCCGTTCCCTCGAGAGTACCGAGGAGCCGCGCGGGAATGACTCGGGTTTCATTCACGACCAGACAATCCCCCGCTCGGAGCCAGCGCGGGAGATCGGAGAAGCGCGCGTCCGCCCATGTCCCCTGCGTGCGCTCGAGTACCAGGAGCCGCGAAGCGTCGCGCGGCTCCGCGGGCTCCTGCGCGATGCTCGCCGGCGGCAGGTGGTAGTCGAAGAGCGAGACGTCCATGGCGTGTGAGTCTACCGCCCGGACGGCCCGCGGCCAATCGTGGACTAGCCGATCTTCGTGCCCGGCGCGACCTCGAAATCGGGACGGAGGAGGATGACCTCGCCGCGCTCGCCGTAGGCCCCCAGCACAAGGACCTCGGAGACGAAAGGCCCGATCTGCTTCGGAGGAAAATTGACGACGGCTACCACGCGCCGTCCCACCAGATCTTCGGGCGCGTATCGATCGGTGATCTGGGCGCTCGATCGCTTCACCCCCAGCTCGCCGAAATCGATGCGGAGCTTGATGGCGGGCCTCCGCGCTTCCGGGAACGGCTCGGCCTCGAGGACGATCCCCACCCGCATGTCGACGCGCTCGAAGTCGGTCCAGCTGATCGGCACCCGTTCGACCCGGGCGAGACTACCGGCGGGCCGGACGCGGGCCCAGCGTGGCGAGGGTGGCGCCTGGGTAGTAGTAACGCACGATCTGCTCCGCGGTGTACCCCTGCTCCGCCATGGTCTTCGCACTCCACTGGTCGAGACCGACCCCGTGACCGTAGCCGCGGCCCACAAAGCGAGCGAAGGCATGATCCACGGACACGGCGAAGAGGGTGCTCTTCAGCGTGTCGTAGCCGATGAGCCGCCGGAAATCGTTGCCGCGCAGGATGGCGCTGCCCCGCGTGCCCTGGACGGCGATGCGGGCGACGCGCAGCGACACGCTCCGCTCCAGCACCTGGAGTGCGGTGATGGTCCCCACGGAGACGCCCCCTCGCCGAAGCGCGATGGCCAGATCGGAGAGCGCCACGTCGAGGCTCCACGCGTGGTGCGGCGACTGCGAAGGAAACTCCACGCGCACCGGCTTGAGGGCGGGCATGTTGGTCGCCGAGAAGACGGCACGCGGGTCCTCGGTGTGGCCGCCGCTGTCCGTGTGATAGAAGGCGGGGAAGAGCTCGCCTTCCCACAGGAGCACGAGCCCTTCCGTGTCGCGCGCCGCCGTCCATGCCGGCGAGTCCGCGGCGACTTTCCCCGCGTATTGCTGGTTCGCCGTGCCCGCGACCAGGTGATACAGCTTGGCGGCGTTGAGCCGGCGATGATAGGCAGCATAGGTTCGGGCCACGATAGCCTGCGCCTTCAGCATCTCGATGGGCATCTTGTCCCCCGCCTCCGCCCTGACGGCGCCCACCAGATAGTCCTCGAGGGGGAGCTGATTCACCACGATCGGACCCTCCGGCGCCGCGAGCACGTCGATGACGCCGAGGTAGAGACGCTGCTGGAAGCGCAGGGGTCCGCCGCCCGCCGGCACGACGCGCAGCCCGGCGAGGCGCTGCCCTCGCCACTCGATCGTGGCATCGCGCCGGAGGACACGCACGAAGGCCACGGGCTCCTCGGCGAGCGCGCGACCGCTGAGGTCCTGCACCAGCATGGGCCCGCCCCCGATCTCCACCGTGGCTACGCCTTCGGCGAGAGCGACCCGGATGTCGTCCGGGGCCGCCGCGACGGGCGTGGGCAGGACAGCGAGGAGAAGGACTAGCGCCGCGCGAAGAGCCAGAGGAGGAGCGAGAGTACGACGGAGACGACAAGGGACGTGCCCAGGGGGAAGTAGAAGCGCCAGCTTCCTCGCTCGATGTAGATATCGCCGGGCAACCGTCCGAACCATGGCACCTTTCCGGTGAGCTGACTCGCCAGCAGGAGGAGACATCCCAGAACTACCATCACGATCCCGAAACCGAGAAGCAATTTGCCCAGGTCAGCCATAGGGCCGCGGCTAGATCGGAAGCTGCCCCTGGGCGCTGGGAGCGCTCGGAGTGGCGAGGCCGAGATGCGAGTACGCGGGCGGCGTCACCTTCCGGCCGGTCGGCGTGCGCACCACGAATCCGATCTTGAGCAGGAAAGGCTCCACTACCTCGGCGAGCGTCTCCGCCTCGTCGTTGATGGTGGCGGCGATGGCTTCGAGACCCACCGGCCCGCCTCCGTACTGCTCGATGATGGCGGTGAGAAAGCGGCGGTCGAGACGATCCAGGCCCATGGCGTCCACGCCTTCGCGGTCGAGGGCATCGCTCGCCGAGGTGGCCGTCACCACTCCGCTCCCTTTCACCTGCACGTAGTCGCGCACGCGGCGGAGGAGACGATTGGCGATGCGCGGCGTACCTCGCGAGCGCTGGGCAATGGCGCGCGCGCCCTCGCCCTCTACGCGGGCGCCCAGGATGGAAGCGGAGCGCGCCACGATGTCGTGTAGTTCGCTCAGCGAATAGAAGTCGAGGTGATGGAAGATGCCGAAGCGCTCCCGGAGGGGCGAGGAGAGCATGCCCGGCCGCGTGGTCGCCGCCACCAGGGTGAAGGGCCGGAGGGGAATGCGCATGGTCCGCGCGTGCAGCCCCTTGTCCATGACGAAGTTGACGGTGAAGTCCTCCATGGCCGGATACAGGAGCTCCTCGACGACGCGGGGCAAACGATGGATCTCGTCCACGAAGAGGATGTCCCGCTCGTTGAGGTTGGTGAGGATGCCCATGAGATCTCCCCCACGCTCGAGCGACGGCCCCGCCGTGGTGACGATGGCCGCCGACATCTCGTTGGCCAGGATGGTGGCCAGCGTGGTCTTGCCCAAGCCGGGAGGCCCGGAGAGCAGCACATGATCGAGAGGCTCGCCGCGCTGGCGCGCCGCCTCTACGGACACGCGGAGGCTCTCCACAGCCGCGCGCTGCCCTACATACTCATCGAGGTGCTGCGGGCGAAGCTGGCGCTCGAGGCTCGCCTCCTCGGGAAGGGCGGTGCGGCTCATCACGTGCGCGGGGTCGGTGGTCACGCTATCCGATCCGCTCACCCACCCTCGTCAGCCACCGGCGAGCGAGGGTCACGGCGCCTTGGCTCCGCGGTAGATCTCGTCGAACAGGTCCTCGGGCGTGGTGATGCCGGGCTTGCGGCCGAGCGCGGCCGAGATGAGCTGGGCCGCCTCGCTCGGGCGATGCCCGAGTTGTTTGGTCAGGATCTCGAACACCGCGGTGCGGAGCCCGTCCTCGTCCAGGCCCCGCGACGCGGGAGCACCCACCTCAGCGGGCAGGTCTGGTCGGGACAAGGCGAACTTGGCCACCTTCGACGAGAGCTGGGCCACGATGTTCTTGGCCTTCTGCGGCCCGATGCCCGGCAACCGCCGGAGATACGTCTCGTCCTGCCGGGCGATGGCGGCGGCGATCTCCGCCACGGGGGCGGCGAGCGAGCGTGCCGCCACCAGCGGTCCCACGTCCTTCACGGTGATCAGCTTCTCGAAGAACTCCTTGTCGAGGCCGGAGTGGAAGCCGATGAGGACGGGGGAGGGCTGGTTCTGCGTCGCGTGGTAATGGATCTCCAGGGTCACCTCGGTGGCGCCATCGCCGTCACTCGCGATGGCGCCGCTCAGGGAGCGCTGGACCACCGGCGGCAACACCACCTCGTAGCCGACGCCGCCCGCCTCGATCACCATGCGGTCCTCGTACTTGCGTCGGACCCGGCCGCGGATGAGGGCGATCACTGGGCGGCCCGGGTGCGCGGGGTGATGCCGGTCACTCTCCCGAGACCGGTGATGGCGAGGCCGAGGGCGTCCGCGACGTGGGAGGGCCGCGGGAGATCGCGCAGACCGAGCAGCGACTGGACGCCGCGCTGGACTTGGGCCTTACCGGCGGAGCCGTTGCCCGTCATGGCGCGCTTCACCTCGGAGGGTGCCAGGGCGGTGACGCCCACCCCCAGTTGGCGGGCCGCGAGGTATACCACGCCCCGCGCGTGCCCCATCAAGATGGCCGTGCGCGGGAACTTGTACTCGGCGTAGAGATCCTCCACCACGAGGAAGCTCGGTCGCTGCGCCTCGATGAGCCGGCGCACTGCTCCATAGATGGCGTTGAGCCGAGCCTCGAGGGGCTGGGTACTCGCCGTGGTGATAACGCCCGACTCGATCACCGTGACTACGCCCGGTGCGGCTTCGATGACTCCGAATCCGGTGGCGACGAGGCCCGGATCCAGCCCCATGACGCGCAGGGCGCTAGGCCGCGGAGATGGCGTCGAAGACCTCGTCCGGGATGTCGTAGTTGGAGTAGACCGCCTGGACGTCGTCCTGCTCTTCGAGGGCCTCGATGAGCCGCAGCACGGCGGCGGCGTCCTTGCCCTCCACGCGGACGGTGGATTGGGGAACCATGGCCGCCTGCGCTTCGAGTATGGGGATCCCCTTGTGCTCGAGGGCGGTGCGCACCGCCTCCATTTCATCAGGCGTGGTGGTGATCTCAAAGACTTTTTCCACCGTGCGCACGTCGGAGGCGCCCGCTTCCAGCGCCTGCTCGAGCACCTCATCCTCCTTCACCTTCTCCGCGTCGACCTGAATAACGCCTCGACGATCGAACATCCAGGCGACACAGCCCGCGGTGCCCATACGGCCGCTCTGCTTCTCGAAGATGTGCCTGATCTCGGGCCCCGTGCGGTTCTTGTTGTCGGTGAGGACGCGCACGAGCACGGCGACGCCGCCCGGGCCGTAGCCCTCGTACGTGATCTCCTCGAACTGTTCGCCCGGACCGCCCCCCGTACCTTTCTCGATGGCGCGCTTGACGTTGTCCGCGGGCATGTTGGCGGCCTTGGCCGACTCCATAGCGGCCTTGAGCCGCATGTTGGCCTTGGGATCGCCCCCGCCGTGCTTGGCTGCCACCGTGATCTCTCGGAGGATCTTCGAGAAGAGCTTCCCCCGCTGCACGTCCGCCTTGCCCTTCTTCCGCTTGATCTGGGACCACCGTGAATGTCCCGACATACCGTCACCTTCCCTCTTGAATGGATGCTTTGAGCCGCTTCACGCGCTCCCGCCGACGCGCCCGGCGTTCCTCGGCCTGGGCCCAGCGCCGCTTCTCGCCCGGCGTCTCGGGCACGAAGGGCGGGCACGGCCGCGGCCTCATGTCCGGGCCCAGGTGCACGAAGGTGAGGTACGCGGTGCAGGCGTGCCGCACCTCCCCCGACCACGGCACCTCGGTCAGGACCTTCACACCGACCTCCAGCGACGAGTGGCCCACCTGATTGAGCGCGGCCTTGAAGGTGACCACCTCGTGCGTAGAGATGGGGGAGTAGAAGTCGAGTGCGTCCAGGCACGCCGTCATGACGTGGCCCCGGACATAGCGCATGGACAGGATGCCGCCCGCCTCGTCGATGTCCATGAGGAGCTTGCCGGGGAACATGGTGTTCCCGAAGATCGTGTCCTCCGGCAGCACAGAACGGGAAGATTCAAACGCCCAGCGGAGCTCCTCCTCACCCTCGTCGCGCACGTCGGCCGCGGCGGACGCGCTGCGGGCCAGTCGCTCGAGCCGATGCTCGCGCCGTTCCCGGGCTGCCGCGAACAACGCCTCCTCTGCGGCGCCGCGGGGGACGAGGGTCGTGGGCACCGGCGCCGGCTTCAGGTGGTCGTCGACCTTGACGAAGACCAGGTGCGAGTTGAGCGTCTGGGCGCGGAGCCCGGAGGCGACATTCTCGGCGAAGACCTGCACCCCCACCTCGATTGAACATCGACCGATCGCTTCCACCTGGGCCCGCAGGACGGCGATTTCGCCGACCTTGACGGGATGGAGGAAGTCGATGTCGTCCATGGCGCCCAGGAGGCAATGGCCACGGGCGACCCGGGCGGCCGCCATGTTCCCGACGGTGGCGATCCACTGCATCATGCGCCCGCCGTGGATCTGCCCGGGCGCTCCCGCATGCTCGGGGAACACCCACTGGACCATCTCGGTGACGGTGTCGTTGATCGATAGCATGGGTCAGCGCCAGGACAGGCGTAAATCCCTCATTTATCTATCATGCGACCCGATCCAAGTCCAGCCGCGGCAGGCTGGTCTAGGGCTGGCGTGGAGCAGGCGACATGGCGGGCGGCGCGCTCTCGACCCACGCGCGGTCGAGCCGATGAAAGCCGCTCGGATGGAGACGGAAATTCCGCACCTCGGGCCTTGTCACCGCCCAGTGCAGGCGTACGTAGAGCGGAATCCAGGGAATCTCCTCGACAAGAAATGCCTGGGCGCGGCCGTACACGCGCAGTCGCTCCGGTCGGAACGAGATTTGGCTGGCGCGAATCAGGAGATCGTCGAGCCGGGCATTCCGATAGAAGGAAAGGTTCGTCGCCGTCGGTCCTCGCACCGCACCCTCACTCGTGGAGAGGGGATAGAGGAGCATATGGGGATCCCCGCCATCGGCCTGGGCCTCGGCGAGCGCCAGATCGGGAAGGCCTCCCTGCATTGCCTTGAGCGCCGACTCGGTCGCCAGCGACTTGACGTTCACGGTGATGGAGGCGGCGCCGAGCATGCTGCGAATGACCTCGGCCACGCGCCCTCCCTCGGGCCCTGCGCTGCCATCCGCGACCAGCGAAGCCGTCACTCCCTGGCCTACTCCCGCCTCGCCAAGCAGGCGCCTCGCCACTGCGGGGTCGCCCAGGGTGAGCTGGGGCACGTCGGCAGAGGCCCAGACTCCGCGAGGCAGGAAGAGCCCGGATAGGCCGGCGGCCGGCTCGACCGCCCCAGTGATGGTGGAGGAGGACAGCGCGGCGGCAATGGCCTGTCGGACCTTCTTGCGATTGAAGGGCTCGTGCTCATGCTGCATGGCCAAATAGCCGATCCGCCAGCTCGTGACGGAGAGAGAGCCCTGCATCCGCGAAGGCGCCGAGAGCGGAATGAGGATGTCAAGGTTCCGGGCTTCCAGATCGGCCTCGCCCCGTGCCTGATCCGGGATCTCGACCATGACGATGCGCGAGCTCTTCGGCGCGCCCCCCCAGTAGGTGGTGTTGGCGTCGAGAACCACCCGCCCTGCCCCGATCTCGGTGATCGCGTATGCCCCCGTGCCGATCCAGCGGCCGGCACCGGTCCCAGAGTAAACAATCGAGAACACGGGATGGGCCAGCACCGTCAGAAGAGGTGCGTAGGGCTGGAGGAGATTGATCTGCACCGAGCGAGAGGTGGGAGTGAGGATCTCCTTGACGACGCCGGGCGAACCCCGCAGGAGGCGGGGGCCGGCAGGATTCGGAGACGGACCCATGGCGTGGTTGGGTACGACGATGCGGTCCAGGCTCTCGGCGACCTGGCGTGAGGTCAGCAGCGTGCCGTCGTGGAAGCGAACGCCGTCCCGTAGGCGGAAGGTCCAGGCGAGCCCGTCGCGCGACACGGTCCACGCGGTGGCCAGGCCGGGCTCGATGTCGCTGGATCCCTCACGGTACTGCACGAGGGTGTCGAACACCTGCCGAGCGATGAAGGGCACCACGCCGTCCAGCGCGGTGGCGGGATCGAGAGCTACGGGAATGGATGGGAGCCCCACTCTCAGAGGGGCGCTCTGCGCAATCGCGGAACCGGGGAACGCCAGAGCGGCGAACATCGCCAGCGCCAGAACGCCGGACCGATGAGACATGACGTTCTTTCTTATATCAGATGCATGCGGGCGCATCGTGAATGCGCCGGCTCGCGGCATCGGTGTTCATTGTTTCGACAACCCGCTCCAGGCGCTGCAGAATTCGGGGCGAATCTCCGAGCTTTCCGTGCTTCAGTGTTAATGGCACCAAACGTGCTTACGTACTAAGTGGAGACTCGAACGAGCGCGGCGCACTCCGGAACCGGGGGAGCGCAGCCGAGGTTGAAGCTCATGAGAGTCATCGGAGGAGCCGAACGGATGAAGTGGAAAAAGCCGAATGATTTCAATGGCTCCGAAGGGTGAGTCGAGGCCAATTCCCTTGACTTAGCGGAAAACGGCCCCCTATACTGAGTCAACTTTCGGCAACCGTCACTGAGAACTGGGGCCGGTTCTCAGGGAAGCGCCCGCTGAACTATTGAGAAAGGAACGGGCGGACATGAAGGAGTTCGAGAAAAAGACTCCGAGCCGGGAGCCGTCACCATCAGAGGGGATGAAGGGTTTGTCAAAGTTCCTTCCTATGTCCGATTCGAATTACCGCCGCCGGTTGACCGAGTACGAAGTGCAGGTCCAGGACCTTCAGGCCTATGTGCATTCCCTCGAGGCGGAGACCGGGCGCCTGCGGAAGAAGCTCGAGGACTCGCCGAAAGAGTTCATGGTTCTGGAGAACAAGCTGCGCGAGGCCAATCGCCAACTCGTCCAGGCCTTCAATCAGAACGAGAAGCTCGTCAATGCCCTCTACGAGGCGAGAGAGCAGATCACCTCGCTCAAGGAGGAAGTCGACAAGCTGTGCGCGCCACCCTCCACCTACGGCGTGTATCTCTCCGTCAATGAGGACGCGACGGTAAACGTCCTTTCTCAGGGACGCAAGGTGAAGGTGAACCTGCACCCCTCCATCAAGGCGGAGAGCCTCAAGCCCGGCCAGGAGCTGGTCCTCAACGAAGGCCTCAATGTGGTCGAGGCGGCGGGCTACGAGATTCAGGGCGACGTGGTCATCCTCAAAGAGATGCTGGAGGAGGGGCGCGCCATCGTCACCCTTCGCGCCGACGAGGACAAGGTCGGCATCGTGGCAGACCCCCTCCGTTCTGTGAAGCTCAAGATCGGTGATCACGTCCTCATGGACAGCAAGAGCGGCTACCTACTCGAGAAGCTGCCCAAGAGTGAGGTGGAAGACCTCGCCCTCGAGGAAGTGCCCGACATCAACTACGAGGACATCGGTGGCCTCTCCGCCCAGATCGAGGCGATCAAGGACGCGGTGGAGCTACCCTATCTCTACGCCGATTACTACCGCGAGCACCAGCTGCGCCCGCCCAAGGGCGTGCTCCTGTACGGGCCTCCGGGCTGCGGCAAGACCATGATCGCCAAGGCGGTGGCCAACAACCTCGCTCAGAAGATTTCCGAGAAGCGCGGCGAGAAGGTCAAGGGCTTCTTCCTCAATATCAAGGGGCCCGAGCTGCTCAACAAGTACGTGGGCGAGACGGAGCGCAAGATCCGCGAGATCTTCGTCAAGGCGCGGGAGAAGGCGGCCGAGGACGTTCCGGTCATCGTGTTCTTCGACGAGATGGACGCGCTGTTCCGCACCCGCGGCTCCGGCATCTCGTCGGATGTGGAGACCACCATCGTGCCCCAGCTCCTCGCGGAGATCGACGGGGTCGAGCACCTACGCAACGTCATCGTGGTGGGTGCCTCCAACCGCCAGGACCTCATCGACCCGGCCATCCTCCGTCCCGGACGGCTCGACGTGAAGGTCAAAATCGAGCGGCCGGACGCCGCCGCCGCGGTGGACATCTTCAAGAAGTACCTGACGGTGGATCTTCCCATCCACGAGTCCGAGCTGAGCCAGAATAGCGGTGACACTCAGGCCGCCCTCGACCGCATGATCGCCGCCGCCGTGGAGGAGATGTACAACTTGGGCGAGGAGAACCGTTTCCTCGAGGTGACGTACGCCAACGGCGACAAGGAGGTCCTGTACTTCAAGGACTTCTCCTCGGGGGCCATGATCGAGTCGGTGGTTCGACGGGCCAAGAAGCTGGCCCTGAAGCGCTACATCCAGACGAGCGAGAAGGGCATCAATCTCGACGACGTCATGAGTGCCGTGCGCGAAGAGTTCAAGGAGAACGAGGATCTGCCCAACACGACCAACCCGGACGATTGGGCCAAGATCGCCGGCAAGAAGGGCGAGCGCATCGTCTACGTCAAGCCCCTGATGGGCGAGATGAAGGAAAAGCAGAGGGCCGTCGAGCGGGTCATCAACACCGGCCAGTATCTGTAAGCGTCCCGGCGGGAGGGAGCGTAGAGGCGCCCTCCCGCCGTTTGTTTCCCTCACGACCAGCTGTTCCGGGGGCACCATGGCGATTCCGAAGGTGATGGGTATCGAAACCGAGTACGGGATCACCGTCAAGAACCAGCCCGACTTCAACCCGATCCTGTCGTCGCTCCTCCTCATCAATTCTTACGAGACGTACCGCTCCTCCCGCATCCGCTGGGACTACGAGGCGGAGAGCCCCCTGCGAGACGCGCGGGGCTTCGAGTACATGGAGGAGAAGGAGACGCCCTCCAAGGAGGAGTCGCGCCTCATCAACCTGATCCTCTCCAACGGGGCACGCTTCTACGTCGACCACGCGCATCCCGAGTATTCCTCGCCCGAGACCACCAATCCGCGAGACTGCGTGATTTGGGATCGCGCGGGGGAGCGGATCCTCGATCTCGCGCGTACCCGAGCCGAGGCGGTGTCACCCCCTGAGCAGCGTATCCTCATCTACAAGAACAACACCGACTCCAAGGGCAACTCCTACGGCACCCACGAGAACTACCTCATGGACCGCAAGGTGCCCTTCGCGCGCATCGTGCAACACCTCATGCCCTT
>Ga0209465_10000132_pt1 | contig 34668 bp, 29 predicted proteins | sample PanSoiPlot1MoBio_FD_188321 | JGI IMG/M metagenome (GOLD analysis project Ga0209465, IMG submission 188321) | Tropical forest soil microbial communities from Panama analyzed to predict greenhouse gas emissions - Panama Soil Plot 1 MoBio (SPAdes)... | ecosystem: Environmental > Terrestrial > Soil...
CGTTATCGGGCCAAGCAGGCGCCAGCGTTCCACCGGAATGACGTCGCCGTAGCCGAGTGTCGTGTAATTGACGAATGCAAAATATACGACATCGGCACCGGCAGCTGCAGCATCGACGATCGAATACGCCAATGACCAAACGATGACCTCAAGCGCATGCGTAACCATCAAAACCAGCACGGTCGGAATCATGACGGCTATCAAAAGCAGGGAAGAGTGAGATTTATCCTTGGCGCTCGCGGCCTGGGCGACCCGCACCACCGTTGTCATGACGAGTGCGTGGATTGCAATGTTGAACACACTCACGCCGCCGCCCACCAAAAATTGCCGTAACATGACGCCTCTCAACGATCTACGCCGCAAATGCCCCGCGCATCCCGATCGCGGGGGCGCATCCGGTGCGCTAGACCCGGGGTGGCAGCAGGTAAAGCGCCATAGCGAAAACCAGGTACACCATCACGACCAGCACCCCGACGAACCACGCCGAACGGCCGGCGTTGGTCACCAGCGACGCGGTCATTGTCGAGATGAGCATCATTGCCACTGCGCCCGGCCAGAATTGCAGATTCATCGGCGTCGGACCGATGACATAACTGACGAGAACGAGCACCGGCGCGACGAACAGTGCGATTTGCGACGCGCTTCCCAGGGCGATGCCCACACTCAGATCCAGCCTGTCCTTGCCCGCGGCGGATAACGCCGTAACCATTTCCGCCGCACCACCCACCAGCGCCACAATGATGAAGCCGACAAACGCGGGGGAGAGCCCAAGCGCCGTCGCCGCCTGCTGCACGGACTCGACGAACACCTCGCTCACAAGCGCGACCAGCACGGTGACACCCGCCAGCGTAGGCAATGCAAGGCTCAAAGGCCATTGCACCTCGCCGGCCTCCGCGTGATCCGCTCCGGTAAAGAATTCGCGATGTGTTTTGAGCGAGAATACCAACCCCAGTCCATAAGTGACGATCAGCAGCACGGATAGGCCCGTGCTCAGCGTCTGGGTAAATACTGCAGTTGTTGCGGGCGCGTCGGCCTCGACGACTACCGATGGAATCAGAACGGCGATTGTTGCCAGGAAAAGCAGACTGGCCTGCAGGCGGGCGCTGTTGCGGTTATATTCCTGAACGTGATGCTTGATCCCGCCGAGCAGAAACGACACGCCCAACATGAACAACGCATTGGTGACGATCGCTCCCGCGATCGAGGCTTTGACAAGCACATATTGGCCGGCGCGCAACGCCGCCAGCGCAATGAGCAATTCGGTCAGATTGCCCAATGTCGCGTTAAGCAGGCCGCCGACCATATCGCCAGTCTTGGCTGCCACGGATTCCGTGGCCAGACTCAGCAGAGCGGCCAATGGCACGATAGCCACGACGGACAGTACAAACAGAAGCGTATGCGCTTCGGGCGCGATGATCTGTGCTGCCAGGACCACAGGCACCAGGGCGAGTAGCCACAGCAACGGGTTGCGTCGTATTTCTTTGAATAACGGACCCACGGTGTCTGCCGCCCCTTTGAGTAACCTGCTAGATGCCCGGGTGCACCGGGCTTCTCGCACTGTCCAGTTCGGTCGCAATCGTAACGCTCGCGCCATCGACGATCGTTCTTCACTACCTGGTTTCTTAGTAAGTGCACCGAGCGTTGGGGCCATGACATTTGTCAAAGCGAACTGCTTGGAGAGGCGAGCGCAAGCGAACCGCTTTATTCAGGCCACCAGGCTCATCGCGTTCATCATGCTCCGGGCAAATTGCAAGCCCGGAGCTGCCGCACGCGCGGACCACGCCCGGCAAGGCCATGATTTCGGCAAACGGAGCGCGTAGGTTTAGCTGGCCAGTAGCCAATAGCGCGCGTTCGGGTGGTCGCCGGCTAGACCACGTTCGGCCGCAAAACCGGTGGCCGCTTCCGCTGAACGCGCTCCCGACTGGTCAATCACACGCAGGGAGGACGACGATGGGTAGTTGGCTCAGTGAACGAGAACAGCGCCTTGTCGCAGGCGCCGAGGAGGCGTCGGCTGCGACGCCGATACCGACCCAGATCGTATCGAACGGCGAGTATCTGCCGCCGCCGCAGAGCGCGACTCAGAAGCGGGTCGAGGAACGCATCAACGAACTGGCCGATGTCAACGGCAAGCGGCTCGGCTTGAACCGTCGGCAATTCATGCGCACGAGTTGCGGCATGGCGGCGGCCTTCCTCGCCATGAACGAGATCTACGGCCCGGTGTTTCAGGTCGAGGCGGCCGAGTCGCGTGATCCCGAGATGATGCTGGCGCGGGCACAGAGCCTCGCCGGCCAGTTCATCTTCGACGTGCAAACCCACTTCGTGCGCGACGATTTCAAGCACGAGGAACTGCTGGGGCTCGCCCAGTTTGCCAGCCAGCACTGGAATCCGAAAATGAAGGAAGAGGGGGTGAGCTCGCTCGCCCGCTACAAATTCCAGAACTACGTCAAAGAGATCTACTATGACAGCGACACCAACCTGGCTCTCTTGAGCGGCGCGCCGTTTGACGACCCGAGCTGGTGGCTGCTGTCCAACGAGCAGATCGTCAGCGCGCGCGAGATGATCAACGACTTCGCCGGCTCGCGCCGGCTGCTCGCGCACACGGTGATCACGCCGAAACAGCCCGGCTGGATGGAGGAGGTCGACAAGGCGATCGCAGTCTACAAACCCGATTCCTGGAAGTCCTACACGATCGGCGATCCGCTCGCGCCGTCGAAATTCCCGTGGCGCCTCGACGACGAGCAGGTGATGTATCCGTTCTACGAAAAGGCGGTCAGAGCCGGCATCACCACGATCTGCATCCACAAGGGCCTGCTGCCGCCCGACTACGAGAAGTCCTTCGCGGGCGTGTGGGAATACGCAACCGCCTGGGACATCGGCAAAGCCGCCAAGGACTGGCCGCAGATGAACTTCGTGGTCTATCACTCGGCGCTGCGAGCGTTCCTCGAACTGCCCGACCAGGCCTGGGCGGAGTTCGAGGCGTCCGGCCGCATCAAGTGGGCCAGCGATCTCGCGGAAATTCCACAGAGGTTCGGTGTGACCAACGTCTACGCCGAGCTGGGCACGTCGTTTGCCAATTCCGCCGTCGCGCACCCGAAATTCTCTGCCGCCCTCGTCGGCACGCTGATCAAGGGCATGGGGGCGGATCACGTCATGTGGGGCACCGACTCGGTCTGGTACGGCTCGCCGCAGTGGCAGATCGAGGCGCTGCGACGGCTAGAGATTCCTGACGATATGCAAAAGAAATACGCCTTCGCGCCGCTCGGCGGCGCCAACAGCGGGGTAAAGCAGCTGATCTTAGGCGCCAACGCAACCCGCCTCTACCGGATCAACCTCAAGGCGGCGGAAAATACCAGAATGCCGGCCTATTCGGAGGACCGCCTGGCCCGGCTCAAGAACGAGTACGAACTCGCCGCCAAGGAACCGTCGAACCTGCGCTACGGTTACGTGCGCGCCGGCTGAGAGGTGCTGGCGGGGTGAATCGCCGATTTACCTGATCCGCCGCAAGGGCTGCTCCGATGCGGTCCTTGCGGGCCGACCGCGGCCCGCCGCCAAAGGAGGTTGGGCTGGCGCGCGATAGAGCACCCGCGGGCCAAGCCCGCGGGTGACGGATGAGGGACTGGATCGACCCCGTCGGGATATCCGCTAATAGCCGTAACGATCGAAGAACAGATCACGGTGGTCGCGTCGCAGGTCCCTTCGATCGAGCCGAATGTCCCGGCGGTCGCGGCGGAGATCCGCCAGATCCCGTGATGCGTCGGCAAAATGCCCGGAGCGCAGATCATGACGGAGATCGCGGAAATCACGGTGGAAATCGGCGCGGTCACGTCGGATATCGAAACGGTCGGCGCGAATGTCGCGTCGATCGGCACGGATGTCTGCGCGGTGTCCGTAGCCATACCAGCCGTTTCCGCGCCACGCCGCCGATGCGTCGGTCGGGGTGAGAGCGGCACCACCGACCGTAACTGCAGTCGCGAGTACCAAGATCATATTGCGAACCATGACGATCCTCCTCTGACACGCAAGTTCAGACGGCGCCATTGAAGCGCACGCACCCTGAACCGCGGGTGTGCCGAGGATTCATTCTCGATTTATCTAGATTAGATTTTGGTAATGTGCGGAGCGGGAGCAGTCTCGACCAAAGCGCCTTCCCGGCAGGTACCGAGACGGCAATGCATTGCCGCGAGTGAGTAATAGAGCGATCCCATGAAACCGATCATATGCGCAATGCTGTCATTCCGGGCTCGCCGCGGAACCTGTCATCGGGCCGGCCGAAGGCCGGACCGTTGGGGGCGCCCCGGAATGACGCAGCATATGATTCGGAATTAAAGAACGCTGAAGTAGGTGTTCGGCGACGACCGTCGCTCCGGCTCATCATCTGCGGCGGATAGGCCGGCGTGGAGCCGGCCGGCCGGGTGACTCGACGGGACGCTTTGGGTGATATGGGCTCGACGGGTTCACGTCGAGATCGACGATCTCGACGCAGCCCTGCGGCTGGGTGTGACTGGAGCCCGCGAACCACGGTCCGTCGCGCAGCCGAACGTTAGTGACTTTCGACAACCAGAGGCACCGCCACTCGCCTTGAGCCGGCAGGCCCGACTTGCTTTGGCCGCCGAATTGGTACGTCAGCGCCTTCTCTTGCCCTTGCGAGTGTCCAAGAATGATCGGACATAGCTCACGACGACAGCCACCGTACATGCAGACGATTTGCTTGCGCATGCGCATGGCTTGCTCGAACCAAGCGTAGTTTGCGCTCGACACGAGGCCCTCGTGCTTCGGGTTTTGGCTTGCGGTCATCTAAGCATCCCCGCCATGGCCGACCAGATGACCGCCGGCTACTCCAGTTTCCGGTCGATTTGACTTTGGCGTGCGCCCATCCACCGGCCATCACCCGCGGGCTTGGCCCGCGCATCCATCGTCTTGGAAAACCTATGCGAAATGGATGGACCCGCGGGCCTGACCCGCGGGTGACGGCCGGTGGATGGGCGCACGCCAAAGTCAAATCGACCGGAAACCGGAGTAGTCTCAATGCTGCTTGACGAACGCCAGAACATGCCCGTTGAAAATGTCGGGATGCTCCCAGGCGATCGCATGGCCGGAATCCGGCACCGTGGCCCATTCATAATTCTTCAGGTGGGCCGCCCAGGCGCGCATCAGTGCCGGTGGCGCAAGAAGGTCCGCGTCGGCCGCCATCACAAGCACCGGCATCGTGACACTGCCAAGCTTGGCGAAGGTGTTCGGCGTGCGCAGCGGTTGAGCCGGCGCCCCAGGCTGCCGGGCATGTTCGTCGATTTCCATCCAACGTTTCGTGCCCTCCAGGTTGGTGGCCCGGTATGAGGGGCCGACTTCACGGTAGACCGCGTCCTGCTTGCGCAACTCGGGAATTTCGACGCGCGCGGTGATATCCCGCATTTCCTTTTCGGCGAATTGTCCGGTGCTTGCCGCCACCACGAGACTTCGCAGACGTTCCGGACGCCACCCCGCATAGTCGATCGAAACAAAGCCCCCGCCCGCGACCCCCACCAGGTGGAATTTGTCGAGCTTGAGGTGATCCGCGAGCGCATCGAGATCGCCCGCAACGCTGCCGGGCTGTGGGCCGGTCGCCGGATCGGCCAAACTCCTGCCCCAGCCGCGGCGATCGAAGGCGATCACGCGATAGCCTTCCCGTGCAAAGGTCGTCGCCTGAGCCTCCCAGCTCTCACTGGTGCCGGTGTTGGCGTGCAGCAGCACGATCGGAGTGCCGGCGCCTCCGCTGTCGGTGAACCACAGTTTGACGCCTGGAAGTTCTACGTACTGGCCGGAAAGAGCATTCTCGGCGGCAGGCGCCGGCGCGATCGCAAAAATCGAGCATGCAAGCCCCAGACCGGCCATCGACACAAGTCCCCGCCACCACGAGCAAACCTGGTACATACTTCGCTCCGTCAAAGTCCTGGTTCCGGCGCATTGTCCTGATGCCAGAGGATGCCCTCTTGTTTCTGTGTTGAAAAGGTCAGGCCTGAACCCTCCGGTCCGCTCTTCCGCCGCAACCGTATGTCATGTAGCTTCTGCGCATAACAATCCCCAGGGAGGAGCGCATGCGTTATGGGAGCCTGATCGGTGCAATCGCTCTCATGGCCGCGTCGGCGGCGGTGCCGAACGCCCAGGCGTTCGACGAATCCAAGTACCCTGACCTGAAAGGACAGTGGCGGCGGACCAACACCGGCAATCCCCTGCGCATCGGGCTGCCATGGGACGAGAGCAAGCCTGTCGGTCTCGGACAGGAAGCCCCGCTGACGCCGGAATATCAAGTCATCTACGAGGCCAATCTTGCGGACCAGGCGCAGGGAGGGCAGGGCATTGATCCGACTTACACGTGCCTGTCGCCCGGCATGCCGCGGGTCATGATCGCCTACGCGCCGATGGAAATCGTCGTCACGCCGGAAACCACCTACATCTTGATGGAGCACATCCACGACAATCGCCGCATTCATACCGACGGCCGGCCCTTTCCGAGCAACATGGAAGAGGATCCGCAGTTCTCCGGCTATTCGATCGGTCGGTGGCTGGATCAGGATAACGACGGCAAGTACGACGTGCTTGAGGTCGAGACACGTGGCTTGAAAGGGCCGCGCGTCTTCGATGCCAGCGGCATTCCGCTGCACACCGACAACAAGACCATCGTTAGGGAGCGCATCTATCTCGACAAAGCCAACCCCAATCTGCTGCACGACGACATCACCACAATCGATAATGCGCTGACGCGTCCTTGGGTGGTGGCGAAGACCTATCGTCGCGTGATCACCGACAAGCCGATCTGGTGGCGCGAGGACGTTTGCGCGGAGGGCAACGCCCATGTCGGCATCGGCAAGGAGAACTATTTCCTGAGCGCCGATGGCCTGCTGATGCCCTCCAAGAAGGGCCAGCCGCCGCCCGACCTGCGCTATTTCAAGCAGACGCGGAAGTGACGCGCAGTGTAGGACGTATTAGCAACAGCGCAATCCGCCCTAATCGATCGCTTCGGCCAATCTGAAGTGATTGGACCTCCATGAAAGCGACAATGGACTCGTGCCGAAGGAAGGATGATGTAGGGGCGACCCCCATTTGCGCTAACTTACGCTGCAACGGCGCCGCGAACTCCTCCCCTCCCCCTTGTGGGGAGGGGTCGGGGGTGGGGGTCGAGGAATGGAGCAAGGCTGTGCCCCGTGGCACGACCCCCAACCCCAACCCTCCCCCACAAGGGGGGAGGGAGTCCCGGCAGCACAGCACAGTGTTAAGTTAGCGCCAATGGGGGCGACCCTTATGGTCGCCCCTTCGCCGCATCCGGCCACAGGGCGACCACAAGGGTCGCCCCTGCAGCGGGCGATGTTGGAGGTCGCCGCTTGTGCAGCCCCTCCAACGTTATGACTGGGTCGATGCTCCAATTCCATCACATTGGCTGAAGCGATCGACCAGGCGCCAACGCACCCTAATCCGCCACCGGCTCGGGTCTGCGGCTTGTCCTTATCGGTGATGTTGAGCTCGATCGAGCGCGCGGCGTCAGCCAAGTGAACGATCGATCGGTCACGGCCTCGCGGCTAACCGAGCGTTAAGGCTGGATGCAAGGGGCAAGCACAGTGCTTGCCGTCCGCACCCGACCACACTAGTCTTCGCGCCGTTTCGCCTCGCAGGCAGCAGCGAATTTTGGCCCCCGCCACATTGGAAAGGCATGCATGTCCACCGACACCCTCGAGCGACCGCAGGTCTCCAATACCGTCGTTGCCTCGCATTTTCCGACCCTGTTCATGATGCGCGAGTATGCGAACTGCGCCGGCCTCAACCAAAGGCTGGAGCGGTTGATGCTGCGTTTGGAAAAAGAGACGACAAATATCGCTCCCGCCAGCACCAACATCGGCGGCTACCACTCCGATACGACGCTGTTCTCGCGCCAAGAGGTTGAGATCGTTGCCTTGCGCGACCTCGTGCTGGCGGCGCTGCAGGAATACGTGCCGAAGTTCCTGGAGGCCAACTGCTATGCGCCGCCGACCAAGCTGAACCCGCTGATTTGGGGTTGGGGCATCAACATGCGCGCCGGCGACATTAATTTTCAGCACGTGCATCCCGACGCCAAGGTCAGCGGCGTCTACTATGTCAGCGTCCCGTCCCCGCCCCAAGGCGCCTTGGCCGAGGAAGGGGCGATCATGTTCGTTGATCCACGTCCCCGCGCGCACATGAATCGCGTGCAAAACCAAATCACGGAGATCACTGTCAATCCCAAGGCGGGCATAATGATCCTGTTCCCCGCCTATTACGAGCATGCGGTCATTCCCTTCCGCGGGGTCGGCGTGCGCACCTGTATCGCCTTTAACGCCAATTTCTGACGCCCGCCCACGCGCACCGCTGAACGGACCCCCTGGGGCTTGGCATATGGAGCACGTGGGGCGCAGAAACAACGTGGTGCTGCCGAAAGTGCCGAGCGCCCAAGGCGCTGAGCGCGTGACCGAGATTAGGCCGCCGCACCTCGGAAACCGGCCGTGCCTAGAGGCGATCCGCCGCCGCTGCTTCTACCGGGGCAAGGGCCGCGGGTCGTCGCCGCCAGCGTTGATTGGCCCGCCAGCCTTCGCAGGGCGCCGCCCATGCGTCCGCAAGGCGGGGCGCACCTCACCACACTATCCCACGGGCGGACGCATCAGTGTGTTTCCCACGCGGCCCTGACCTGAAGGACAGTGGCGGCGGACCAACACCGGCAATCCCCTGCGCATCGGGCTGCCATGGGATGAGAGCAAGCCTGTCGGCCTCTGACAGGAAGCTCCGCTGACGCCGGAATATCTAGCCATCTACGAAGCCAATCTTGCGGACCAGGCGCAGGGAAGGGGGGCATTGATCCGACCTACACGTGCCTGTCGGCCCCGCATGCCGCGGGTCATGATCGCGTACGCGCCGATGGAAATCGTCGTCACGCCGGAAACCACCTACGTCTTGATGGAGCACATCCACGATCACGTAGGGTCGGGAACGCGCCATCGCTGTGACGTCGCGCCTTGCACCACGTCGTCTCGACGCGTCGCCCACGCGGGCGGACGCGGTACGGCCGCGTGGGCAAAATTGCGCGCGTCCCTTATACAAGCTCGCCATTCCAGGCAATTTTGCCCATCCTACGCCTGATCGGCATAGCGCAATGGTCAATCCGCCACCGGCTCGGTCTGCGGCTTATCCTTATCGGTGATGTTGAGCTCGATCGAGCGCGCCGGCTTATCAGTGAGATTCTGGTTGCGATGAATGGTGCCGCGAGGAACGTGGACGAAATCGCCGGCCTTGAGCACGCGCGGCGGCTGCCCCTTTACGGTATAGGTGACCTCGCCCTCCTGCACCGCCCACCACTGGTCGCCGGGATGGCGATGGAACTGGTTGCCGGCGCCCGCCGGAATGATGACCGATTGCAGCCGCACCTGGCGGGTCGGATCCTTCTCGAGCGGCATCTCGAAATAGGCCTTGGGTTGGAACCTCGGCCCTTGTGGCTCAGGTGTTTGCGACCACGCTGGCATCACCAATCCGGCTGCCGCGATGGCGGCAGGAATGATCAACTTGTTCATGGACTCCTCCCTCGTTTTAGATAAGCGGCAATTATCCCCCGTACGTTAAACGAGACCGCGTAGGCTTGCGAAACCCATTAAGGAACGCGCGAAACCGAAGAGCCGTTAATGGATTCGCTTCGCTTAACCCATCCTTGACGGCGGCGAGCACGGTATCATCCTGCACGCAAGTCGGGGCACGCGATTTAATGGTTGCTACTCGATGCTATTCGGTCACCGGCTCAAGCGCGGGCTTGTCTTTGTCCATGATGTTGAGTTCGATTGAGCGCGCCGGCTTGTCCGTGAGGTTCTGATTGCGATGAACTGTGCCGCGCGGAATGTAGGCGCTGTCGCCGACCTTGAGCGTACGCGGTGCCTCACCCTTGATAGTAAGGGTCACTTCCCCCTCCTGCACGGCGGACCACTGGTCGCCCGGATGACGGTGGAAATTGTTGCCGGTGCCGGCGGGTATGGTGACGGACTGCAGCCGCACGGTGCGCGTGGCGTCGTTCTCAAGCGGGGTGGTGTAGTAGATCTTGACATTGGGATTGGGTGCCGGCGCCTGCGACCATGCAACGGCACCCGCCATGCCGATAGCAGCAATGACGGCCGGAACGATCAGCTTGTTCATGAGAACCTCCCGAGGTGACTTTCAGTTTATGAATTCCGCCGATGTTAGTGCATTTCGCAAGGCGCGCAAAGACTGCGCCGGGTTCGCGCCGCCGGCGTCACGCGACCGAGGCCGTGCCGCCATTGTGAAGGTGGCATGCGGTGAACTCCCCACGCTGCTGCCGAGCCGTTGCGGCTCCGTCCCCACAAGGGGGAGGGGCGTAGTTCACGCGCGGTGCCTCGACGCAGCAACGCGGGCCAGCATGGGGACAGCGCGGGTGAAATCCGCAACCAGGCGGAGGATCGAGCGGATTGGGGAATGTGAGGCCGAGCCCGGTGTCTGGCACGCCGAGGCCCGGCTCCGGCGTCAGCACTGAAGCAAGCAGAGCCTTAGTGTAGGGGTGCCGTGGCGCACCAAACAGCGTGTCGCGCGGAGCGAACTCGACGATGCGGCCGAGATACATCACGGCAACTCGCGTCGCGATATGCTCGATCACCGCGAGATTGTGGCTGATGAAGATGTAGGTGAGGCCGAATTCGCGCTTGAGGTCGCTGAGCAGGTTGAGAATCTGGGACTGCACGGAAACATCGAGCGCTGAGGTCGGCTCATCGAGCAGCACGATCTGCGGCTCGACCGCGAGCGCGCGCGCAATGGCGACGCGTTGGCGTTGGCCGCCGGACAATTCGCCCGGATAAACATCCGCATAGCGCGCCGGTAGCCCGACGCGGTCGAGCATGGCAAGCGCCTTGGCGCGGCGCGGCGCTGGCCTGCCGAGCCCAAGCACCGCGAGCGGCGCCGCCACGATCGCTGCGATGGTGCGGCGCGGATTGAGCGACGAATAAGGATCCTGAAATACCGGCTGGATTTTTTGCGCCAGGCTTCTGCGATCAATCGCGCTCACGTCGGTGCCGGCAAATCGGATGGTGCCGCACGTCGGCGGCAGCAGGCCGAGCAGCATCTTGCCGAAAGTCGATTTTCCGGCGCCGGATTCGCCGACGATGCCAAGCGCGTCGCCCTTCTCGACCGTGACGTCCAGATCGACCACGGCGCGGAGTAGACGCTTTCCGGCAAACGGGCCACGCCCGACCATGAAATCACGCGATACTCCGCGAGCTTCGACCAGCGCCGTCATGCGGCCTCCGCCGGTGGCGTGCGGAGTACGCAGCGCCAATCGTGGTGGGTCCCATCCTGGCCTGCCTCGGAGCGGACCGCGATCGGCATGGTGCAGGCCGCCGCTGCGTGGGCGCAACGGTCGCGGAACGCACAGCCGCGCATATCGCCGATCAACGACGGCACGGTGCCCGGGATGGCGCCGAGCCTTTCGCCGGGCGCGATGCGGCCCGGCACCGGAATCGATGCCAGCAGTCCGCGCGTATACGGATGGCGTGGTGCCGCGAATACCGGCTTGGCAAGGCCACTCTCGACGATCTCGCCCGCATACATCACCAGCACCCGGTGTGCGACCCGGGCCACCACGCCGAGATCGTGGGTGATCAGCAGCATCGAGACACCGAGAGTTTTCTGCAGATCGATCAGAAGGTGGAGAATCTGCGCCTGGATCGTGACATCGAGCGCGGTCGTCGGCTCATCAGCGATCAGCAGCGCCGGGCCGCACATCAGCGCCATGGCGATCATGATGCGCTGGCGTAGTCCACCTGAGAGCTGGTGGGGATGCTGCGAGAACCGCTCGGCCGGCGCCGTGATGCCGACCTGCCTTAACAGTTCGAACGCACGGTCGCGCGCCTGCGCCCGGGTCGAACCGAGATGGCGCCTATGCACCTCGGTCAGCTGGTCCCCGATCGTATAGGCCGGGTTGAGCGCCGTCATTGGCTCCTGGAACACCATGGCGATGCGATTGCCGCGCAGTTGAGCGAGCCGCGTTGCGCCGGCGCCGCCGAGGTCCTCTCCCTGAAACATGAACTTGTCCGCCGTCCGGGTGGCGGCACGCGGCAACAACCCCATGAGCGCGTAAGCTGTCATCGACTTGCCGCAGCCCGACTCGCCAACAAGGCAAACCGTCTCACCGCGCGCGATGGAAAACGAAACGTCGCGAACCGCGTGCAACCTGCCGCGCGGGGTAGCAAGATCGACCGTGAGCCCCGCGACTTCAAGCAGCGGGTCCGGCACGTCAGTTTCTCCCGCCGGGTGTCGCGACGTCGCGGATGCCGTCGCCCACCATATTGATGGCGAGGACCAGGACGGCAAGCGCCGTCCCCGGAATGGCAATCAGCCAGAAAGAGAAGAACATGTAGTTCTTGGCCTCGGCGATCATCAGGCCCCACGACGGCACCGGCGGCTGCACGCCAAGCCCCAGGAACGAGAGCGCCGCTTCCAGCAAAATGGCGCTCGCCGCCTCGACGGTGGCGACGACGAAAAGCTGCGGCGAGATGTTGGGCAGGATCTCGGTGAAGATGATGCGTACGTTCGATGCACCGGTGCATGCGGCGGCCGCCACATAGTCGAGCGCACGCACCTGTTGCGTGGCAGCCCGTGTCACCACCGCGAAGCGATCCCATTTGAGGAGGCCCAGCACAAGCACGACCACTGGGAGCGAACCTCCGATGATAGCGACCACCGCAAGCGCGAACAGGATCAGGGGCAGCGCGAGCCGCATCGCGATCAGGAATGTCACCGTCATATCGACGCGACCGCCGTAATACCCCGCAATCAGGCCGAGGGAGGTGCCGATCACGCCCGAGATCGCCATCACGGATATGCCGATCAGGAGAGAGATTTGCGCTCCGTAGATGGTGCGGGCGAGATAGTCGCGGCCAAGATTGTCCGTGCCGAACAGATGCGCCCAACCGCCCCTGTCATACCATACCGGCGGGATGAGGCGCTGCGTGAGGTCCTGAGCATACGGATCCGCCGGTGCGATGAGGGGCGCCAGCAGAGCGAGCACCACGATCAGCGCCAGCAGGGTTGCGCCGATCATCAATCCCTTGTGGGCAAGCGCGCGGCGGCGCAGCAATGTCCGGTGCGACGGGCCGGCAAGCGCGACGAGGTCGATCGCAGCTACTTCGGTCATCGCATCATCCAATCCTGATGCGCGGGTCGAGCCAGGCATTGACGAGGTCGGCCGCGAGCGTCAAGCCGACATAGATGAAGGACAACAGCGTGACGACCGCTTGCGTCACCGGCAGGTCGAGGTGGCTGATCGACTGATAGGCGAGATATCCAAGCCCGTCGAGGGCGAACACCGTCTCGATCACCACCGAGCCACCCAGCAACAAACCGAGTTGCACGGCGGCAAGCGCGACCACCGGCACCAGCGCATTGCGCAGCGCATGCTTGAGCACGATGCTCGCGCCAGACAACCCCTTGGCGCGCGCGGTACGGATATAGTCGGACGCCATCACCTCGATCATGCCGGTGCGAATGAGCCGCATGAACGGCGGCGCCACGTAGTAGCCGAGTGCGACCGAAGGGAGCACGAAATTCTCCCACGATTCGCTGCCCGACACCGGCAGCAGATGGAACCCCACGGCGAACACCATGATCAGCACCAGCGCGAAGAAGAAGTTTGGCAGCGCCTGCCCAAGCACAGCCAGGGCGAGGCAAAGCCGGTCAATGAGGCTGTTTGGATAGAGTGCCGCCACAATGCCGAGGGGCAGGGAAATAGCGAGTGCGAAAACGAGCGAGAACAGCGCGAGCCATGCGGTGGTCGGCATTTTGTCGGCCACCAGAGCGAGCACATCGGTCTTGAAATAGAGCGACTCGCCGAAGTCACCCCGCAGGGTCTTGCCCACCCACTCGAAGTATTGCAACGCGAGCGGGCGATCGAGCCGATAGGCTTGGCGAATTGCCTCGACGCTCTCGGCGCTCGCCCCTTCGCCGGCGAGCGCCACCGCGACATCGCCCGACGCGCGCAACAACAGAAAAGCGACCGCCGACACCGCGATGGCGACCAGCGCGGCAAGGCCGATGCGTTTGAGCGTGTAGGCCAGCATGGCCCTACTTCCAGCTCATCTCCCAGAACCGGGGAATCTCGTCCGCGTAGGCGTTAAACACCAGGTCCTTGGTGGCGACGTAGTACACCGGAATTGAATAAAGCGGCAGGACGTAAGCCCGTTCGGTGATGAGCGCCAGCGCCTTCGCATAGGCACTCTTGCGCACCTCGGGATCGAGAGCGGCATCACCGCGCTCCAGCAATTTGCGCACCTCGCCATCCCGGTTGACATCGTCGGCCTGTCCCTTGTGGAAATTCGAAACCCCGGCGGACACGTCGTTGATGGAGAATGATCCCCAGGTCCACACGGCGATCGGCGCCTTGCCGCCGCGGACGGCCGTGTCGAAAGCGGCGTATTGCAGGAAGCGCAGATTGGCCCTGATACCGACCGCGCGCAGATACCCGATCATCGCCTCCACCTGGTCGCGGTCCCGATAGGCATAGAGGTCGACGGCGAAGCCATCCGGGAAGCCGGCGTCGGCCAGCAATCGCTTCGCCTTGGCGGGGTCGTATGCAAAATGCGGCGCGCCCTCGTCGATGCAGCCGAACTGGGTCGGGAAGCACGGCACGTGCAGCACCCGGGAACCCTCCCCGACGATCGACTTCACCATGGCGTCGCGATCGATGGCGTGCATGACCGCTTGACGCACGCGGACGTCGCGCAGCATCGGTGCGGGGGTATTGTCGAGCGTATCGAACTGCATGAAGGCATAGCGCATGATCTCGGCCGAGATGACCTGAAGATGCGGTGCGGCGCGCGCCTGTCGCGCTTGGTCCACGGGGACATTCTTGATGAAATCGGCGCCGCCGGACAGCACTTCGGCGAGTTGAGTCTGGCGGTCCGGGATGAAACGGACTTCGACCTTGTCGATCGTGGGCTGCGCTTTCGGGCCGCCCGTGAAGTAATCGGGATTGCGAACCAGTCGGATGTATTTTCCGAGCGCATGCTCGACGACCCGATAGGGGCCGGTTCCGATCGGCTTTTCACTCATGCCCTTAGGACCGACCTTGGCATAATACTCGTGCGGGTGAATGACGAGAGTGGCGGCCAGATATTCGAGGGCGGCCGGAAAGCTGTGCTTTGTGTGAATGCGCACCTTGTAGCGGTCCAGCTTCTCGACGCGGTCAATCCAGTCGACGAGCTGCGTGGTGATGGCCTTGCTTTCCGGCTTCGAGACGAAATTGAACGTATAGACCACGTCATCGGCATCGAATTCCGCGCCATTGTGGAACTTGACGCCTTGACGCAGTTCGAGCTCCAGCGTCCTGTCGTCGATCCACTTCCACGAAGTCGCGAGTTCGCCCTTGTACTCGCCGGCATTCGGGTCGCGGTAGATCAGCGTATCCCAGATATGGTGGGCGAGAATCACGCCAATGCGCACGTTATTGAAATAGGGGTCGAGGTTGTCGACAGCCTGTTCTTCGGCAAACCGCACCGAATTATCACGCTTGCCGGCGGCCGCCGGCGTAGCGAGGGCGGAGGCAAAGAATATGATAATGGCCGCAAATAGCGCGGCCAGCTTGCCGACTCCTGCAATGATCATAGGATCCCCACGGTTTTTCGGTGTCGCATCGCTTCTACTTCCAGCTCATCTCCCAGAACCGCGGAATTTCGTCCGGGTACACCATGAATTCCAAATCCTTGTTGGCGATGAAGCTGATCGGCAGCGCGAACAACGGCAGCGCGTAGGCGCGCTCCTCAATCAGCGCCAGCGCCTTGGCGTAGGCCGCCTTGCGTATGTCGGGATCGAGCGAGGTGTCGCCACGCGCGAGCAGGTCGCGCACTTCGCTATCACGGTTCATGTCGTCCGGATTGCCGCCGAAGAATACCGCGTCGGTCGCGTAGACGTCATGGATGCCGGTGCCCCAGGTCCAGTGATCCATCGCGACCTTGCCGGCGCGGCGCGCCTCCCGCGCGGCCGCGGGCTGCATGAAGCGCAGATTGGCCCTGATGCCGACGGCGCGCAGGTACGTGATCATGGCCTCAGTCTGGGCGCGATCGCGATAGGCGTAAAATTCGAGCTCGAAGCCGTTGGGATAACCCGCCTCGGCCAGGAGCTGTTTTGCCTTCGCAGGATCGTAAGCGTAGCGCGGCGCGCCCGCATCCGTGCAGCCGAACATGACCGGATGGCACATGGTGTGGAGGAGCCGCCCGCCCTCGCCCACCAGCGACTTGAGCATAGCTTCACGGTCGATCGCATACATGATGGCCTGGCGCACGCGCACGTCGCGCAGCGGCGGCGCGGGCGTCGAGTCGCCGCCATTGATATGCAGAAAGGCGATACGCTCGGTCTCGCCCGGCACCACCTTGAGGTTAGGCATCGCGCGTGCCGGCGCGGCCTGCTCAGGCGGCACATCCCACGTGAGGTCAAGGCCGCCGGCCAGAACTTCGGCGAGCTGGGTCTGCTGGTCCGGGATGAAACGAAGCTCGAGCTTTGCCACTCGCGGCTGCGACTTTGGACTGTCCTTGAAGTAATCGGGGTTGCGCTCCATCCGGATGAATTTGCCGCGCGCATGCTCGGTGACACGGAATGGACCGGTGCCAACCGGATTTTCGCTCATGCCGACCGGCCCGGCCTTGGCATAATACGCGTGCGGATAAATGAAGATGTTGGTGGCGAGGAGTTCGAAAACGGGCGGGAACGGCTGTTTGGTAATCAGTCGTACTGTATCGGAATCGACCTTTTCCGCATGATCGATCCAGCCGGTTTCCGCGCGCCGGATTACCTTGTTTTCCGGTTTGGCGACGAAGTTAAGCATCGCGACGACGTCGTCGGCCTCGAAGGCAGTGCCGTCGTGGAATTTGACGCCCTGCCGCAGCTTGAATTCGATCGTGCGGTCGTCGAGCCGCGTCCACGAGGCAGCGAGTGCCCCCTTGAATTCGCCGGTCTTGGGATCGCGATAGACCAGCGTGTCCCAGATTTGGTGCGCCAGGATGGTGGTGACGAGCGATGTGTTGAAGTAGGGATCGATGATGTCGGCCTGCTGATAGCTGGCTACGCGGAGCGAATTGTCCCGCTTGGCGGCCAGCGCCGGCGCGGCGATCATGCTCGCCATCGTTACGGCGGCAGCAAGAGGTAAAGCTTTTAGCCGCAATGTGCCGATCCGTTTTGCCATCATCGTCAACTCCGCGCGACGTCCTGGATTCCAGACTCTTCCCCTCCCCCGCATGCGACCGCAAGCGGGGGAGGGAGCAGGTTCGTCCCGGAAGGTAATGTCTTAGCCTTTCACGAACCGCCGCACGGTCATCTTGGCCGTATAACCGCCATAGACATTGCCGGCATCGTCTACCCCAACGCCTTCGGGTGTTCCGGCTTCAGTCGAGGGTTCCGGAATAAAAGCCGTGACCTTGCCATCCTTGACGCTGCCGATCCGGATGCCCTGCTTGAAGCCCGGATTGTTGGTCGGATTCGATTGCGAATCGGCTACGTAGATCATGTCGTTCTTGTCAATCGCAATGTCGCTCGGCCGGCCGAACTGCTTCCATTCGGCGACGAACTTGCCGTCGGGCTCGAAGATCTGGATGCGGTTATTGGCGCGGTCGGCAACGTAGACCCGTCCGGCTGAGTCAAGAGCGATGCCGTGGGGCGTGTCGAATTCGCCCGCCGCCTTGCCATGCTTGCCCCACGCGGTGATGAACTTGCCGTCCTTGGCGAATTTCACGATGCGGTCATTGGTGGTTCCGCCATGACCGTCGGCCACGTAGATATCGCCATTGGGCGCAACGACGACGCCGCTCGGCCCATCCAAAAAGGCAGAGCCATTGCCGGGCATGCCAGGTTTGCCCAGGGTCATCAGGACTTGTCCCTGCGGGCTGAATTTGACCAGCACGGCGCCCTTGCCGTTCTTCCCCCGCTCATCGCTCGCCCAGACGTTTCCCTCACCATCGACATAGAAGCCGTGTGGGAAATTGAACATGCCGCCGGCGAATGCCCTGACGAACTTGCCGCCGGGATCAAATTTCTGGATCGGCGGTATCATGGAATTTGAGCAGTCGTTCGACGCGCAACGGTCAAATACCCAGATGCTCTTGCCGTCGCTGTGATCAACCTGGACCTTGATGGCCTGACCGAACTTGCGGCCGTCGGTGAGCTGTGCCCAGTTCTCCTGCAGCTTGTATGGGTTCGGTGCCGCATTCGGATCGGTGCCTTGGGCGTGACCCCAATTTCCCCACACCATCATCAGGGCGCCGGCGGCGACCCCGATCATCAACGTCAGCCTGATTGCATGCTTCATGGTAGTCCTCCCGTGCGGATTTGATATTGCAGGGTGCATCCGAACTGGCATGCCGGACACCCCAAAGTTCGGCTGCTCGCTTGGCTTGTCGGTGCCGGCCCAAGCCAGTCGTATGCTGAGCTCTCAAGCGACGCGGATCATAGCGAGCCACACGGACATCGGGAAGGCGGTTGCCCTGGCGATGTCATTGCGTGGCTTGACCGGGCAATGACCTTATTGAGCATTAGGGCGTGTCTCAATGAACTTGATCCACATTTTCGGCGTCACCCGCGGGTCCATCTTCTTCGCATGAAGATGGATTGCCGGGTCAAGCCCGGCAATGACGTTGGACGGATGTCAGCGGACGCGCGTCGGACGCATGTCCGAACCGCAACCCCATAACCTCGGGACATCAACGGATGGCAGGCAGACTGGACGGCAAGGTGGCGATCGTCGTGGGTGCGGGTTGCGTCGGACCCGGCTGGGGCAATGGACGTGCGACGGCCGTGACGTTCGCACGCGAGGGCGCCAAGGTTTTTGCGGTCGACCGCAATGCGGATTCGATGCACGAGACGGTCGACCGGGCGCGCGAGGTGGGCGGCGGGATCACGACTCACCTTTGTGACGCGACGGACGGCAACGCGGTCGCCGCCATGATCGAGGCGTGCCTGGCGGCCCATGGCCGGATCGACATCCTGGTCAACAATGTAGGTGGCTCGGCCCCGGGCGGTCCGGTGGAACTGTCGGAAGATGCCTGGCATCGCCAGCTCGACTACAATCTCAGCACCGTCTTTCTTGCCTGCAAGCATGCCCTGCCTGTCATGGTCCGGCAAGGAGGCGCCAGCATCGTCAACATATCTTCGGCTTCGGGAATTCGCTTCAGCGGCTCGCCGCAGGTGGGGTACGCCACCAGCAAGGCGGGCGTCATTCAATTCTCCCGCGTGGTCGCGGTGCAGTACGCCAAACACGGCGTTCGGGTGAACACGGTCATTCCCGGTCAGCTGCACACCCCGATGGTCGAGGCGCGGCTCGCCAAGCAACGCGCCGGCGGCGATGTCGAGGCCTTGCTCAAGCAGCGCATTGCCCGCATCCCACTCGGATTCATGGGTGACGGCCGCGATACCGCTCACGCGGTGCTGTTTCTTGCGTCCGACGAAGCGCGCTTCATCACCGGGACCGAAATCGTGGTCGACGGCGGCATGACGATCCGGTGCGATTGACGAGGTCGTCGGCATTGAGGTGGGGTGAGTTCCCTGCACCCTTTGATGAATCAGATCATCGGCGCCGGTGTTGCGCCTCGCGTGATCGCCACCAACAAGGAAACTGGCAATTCATCTAAACGTGCCCTAAGCTTGTGCAACGCAAACCGAAAAAGACCGGGAGGACAGGATGACAGGACGCAACCGATCGATCCGCAACGCGCTGCTCGCGGCCAGCATTTTGGCGTCGCCGGCCTTTGCGGCCGACGTGACGCCCGAACGGCTCCTCAATCCCGACAGGGAGCCGCAGAACTGGCTGATGAATCACCGCACCTATGACGGCCAGCGCTACTCGCCGCTCACCCGTATCAACCGCGACAATGCCAGAAATCTCAAGCTCGCCTATTCGGTTCCGCTCGGCGGCAGCGCCGGTAACGAGTTCACCAATGCGACGCCGCTCGCGGAAGACGGCTTCCTCTACGTGACGGATTCCTGGGGTGTGCTCTACAAGATCGATGGCACTTCAGGTGATGCCGGCCGCATCATATGGCGCATGGATCCGAAGCAAGAGCGGCAGCTTCGCAACCGCGGCGCCGCGCTGTGGGGCAATCTGGTCATCACGGGCGCCGGCATTGCGCCGCCACGGATCATCGCCACCAACAAGGAGACAGGCAAGGTGGTGTGGGAGACCTCCTTCCCGGATACGCCGGACGTGACGTTCACCTCGGCAGCGCTTCCGATTAAGGACAAACTCATTATCGGCGGCGCCAACGGTGACCAGGGCGTGCGCGACTGGATCGGCGCGCTGGACGCGGCGACTGGCAAGCTCGTATGGCGCAAGTTTACTATCCCGGCGCCCGGCGAGCCCGGCAGCGAGACCTGGAAGGGCAATACCAATGCGTGGCAGACCGGCGGCGGCGCCGTCTGGGTGACCGGCACCTATGACCCGGCCACCAACCAGACTATCTGGGGTACCGGCAATCCGGTCCCGATGTTCGATCCCTACTATCGACCCGGCGACAATCTCTATACCAACAGCGCGATCTCGTATGATCCCGACACCGGCAACATGAACTGGTATTTCCAGTTCACGCCCGGTGACATGTGGGATTACGACGAGGTCGGCACCCATATTCTGATCGATGGCAATGTCGCCGGAGAACCGCGCAAGCTCATCACCCATTCGGCGCGGAACGGCTTCCTCTATACGATGGACCGTCACAACGGCCAGGCCGTGCTGGCCAAGCCCTACATGGAGGTCAACTGGACCAAGGGCATCGATCAGAAAACCGGCAAGCCGCTTGATTACGATCCCAGCAAGGACATCCAGACCTATGCGGGAGTCGGCAATCTCGTTCCGGGGGAACCCCTCAAGAGGGTGTGTCCGTCTCAGGCCGGCGGCAACAATTACTGGCCGTCATCCTACAGCCCGAAGACGAAGCTTCTGTACATCCCGGCGCTGTCGAACTGCGTCACCGTCACGATCGATCGTGAGAAGCACAACGCACAACGCGGCTGGAACGGCGGGCTCAGCCAGACCGATGAGCGCTGGGAGAGCAATCTCACGGCTGCCGATCCGCTGACCGGCGAAGTCAAAAAGAGCGTGCACCTGCGCTACCCGAACTATTCCGGCACGCTGGCGACTGGCGGCGGCCTCGTGTTTCTCGCTCTGTTGGACGGCACGGTCGCGGCCTACGACGATACGTCGCTCGACGAATTATGGAAGATCAACGTCGGCTCCGGCTTTTCAGCGCCACCAATGACGTTCGAAGTCAATGGCAAGCAGTACGTCGCCGTCGTGTCGGGCCCGAGCCCGGTCGCGAAAGGGCGGCTGGTCAACACGCCAGAGCTTAAAGAGCAACGCAATGCGCTGCTGCTGTACGTGTTCGGACTGTGAGCGGCGGTAGCCCGGATGGAGCGAAGCGCAATCCGGGAAAAGCCTTTCCGTGGGTGAGGTCTGCCCCGCATTACGCGCCAACAGAAGCCGACGCTCCATGCGGGCTACAGACCGGCGAATTCATAAATTGGGAGGATCGCTCATGACAGGACGTACTCATTCAATCCGCAATGCGCTGCTCGTGGCTACCGTGCTGGCGTCGCCATCGTTCGCCGTCGACGTGACGCCCGATCGGCTCGTCAATGCCGACAAGGAGCCGCAGAACTGGCTGATGAACCATCGCACCTATGACGGCCAGCGCTTCTCACCGCTCGCGCGCATCAACCGCGACACCGTCAAGGGTCTCCGCATCGCTTACACGGTCGCGCTCGGCGGCGTGGCGGCCAACGAATACGTGATGGCGACCCCGCTTGCCGAAGACGGCTTTGTCTACATCACCGACTCGGCCGGGGTGCTTTACAAGATCGACGGCCGATCGGGCGACATCGGCCGTATCGCGTGGCGGATGGATCCCGGACAGGAAAAGCAGGATCGCAACCGCGGCGCGGCCCTGTGGGGCAATTTTGTCGTCACCGCCGCCAACTGGCCGCCGCGTATCATTGCGACCAACAAGGACACCGGGAAGGTCGCGTGGGAAACGACGTTCTCGGATACGCCTGAGGTCCACATGACGTCTGCGCCGCTTCCCATAAAGGACAAGATCATCGTCGGCGCAGCCGGCGGCGACGGCGGCGTGCGCGACTGGATGGCAGGGCTCGACGCTGCGACCGGAAAACTGCTGTGGCGCACCTATACGATTCCTGCGCCCGGCGAGCCCGGCAGCGAGACCTGGAAGGACAAGAACAACGCCTGGCGCACCGGCGGGGGCGCCGTCTGGGTCACCGGTACCTACGATCCGGATACGCACCAGACCATCTGGGGCACCGGCAACCCTGTGCCGATGTTCGATCCGACCTACCGGCCGGGCGACAATCTCTATACCAACAGCGCGATTTCCTACGACCCCGATACTGGCAAGATGAACTGGTACTTCCAGTACACGCCCGGCGACATGTGGGACTTCGACGAAGTCGGTACCCATATCCTGATCGACAAGGACGTGTCGGGCCAGGCGCGCAAGCTGATCACCCATTCGGCCCGCAATGGTTTCCTCTACACCATGGAGCGAAGCAACGGCCAGATGGTCAGCGCCAAGCCCTATCTCGACAACATCAACTGGACGAAGGGCATCGACCAGAAGACCGGCAAGCCGCTCGATTACGATCCCGGCAAGGATATTCAGACCTATTCGGGCATCGCTAACCAGAACCCGTCCGAGCCGATGAAAAAAGCTTGCCCGGGCCATGCCGGCGGCAATAACTACTGGCCTTCGACCTACAGCCCGAGGACCAAGCTCGTATACATCCCGGCCCTGTTTAATTGCGAGGACATATCGATCGACACCGCCAAGCACAGCAAGGAGAAAGGCTGGAACGGCGGCGCCTACAAGACGGCCGACCGGTACGAAAGCAACCTCACCGCCATGGACCCGGTAACCGGCGAGATCAGGAAAAACGTGCATCTGCGCTATCCGAACTACGCAGGCGCACTCACGACCGGTGGCGGACTCGTCTTTGTCGCGCTGCTGGACGGCACGGTTGCGGCCTTCGACGACACCACGCTCGATGAATTATGGAAGTTCAACGTGGGCTCAGGCATTACGACGCCGCCCATGAGCTTCGAGGTCAACGGCAAGCAATATGTGGCGATCGCGTCGGGAGCGAGCGTTTCGTCGCGCGCCCGGCTCATCAACACGCCGGAGTTGAAGGACCTGCGCAATGTGACCATGCTGTATGTGTTCGGGCTGTGAGTAGCGACGTGTAGGGTGGATTGAGCGTCAGCGAAACCCACCAACGGCCGCGGTGGGTTTCGCTGACGCTTAACCCACCCTACGAACGCACCATCCTGCACGGCCAAGATTGCGGGAGTGCAAATCGAAAGACCGGGAGGACACGATGACACAACGCAATCGATTGATCCGCTATGCTTTGCTTGGCGCCACCATGTTGGCATCGCCGGCATTTGCCGCCGACGTTACCCCCGAACGGCTCCTCAATCCAGATAAGGAGCCGCAGAACTGGCTGATGAATCACCGTACATATGACGGCCAGCGTTTCTCGCCGCTCGCCCGCATCAACAAGGACAACGTCAAGGGCCTCAGGCTCGCTTATGCGGTGCCGCTCGCCGGGACGCAGGGCAAGGAATTCGTCGAGGCAACGCCGCTTGCCGAGGACGGCTTCCTGTACATCACGGACTCACTCGGTGTGCTGTACAAGATCGACGCCACGGCGGGCGACGTCGGACGCATCGTCTGGCGCATGGACCCGAAGCAGGAACGGCAGGTCGCCAATCGTGGCGCCGCTTTCTGGGGGAATTTCGTCATCTCGCCCGCCAGCGCGCCGGCCCGCATCATCGCTACCGACAAGAATTCCGGAAAGGTCGTATGGGAAACGAACGTATCCGATGCCGAGCGAATTACGGTTACGGGCGCACCGCTTCCCATCAAGGACAAGATCATCATCGGCGCCTCGGGGGGCGACGGTGGCGCCCGCGACTGGATGGCAGCGCTCGACGCGGCAACCGGCAAGCTCCTGTGGCGCAAATACACCATTCCGGCGCCGGGCGAGCCCGGCAGCGAGACCTGGAAAGACAAGAACAATGCATGGCAGACCGGCGGTGGCGCCGTGTGGGTCACCGGTACCTATGATCCTGACACCAACCAGACACTATGGGGCGTAGGCAACCCGGTGCCCATGATGGATGCGCGATTGCGTCCGGGCGATAACTTGTTCACCAACAGCGTCGTGTCGTGGGACCCCGACACCGGCAAGATGAACTGGTACTTCCAATATACCCCGGGTGACATGTGGGATTTCGACGAGGTCGGCACTCACATCCTGATCGATCGCACTGTCAACGGGCAGCCACGCAAGCTCGTCACCCATTCGGCCCGCAACGGCTTCGTCTACACCATGGAACGCAACAATGGCGTGATGGTCGGCGCCAAGCCCTACATCGAGGTCAACTGGACGAAGGGCATCGACCAGAAAACCGGAAAGCCACTCGATTACGATCCCACCAAGGACGTGCAGAGCTATTCGGGCATAGCCAATCCGACCTCCGATACGCCGATCAAGAAGGTGTGCCCCACCCGTATCGGCGGCAACAACTATTTCCCGTCTTCCTACAGCCCGAAAACCCAGCTTCTCTACATTCCAGCAGTAACTGCATGCGAACTCGTGACCAACGACAAGACCATTGGGGCAAAGCGGGAAGAGGGATGGTTCGTGCGCAGCGGCGGCGGCTACAAGGTCGACGGCCGCTATGAAAGCAACCTGACGGCGGTCGATCCCGTTACCCTCGAGATCAAAAAGAATGCACACCTGCCGTACCCGAACTATTCAGGCACGCTTGCAACTGCCGGCGGGCTCGTGTTCGCCGCGCTGCTGGACGGAACGATCGCGGCCTTCGACGACACGACCCTCGAGCCGCTGTGGAAGATCAATATGGGGGCCGGATTCGGAGCGCCGCCGATGACATTCGAGGTGAACGGCAAGCAATATATCGCGATCGCCTCCGGACCGAGCGCCACGTCCCGGACCAAGCTTCTGGCCACGCCGGAGCTCAACGACCAGGGCAGTGCCACGGTGCTGTACGTATTCGGCTTGTAACCGAAGGTCAGCCTCTCTTCCGCCCTGTCGGGCAGGGCCATCGCATTTGACAAGCCGCCTCTTCCCCCTCTCTCCGCTTGCCGGGAGAGGGGTGAGGGGGCTTTTCCACAAGCTCGGACTCGCGGCCTCCCACCCTTCCCTCTCAGTCTTCGGTCAGTCCTCGGGGAGGGTGACCGAGCGAAGCGAGGCCGGGTTCGGCATCGCTCGTGAAACCCCATCCGACCCGCCGGCGCATGGCGCCGGCGGGCCGCCCTCCCCGAAGACGCGGCGGGAAGGTGGGTCAGTACGATCTTGGCAATCCAAGCACATGCTCGGCCAGAAAGCTGAGGATCAGATTGGTCGAGATCGGTGCCACCTGATAAAGGCGCGTTTCGCGGAACTTGCGCTCGATGTCGTATTCCTCGGCGAACCCAAAACCGCCATGGGTTTGAATGCAGGCTTCAGCAGCCGCCCACGAGGCGTCGGCCGCCAGAAGCTTGGCCATGTTGGCTTCGGCGCCGCAATTCATGCCGGCCTCGAACAGTTCGGCGGCCTTGTGCACCATCAATTCGGCAGCACACATCTGCGCATAGGCTCTGGCAAGCGGGAACTGGATGCCCTGGTTTTTGCCGATCGGACGATCGAACACCACCCGCTCCTTGGCGTAGTCGGTGGCCTTCTCGATGAACCACTTGGCGTCGCCGATACATTCCGCTGCAATGAGGATGCGCTCCGCGTTCATGCCGGACAGAATATAACGGAAGCCCTTGCCCTCCTCCCCGACCAGATTCTCGGCCGGAATCTGTACATTGTCGAAGTAGACCTCGGCAGTAGAGTGGTTCATCATGGTCCGGATCGGCCTGATGGTCAGCCCAGACTGCTTGGCGGCGCGCATGTCGAGAATGAAAACCGACAGGCCGTCGGTCCGCTTGGCGACCTGATGCTTCGGCATGGTGCGGGCGAGCAGCAGCATCAGGTCGGAATATTCCGAACGCGAGGTCCAAATCTTCTGCCCGTTGACAACGTAATGATCGTTTTCCCGCCGTGCGAAGGTCTTGATCGAGGACGTATCTGTCCCGCTCGACGGCTCGGTGACGCCGAAAGCCTGGAGGCGCAGCGCGCCCGAGGCAATTCCCGGCAGATATTGGCGCTTCTGCTCATCGCTGCCATGCCGCAGCAGCGCGCCCATGATGTACATCTGCGCATGGCAGGCGGCGCCATTGCAGCCGGCACGCTGGATTTCCTCCACGATCGCAGCCGCGGCTGACAGCGGCAGGCCTGAACCGCCATATTCCTCCGGGATGAGGGCCGATAAATAACCGGCGGCCGTAACCGCCTTGACGAACTCCGCCGGGTAGGCCGCCTCGCGATCTAGACGCCGCCAGTACTCGCCCGGGAACTGCGCACACAGCTTGCGCACGCCAGCGCGAATCTCGTGGTGCCGGTCGCCGTCTTCGGGGTCAAAATCGATCGGCATTATGCAGCCTTTTGTGCCAGCACGTGATGGGCGATCTGGGCGCGCGTGCCGATCCAGACGTCGGGATTGCGAGCTGCAGCCTCGACGATCTTTTCATAATAATAGGCACCGCGCGGATGACCGAAGATATGAGCATGACAGGTGACGTCGATGATCGAGAGCTCGCCCTTTTCGCTCGCGATCGCAACGTTCTCGTTGAAGGATTCCAGCATTGTCTTCGGTGAATTGCCGTATTTCATAAACTGCATGTCGTTGACGTCGGTGCCAAGCGGAATGGCCACGATCTGCTTATTGCCGAAGGTCTGCACATAAGGCAGATCGTCGTCGAATACATCGCCATACCAGACATAACCGCCTTCGAGGAGGAGGCGTGGCGTCTCGGCGCGTGACGTGCCGCGTGGGCTCAGCCAGCCTTCGATCTTGCGTCCGGATGCTTTCTCGAGCAGAGCTGTGCAACGCGCGATGTTCCGCCGTTCCTCCTCGTCCGACAACAGCGCCGGAATAACATCCATGGCATAGGAATGGGACAGCACCTCATGGCCCGCGTCCGCGATGGCCTTGACGGTTTCCGGCGACCGCTCGGCGATCACGGCATTGACCATGACGCTCGCCGCGATCCGGCGCTGTCGGAAGCCGTCGAGCAGCCGATAAATGCCGCGGTTGACCCCATACGCGGCCCACGAAATCGCCATGGTGTCGAGCACGCTTGGCGGCAGCGGATTTCCCATCGGACTGATGCCAGGCGCTTTGCCATCCGACCAGGCCTCCAGGCAGACGTTGAACACCACCGCCGTTCGCTTGCCGTCGGGCCACACCCAGTTCGGCTGCTTCATCATGTTGGGCCGCACTCCCGCCGTTCACGGGCTTCCTCATATCAATTAGCTGTAGGCTGGGCAAAGTGAAGTATACCTACCTCGACCTCTCGCCACGCCTGTCGCGTTGGGCGTATTTGCGCCATGCATGCTGCGCAGGAGCCCGCCATCGGGCCGGCCGAAGGCCGGACCCGTTGGCTTTGCCCACCCCGCGGGTTTCATGTTAGGAACTCGGCCTGAGAAAAGCTCGGACCTGATCCTCTGAGGAGCGCCTGCATGCGCGTCGGATCGATCGTAATCGATACTGCCCGTCCTGTCGCAGTGCAGCCGTGGTACGAGGTCGTGCAGCAGACGCTCAAGCGCAACGACGTGAAACTCGTCACCTATGTGCCGGACAAGGTGTTCACCCCCCTCATCAAGAACCTCCACGCCGACCAAGATTTTCTGACTTTCCCGGCCGCGCGTGAGGAAGAGGCGCTCGGTATCGTGGCCGGCGCCTGGATGGGCGGCCGGCGCGGGGCGGTGCTGATGCAGACCTCCGGGTTTGGAACCATTCCCAACGTCCTGGCCTCGCTGGTCGTGCCCTACCAGGTACCGGCCATCATGTTCGTGTCCGAGCGCGGCACGCTGGGCGAATTCAACCTTGGCCAGGCGCTGGTGTGCCGCACCATGCGACCCGTGCTCGAATCGCTCGCGGTACAGACTCATACCATCGCGCGTGATGACGAACTGGAATTCATCGTCGACCGCTCGATCAAGCAGGCACTAGCAACCCAGGCCGCCGTCGCCTTCATCCTCTCGCCGCTCCTCACCGGCGGCAAAGTGTTCGAAGCCTGACGTCTCGGCGGAGATTTCCCCGATGCGCAGCGCCGTCGCCAGCTACGACAATGCCAAGGTGGTCAACCGTTTCGAATTGACGAAGCGTCTGGTGGCGAAGCTCAGGAACGAGGAAGCCGTGATCGGCGGCATCGGCAATACCAATTTCGACCTGTGGTCGGCCGGACACCGTCCGCAGAATTTCTACATGCTTGGAAGCATGGGGCTGGCGATCCCGATCGCGTTCGGCGTTGCGCTGGCGCAGCCAAAGCGTCACGTCATCGCGCTCGAAGGTGATGGCTCGCTGCTGATGCAACTGGGCTGCCTCACTACCATCGCGGCGCAGAAACCCGCCAACTTGACGATCGTCATCATGGACAACGGCCTCTACCAGATCACCGGAGGCCAGCGCACTCCTGCGGCCGGGACCGCAGATTATGTGGCGCTCGCCCGCGCAGCAGGCTTGAGCAAATGCGCCTGGGCCGGCGACGAGGAGGATTTCGAGAAACTGATCGATGTCGCGCTAGCCGAGGGAGGCCCGACCTTCATCGCGGCCCGCATTGATGACAAGCCTGGCGTCGGCACCACCGATCGTGACCCCGTTCAGATCCGCGAACGTTTCATGATCGGGCTCGGCGTGCGGAAAAAAGTGTAGATGTAGCCTGGATTGAGCGAAGCGAAATCCGGGGCAGTCCGACCCGGATTTCGCTTCGCTCAATCCAGGCTATGGATTGCTGCGCTATTTCCCTCCACGTCTTCGGGGAGGGTGGCCGAGCGAAGCGAGGGCGGGTGGGGTGACAGACGCAAGGCTTTGCCGCGGATCAGGCCCCACCCCGCCCTCCCCGAAGACGGGGAGGGCGAAGTTCACGCCGCAACCCGCACGTATTCGAAGTCACCCGGCTTGTTGTCGATGCCGACTTTGGGAGGCGCGATCCAGCCGGCGAACTGTCCCGGCTCACGGACCGGCTTCATCAATTCGGAGATGAAATCGCCGTCATCCGTCGACGGCAGCCATTGGTCTTTACGTTGCGCCCACGTAGCCGGGTCGATGAGCTCGCCGTCCGGCGTCGCATAGGCATTGCGAAACTCGCCGATCTGGCGGTGGAACGCGACGTGGGGGAGCCGGAGGCGGAAGGCGACACCGGTTTTTTCGATGATCTTGTTCCAGCGCCCGACGCTCTTGGCGCAATCTTGCGCATAGTCGTCGCGCAGGCGCATGTTCAGCGCGGTCAGGGCCGGTTCGTTCACGGACTTTATTTGACTGTCGACGAGCTTGAGCACTGGATAAGTCGCGCTTTCAAGCCGATGATCGTCATCGATCCTGGTCTCGTGGAAACGCCCCTTGAGGCTGGCGTTGAATGAATTCGCCGCGTTGGTAGAGACTTCCGAGCCGAACAGGTCGAGCGAAAGCGTGTAGTGCAGATTGAGCTTCTTTTGAATGGTGGGCAGGTCGATCACCCCGAAGGCGCGCACTTTGCCGATGTCCGTCGGATCATCGATACCGGCCGCCATCATCGCCTCGCACGTCTGTTGGATGATGCGGCCGATCCCGGTTTCGCCCACGAACATGTGGTGGGCTTCCTCGGTGAGCATGAACCGACAGGTGCGCGACAGCGGATCGAAGCCCGATTGCGCCAGGCTTTCGAGTTGCATTTTACCGTCGCGATCCGTGAAGGTGGTAAACATGAAGAACGACAGCCAGTCGGGCGTTTGTTCGTTGAAAGCGCCGAGCATGCGGGGCGCGTCGGTGCTGCCGGCGCGTCGGCGCAGCAACTCCTCCGCTTCTTCGCGGCCATCGCGACCAAAAAATTTGTGCAGGAGATAGACCATGGCCCATAAATGGCGGCCTTCCTCCACATTGACCTGGAACAGGTTGCGCAGGTCGTAGAGCGAGGGCGCCGTCTTGCCCAAATGGCGCTGTTGTTCGACGGAAGCAGGCTCCGTATCGCCCTGGATGACGATGAGACGGCGCAGCATCGCGCGATACTCACCGGGCACGTCCTGCCACGCCGGCTCTCCGCAGTGGCCTCCAAACGGAATGGTGCGGTTGTCCTCCCGGGACGCCAGCAAAATCCCCCAGCGATATTCGGGCATCCTCACATAATCGAATTTGGCCCAACCCTTCGGGTCCACCGAGACCGCGGTGCGCAGATAGACCAGCGCCTCCTGAAAGCCATCCGGCCCCATGTCCTGCCACCAGTTGAGATAACCGGGATGCCAGCCTTCGAGCGCCCGTAAAATGCGACGATCCTCCGCGAGGCCGACATTGTTCGGAATCTTGCTCGAGTAATCGACGACGTCCATGGAATGCTCCTCTTCTTCTTAATTTTCACTCATACCCGCTTGGTGTCGAATTCCGGTTTGCGGCCTGTGCCGTAGCGGGACAGCGCGCCGGCTTCGCCGGTCGCATTCGGCCGCTGGAATATCCAGTTCTGCCACGCCGTAAGGCGGGCAAAGATTTTGGTTTCCATGGTCTCTGGGCCGCCGAAGCGCAGATTGGCCTCAAGCCCCGTCAGGCCGTCCGGCGAGAAGCTGGCGCGCTCCTCGAGAAAGAGGCGGATTTCATCCTCCCAATCGATATCCTCGAGTGCGAAGGTGACGAGGCCAAGCGCTTCAGCTGTCTCGGCGTCGAGCATCTCGCCGACTGCCCGGCCGGCCTTGTCGCGTGCCTCGGGCTCGCCAAGAAAACGCGTGCTCAGCCGCGTGAGGCCGTTACTCATGGCAAGCGCGCCCGACAGATTGACATCTGTAAGCGCAATCGCAGCCGGCGGCCGGTTATCCCCTTCGGGCTCGCCGATCAGCATGTAGGAACGGTCCGCCGCGAATATAATCTCGGCCAGCGAGCCGCCAAAGCACGAGCCAGGCTCAATGACCGCGACCAGCGAGCGCGAGGTGAGATCGATGCGTTTGAGCACGCGTTTCCATTTGAGGCGAATTTCCCGTCCCAGCCAGTGCCGGTTTTGCCGGTCGAGAAAGATGTCGTAGTCAAGGACGGTGCGTAGATCGCCCTCGGATTTGAATACGACCGCGGTCACGTCAAGTTCGTTCAGCCGAATGTCGAGTATGGCGTCGTCTAGTTCACGCGCGAGTTGAAGCGGCCAGAACGATGCGCCTTGACCTATCATTTCCTCGGCAGAGGCAGGACACGGCCGATCGGGACCGCGCAGCGTGACGGTGGCAATGCGCGCGGCGCGATCAAACGCAACCGACACGTATCCGTACTCGCGGCAATCCGCCATGATGCTGCGCTTCATTGGCGTCAGCGCGATGCCGGACGTGCCGGCTGTTTCGGTTGGCGCGGCTGCATCGGCGAATTCCTGCGCGCGCGCCGCAATGACCGGCTCAAGCTGCGAGTTTGGCGTTGCTTCATCGACAAGACGCCATTCGACCGCGCGCTTGCCCTTTATGCCCTCCTCGGTGGTGCAGAAAAAATCCGCGCGGTCGCGGCGTACCTTGCGCTTGTCGGTGATGCGGGTGAGCCCGCCGGTCCCCGGCAACACGGCGAGCAGCGGCAGCTCGGGCAGCGAAACCGACGATGATCCGTCGTCGACCAGGATGATATGGTCGGTCGCAAGCGCAAGCTCATAGCCGCCGCCGGCGGCGGTCCCGTTGATCACACAGATGGTGTGCAGGCCGGAGGCAGCGCTGGCGTCTTCGATGGCGTTGCGGGTTTCGTTGGTGAACTTGCAGAAATTGACCTTATGGGCATGGCTCGCGCACGCCAGCATCCTGATATTGGCGCCAGCGCAGAAGACGCGGGGCTTGCCGGACCGCAGCAGCACCACGCGAACCTCGGGGTGCTCGAACCGAAGGCGCTCGAAAGCGTCGGCCAGTTCGATGTCGACGCCAAGATCATATGAGTTGAGCTTGAGATCGTAACCCGCAAACAATCCGCCCTTCTCGTCGACGTCCATCACGAGAGTCGCGACTTTGCCGTCGACGTTCAGCTTCCAATGGCGATAGCGCGACGGATCGGTGATGAAATCGATCCGCGTCAGTCCGTTTGCGAGTTGTTGTCCGCTCTCGGCCATTCGCTACTCAGACCTACATCTGCAACCGTCGGGTAAAATCGACAATCGCCGCCATGGTGGCGTGCGGCGCCTCGCGATGAGGAACGTGCCGGATTCCGTCAAGGATCACGGCTTCCACCGGGCAGTAGCATTCCTCCTTGGCCATTTCGATCTGTCGAAGCGTGCCATACTGGTCGTCCATGCCCTGAATGATAAGGATAGGAACCCGAATATAGGCGAGTTCTTCGCTGATTTCCCAGTTGCGAAACCCCGGATCGAGCCATGGTCCGCTCCAGCTGTAGAATGCATTGTCGGGATTTTGATGCCACTTGCCAAGTTTTGCACGCAGGTCGGTGGTCTCATAGGCCTCGCGCACGCGGGTGATTTCGGCGATCCCGAACTCCTCTGTGAAGAAATGCGGGGCCAGCAGAACCAAACCGCGGACCCGGTGATCCTGTATGCTGCCCGCATAAATCGCGGCGATCGACGCCCCGTCGCTGTGGCCGAGCAGGACACCGCGTTGAAAGCCAATGGCGTCGAGCACGCGCGGCAGCACATCGCGCGCCTCCTCATGCATGAAGGTCACGCGCCGCGGCATCAGGGATGGACTGGAGCGGGCGTATCCAGCGCGGGAATAAGCAAACACACCAAAGCCGGTCGCTTCTGTAAGCCCCGTCGGGAAATCGCCCCATAGGCCGGCAGAGCCCAATCCGTCATGCAGCAGGACGAAGGTCGCGGTCTCGTCCGGACGCGGTCCAACCATTCTGTATTCGAGGCGGCTCGCCCCGATTTCGATGAAGCCGTCATCGGCCAATTTCATGTTGTGCCTCATCTCCAATCATATGGAGGTGCCGTAGGGTGGGCAAAGCGAATCGTGCGCACCACGAGTCTGGTGGGCACGGCGCGCCGAAGCGCGCGCGCCTTTGCCCACCCTACAGATGATCCAGTCGATCGAAATCGGCGCTAAATCCCGAGATACCGGTGCTGAACATCTGGGGCGGCGGCGAGGTCGCGCGATGTTCCCGACCAGGTGACCCGGCCGCGCTCAATGATGTAATGGCGATCGGCGATCTCGACCAGAGTCTCGACGTTCTTGTCGATTACCAGGATCGATTGGCCCGCCCTCTTCAGCGTCATAAGGCACCGCCATATTTCCTCGCGGATCAACGGCGCCAATCCCTCGGTCGCCTCGTCCAGGATGAGGAGCCGTGGATTGGTCATGAGGGCGCGGCCGATCGCCAGCATCTGCTGCTCGCCCCCGGATAGCTGCCGCCCCATGGTCGCGGCCCGCTCGGCGAGCGGTGGGAACATCGCCTCGACTTTCCCGAGCGTCCACGAGGTTGCGCCGCGGCGGTTGGAGGCAGTGGCAAGCAGATTTTCGCGCGTCGTGAGGTTGGGGAATACCTGGCGGCCTTCGGGCACTAACCCGATGCCATGCTGGGCGACCCGATAGGGCGGCGAGCGGCTGATATCGATACCGTCGAACCGGATCGCTCCCGCGATCGCGGGCGTCAGCCCCATGATGGAGCGCACCGTCGTGGTCTTACCCATCCCGTTGCGGCCCATAAGGCTCACCATTTCGCCGGCCGCGATGGTGAGCGAAATCCTGAACAGCACCTGGCTGCGGCCATAGCGCGTCTCGATATTCTCGACTTCAAGGAGCGCCCGGTCAGCCATTGTGGCGCGCCTTGTGACTGCCGAGATAGGCTTGGCGCACTCCAGCGTCCGCCCTGATTTCATCGGGCGTGCCGCACGCAACGATCCTGCCGTCAACCAGCACCGTGATACGGTCCGCCAACCGGAACACCGCGTCCATGTCGTGTTCGATCAGCAGAATCGTCTGTTTCCCCTTAAGCTCGCCCAGGAGCGCAATCATGCGGGCGCATTCCTCCGGCCCCATTCCGGCCATGGGCTCATCGAGCATGAGCATGTGCGGGGTGGTGGCCAACGCTATGGCGATCTCAAGTTGCCTATGCTCGCCATGGCTGAGATTTGCGCATATGACATCGGCGCGGCTTTCAAGCCCGACGCGGGCGAGCGCAGCCCGCGCCGGCTTGCGCAATTCCGCCTCTCTGCGGGCTGATCGCCAGAAGTGAAACGAATGACCCGCGTGGGCCTGGACCGCGAGAGCGACGTTGTCGAGCACGGTGAAATCGAGAAACAGGGAGGTGATCTGAAACGAGCGCGCGAGACCGAGCGTGCTTCGCCGGTGAGTGGGCAGATGCGTAACGTCGCGTCCATTGAAGAGAATGCGCCCCGTGTCGGGTCTGATTTCGCCGGCAAGCTGGCCGATCAGAGTCGACTTGCCAGCGCCGTTCGGGCCGATGATGCCGAGCACTTCGCCCGGCTCGACGGTGAATGAGAGATTGCGGAGCGCCCAGAACTCGTTGTCCGACAGGTCAAATTCGGTGGCGGTCGGCGTCGGTGATGCTGCTGGCGTCGTCACGACAGACCGCCCTCCCGAGATAGT
>Ga0209465_10000134_pt1 | contig 34351 bp, 36 predicted proteins | sample PanSoiPlot1MoBio_FD_188321 | JGI IMG/M metagenome (GOLD analysis project Ga0209465, IMG submission 188321) | Tropical forest soil microbial communities from Panama analyzed to predict greenhouse gas emissions - Panama Soil Plot 1 MoBio (SPAdes)... | ecosystem: Environmental > Terrestrial > Soil...
GCCCGCGAGATTGCCCGGCGCGAGGAAAGCGGCGCAGTCGTCGTGGAGATGGCGGTGCCCCAGCCGGAATACGCCGCGTTCACGCGCGAGCTGGCGGCGCTGGGCTCGCTCCGGATCGAGGGGCAGCCCGCGGAGATCCCGCCCGTGGTGCGGCTGAGCGTGAGGATCTCGCAGTAACGGGAACTTTCTTCCGGAGACCTGGTCTAACCCTCAGATGCGGCCGGACAGGCCGCCGCCAAGGAGGATGGACCATGATCAGGCAGATCGTTGCCCTCGTCGTCGCAGGGACGCTCGCGGGCGCGCAGCTCACGGAAGCGGCACCTCAAGCCATCACACGCGAGAGCAAGCAGGACGTGATGGTCACTATCTACAACGGCAACCTCGGCCTCGTGAAGGACACGCGCGAGGCGCGGCTGGATGCGGGGATGCTGGAAGTCCAGTTTGCCGACGTGGCGGCCCTCATCGATCCCACGTCGGTGCACCTCAAGTCCCTCACCGATCCCGCCGGGCTCCGGATCCTCGAGCAGAACTACGAATACGATCTGCTCACCTCGGCCAAGCTCCTCGAGAAGTACGTGGGCAAGACGGTGCGGCTCTATCAGTCGAACGGGACCTACCAGGAGGCGACGCTGCTCTCCACGAACGGCCCCATCTACGAGATCAACGGGCAGATCCACATGGGCCACCCCGGCCAGGTCGTGCTCCCCGCCCTGCCCGAGAACCTCGTCTCCAAGCCGACCTTGATGTGGCTCCTGCGCAGCGCGAAGGCCGCGACCCAGCGCGTGGAGGCCTCGTACCTCACGGGAGGCATCAGCTGGAAGTCCGACTACGTCATGGTGGTCAATCCCACGGACACGCGCGCAGACCTCACGGGCTGGGTCACCATCGACAACAAGAGTGGCTCGACCTACTCGAACGCCGCCCTCAAGCTGGTGGCGGGCGACATCAACCGCGCCGTCGATCGCCGTCGAGAGGGCCGGCTCATGGAGATGGCGGCCAAGGCCTCCTCGGTCGAGCTGGCCGACCGCGATTTCAAGTCAGAGGGTTTCTTTGAGTATCACCTGTACACGTTGGACGGTCGCACCACTATCAAGGACAACCAGACCAAGCAGCTCGCCCTCATGGCCGCCTCCGAGGTGCCGGTAGACAAGCACTTCATCTACTACGGGGCCGCCGACTACCACCGGACGCAGTACGGTGTCCCCATGTCCAACCAGAAGGTGGGCGTGTATCTCGAGCTCAAGAACAGCAAGGAGAACCGGCTGGGCCAGCCTCTGCCCAAAGGCAAGGTGCGCGTCTACAAGGCCGACACCTCGGGGAGCCAGCAACTCATCGGCGAGGACTGGATCGACCACACCCCCAAGGACGAGAAGATCCGGATCAAGATGGGCGAGGCCTTCGACGTGGTGGGCCAGCGCACGCAGAAGGATTGGAAGCGGATCGCCTCCAACCTCTACGAGGTCGAGTGGGAGATCACCCTACGCAACCACAAGCAGGAAGCCGTCACCGTGGAGGTGATCGAGCCCATGCCTGGCGACTGGGAGATGCTGCGCGCCACTCACCCCCACGAGAAGATCCAGGCCTTCACCGCGCAGTGGAAGATTCCCGTAGCCAAGGACGGCGAGAGCAAGCTCAGCTATCGCATCCGCGTGCGCTTCTGATGTGCCCCGCCGGTGAGGACGGCGCTTCAGCGGCCGGAGGCCTGCTCTCCGCGCAGAGTCATGCAGGTGCTGACTCCGTAGGCCACCAGCTTGCCCGCGGAGAGGACGTCACACTCCACGAGGGCGACGGAGCGCCCGGCGTTCTTGACCCGTCCCCGCGCCTCCAGCCGGCCTGCCCACACGGGCCGGAGGAAGTTGACCTTCACCTCCAGCGTGGTGTAGCTCTCGTTTTCGCCGAGGGTCGTCATGAAGGCCCAGCCCATGGCCGCGTCGGCGATGGCGGCGAGGATGCCCCCCTGCACCGTCCCCATGGGGTTGCCGTGGGCCTCGGTGGCGTCGAGGGCGACCACGGCTTCCCCGGGGGAGAAGGACTCGAGCCGCATGCCGAGAAGCATCGCCGCAGGTGGCGGCGGCGCCTCACCGCGCACCATGCGCTCCATGCCGTCCAGCAGCTTCGCCATCGCGTCTCCCCTCTCGCCGAGATGGTCTCCTGATTGTCGCCGCCCGGCATTGTACAACCTCATCGGCGAGCGCCTCCGCGACGGTGTCGACCCGTGCGCGGGCCTCACGGCGACTCGCGCCGCTCCGTCCGGAATCGCGCGATGACCTGATCGGCTGGGGTCGGGCTCTGCGGCGGAGGAACCGCGACGTACTTCCGGAGCGCCGCCTTCGTGCGCGGGCCCATGATCCCGTCGACGGGCCCGGGATCGTAGCCTGACTTCTGGAGCGCTTCCTGCAACTCTCGGACATGGCTCGAGGCCGCCGCCTTGCTGCGAGACTTGGGTGCGTCTGCCGCCGATACCCCCGCGACGAGCATCCCGCCAAGGAGAAGCGGAGCCACCATTACCGATCCGATTCGCACAGCCAGAGTATGTCGCATGGGAGTGGCCTCCTTGACGCGACCGGACTGCATCGCCCATGCCATGGATGGTCTCGGCCCTTGCACCGGCTTTTCCATCTCTCTTCTCTTTGCGACCGGAAGAGTTTTCTGATCAGCGGTAACTCTTACCTTCCCGTTCGACGCGATGACTTATCGATGGCATCGCGTCAGTGACAAGCGCGTGACAAAAACATTTCGCGGATCGCCATACTCGCCGACCGGAGGTAGGCTGAGCGATGAGCGCGTCGCCGCGCGCCGCTATCGAACCACTTCGATCGAGCTCGACGAGCAACGCGGGGCGCGCTCAGCGCTCTGCGAGCTCGATCACCAGCGAAGGGAGGAATCGACGATGAGCAAGACCGTGAAGCCCATTCCCGACGGATTCCGGACCGTCACGCCCTACCTCACCCTGCGCGACTCTGCGCCCGCGATCGACTTCTACAAGAAGGCGTTCGGCGCTCAGGAAGTCATGCGCATGCCCGGTCCCGAGGGCAAGGGCGTCATGCATGCCGAGATCAAGATCGGTGACTCGATGCTCTTCATGAGCGACGAACACCCGAAGGGAGAAACGCAGGCGCCGGAGTCGCTCGGCGGGGCGACGGGATCGGTGCTCCTCTACGTACCGGACGTCGACTCGACGTTCAACCGTGCAGTGCAGGCGGGGGCCAAGGCGATCATGCCACCCGCCGACATGTTCTGGGGAGACCGCTTCGCCAAGCTGGTCGATCCTTTCGGCCATCACTGGGCTCTCGCCACTCACAAGGAGGATGTGCCGCCCGACGAGATGAGCCGCCGGGCCAAGGAAGCCATGAAGCAGATGGCAAACAGCTAGGCAGACTGGTGGGAGGGGGTCTTCGGGCCCCCTCCCTTTGCGTCAGCCTGGAGGCGGCTCAGGGACGTGATGGGTGGGCACCCTGAATCCCCTCATGCTTGGACGCCAACCCGCTCTCGAGCTTCTTGAGGTCATCGGCAGCGAGTCGCACGGTGATTCGGTCGCTGGTGACCGAGTCGATCAGACTGGCCGGGATGGCGGTGTCGTGGTGGAACAACAGACCCTCGCGAACGAGCACCCGCGTGATCCGAGCCGACGCCGGGTCGATCTCGACCGCCTCGATGTCGCCGATACGGTGGCCCTTGCGATCGTAGACCGGCGTGGAAGCGGCGATGGCCGGTTCCTCCTGGTTGTCCGTGTCCCGGACGAAGGCGGGCGTGCCCGATACCGTGGGCGAGGTCCGGACGAACGGCAGCACCGCATTCGTCCAGCCGTTGCCCGCCACCAGGAAGAAGCTCCGCAGGTCGAAACCCATCGGCATTGGCCAGTGATCAGGCATGGGCCGGAGAGGATGGGCGTCATAGAGGTCGAGGTCGGCGAGCTCGTCGGCTCGCAGGGTCAAACGGACATCTTTGTCGGCGCTTGCGATCTTGTTGAGGGGCACCACGATCTCGCGACGATTCAGCACACCCTGCTGCACGACGACCGCCACCCCCTGTTGGGTGTCCGGATGCAGGACGAGACTATTGACTGTTCCCACGCTCTTGCCGTCGCGGTCGAGCACGTGAGTTCCGAAGGGGACGAGCATGGCCTCTCCTTTCTCGAGGAGCTTCAGAGATCTGGCCAAAGGGAGAGCAATCGCGGTGCCACGCCGGACGCTCGGGAATTCGAAGACCTTGCCCCGGGGATCTTTGCGACGCCGACAGGCCGTGGAGCGCTCGAAGCCTTTCGATTGCCTGTCGTAAGCTCACCCACAGTCGTGCAGGAGCGTTCACCGACCCCGTAGTTTTTTCCGCCAGGTCGGACGCGCGCTGCCGTCCTACTGGTAAGATCCGACCTGCTCCTGAGCGGTCGTCGCCCCTAGGACGACGGCGCGCGCACGAGGACCAGGTAGAGGTCGAGCAGGTTCGTGTTGGTAGGTCCGGTCACGAGGAGATCTCCCGAAGCGTCGAGTATTCGATTCGAGTCATTCTCCTCGAGGCCGCGCGCAGGGTCGACGCCCCGTCGACGCCCGCGCTCCGCGCTCCCGCCGTCCACGATGGCCCCCGCGGCGTCGGTGGGCCCGTCGCTGCCGTCCGTGCCCGCGGCGAGGAGGACGATGTCGTTCTGGTCCCGGAGGGCGAGCGCGGCGGCCAGTGCCGCTTCCTGACAGCGTCCGCCCTTCCCCTTCCCGTGGACGGTCACGGTGGTCTCGCCGCCTGCGACCAGGCAGGCCGGCGCCGGCACTGGCCCGCGGCCCGCGCGTATCGCCTGCCCCCGGGCGATCAGGTCCCGGGCGACCTCGCGCGCCTCGCCCTCCAGGGACCGCGTGAGCACGTGGGAAGCGAAGCCGAGAGCGCGAGCCTGCGCGGCCGCCGCGTCCACCACGAGCGCGTTGTTGCCGATCACCGTGTTCCGCACGTGCGCGAAGATGGGATCGCCCGGCTTGGGCGTCTCCGCCACCTCGCCGCGCGCACCGCGTTCAAGCCGTTCGACGATGCTCCGCGGTGTCCGATCGCGCAGGCCGAACCGATCCAGGATCTCGAGGGCTTCTCCGAATGTGGATACATCCGGCGTGGTGGGGCCAGAGGCGATGACGTCCAGTGTGTCGCCGATCACGTCGGACAAAAGCAGTGTCTCTAGGCGCGCGGGCGCGGCCGCGCGGGCGAGCTGGCCGCCCTTGAGCAGCGAGCTGTGCTTCCGCACGGCGTTGAGTTGATTGATCGTGGCGCCGGCGGCGAGGAGGAGACGCGTCATCTCCTGCTTGTCGGCGAGGGTGATGGGCGGCGCCGGCGCCGGCGTGAGCGCGGAGCCGCCGCCCGAGACCAGGGCCAGTACGAGATCATCGGGCCCGGCGGACTCGGCGAGAGCGAGGATTTCCCGGGCGGCGGCCGCGCCGCGTTCGTCGGGCACGGGGTGGCCGGCTTCGAGGAGCCGTACGGTGCGCGTGGGAGCGGTGTAGCCGTCCTTCACCGCGACCACGCCGGCCGCGATGCGATCGCCCCAAGCCTCCTCGGCCGCCGCGGCCATGGCCCCCGAGGCCTTGCCCGCTCCCACCACGAGCACTCGGCCGCCCGAGGACGGAGGCATCTCACGCAATGCGCGAGCGACCAGTGGGCGCACGTCTCCCGCGGCGAGCGCGGCGTCGAAGATCGAGCGGGCGGACTCCCGGAGGGTCAACGGGCGAGCTTCTGCAGCCGCCGGCCAGCCTCGATCAGCATGTCGTCGGTCTTGGGGAAGCAGAAGCGGATCTTCGTCCGCCCGAGCTCTTTCGTCGAGTAGAACGACGAGCCCGGGACGGTGGCGACGCCAATGTCCTTCACGAGGAACAAGGCGAACTCGTGATCGTCCGCGCAGCGGTACTCGGGGAGCCAGTGGGCGACGTCGGTGAGGATGTAGTATGCCCCCTGGGGCTTGAAGGCCTTGAAACCTGCCGCCTCCACTTTCGAGTAGAGGAGATCCCGCCGCGCCTGATAGCTCTCACGGAGATAGACGTAGTAGGAATCCGGGAGATTGAGGGCGGTGACCGCCGCCTCCTGGAGAGGATGCGGCGCGCCCACCGTGATGAAGTCGTGAGCCCGCCGGATCCCGAGGGAGAGCTCGGGGCTCGCCACCGCGTACCCAACCCGCCAGCCCGTGACCGAGTAGGACTTGGAGATGCCCGAGATGGTGATGGTGCGATCGGCCATGCCGGGCAACGTGGCGATCGGGGTGTGGATGGCACCGTCGTAGACGATGTGCTCGTAGATCTCGTCGGTGATGGCGAGGAGATCGTGTTCCAGGCAGAGATCGGCGATGATCTGGAGCTCTGCCCGGGAGAAGATCTTGCCCGTGGGATTGTTTGGGCTGTTGAAGATGATCGCCCGGGTGCGCGGGGTCACGGCCCGGCGCAGCCGGTCGGGATCGAAGGAGAAGTCCGGCGGCTCCAGCGGCACGTAGACCGGCTCGGCCTGGGACATGATGCAGCCCGGGCCGTAGTTCTCGTAGAACGGCTCGAAGATGATGACCTCGTCGTCCGGGTTGAGGACGGCCATCAGGGTGGCGAGCATGGTCTCCGTCGACCCGCAGCACACCGTGACGTTGCGATCGGCCTCGACGTCCATGCCGTAGAAGCGCTGGTACTTGGCCGCGATGGCCCGACGCAGGCGCGGCGTGCCCCAAGTAATGGCGTACTGGTGGAAGTCGCCGTCGATGGCCTGGTGCGCCGCCTCGATGATCTCCTTGGGCGGCGGGAAGTTGGGCATGCCCTGGGCGAGATTGATGCCGTCGTACTGGTTGTTGACCCGGGTCATCTCCCGGATCACCGATTCCGTGAATCCCTGGACGCGCCGGGAGATCACGACAGCACCACATCCCGCTCGATGGGATCAACCTTGATCCCCTGCTGGCGCAACCAGGCCACGCCCTCCTCGAGCTTTTCCTGCGGCGCCTCCAGCTCGAGCACGATCCAACCGTGGTCTTCTCGAACGTCGGCTCGCCGGATGTTCGGCACGATGGCGAAGTCCTTCACGAGGTGATAGACGATCGGCTGCTGGATGAGCTCGGTGGGATAGGTCAGCCGGACGCGGAGCCGCGCCATGGTCTCAGCGCTCGGCTTCCACGTCCGCCCGCTCAGCTCCCGCCGGCGATGGCAGGGACGATGGAGACCTGGTCGCCCGTCTTCAACGCGGTCTTGGCGCCCTGAAGGAAGCGTATGTCTTCCTCGTTCACGTAGAAGTTGATGAAGCGGCGCACCTCGCCTCCCTCGTCCAGCAGGCGCTCCTTGAGCCCTGGATACTGCTTCTCCAGATCCTCGATGAGGTCGCCCACGGAGTCGGCGGTGGCCTGCACCTCGGCCTGGTTCCGGGTGAGCGAGCGGAGCGGGGTAGGAATTCTCACGAGCACGGCCATGTCGCGTCTCCTCGAGTACCCGGCTCAGATGCCGGACTTGGATTTCAGATCGGCCAGCGCCTGGTCGAACACGGCGAGCGAGGGCCGGATGGTCACGTCCACGGAGAGCCGGTCGTAGAGGACGTCCGGCGTCTTGAGCCCGTTGCCCGTGATGCAGATGACGATGGGCTCGTCGCGCGGGATGCGGCCCGACTCGATGAGCTTCCGGGTAGCGGCCACGGTCACCCCGCCCGCCGTCTCCGTGAAGATGCCCTCGGTGCGGGCGAGCAGCTGCATCCCCTCGATGATCTCCTCGTCCTGCGCGTGCTCGCCGTAGCCTCCGGTGTCCTTGGCGACGCGGTAGGCATAGTAGCCGTCGGCGGGATTGCCGATGGCCAGCGACTTGGCGATGGTGTTGGGCCGCACCGGCTCGAGCACGTCCGTGTCCTTCTTGATCATGGTCACGATGGGGCCGCAGCCCGCCGCCTGGGCAGCGTACATGCTGGTCTTCCCCTCGGGGATGAGGCCGAGCATGCGCAGCTCCTTGAAGGCCTTGTGGATCTTGGTGATGAGGGAACCGCCCGCGCAGGGCACGACCACGTGCGCGGGGGCGCGCCAGCCGAGCTGCTCGGCGATCTCGTAGCCGTAGGTCTTGGAGCCTTCCGCGTAGTACGGGCGGATGTTGATGTTGACGAAGGCCCAGCGGTACTTGTCGCCCACCTCGGCGCAGAGGCGATTGACCTCGTCGTAGGTCCCTTCCACCGCGACGAGGGTCGGATCGTAGACCAAGGTGGTGATGACCTTGCCCCGCTCGAGATCGGCGGGAATGAAGATGTACGACTTGAGCCGCGCCTCCGCGGAATGGGCGGCGACGGAGTTGGCGAGGTTGCCCGTGGACGCGCAGGCGATCGTGTCGAAGCCGAACTCCTTGGCCTTGCCGATGGCCACCGCCACCACGCGGTCCTTGAAGGACCACGTCGGATGGCAGACGGAGTCGTTCTTCACGTACAGCTCGCGCACGCCGAGCTCGTCGGCGAGGTTGCGCGCGCGGATGAGCGGCGTGAAGCCCACCGCCTGTCCCACATGGGTCTCCCCTTCCGCGAGATCCAAGGGGAGAAGATCCGCGTAGCGCCAGATGCTGGGCGGGCCGGACTCGATGCGCGGCCGGCTGATCTGCTCGCCGATTACCGCGTAGTCGTAGTCGACCTCGAGGGGGCCGAAGCAGAACTCGCAGACGTGAATGGGGGAGGAAGGATAGTTGCGGCCGCACTCGCGGCACTTCAAACCCTTCAGTCGTTCCATGGCCTCTCCATCGGTAGGGGATTTGAGCCCCGAAATGAACACTACGACCCGGGCGCGCAGCGCCTGGATCACCGACCGAGCCAGCAATTGCCCTAGTAGACAGGCGAAAACTGTGAATGTCAACGGAACTTCGAGCCAAAATTCGCCCGTGCCGTATCATCGGCAGGCGTGAGCCGCCCGCTTCTTCCCGTCCTGCTGCTCGCTGCCTACACCATCGCCTTCGGTATCCCCGCGCTGGGCAGAGGTCTCCTCGTCTTCGATGACCATCCCGGCCAGCTCTATCGCCTTCATCACGTGACTACACTGGGTTGGGCGCCGTGGCGGTTCGATCCGGGTTGGTGGGCGGGCTACGCCGAGCTCCAGTACTATCCGCCGGGCGCGGCGTGGCTCGGCGCCGCGCTCCACACCGTTTCGCTCGGCGCGCTCGACGTGCCGAGGTCGTATCAGGCGGTTCTCTGGATCGCCTGGGCTCTGCCTGGGGTCGCCACCTTCGCCCTCCTCCGGCGTGTCCTCGGCAACGGCTGGCTCGCTTTGCCCGGCGCGTTCGTGGCGTTGACGCTCTCCGCCGGCTCGCGCAGCGGCGTCGAGGAGGGACTGCGCTGGGGACTGATCGCGGCGCGGCTCGGCTGGGGCCTCCTGCCTCTCGTCGCCCTCTCGCTCGTCGCGTGGGTCGAGGGCGCGCGCCGGATGCCTCTCGCCGCCGTCCTGCTGATCGCCGCGGTGGTGCTGCTCCATCCCGCTCACGCGCCCGCGGCCCTGATCCTGCTCGCTCTCGGCACACGCTTCGGAGCGGGAGACCGGCGACGCCGCGTGCTTCAGGCGGGCACCGTGGCCGCGCTCGCCCTCGGCCTGAGCGCGCTGTGGCTCCTGCCTCTGCTCGCCCATCTCCGCATGGCGCTGCCCCTGGCCTGGGGTGACGCGTCTGTGCCGGGCCTGCTGCGAGAGCTCGCGCGCCCGCTCGTCGCCGTCCTCGCGCTGGCTCAGCTCGCCGCGTGGCTGGCGATGCGAAGCGCGCGTGATGGCCGCGAGGTCGAGCGATGGCTCCACGCCCTCGCTCCCACCCTAGCCCTCGTGATTGCGCTCGACGCCATCGTCGCGCCAGTCATCGATGTTCTCTGGCTCCCCGCCGATCGCCTCGTGGACAGCTTCCTCCTCGCCTTGATCATCGGCGCCTCGCTCGCCGCGCCGCGGTTGGTGGCGCGATTTCCTCGCCTCGGTGCGGCCGGAATCGCGGTCGGCATGATTGTGATCGCACTCCTCTGCTCCCCCGGCTCGCCCGAGCCCGCGCTCACGCTCTGGCCGTCGCGCGGAGGCTGGCCGACTTACGGCCAGGTCGTGCGCGGGGCCCGGCTCGACGTGCTCTGGCAGGTGATCCGCGAGGCCCCGCCCGGGCGCGTGCTCTTCATTCGCTCGGGCATACCGCTCGACGATCGCCCTGGGTGGTGGCGGCCTCACAGCCACATCACCTCGCTCACTCCCATCGAGACCGGGCGCGGGATCATCAACGGCACGTTCACTCACCCCGCGCCTCTGGCCGGCCTCGTCTATACCGGCTCTGCCGAGCCGCGGCCGATCACGAAGCTCGTCGAGGAACGGGACGGCGTGACCCTCTTCGGGCGGCCCCTCGAATCGCTCGGGCCCGGTGAGATCGAGCCATGGATCGAGCGCCTCGGCATTTCCGTGGTGGTCGCCTCCGGTGAGGACGCGGGCAAGCTCGCCTTTTTCGATCCCAGTAACCGGCTTCTGCCCCCACGTACGATCGGCCCCTTCAGGGTCTACATCGCGCGGCGGGGCGCCGTGTTGCCTCAGGCGGCTGGGCCTCAGACGTGGCGAGTCACGACGGATGGCTCGGCGGGATGGCGGTCCGTCGGATTCGCGTACTCGCCGCTGTGGGTGGCCAGCAGCAAGCGCGAACCGCTCCCCGTCCGACGTGACGCGAACGGCATGCTCGAAGTCGAGGTGCCCGCCGGCGTCACGGAGATCGCCCTCGAGCACCGGCCCCGCGTGGCCGAACACCTGGGAGTGCTGATCTCTGTGATCGCCGCGGCTCTCCTGCTGGTCGTTGGCGCGAAGCAGATCGGGACGGCCGGAGACCGGCAGTGATCGCTACCCGGCTTGAGCCCGGCGCCGTGCGACGGTAGCGTCGAGGCTCAGCCGCCGACGGCGGTGCGCGTGGCGGCGATCTGCGCGATGTGCTCCCGATCGTGGTCGACCACGTGCGTGGCGTACTCGAGAAGGGTGACCGGGCCGAAATAACCGGAGAGCCCGATGCGCGTCTCGGCGGTGGCGGGCAGGCGCTGCAGGAGCGCGATCGTCTCGGCGCGGGCCGCCTTGAAGTCGCGCCACTCGGCCTCGAAGTCTCCCTCGCGATGATCGCGCTCGCGAGCCCACGCATCCGGATCGAAGGTGGGGAAGGCCGGCCGCTCCGCAGAGATGATCAGGCTGAGGCGCGGCTGAAAGAGATCACGCTCGACCTTGAGGAGGTGCGCCATGACCTCCTTCACCGACCAGCCGCCATCGGGTAGCCGCTCGCGCATGAGCGTGGGCGCCATCCCCGTGGCGGCCCGCCGCACCTCCTCGGGCGCTCTCGCGATGGCCGCGATGATCTCCGGCATGGGCAGCGTCCGCTTCGCCTCCGCTCGCTTGGGATTGAGGCCGAGGCCCTCGCGGATGTCGTGGATCTGCCGGCGATGCTCGATGTCGTGCTCGGCGATGATGTTCGCATACACCGCCACCGTCACCGGGCCGCGGGGAATGACGCCGTCACGCTGCCAGCCCTCCGCGGTCACGGGCCCGAGGAGATCAGCCAGTCGGCGGCGATCGGTCGCGAAGGCATCGAGGAGCGGCCCGAGCTCGCGGCCGGGAGCGAGCACGTCCTCCACCGAGGCGAAGGTTGGCCGGGTCTCGGTGAGCATGCGCTGGATGCGAGGGAGGAACACGCGCTGCTCGGCGGCGACCAGGTGGCGGGCGACGTCGCCCATGGACCACTCACCCGGCTTGGGGGGAGCCCAGATCTGCTCGACCGTGGCGTCGGAGGTGAGGGCCCGCAGGAGGGACGGGCCCACAATGAGGCTCGGCAGCACGAGGCTCTGTTCCACGCGAGACCTCCGCTTCAGACCATCGGGTCGTAGTTGAAGTACTGGCCAGAGGTCTCCAGGGGCACGAGGTGGTGCTTGAGCGTGCCCGGGAACATGTCGGCCAGGCGCTCCGGCGTCCACCCCTGGTCGTGATGAATGTTGCGGATCGGGCGCATGTGGCTGAAGAGCATGATCTCCTTGCCGCGCACCCCGAAAACTTGGCCGGAGATGTCCTTGGCCGCCTCGGTGGCAAGAAACACCGCCACGGGCGCGATGTGCTCCGGCCCCATCTTCTTGATCTTCTCCACCCGCGCCTTCTGCGCCTCTGTCTCGGTGGGGATGGTCCCGATCATCCGCGTCCACGCGAAGGGCGAGATGCAGTTGGCGGTGACGTTGTAGCGCGCCATGTCGAGCGCGGTGACCTTGGTCAGCCCCACGATCCCGAGCTTGGCTGCCGCGTAGTTGGCCTGGCCCACGTTGCCCACCAGGCCCGAGGTCGAGGTCATGTTGACGATGCGCCCCCACTTCTTCTCCCGCATGTGGGGTACGGCGGCACGGGTCACCGCGAAGCAGCCCTTGAGATGGGTATTGATGACGCCGTCCCACTCTTCCTCGGTCATGTTGAAGATCATCCGATCGCGGAGGATGCCCGCGTTGTTGACCACGATGTCGACACTGCCGAATCGGTCGAGGGCCGTCTGCACGATGGATTGTCCCCCCGCCATGGTCGCCACGGAGTCGTAGTTGGGAGCGGCCTTGCCGCCGTTGACCTCGATCTCCTTGACCACCTCGTCGGCGGGCCCGCGCTCGCCCCCTTTACCGTCGGCGCCGCCGCCGTAGTCGTTGACCACGACCTTCGCCCCGTACTTCGCCATGAGCAGCGCGATCTCGCGCCCGATCCCGCGGGCGGCGCCCGTGACCACCGCCACCTTGTCCTTGAGCATCTGTGGTGTCTCCATCAGGAGGGTCTCCTCGTTGAGAACGTGTTCAGATGATCCGCTCCGCGGCGAGCGCGTCGATCTCCGCCGGGGTCAGTCCCGCTTCCCGTAAGACCTCTCGTGAGTGCTCGCCCAGGGCGGGCGCGCCCGTGCGGATGGTGCCGGGCGTCTTCTCGAGCTTCACCGGGCTGGCCATGGTGGTGAAACGACCGGCCCGGGGATGGTCCTGCTCCACGATCATGCCCGTGGCGCGCACCGCGGGATGCTGCACGAGCTGCGGGTAGTCGTTGACGGGCGCGCACAAGACGTCGAGCGGCTCCAGGAGGGTCATCCACTCCTCGACCGTGCGCTGGGCCATGATCCCTTCGAGGAGGGTGCCGAGCTCCTTGCGGTTCGTCACACGGTCCGCCCGGGTGGCGAAACGCCCGTCGCGCGCGAGCTCGGGATGATCCGTCGCCGCACAGAAGGGCGCCCATGTCTCGTCGCGCCACACCGCCACGAAGATCCACCCATCGCGCGCCTGGAATGCCTGATAGGGCACGAGATTCGGATGCCCGCTCCCGTAGCGCGGCAGCGGCTCGCGCGTCTCGTGAAAGACGGACAGCCGGGCCAGGTGTGAGAGGAGAACACCGTCGAGGAGCGAGACGTCGACGCGCTGTCCCTGGCCGGTGCGGCCCCGGCCGATCAGCGCCATGAGAATGCCCTGGGCGGCGAGGAGACCACCGATAGTGTCTACCACCGGCGCGCCGACGAGGACGGGGCCGCCGTCCGCCTCGCCTGTCACCGCCATGAGGCCACCCACCGCCTGGGCAAGGGCGTCCAGGCCCGGCTTCGCGCGCCACGGCCCTTCCGGGCCGAAGGCGGAGACCGAGCAGTAGATCAGCCGTGGGTTCATGGGCGCGAGGGTGGCGTAGTCGATGCCGAGCTTCTCCGCGACGCCGTTGCGATAGCCTTCGAGGACCACGTCGGCGGTTTTGACCACGCGATAGAAGGTCTCGCGCCCTGCGGGCTTCTGGAGATCGAGACAGAGCGCGCGCTTGTTGCGGTTCACCGTGAGATGGAGGATGCCCTCTCCCGCCCGCGACACTCCGTACACGCTGCGCGAGGCATCGGGCGCCTCGCGTGACTCGACCTTGATGACGTCCGCGCCCATGTCCGCGAGATACATGCCGCCCGTGGGTCCGGCGATGAGATGGGCCAGTTCCAGGACGCGGACGCCGTCGAGCGGCCGCGCGTGCGGGTCAGTCATGGCCGCCACAACCTACCACAGCCCTCCGGCCGGCACTAGGCGCGGCGGCGCCCCATGAGCGAGGCGGTGAACTCGGCGCCCAGGATGAACACGATGCCCGAGTAGTACGCGAACATGCCGAGGCCGACCAGGGCGCCCAGGGGACCGTAGATCTTGTCGTAGACGCCAATGCGCAGGATGTACCAGCGGAAGGCCTGCTTGGCCACTTCCCAGAGGAGGGCAGCGAGGAGCGCCCCCGCGAAGGCCGAGCCGGCGGGCACACGCTGGTGCGGGAAGTAGCGATACATGACGAAGAACAGCAGGGTGCTGAAGCCCACGGCGAGGGCGAGGGAGAGGGAGCGGACCGACTCGGGAGGCATCTGCCGCGGGTTGAGGACGAGGATGCGCACCCAATTGAAGAGATCGAAGATCAGGATGCTTCCCAGGAAGAGCACGCCCATGCAGAAGAGAAGGATCAGGTCCTTGCCGATCTCACGCAGGAGGCCGGGCCCCCGGTGGAAGCCGAAGATGGTGTTCAGCACGAGGCGCAGCGAGGCGAAGAGCTGGCTGGCGAAGAGCAGGAGCACCGCGGTGCCGAGCAGTCCACTGAGGCTCCGGCGCCGGATGATCTGGCCGAGGGCCTCGTGGAGCTCACCCTTGTACACGGGGATGATGGCGGAGAGCTGGTTGAGGACGAGCTCCGAGGCGGTGCGGCGGCTCAGGACGAACCCGGCCAGGGCCACGATGAAGAAAAGGATGGGGACGAGACAGGTGAGGAAGCTGAAGGCCAGGCCTGCTGCCGCGAAGAACCCTCGGTGGGCGCGAAAGTTCGCGACCGCCGTGCGCAGAACCCTCATACCATCCGCTACACCACGCTCTTGATCAGGCCACCGTCCACCTGCACCACGCAGCCCGTGACGTAGGAGGCGCGCTCGGAGCCGAGGAACACCACCATGTCCGCGAATTCGTCGGGTCGACCGATGCGCCCCATGGGGATGTCGGGCGTGGAGCGGGTAGCGATCCACTCCTCGAGGGACTTCCCCGCCCGCGCCGCCAAATCTTTCTGGTGGCCGATGAAGCGATCGGTCTGGATGCGACCGGGCAGGACCATGTTCACCGTGATGCCGTCCTTGGCGAGGTCGTTGGCGAGGGTCTTGAACATTCCCGCGATGCCCGGCCGAATCCCGTTCGAGAGGATCAATCCCTCCACGGGCTGCTTCACCGAGCTCGACTGAATGGCGAGGATGCGCCCCCACTTCTTCTTCTTCATGTCGGGCAGCACGGCGCGGATGAAGCGCACGGTGGAGAGGTGCACCTGCTGAAAGGCCGCCGTCCAGTGCTCGTCCGTCATCTGCTCGAAGGGGCCGGGCGGCGGGCCGCCGACGTTGGCCACGAGGATGTCGATGCCGCCCCATTGCGCCCGCGTCTTCAAGACGACGCGCTCGATGTCCTCCGGTTTGTTGGCGTCGGCGGGCATGGCGAGCACCTCGGCCCCCGTGCGCGTCCGCACCTCATCGGCGGCGGTCTTGAGATCCGCCTCTCCGCGGGCGCACATGCTCACGCGGGCGCCCTCGGCCGCGAAGCCCATGGCCGAGGCCTTCCCCATGCCTTTGCTCGCCGCGACCACCAGCGCCACCTTGCCCTTGAGTCCCAGATCCACGATGGGCCTCCGATCAGGGAATCTGCTTGTAGAACTCCGCGCGATTGCCGACCGTCACGTCGAGGCGCTTGAGCTCTTTGTCCCGCATGACCTCGAGCTCGATATGCTCGCCCGGGCCGCGACGCCACAAGGAGAGGTAGAGCTCCTTGCGCGTCGGCACCTGAAGGGCGTCGAGGGACACAATCACGTCGCCTTCCTTGATGCCGCACTTGGCGCCGGGCCCGCCCGGCACCAGACCCGCCACCATCACGCCCTCCTCGAGCGGATGCGCGAAGACGCCGAGCCAGGCTCGGGGGGCCCGGCTCGCCGCCCGCCCGTGACGGAGATAATCCTCGCGGTTGCTCAGATAGCACTCGCCCGGAATGGCGAGGGAGGAGCGCACGATCTCTCCGAGGTTGAGCGAGACCACTCCGACCATGCGGCCGGTCAGGGTGAAGAGCGGCCCGCCCCCGGCACCAGGATTTGGGGCCGTCGAGACGAGGCTCCGCTCCAGCATGTACTCCCAGTACGCCTCGAACTCTCCGAGATAGGTGAGGAGCCCACCCGACACGCGGCGGTCACGCGGACCCGTGGCCGCCACCGCGAACACGGGCTCACCGCGATCGAGATCCTCCGAGGAGCTCACGGGCACCGCGGGCAACCCCGTCCGCTTCACCTTGAGGAGGGCCAGGCCCAGCTCGAAGTCCTGCGCCACGAGCTCCGCCCGCTGCGTTCGCCCCTTGGCGAAGCTCACGTGTATCGTCTCGCCGCCCATCACGACGTAGTTGACGGTGAGAATGAGGCCGCTCGGATCAATCACCGTGCCCGTGCCCGTGCGCTCGTCGCCCAGCATGCGCGTGGACGGATGCGCGGATGGAACCTGGGTGTGAATGTGCACCACCACGGGAAGCAGTCGCTTGACGAGCTCGACGGAGGCATCCATGGGTCAATCGCTCACGCTAGCACGCCGCCCGGTGAGAGGGCAACGAGGACTCGACATCATCGCGGCGGGCCCTTGAGCACGCGAGCCAGGAAGGTCTCCACCTGCCGGTGCGCGTCGGCGGCGGCATCGGCGTCGTAGGCGACGGTGACGCCGTAGGTGCCGAGGTTGAAGGGTTGCTCGATCTCCTTGAGCACGGTCTTCTGCTGACCGACCACATCGAAGTAATGATACGTCCCGGGGTACTCGACGAGCGTCACGTCTGCCCCGCGCGCTTTCATGCTGGCGGCCATCTCCCGGCAATACCGGGGCGGCGTCCAGTTGTCCGAGCCCGCGATGAGCAGCAGGAGGGGGCGGAGCACCAGCTCCTTTTCGTAGTCGCGGCAGCCTCCGGGGTACATGGCGACGGCCGCGGCGTAGCCGACCCTGGGCAGGGCGACGCCGCGCGCCCGGGCCCGCTCGAGGGTCGGCCCGTTGATCACGGACATCGCGAAGACGCCCCCCTGTGACCATCCGAACGAGGCGACGCGCTCCGGAATGACGAAGGGCTGGGTCTGGAGATACTTGAGGGCGCCGATGGCGTCGTCGAATCGCTCGGTGGCCGGCGCCCCCGGAGTTCCGTCATCCGGCTTGCAGTCGGCGGGCTCGTGGCGCGGCCCGAAGCTGTCCACCACGAACGCGACGTAACCACGGTCGGCCAACCAGCGCGCCCAGTCCTTCACCTGCGGAGAAACGCCCTGGCATCCGTGCAGGAGGACGAGTGCGGGAAAGGGGCCGGGCCCGTCCGGCTTGCTGAGCCGCGCCTCGACGCGATCCGGATCCTTCGGGGTGGCGCTCTCGAAGTTGATGGGACGTGCACAGCCCACCGTGACGAGCACGACGAGGGCGAGGGCGCCGGCGAGCGGGGATTTTGTCATGCGCGAGAGTATAGCGCGGCGACCATGCGGTACAATCGAAGCGACGGCACGACCACCTTCCCCGAAACGATCGACGAGGCGCGATGGTGTGGAGCTGAACGAGAACGACTGGCCGGCGGAGGCCCGCGAGCACTTCGAGCGGGGCTACGAGGCTCAAATGGCCGGGCGTCTCGACGAGGCCATCGAACGCTACCGGCACTCGCTCGCCGTGCGGCCCACCGCGGAGGCTCACACGTTCCTCGGCTGGGCCTTGTCCTATCAGGGCAAGCACGAGGAAGCCATCGCGGAGTGCAAGCGCGCGATCGCGGTGGATCCCGCCTTCGGGAACCCGTACAACGACATCGGCGCCTACCTGATCGAGCTGGGGCGGCCCGACGAAGCGGTGGAGTGGCTGGAGCGCGCCAAGGCGGCGCCGCGCTACGAGCCCCGCCACTTTCCCTTCTTCAACCTCGCTCGCGTCTACGTGCGCCAGCACAAGGTTCGCGAGGCCATCCGCGAGCTGGAGGGCGCCATCGCCATCGAGCCTCGCTACACGCTCGCCCGCCAAGAGCTCCATCGCCTGATCGGCCTGCTGAATTGACGCCGCCCCTGCCCTTCTACGACAACCGCCTGCTCTTCGGACGGGCCGGGGTTCCCGGCCACCTCGCCTTCGCCCCGGGGGATTCGACCATGCGGGTGTATTCGTGCGAGGGGGAGAGGCGCGCGAGCACGGAGCCCTTCCGTCCCTTCCTGCTCCTCGCCGAGGTCGATCTGCTGAAGGACTTCAAGGGCGACGTCACCGTCACGCCGCTCGACGGTCCGGGGCTCTATCGCTGGCTGGCGGAGTTCCCTTCGTGGTCCCAGTGTCTGAAGGCCCGGGATCACTGCCGCGAAACCTCCGGCCGCATGCCGGGGGCGCCCGACGCGCCCTACCAGTTTTTCGCGGATCCCGTGCACCAGTTCCTCCTCCGCACCGGGCGCACGTCGTTCCTCGGGATGGCCTTCAGCGATCTGCGCCGCATGGCCGTGGACATCGAGGTGACCACCGCCCCCGGCTTCGAGTTCCCCAATGCGGCCCGGGAATCAGACCGCATCATCGCCATCGCCATGGCCGACTCCACCGGCTTCCAGACCGTGCTGTCGGGGGCGGAGATGTCGGAGGCCGAGCTCCTGCGCGAGTGCGGTCGGCTCATCGCCGAGCGCGATCCCGATGTCCTCGAGGGCCACAACATCTTCCGCTTCGATCTCGAATACATGGAGGCACGGGCGCGCCGGCTCAGGGTGCCGCTGCGCTGGGGGCGCGACGGCTCACTGCTCTCCGGGTACCCCTCGCGCATGCAAGTCGCCGAGCGCACCATCGGCTACCGGCGCTATCGCGTGGAAGGCCGCCACATCGTGGACACGTGGATCCTCGCCCAGCTCTACGACGTGGGGGCGCGCGACCTCGAATCCTACGGCCTCAAGGACGTGGCGCGCCACTTCGGGGTCGCCGCCCCCGACCGGACGTACCTGCCGCCCGAGGAGATCCCCCGCATCTTCCGCGAGGACCCCGCCACCCTCATGGCCTATGCCCGCGACGACGTCATCGAGACGCTCGCCCTGTCGAGCGTCCTCTCGCCCTCCTATTTCGTCCAGGCACAGGCTCTGCCCCTGTCCTACGAGTCGGTCGTCCTCCGGGGGAACGCCACGAAGATCGATGGGCTCCTCCTCCGCGAGTGCCTCCACCAGAGGCGCGCGGTGCCCGCGCCATCTGCGGGCAAGGGCGTGGCCGGAGGCTACACCGCCATGTTCCTCTCGGGCGTGGCCGGCAGGGTGCTTCACGTGGACGTCACCTCGCTCTATCCCTCGCTCATGCTGAGCCGCGGCATCGCTCCCGCTTCCGATTCGCTGGGCGTGTTCCCTACTCTCCTGCGCGATCTCCGGGAGTTCCGAGTGGCGGCCAAGCGAGCGGCGCGCGAGGCGCCCTCTGCCGAGGAGCGCTCCCAGGCGGGGGCGCTCCAGCAGACCTTCAAGATCCTCATCAATTCCTTCTACGGCTACCTCGCCTTCTCCCAGGGTCACTGGAACGACTACGACGCGGCCAACCAGGTCACGGGGGAGGGCCGCGATCTCGTGCAGGCCCTGGTGGCGCGCCTGGGGGAGCTGGGCGCCGCGGTGATCGAGGTCGACACCGACGGCATCTATTTCGTGCCTCCTGACGGCCGGGAGGAGGACGAGCTCCTGGCCGCCCTCGAGGCCGCCTTGCCCTCGGGCATCCAGCTCGAGCTCGACGGACGCTACGACGCGATGCTCTCGTACAAGATGAAGAACTATGTCCTGCTCGACGCGCGCGGCAAGCTCCTCGTCAAGGGCTCTGGATTGCGCTCGCGCGGCATCGAGCTTTTCCAGCGCCTGTGGATGGAGGAGATGTTCCGGCTGCTCCTGAGCGGCCGGCGGGAGGAGATCCCCAACCTTGTCGCGCGCTGGCGCGAGGATTTCGAGGGGCGTCGCGTGCCCGTGAAGCAATTCATGAAAACGGAGACCCTCCAGGAGTCGCTGGCGGGCTATCAGGACAAGCTCCGCGACGGCCGGCGAAATCCCTCTGCGGCGTACGAGCTGGCCCTTCGCTCGGCGCGCTCCTACCAGCCGGGTGACCAGGTCTCCTATTACGTCTGCGGCACCGACAAGCGCATCAAGGTGAACGAGTCGGCCAAGCTCGCCACGGAGTGGAATCCCACCGAGCCCGACGAGAACACCGCGTACTATGTCTCGAAGCTCGACGACCTCTACGAAAAGTTCCGTCCCCTCATCGAGCAGAACGGGCTCTCCCCGGTGACCGAGGCCGAACCGGAGCCCGAGCCCGCCGTCCAGCTACAGTTCGAGCAGTAGCTGCCGGGGTCGGGCCGGCCGCTCCTCGGCCATCCGGTCCGATCGCGTGCGCCCCGGAAAGCCGATCTCCGCGGTCAGCCGCCGCCCGAGCACGTCGATGCGCCCGCGATATGCGCCATCCGCCGAGGCGCCGCCGCGGTAGAGCTTCCGGTAGCGCGGCTCCAGCTCAGGAAACTCGGCGCGGATGAAGTCCATGAAGAAGCCGTGGGTCTCCCCGCGAAGGAAGAGCACGTTCCAGATCGCCTCCCGCGCTCCCGCCGCTCGCGCTGCCGTAAAGAGGGTGCGGAGGGCGTTCTCCCCATCGGTGAGGAAGGGCAAGAGGGGCATGGCGAAGAGCCGCACGGGAACGCCGGATGCCGACAGCCTGGCCATCGCTTCGAGACGGAGGTCGGGTCGCGGGGCGCGCGGCTCGACACGCCGGAGCAGCGCGGCGTCCATCGAGGCCAGGGAGACATTGACGATCAGGTCACTCTGGGCGGCAATGGTGGTGAGCAAGTCGAGATCACGCGTGATCGCGGCCGACTTGCTCGTGATGCCAACGCGAAGCCCGGGCAGACGGGCCACGGCCTCCAGCACTCGTCTGGTCACGGCGAAGCGTCCCTCGGCGGGCTGATAGGGATCCGTGACGGCGCCGATGGCGACCTCCTCTCCGCTCTCGCGCGCTTTGCCGAGACGTGCCACGAGCTTCGTCATGTCCGCTCGCTTCACGTAGATGCGACGCTCGAACTCCGCGGGATCCGTGTGTCCGAGATAGCCGTGGGTCGGCCGCGCGTAGCAGTAGCGGCAGCCGAACTCGCAGCCACGGTAGGGATTGACCGTCCAGCCGAAGGGAAAGCGTGAGTCCTTGAACCGGTTCACGAGCTCCTCGGTTTCAAGTGGACGGAATTCCACGTTGCGGCGCAGGTCAACGATGGATCCTATCCGCTTCACGAAAGCCGGAGCCGGCACACCAGGCTTGTTGGTCATGTCGTCACCTGACGAGTGTATCAGGGCCGAGAAAAGGCCCCGGGGTTTTCTTCCCGGGGCCAGGGATTTCTCTAGCGGCGCCAGCCGCCTCCGCCACCACCGCCGGGCCCGCCGCCCCGCGGCCCACCGCCAGCACCGCGCGGCCCACCCCCGCCCGCTCCACGCTGGGGCTGGGGCCGAGCCTCGTCGACCACGAGATTGCGGTCACGGAAGAGGCGCCCATTGAGCATCTCGATGGCCTTGGCAGATTCTTCCTTCGTCGCCATCTCGACGAATCCGAAGCCTCGCGGACGCCCGGTGAACTGATCGGTCACGATCCGAACGGATTCGACCGTGCCGGCCTGCTGGAACAGCTCACGGAGATCCTCCTCCGTGGCCTGGAAGGAGAGGTTGCCGACGAACAGCTTTGCGGGCATCGCTAGGCCTCCTGCCGCGATCAGGACCGAAGGTTCTATTCTCCCCGGCTCACCGGCGGCGCATGGGGAAATCCCCCGTAAAAGCGCGTCCGCAACCCGGGTCTATAGGAGAAGACCCGTTTTGCGTGCGCGTACCATACTGAGCCGCCCATCGAGTGTCAAGGGACAAGTTCGCATAGTCGAACACTGGCGTTCTTTATTTCACGAAGTCTTAGGGATCCTGGCCCGCGATGGGATGCGTTGACGCGACGCGCCAGTCAGAGATAGACTCCCCGGCTGATCCCTCCATCGAGAGTGATGGCAATACCCGTGAGGAAGGAGGCTCGGGCGGAGGCGAGGAAACACACGAGGTCCGCCACCTCCTCGGGCAAAGCGATGCGACCGAGGGGAAGCCCTCGGCTCTGCTCCTTTATATAGCTCTGTAAGTCTTGTCCGGCGGCCTCGGCCTGCTGACGCTGCAGGTTGTCCCAGCGCTCCGTCTGGACCGGGCCCGGCGAGACGGCGGTAACCAGGATGTTGGAGGGCGCGCCGAGGTCGGCGAGGGCTTTGGTGAAGTTGATGAGGGCGGCATTGGCGGCCCCGCCCGTCATGTAGGTGGGAGCGGGATTGCGCGCGGCCATGCCGACCACGTTCACGATGCGGCCCCCGCCCTGCTCGCGCATGCGCGGGAATACCGCGCGTGCCATGCGGATGTAGCCGAGGAGCTTGAGGCTCCATCCAGACGTCCACTCCTCATCAGGCATGGTGAGGAAGTCTCCTCCCTTGATCGCTCCCGCATTGTTGATGAGGACGTCGAGGCGGCCGAGCCGCCTCAGGGCTTCCGCCGCCGTCCACTGCACGCCTTCGAGCGTGCTGAGATCTGCGGAGATCGCTTCCACGCTCTGGCCCGTGGCCTTGCGGATGCCCGAGACGGCGTCGTCGAGGGCGGCCTGGCTCCGCGAGCAGATCAGGACGCGCGCGCCCTCCGCGGCCATGACGTGGGCGGTGGCCCGGCCGATGCCCTTGCTCCCTCCCGTGATGAGAACGGTCTTGCCGGCGAGTCCGAGCTCCATCGTGCTGGCTCCTCTCGTAGATGATCAGCGGTGCGTGACGTGACGTGCGGTCGTCGGCCAGAGCTTTGCGGCAGGCGGCGATGGTGCTCACTCACGAGGCGCGGCAAAGCCCCGGGTCAGTCATCGATCGTCTTCACGGGGAAGCGCGGCACCTCGTTCCAGTCGAATCCGCGAGGCGCGTCGTCGCCGAGGGTGAGCAGGCGGTCCAGGCTGCGCTGCAGCGCGCGGCCGAAGGGATCGAGGGGTACACCCTCCAGGGTGCGCTCCAGGACGCGTGCGCAGCCATCGTGGAGGAGGGAGCGTGCGCCGCTCACGTTGCCGTTGGCGAGGTGAGCGAAGCCGACCGCGACCTGGATCAGGCCCTGGAGCGCCTCTCGATCGCCGCCCTCGGCGCGCAGCCAGTACGGCTCCAGCAGCTCGTGCACCTCGAAGTAGAGGTGCGCATGGAAGAGGAGGGCTGCCGAGACGAGGGCGGTGGCGAGGGGCGGATCGGGAGGATCGAACGGACGCTCGTGGAGGATCCGTCGCGCGCGCTCCGCCCGCTCGAGCAGCTCGCCCGCGTGCTGCCGGTAGCCGCTCGCGATGTGCCAGCCACCCTCGCGGCGCTCGAACATGTCCTCGGGGAAGGCTTCGGGCAGCGGCCCCGCGCTCTCGAGGGCGTGAGGATTGCCGCAGACTTTGACCACCGCCGTGAGGGCCTCGCGGGCGCCCGTGTCGTGGAGCGCGTCGAGGATCAGCTCGGCCAGGCGATTCCGGAGCGCAAGCGGGAGGGCCATGGAGTGGCCACGACCTAGAGCCGCTCGACGCGCGTCCCGGCCAGGAGATCGTGGAGGGCGCGCTTGTCAGAGCGGATGCCGGCCATGATGAAGCCGATGCAGAGAATGAGCGCGGAGAGGAAGGTCGCGAAGTAGCGCCCGACGGCCTGTCCAAAGGACAGCGGTCCACCGTCCATGCTCACGACCTTGATCTGGAGGGCCATCTTTCCGATGGTCTGCCCCCACAGCCAGTGGAAGACGATGCCGTAGGCGGCGCTGATGAGTGTGCCGAAGAAGTTGACCGCGGTCTTGACGGCGAGCCCGTTGTTCGTGGAGCCACCCGAGAGCATCCAGCCCACGCTGAAGAGAAGGCCTTGCGCGATGATGAGCACCACACCGTCGATCATCACCGCCACGAAGCGGATCCAGAAGCCGGCGGGCCGCAGGGCCGTGGCGACGGGGGTGAAGACGGGCGCCGGCGATGCGGGCGTGATGGGCGGCGGCGGGAACACGCGCGGCGCGACGGGAGACGAGGAAGCGAGATCAGCGCCGCATCGGGAGCAGTATCGAGCGTTCTCGCCCTGCCATCCGCAGCGCTCACACGTGACCAGCATGGCGGCGCCATCCTAGCACAACTGCTCCCCGCTCCCTCAGGACGGCGGCGCTATAATGCGCGCATGATCTCGGTGCGCGATGCACAGACGCACATCCTCGATCGCATCACCACCGTCGCCGCCCCCGAGCTCCTTCCCCTCGCCGCTGCGCTCGGCCGCGTTCTCGCGGAAGATGTCCGCTCGGAGATGGACGTACCGCCCACCACCAACTCCGCGGTGGACGGCTACGCGGTGGCCGCGGCGGACATTCCCGCCACGGGCACGCGCGCCCTCACCGTGGTGGGCGAGCTCGCCGCGGGCGCGGTGTTCTCCGGTGCGCTCCAGCGCGGCCAGGCGCTCCGCATCATGACCGGCGCCCCGATGCCCGCGGGAGCGGATACCGTGTATTTACAAGAGAACGTCGAGCGGGATGGGGACCGCGTGGTCGTGGGAGCGATGGCGAGCGGCGTGAACGTCCGGCATCGGGGCGAGGACGTGCAGGCGGGCGCGGTCGTGCTCGTCGCGGGTAGCGTCCTCCGTCCCCAGGAGATCGGCGTGGCCGCTTCCCTCGGACTCGCCCAGCTCCTCGTGCGCCAGAAACCGCGCGTGGCCATTCTTTCCACGGGCGACGAGGTCGCCGAGCCCGGGACGTCACGCAAGCCGGGCCAGATCTTCGACTCGAACCGCTTCTCCCTGCGCGGGCTGGTGGAAGCGGCGGGCGCGGAGGCGGTGGACGACGGGATCGTACCCGACCAGTTCGACGAGCTCCACGCGCGCCTCCTGCGCGCCGCGGAGCACGCCGACGTGGTCCTCACCTCGGGCGGCGTCTCCGTGGGCGACTACGACCTCGTCAAGTCCGTGCTCCAGCAGGCGGGGGGCATCCACTTCTGGCAGGTCGCGATGCAGCCGGGGCGTCCGCTGGCCGCGGGCAGCATCGGCCGCGCGCATTTCTTCGGCCTGCCCGGCAATCCCGTCGCCTCCATGCTCACCTTCCACCTCTTCGTGCGGCCGGCCCTGTGGAAGCTCGCCGGCCGGCGGGAGCTCTTCGCCCAGCCTTTTCACGCGACGGCCGCGGAGCCGCTGAGCAAGAAGATCGGGCGGCGTGAATTCAAGCGGGGGATCCTCTCCTGGGCGCAGGATCACTGGGACGTGCGCACCACCGGGCCCCAGGGCTCGGGCATTCTCACGTCGATGACCACGGCGAACTGCTTCATCGTGATCGAGGAGGAACGCGGCGACGTCCAGACGGGCGAGACGGTGTGGGTCGAGCCCTTCCAGGCGCTCTAGAGTCCATGACCACCGCGATCAACACCGATCTCATCGAGCGCGTCACTCCTCTCGTGCGTGACCTCGTGGTCGCGCGCACCCGACCCCACCTCCGCTACGCCGATATCCGTCTCGAAATCGTGGAGGGGAAATACGCGACCGCGGAGAACGGCGACGCCAAGGGCGCGGGCGAAGACGCGACCATGAGCTTCGGCGTCCGCGTTCTCGCGGGCGACGCCATGGTCGCTCCTGGCTACTTCGGCCGCGGGCTGGGCGAGGCCGACCTGCCGGATCTCGAGCGCGTGCTCGCCCATGGCCTCGAGGCGGCCTATCGACGCGCCCTCGCCAACGCAGAGTGGAAGGCGGAGTCGCGCGGGAAGTTCGGCCCCCTGGGCGCCGCTCTCGCCGACACGCGTCTCCATCCCGTGCGCGCCTGCCGCGACACCGTGCCCGCAGCGTACGAGATCGATCCGCGCACGCTGGATCTCGGCGAGATGACGCGCTTCACCCGCGGGATCTCCCGGCAGATCACGAGCGCGCAGCCGAGCATCGGCTACAACTACGTGTCGACCCTGACCCAGCTCGCGCGGGAGCTTTTCGCCTCCTCGGAGGGCGCGCTCATCGACCAGGCCTTCGCCCTGACCCAGGGCCTCTGCTACGTGGTCGCCAATGGCGACGGCAACAGCCAGGAGATCTACGACGTGCTCGGCCATCAGCGCGGTTGGGAGATTCTCCTCCGCGGCGTGGACGAGCCGATGATCAGCTTTCCGCCCTTCGAGCCATTCGCGCTGGCCATCGCGCGCGATGCCGTGGAGCTCGCGGCGGCGCCCTCCCTGCCCACCTTGGAGCGGGAGGTGACGGTGGTCACCGATCCGCACTACAACACCCTGGTCTCCCACGAGATCGTGGGGCATCCCGTCGAGCTCGACCGGGGGCTCAAGATGGAGACGGCCTACGCGGGGCGCTCCTGGCTCCTCCGTGGCCTTGACGACACCCAACTCGGGCGGCCGATCGCCTCGCCGCTCGTCACGGCTTTCTCCGACCCGGCCCTCCCCGGCTACGGTCACTACGCGTACGACCACGAGGGCACCCCGGGCCAGCGGGTGACTCACATCGACGGAGGCATCTTCCGCGGCTTCATGAACAGCCGGCAGACTGCGGCCATCTTCGGGGGCGAGCCCAATGGGCACTGGAAGGCGACGGAGGCGTCCCTCATCCCCCTCGTGCGCATGTCCACCACCGTCTTCGCGGGCGGCGACCGCGACCCCGCCGACATCATCGGCGAGGTGGACCGCGGCTACTATCTGGTCGGACACAAGACGCCGTCCATCGCGGAGAGCCGGGAGAACTTTCGCATCTCCGCCCGCAAGGTCTACGAGATCGTCAACGGCCGCCTCGGGCGCCTGTATCGCGACGGTGGGATCATGGCGGACAGCCGAGACTACCTGACCAAAGTCGATGCGGTCGGGCGCGACTTCCGCCTCTATCCCATCCCCAACTGCGGCAAGGGGCAGCCGATGCAGACTCGCAAGCTGGGCAACGGCGGGCCGACCATGCGCAGCCGCGCCATCATCACGGGAGGCCAGGGATGACGGCGCGGCTCGCCGTCATCGCGCTCCTCGCCGTCGTCATGGCCGGGGCGGCTCCCGCGCCCGCCGGCAATCCCGAGGTACCGGAGACGTACATCTCCGTGGATCAGGCCAAGGTGCTGCTCGACAAACACGAGCCCGTTACCTTCATCGATGTGCGGGAGAAGTCGCAGTACGACGATCTCCACATCAAGGGCGCCATCAACATTCCGCTCGGCGTGCTCCCCGCGCGGCTCTCCGAGGTCCCGCGCGAAACTCGCGTCGTCCTCTACTGAGCCTGTCCCCACACGCTGGCCCGGGGGGCCAACGAGGTGCTGTACGTCGCCGGCTATCGGAACATGCTGATCCTCGACGAAGGCATTCCCGGCTGGTACCAGAAGGGCTACCCCACGGCCGAGACGGGGAAGCCGTAGTGCCCGAGGTGACTCGTCTTGCCCACGCCGCCCGGGAGGGCCTCGCCTTCGTGAGCGCGCAGCCCGGCGTGATCGAAGCCGAGGTGTTCGTGGCGGATAACCGGTCACTCCTCACCCGTCTCAACTACACCTCCCACATCCCGTGCAATGGCGTGGAGGAGCCCAAGAGCACGGAGACCTACGGCCTCGGCATCCAGGCGAGCTTCGAGTCTGCCAACGGCGTCCTCCTGGGCTTCGGCTCCGAGCCAAGCGATCTCTCCTCGGCCGGCGTCGCCCGCGCCCTCGACAAGGCGCGCCGGGGCGCAGTGCGGGATCCCGAGTTCCGCTCCCTGCCCCGGCCGGGTGCGGCCCGGCGCGTCCTCGTCGACTATCACGATCCTGCGCTCCTTAGTATCGACGACGCCCAGCTCGTCGAATGCGGATGGAAGGTGCTGCAGGGTGGGCTCAGCGGCTTCCTCTCCGCCTCGCGCCTCGGCGAGCTCGCGGGCAGCGACGTGGAGCTGCGACAGCTCGGCCTCATCCTGGGCGGCGACGTGACCATCGTGCAGGAAGCCATCGCCATCGCCTCCACCGCCATGCCCGAGCCGCAGACCGACGTGACCACGCTCATCATGAGCTTCGTTACCGGCATGGTCGAGTCGCGCGACGCCAAGGGCTCAGGCTGGTCCACGGGCACGCGGCTCGCGGATCTCACGGACGAGGCGGGAGCGGACGCGGCTCGCCGCGCCGTGGAGGCCATCGGCGGCGAGCGCGTGCCTACCGGCGACTACACGGTGATCTTCGGCCGCCAGCCCATGGCCGATCTCATGAACAATCTCGTGGTGCCCGCTTGCCAGGCGGGCACCTTCTACGCCTCGAGCACACCGTTCCTCGGCAAGCTCGGCAAGCCCATCGCCTCGCCACGTCTGTCCATCTATGACGATGGCGCCGCGCCCGGGCTCATGGGCTCCAAGGGCATCACCTGCGAAGGGCTGCCCACGGGACGGACCGACCTGATCAAAGACGGCGTTCTCGTGGGCACGCTCGCCTCCTGGTACGAGGCGCAGCGTCTCCTCCACGATCCTGCTCTCAAGGAGAAGCTCGGCGTCGACGGCAGCGAGGCGGCGCACGCCCTCGTGGCACGCAGCGGGTTCCGCACCGGCTCGGGCGGCCGCGCCTTCGACACCCAGCCCGAGATTTCCGCCAGCAACATCGTGGTCGCGGGGTCCGATCCTATCTCGCTCGACGAGCTGATCCGCACCGTGCGCAACGGGCTCTACATCGGCCGCATCTGGTACACGTATCCCATCAACGGCCTCCGCGCGGGCGACTTCACCTGCACCGTGGTGGGCGACTCCTTCATCATCCGCGACGGCCGCATCGTCGCCCCCCTCAAGGCCAACACGGTGCGGATCAACGACAACATCACCCGCGTGCTCGAGCACGTCCTCGGCGTGACCAAGGACACCAAGGGCACGCTCGTGTGGGCAGCCGAGGAGGTCGTGTACACCCCTGAGATTGCCGTCACCGGCGTCCACGTGGACGCCATCGCCGGCTTCATGGAGGCCCTCGTCTGATGGCCAATCCCGGCCTCGCCAAGCTCGACGCCATCGCTCGGGAAGGTCGGATCCTGATCATTCGCATGCTCACCCATGCAGGGTCTGGGCACCCCGGCGGCTCCCATTTGAGTGCCAAGGTTGGTCAAGGGCTTCACCGAGTTCGTGAATCAATTCCTGCTAGTGTCCAGCGCGGCCTCGGGAGGCAAGAGGCCGCGCTTGGCCAGCCAGGCCGCGATCCATCCGGACACGGCGCCGATCAGCTCCGTCTCGTCGGGATGCACGTGCTCGCTGGCCATCCACAGGATGTCTTTCGGCTCGCGAGCCGCCGCGTAGAGGGCGTCCGCGTTCGCTCTCGGGATGAGGGAATCCCGCGCCCCGTTGACCATCAGGAGGGGGCGCGGCGCGATGCGACCCGCGTAACGCGTGGGCTCGAGCGGAAGGAGCAGCAGGGCGAGGCCGTGGCCGGCCAGACTCGCCTGCCATGGTGAGATTCCGCCGCGTCCCAAGGTGAGAACGTGGCTCACTAGACTGCCCACGTGGCCGCCGCCGTAGAGAGCGATGACGGCCGCAGGGCGCGGATCGACGCCGCCCGCGATGACCACGGCGGGAGCTCCGAAGCTCGAGCCGACGAGGAAGACGCGGTCGCGCGCCACATCACGACGCGAGAGCAAATAGTCGACCTGCAGGCTAACCTGGGCCACGAGATCGAGGGCCGCCGCGCGGAGCCGCGGCCCGGCGGCGAGGAGCCCAAGCCCCTCGAGGGCGTGGGCGTCGACCTGTATTGGGTAGTCCGGGGAGACGATCACGGCGTACCGGGCGATGGCGTCCAGCCCGCGCAGCGCGGCGACGCGCCGGCCGAGCTCCATGCCGCCCACGAGCACCACGCCGGGATAGGGCGGCGAGCCGCGGCGGGGCAGGCGCAGCATGGCGTGGACGGCCTCGCCCGTGGAGCTCCTGAGGGTGAGATCGAACAGGTCGGAGACGTCGTCGGCTCCGATGGGCAGCGACGTCACCTGCCGGAGGTGGCCCTTCCGGCCGAGGAGCCCGCTCGCCGTCCCCTGATAGAAGAGCCACCCGACCCCGCCGACGATCAGCAGCGCGATCGCGGCCAGGGCGAGAAGAAGAGTTGGCCGCCGCGCCATCGTGTCTTCAGGGACGGGCGAAGAGTATGCCCACGCCCACCGCCAGCTCCATCAGCTCAGGCGATGTAGCCCTTGGCCTTGAGGGTCGCGTCGATCTTGCTGCGGTGGTTCTTCTCCCACGCCTCCAGCGTGGTTTTGGCGTCGGCGTCGGCCTTGGCCTGCGCTTTCTTCAGCACCTCCTCGGCCTTGGCGAGCGGCACCACCACGATGCCTTCGTCGTCCGCGATCACTACGTCGCCCGGGTGCACCACGATGCCACCGCAGCGGATGGGGTGGTTGATCTCCCCCGGCCCGTCCTTGGTGCCGGGAATGGGCGAGCGGCCACGCGCGAAGAGTGGGAAGCCCTTGTCCCGACTCTCCCCGATATCGCGGATCACCCCGTCGATGACGAAGCCCGCCACGCCGCGCTTCTGCGCGATGGCGCACACGTTGCCTCCCGCCACCGCCATGGCGTCGTCGCCCGCCTCCACCACGATCACGTCGCCCGGCTCTGCGCGATAGATGGCGGCGTGGAGCATGAGGTTGTCGTGCCGGGCGGTGCGCACGGTGAAGGCCGGACCTGCGATGCGGCCGATGTCCGGCCAGAGCGGGTGCAGGGCGTAGCGCATGACGCACGAGAGATCGATGATGTCCGCGATGGCCGTGGTGGCCAGTCCCTGGTAGCCCTTGACGATCTCCGGGGTCGGACGCGGGATGCTCAGGCGGATGGCGCTGGAACTGTCGGTCATGGCATCACTCCGAGAGTTTGAGGAGAAGCCCGGTGCGGCGCGAGCGGGTGATGGCCGCGGCCAACCCCCAGTGTGCCAGCACCACGTAGAAGGCCGTGAGCGCGAAGCCCCGCAGCCAGGCGTGGGTGTAGTACGGCGCGAACCCATAGCCCTGGCGGAAGGCGTCGAGGAAGTAGCTCAGGGGAATAAAGGCCGATACACCCTGGACCCAGCCGGGCAGGATGGAGATCGGATAGTAGATGCCGGAAAGCATGACCACGAAGTTCACGGCGGCCCACGCCGAAGTCTCGGCGCGCGTGCCGAAGAGCACGACCAGGCTGCACACGAGGAGCCCGATGATCAGCGAGGTGAGAAAGCAGCCCAGGAGGAAGAGGGCGAGCGGCCCGGGCCCGCCCCCGATGAAGTCGAAGCCGAAGGACCAGGAGCCGATGGCGGCCATGAGGAGGAAGACGACCACCCCGCGCGCCACCCCCACCAGCCAGGAGCCCACGGCCATGTGGCGGATGCCGATGGGGGTGAGGAACTGGTGCTTCATGGACTTCGACCAGATGTCGAAGAGCACGGCGTAGGCGACGTCGAGCTGGCAGACCTGCACGGCGGACAGGGCGACCGTACCTACCAGGATGAAGGCGGTCATGCGCGCGTCCAGGTGGAGGAAGCGCGTGAGGAGCCCGTGGGAGAGCATGGCCACGCCAGGCCAGAAGGTCAGCTCGAAGACGAAGAACACGTTGCGCCTCGCCATGATGACGTTGCGGTAGGCGAAGGCCCAGGTGCGCACGAGCTCGGCCGACCACGGTTCTCGCGGCAGGGGCTCGCGTGCCAGCGTCTCAGCGAGCGAATTCAACGAAGACCTCCTCCAGCTCGGGCTCGTGCACCTGGCAGTCGCGGACCAGCACCCCCTGTTCGTGGAGCCAGCGCAGGAGCTCGGGCAGCCGCTTCTCCGAGGAGTCCACCGCGCATTCGACCTGATCGCCGCGTACATGGACCTGGAGCACGCCCGGCTGGTCGGCGAACTCGGCCGGCACCGCCGGCTCGAGGCGAAGGACGACCACGTCACCGATCCGGATCTGCCGCTTCAGCTCGTCGGGGGTGCCTTCGGCGAGGATCTGCCCGCTCTTGATGAAGGCGATGCGGTCGCAGAGCTCATCCGCCTCGCGCATGTAGTGCGTGGTGAGGATGATGGTGGTGCCCCGCTCGCGGCGTAGGGCGGCGATCTGGGCACGCAGGCGGATGGACACGTCCGGGTCGAGGCCGAGGGTGGGCTCGTCGAGGAAGAGCACTTCCGGCTCGTTGATGAGGGCCTTGGCGAGAGCCAGCCGCTGCTTGAGTCCCGTGGAGAGCGCGTTGTACTCGGTCTTGCGGTGCGGCCCGAGCTCGCACTGCTCGATGAGGCTCTCCACGCGCTGGCGCAGGACGGAGCCGTGGAGGCCGTAGAGCCCGCCGTAGAAGGTCAGCACCTCGGCCGGACGCAGGCTCCATACGAACGACGCGTTCCCGCTCGCCATGTTCAGACGCCGTCGGATGGCCGTGGCCTCGCGCACGACGTCGTGGCCGAGGATCGTCGCGGAGCCGCGGTCGGGAAGGAGGAGCGTGGCGAGGATGGACAGCAGCGTGGTTTTTCCCGCGCCGTTGGGACCCAGGAGACCGTAGATGGCGCCCCGTGGAACCTGGAGGCTCGCTCCCCGCAACGCCTCCGTACGTCGACGTCCCCACCATCCGCTCGTGAAGGCCTTGTGTAGATCGCGCGCGTCGACGGCGAGCATAACCTGCCCATCCTAACACGCGGGCTGCGCGAACCCGTGCGAGGGCCGGCAAAGTTTGAACAGCCCGCGTGCTTCTGGTAGAACCGACCCGTGGAGGCGCAGGATGACGACGGCGCGGTCTGGCGCTGCGAGGCGGACACCCTCCCCCTCGGTCGGACGGCCAAGTTTCGTCTCCGCCAGCGCGGTCGGTCCGTCGAGGGATTCATCGTCAACGTGAAGGGTCGATTCCACGCGTATGTCAACCGATGCCCACACGCGGGCACCGCGCTCGATCTCTGGCCCAACGAGTTCTTGACGGAGGACGGCCGCTATCTCATCTGCTCCACTCACGGCGCCATTTTCGAGCAGGCGACGGGTATCTGTGTCGAAGGACCCTGTCCCGGCGCTCGTCTCGAGTCTCTCGTGGTCGAGCTGGATAGCGGCGTGCTGGTGGTGAGATGGCCGAGCTGACCCCCGACGAGGAGCATACCGAGATCCAGGAGACCAACGACCGCTTCTACCGCGCCCTCGAGAGCCGCGATCTCCAGGCCATGGACCAGGTATGGCGGCACGCGGACTACGTGCGCTGCATCCATCCCGGCTGGGGCCTCCTGACCGGCTGGGAGAACGTGCGGCAGTCCTGGGAGGCCATCTTCAAGGACAGCCGGGAGCTCCGGTTCACTCTCTCGGACGTTCAGGTACGGGTGGACGGTGGACTCGCCTGGGTGACGGGCACGGAGAACATCCTCTCGCAGCTCCAGGGCAACATCTCTGTCACTGCCGTCCTCGTGACCAATGTCTTCGAGCGAACGGGGACGCGGTGGCGCATGGTCCTCCATCATGCCTCGCATATCCTGACCGGCGAGCCGGAGCGCGAAGAGTAATAGCCCGCCGCCGGGTCGCGTGAGAGAAGACCTGACCCGGTCCGAACGAACAGCTTCCAGAAGTTCTGGCCCACCGCGTCCCTCCTCGTATGGACGCTGATCGAAGAATCCGCACGTTGCAGGATGCTTCCAGGGCTGGTCTCTCCGTGGCATGGCAAATGCCTGGTTCTTCTCGCAGCAGGAGCTTTAGCAAGTTTCAGGAACGCGAGGAGGAGCCCGCCATGTCCGATCAGCTCAAGACCTATGCGGCCTACATCGTCGGCCTCAGCATCCTCATGTTCGCCTGGTCGGTGTTTCAGACCTGGGAGGCGCCCACGCCCGACCCAGGAGCTTACGCGGCGCAGGGCGTGTCTCCGCGCACGGTCGATCCCTCGAGAGTCGTGGCCGAGTAAAACGAACTTCGGGAACCTGTTGACGGGCGGGGCGGCGTGGTGGCCCGTTGGAAACCGAGATCGCGGGATTAGGCTGCCCGCTTTCCCCGCTTGATCGGTCGGAGCGTCGCGCCGCCTGGCGCCACGCCGTTTCGCGCCACCCCAACCCGGTGCACATAGACCAGTTCGCCTCCCAGCCAGCCCGAGACCATCAGACCCGCGATCCCCACGACGGAGAGCAGGAGCGGGACCATGGACGTAGGGGCAAGCAGCGTGCGGACCCAGGCGTTGACCCCGAAGAGCAGGATGAGACCCGCATTGATTGCAAGATGCAAAAGGGCGACGCGGCCGGCCCGCGGATCGGTGATCGCAAAGAAGTCAATAATGCCCGGGACGGCCGCGGCCAGGGCACCGAGAAGGCCCGCGACCATGGCGTACCAGGCCATCAGGCTCCACATCCTGTCGTGACCGAATTGATGCATGAGATCGCACACGAGGGAGAACATCCAGAGCCCGATGGGAAAGGCGACCAAGATCGGATGCAGCGGGTGCTTGTCGACGCTCGCAGGCGTGGTGGCCATGATGGCTCAGCAGGCGGGAGCCCGCAGGGTCGCCTCCAGCCGGTCA